>VYLD01000171.1_pt1 | contig 24232 bp, 20 predicted proteins | sample 5114401 | NCBI WGS metagenome assembly VYLD01 (sample SAMN12291783, study PRJNA351875) | freshwater metagenome | isolation source: freshwater lake | place: USA: Michigan, Gull Lake | collected 2013-08-08 | reverse complement strand
GCCGACGTCGTTGTTGCAGTTCGAGCTCGACGCCCTCGCGCAGGCGGGGTTCATGCCCAACTTCTCGCCGTGCGCGCTGTGTGGGCAGGTGCCCGGGCCGCGGCCGAGGTTCGACCCTGAACATGGCGGGGTGGTGTGCTTCGAGTGTTCGGCGCGGGTGCAAAAGGGCTTCCCGGTATCGGCGCAGGTGGTGGACGCGTTGGCGCGGCTGCAGGCCGGTGAGCGCACGCCGTTGCCGGCCGACGTTCGGGCCCGCGCGCGCGAGCTGCTCAACGCGTTCATCGCGCACCACCTGGGCCGCAAGCTGAAGTCCGTCGAGTTCATGGAACAGGTGGGCACCGATTGAAGGCGCACGACGTGATCTGCGTGGGTGAGGCGCTGGTCGACTTTCTGCCAGACCGGCGGGGGCGCGCGGTGCGTGAGGTGACGCGGTGGACGCCGTGTCTGGGTGGGGCTCCGGCGAACGTGGCGGTGGGGGTGGCGAGGCTGGGCGGCTCGAGCGCGCTGGTGGGCGTGACGGGCGACGACGAGTTCGGGCACTTCCTGCATCAGCGGCTCGAGCAGGAAGGGGTCGACACCCGGTTCGTGCGGCATACCCGTGAGGGGAAGACGGGGCTGGGCTTCGTCTCGCTCACCACCGAGGGCGAGCGCTCGTTCACCTTCTATCGGACCCGGGCCGCAGAGACGTTCCTGGGGGAAGTGGACACCGCGAGGGCGGCGGCGTTCATCAGCCGGGCGCGGGTGCTGCATGTGGGCACCAACTCGCTGGTGCAGCCGCACGCGCGCGCGGCGGTGAAGGCGGCGGTGAAGCAGTCGCACCTGGCGGGCAGAATCACCTCGTCGGACCCGAACCTGCGGCTGCACCTGTGGCCGAAGCCGCAGGTCCTTCGCCGATTGCTCGACGAGCTGCTGAAGAGCCTGGTGGTGGTGAAGCTGTCGGAAGAAGAGATCGGGTTCGTGACGGACACGCAGGACGTGGACCTGGCGCTGAAGCGGCTCGAGGCGAAGGGCGTGGCGGTGGCGGTGGTGACGTGTGGGCGTGACGGCGCGGCGGTGCGGTTCCGTGGCGAGACGCGGCGGGTGCCGGCGCCGAAGGTGCGGGTGATCGACACCACCGGCGCGGGTGATGGCTTCACCTCTGGCCTGCTCACGGGGCTGTCGCATCTGGCGCAGTCGCGGGGGGCGCTCGAGGGCCTGTCGGTCGACGACGTCGAGGCGGTGGCCACTTTCGCGTGCGTGGTGGGCTCGCGGGTGGTGACGAAGCTCGGCGCGGTGGCCGGTTTGCCGCAGGTGGCGTCGATTCGGGCGCAGGTGCCGAACGTCTTGCGGGGGGCTCGCTCCCGATGGTCCGAGGCGCCGTGACCTCCGTGGTCGGCGTGCGCTCCCCAGCACCTGAGATCTTCGTCAACTCTTCGCCCGCCTTGCCCTGAAGGGAGTCAGGACCTGGGGGCTCTTGGTGGAAGAAGGGTGCACCAGCGCCATGGGCCTGCTTCCATCATCGCCCATGAACGCCGACGACATCATCCGCACGCTCAACCTCGCCAAACACCCCGAAGGCGGCTGGTTCGCCGAGACGTACCGCGACGGAGAACCGGGCTTGGGTCGCGCGCGATCGACGGCCATCTACTTCCTGCTGCGAGACGCTGAGCGATCGCACTGGCACCGGGTCGACGCCAGTGAGGTCTGGCTGTTTCACGCGGGCGCGCCGCTCGAGCTGGGCATCTCGGAAGACGGGAAGACGGAACGGCTCGTTCGCCTGGGGACGGCGCTGCTCGAGGGTGAGCGACCCCAGGCCGTGGTCCCGCCAGGCGCCTGGCAGGCCGCGCGCACCACCGGGGAATGGACCCTGGTGAGCTGCACGGTGGCGCCGGGCTTCGAGTTCAGCGGCTTCGAGCTGGCGCCGAAGGGCTGGGCACCAGGCCAGTAGTTTCGCGCCTGGTCCCGAGTGCCTCGACACCCGCGATCGCGCGCCAGAGGTTTCGAGGGAGTCTGTTCACAACTTGAACTTGAGCCGCATGCCCGCGATCAGCGCATCACGCCCATCGCCACCCGGCGTCCGGTAGTACTGAAGGTCGGGCTGAAGGCTGAAGAACTTCGTCAGGCGCAGCTTGTAGAAGACCTCGACGAAGACCTCGCCACCCGGCCCCGACGCGCCATTCGTCTGGCGTGACACCGTGAAGTACCCGCCGCCAGCCCCGACCGTGTCGTCCTGCCGAAACCCGAGCCCGTGGTAGACGAGCGACACGTTGACGAAGAGCGGAATGAGCGCGCGGTCCGGCTGCGCCCACCCCACCCGCGCGATGAGCGTGAAGCAGCGCGGATCGTCCTCGGCCATCGGGTTCAGATAGAAGCGGTCATCGTTCTGCACGAAGAACCCGTACGACTCGGTGAAGGTGCGTGGGTTCGGGTCCTCGGTGAACTCCTCGAAGGTCCCGGCCTGGCGGTAGCCGCCGACGCTGGTGTTGCCGACGTTCTTCGAGCCCTCTGCGAACGGGTGCAGAACGGTGACGCCGCCAATGAGGAAGTGCCCTGCGCCGGAAACGAACGCGGTGTCGAAGCCGACGCTGTTCAGCTTCGGAGAGCCCTCGAAGATGGCGGCCTTGAGGCCGAGCCATTCCACCGGCGTCACCACCACCACTGCCGCCAGGCCGTTGGTTGGATACGACGGGAGCGGTGACGACGGCAGCATGCCGAAGTTGTTGTTGATGAAGTTGCCCCCGAAGCGCGGCGTGCCGAACTCGCGGTTGGCGTCCTGCTTGCCCAGACGAAAGCGCACCTTCCCGACAATCGACTGCTCATAGAAGAACTCGCCGAGCTGCGTGAACGGCTTCGCCTCGATGTTGCTGATCTCGGTGACCGAGCCGACGAACTCGTTGATGCCCTGCCCGTGGTTGTTCTGCGCGTTGACCAGGAACTTGCCACCTGGCCACAGCCCGAGCTGCTCCACGTCGAGCGTGGCCGTCAGGTCGACATGGCCGGTGAGCGAGACGCCTGCGGGCTGGCTCGATGCGTTCACGAAGATCTCCGGAGCGTAGAAGAGGTCGAAGGTGAGCCCGCGCTCCGCAAGCCAGGTGCGCGCGCCACCCCACTCGCCGGTCAAGTGGTCGCCGTGAACCCAGTCGTGACGCGCTTCAGGTGTGGCGGCGACGACACCTTCGGCTGAAGCGGCCTCGAACCCAGCATCCAGCGCTGGCACGGGGGCACCGGCCTCGAAAGGCACCGTGGTCTGCGAGAGTGCCAGCAGCACCACGGTCAGCGCCGTCATCAGATTCCCCGAAGGAAGAAAGCCGCTCCACCATCGCGGTGATGATCAGAAGAAGCCAAAGAAAGCTGGAAACGAAGCGGCGTCGAGGTGGAAATCGGGGCGGCGTGGAGAGACGGGTTCGTTGGGACGACTTGCGAAGGAGCCTCGCCGTGACGCCGGGTCAGCCCACTCAGCCTAGATTCGCACCAGGTCCGGCCGCTGCTTCAGCAGCTTCACGAGGTACAGATCGGTCTGCTTCTCGAGCACCGAGTTCGCGCGCAGCCGCATGTCCAGGTGCGCGAAGTCGACGCGATCGAGGTCCTGGTCCTGGTTGAAGCACGAGAACACGAAGGACTCCTTGCCGGTGCGTGGGTCCACGTGGCGCTGCAGGCACTGGGCGCAGATCTCTTTCATCATGCACTGCATGGGCGAGTTGATGCTGCCCACCGCGCAGTGTTCGGCCTTCAGGTACGGCTTGAGGGACTGATGCCGCGCGTCCTTCACCGCCTTCATCATGCGGTCCGAGCCGATGGCGATGATGCGATCGACGGTCTTCAAATCGAACAGCTGCGTGTCGAGCGCGCCCGTGGCGTACGCCTGCATGGCCTGCACGATGTTGCCGACGAAGGCTCGATCCTGCGGTCGGCGGGGCTCGAGGCGCTCCCCGCTGTCGACCGCCCAGATCACCTGATCGGCCGCGCGCTCGAGATCGTCGAACTTGTACGCGTCTTCCTTCTTCCGGTACCCGGCGAAGTACAGCACTCGGCACTTCGCGGCCTTGAGCGCCTGGCCGATGGAGAACAACACTGCGTTACCCAGGCCTCCGCCGGCGAGCAGCACGGTCTCGGGCACGTGAGGGATCTCGGTCGGCGAACCGGTCGGCCCCATCAGCACCACTGGCTGCCCCTTCTCGAGCATCGCGCACAGCCGTGACGAGCCGCCCATCTCGAGCACGATGGTCGACATCAGGCCCTTTTCTTTGTCGACCCACGCCCCGGTGAGCGCCAGGCCTTCCATCATCAGGCGGGTGCTGTCGACGATCGGCGCCGTGCGCTCGGAGTTCTGCAGCCGATAGAACTGCCCCGGCTGGAAATGCTGCGCCGCGTACGGGGCCTTCACCACCACCTCGACGATGGTGGGCGTGAGGCGATTGACCGCCTCGACGGTGGCGAGGAACGCGCTGTCGAGGCGCTTGAAGAGCTCCCCACGCGCGTCCAGCCGCTCGCCCAGACCCGCCTCGGTCTGCTGCGCGATCTCCTTCGCGAAGAGCCGGGTCACCTGCGGGTAGCCGTCCTTCGCCGACGCCATGGCCTTCACCACGTTGCCTGCATAGGTCGGGTGGTTGTCGCCGTAGAACGAGATGAAGCGGCCGTGCTGATGGTACGAGGTGAAGAAGCCCGTCTGCTGGCCCAGGTCCTCTGCGGGCGTCACCTCTCGGAGCGTGAAGCCGGTCGCCGTCTCGTCAGCCTCGAACGTTCGGTAGTGCGCGTCGTCGGCGTCGAGCTTGAACGTGCCCGGGTACTCCCGCTCGTAGGTCACGTTGGGTGAGGTGCCTGCCGCCACGCAGACCGTCCGCGCGGGCAGCTCGTAGAACGCGCCGGTGCCCTTCAGCTTTCCGTCGATCACCGTCATGCGCTCGAAGCGCAGCGCCTGCACCGCGCCCGAGGCATCAGCGATGGCCTCGACCGGAGAGACGCGCTCGATGAACCGAATGCCCTCCTCGAGCGCCTTGGCCACCTCTTCGTGGTTGAGCCGGTACGCCGGTGATTCGCTCAAGCTGCGCCGGTAGCAGAGCGACACCCCGCCCCACGCGCGCACCAGCTTGACCAGATCTGGCAGCTCACCGGCCTTCGCCGCCCGCTCACGCTCACGCCGCACCGCGCGCCCGTGCTCGAGGAACTCGCGGTACACGATCAGCTCATCGGCGCCGAACTTCGCGAAGACGGCGTCTTCACTCAGCCCCTCGCACATCGCCTCGTGACGCCTCAGGGTCTTCTCGACCTGCACCGGGTAGTAGGCGAGCAGCTCGGTGGCGGTGTCGATGCCGGTCAGGCCTCCGCCGATCACCAGCGCGGGCAGGCGCACCTGCAGGTTCGCGATCGAGTCCCGCTTGAACGCCCCCGACAGTTGCAGCCCCATCAAGAAGTCGCTCGCCGCCCGCATGCCGCGCAGCAGGTTGTTCTTCATCGACACCACGGTGGGCTTGCCCGCGCCGGCCGCGATGGCGAGGTGATCGAACCCCAGCGCCCAGGCGTCGTCGATGGTGAGCGTGCCGCCGAACCGAATGCCGCCGTACAGCCGAAAGCCCTCGCGCCGCGCCAGCGTCAGGTGGATGAGCGAGAGGAACGACTTGTCCCAGCGCACCGTGATGCCGTACTCGCTCACGCCGCCGAAGCCCTCGAGCACCCGCTCGTCGAGGTTCGCCGCCAGATCGCGCCAGTGCTCGATGGGTGTGAGCGGCGCTCCGTTCTGTCCGGTCAGCTCGTCGGGGAAGGTCTCGATCTTGAGGCCATCGACGCCCACCACCGTGAAGCCCTCGTTGAGCAGGTAGTGCGACAGCGTGTAGCCAGCCGGGCCGACACCCACCACCAGCACGTTCTTGCCGTTGGCCGCAGCCGCGAAGGGTCGTCGCACGTTGAGCGGGTTCCAGCGGGTGAACAGCCCGTAGATCTCGAAGCCGAACGGCAGCGCCAACACGTCGGTGAGCGCGCTGGTCTCGATCTGCGGAATGTTCACGGGTTCCTGCTTCTGAAAGATGCAGGCCTTCATGCAGTCATTGCAGATGCGGTGGCCGGTGCCCGGGCACATCGGGTTGTCGAGCATCACCATGGCGAGCGCGCCCAGGGAGTCGCCGCGTGACTTGAGCAGGTGCATCTCGCTGATGCGCTCGTCGAGGGGGCACCCTGCGAGGGGAATTCCCAGTGGGTTCTTCTTGAAGGTGTGGCCCGCGGCGATGGGGTCCTTCTCGCGGAAGCCGGTGCTGCACGAGTCCTTCTCGCGCTCGTGGCACACCACGCAGTAGTCGACCTCGTTCATCACCTCGCGCGGGCCGAAGCGCTGGTCGGTCAGGGTGAAGCCATCGCGGCGGCGCAAGTGCTGGTCGGGACCTTCGAAGGCCTCGGGCATGTTGGCGTCGGGCACCTTCAGCTCGACCAGCCGATCGAAGCTCAGGGGTTTTGGTTGGGCGATGGTGCTCCAGCCGTGGAAGGTGTGGGTGAAGCTGGCGCGCGCGTACGTCCACCGATCGGCCAGCGCGAGCAGCCCGCGCACCTGGGTCAGCTCGTCGCCCACCAGGGTCGAGCCGAACGCCTGGCGACCAGCCTCGGTCGAGGTGAGCGCGGCCTGCAGGGTGGCGAAGCGCTGTGACAGCTCGGGGCGTGGCGGCTTCTGCTGCTGCGCGAAGTGGCGCTCGAGGGAGATGAGGGTGAGCACCGCGTCAGCCAGCGCCCGCTCATGATCCGCTCCGTGCTGGCCATGCCCTGAAGGAACCGGTGGCAGCTGGGCCCCGAAGCCGAAGGACAGCAGCAGCCCCATGCGCGCGTCCAGGGCAGGCAGCTCGTCGCGGGTCGGTCGATCGACGACGCCCTTCTTGAAGACGCGGCGGGTGACGAATTCCCGCTTGAACTCGAACAGCTTCAGCTCGTCGCGCAGGCCCTGGCCCAGGCCGGCCAGTTGCCCCTCGACGCCGAAGAGCTTGCCGATGAACGACGACACGTGCGCCGCGACCTCGATCAGCAGTGCCGATTCCTGGGAGCCGGTGAGCCCGCCGTGCGCGACGCCCGTGGAGTGCGCCTGGCGATAGGTCGAGAAGCGCGTCGCGAGGCCCGGGTCTGCTGCCTCCAGAGTGGACAAGAAGCGCCCGTGCAGCCGCGCAAGGCCCTGTGGCCGATACAGATCGCCGAAAGAAAACCCATCGAAGCCGAGCCGAAGCATTCACAAGCCCTAGCGACACCGGGGTTGAGGTTCAAGACAGGTTGGCGCCGGAAGCTTGATGAGCGGTGTTCTCGTTCAGGCCTGTTGCGCGGAACCTTGGCCCCTCGCGGTTCTCACGGCGCCGCCCAGCGACCCGCCGTCGCCCATCACCCTCGCGGCGGTCGAGTCGGTCTTTCTCGAGCGGCCCTCGTTCGACTCGACCCTCCCGATGATGCTGCGGGTGTTGGCGTCTCGTTCGTCGCCGGCGATCACCCAGGTGAGCGTCGACGCGGTCGAGTCGGTGATGCGACAGGAAACCGTGCCGGGGTGGGTCAACCAGATGATGAACCTGCTCGAGGCCCGGCTCGGCGTCGAGGTGCCCAAGGCGATGTACACCGCGCCTCGCAAGAACGGGGGTTCGTGGGTCGAGAACCTGCTGGACGAGATGAAGCAGCGGCCAGAGGAGCAGCGGGCCCACTGGGAGTTGTTGAAGACCCGCGCGAAGCTGACCCCGAAGCCCCTCGCAGACTTTCAGATTGCGCCGAAGAGCAGGTCCGGGGGCGAGACCCCGCTGTGAGGTTTCTGGTCAGTCTGATGAAATCAGGGAGCCGATTGAGAGAAGATGAGTCGTCATGACGACTGATCGGACGTGCGTGACCTTGTTCGTGCCAGGAACGCCGAGTTCGTTCACTGCGTGGAAACGCGCGCTCGCGAAGAAGAAGCTTTCCCTGTCTCGTGAGGCGCTGAGCGGCCTCGGGATCGACGTGCGTGCCGAATTCGTCGAGAACGAGGGCGTGTTCGGGGAGGCGTTTCCGTTCGGCACGGTCGAGGCTGATCGACTCGAGGAAATCGAGGCGGCTCCCGGCGCGCTGGTGTTGTCGCTGCCGGTCGAGCTGCATCGCGGGCGGACCGAGATCTCGAAGTTGGCGAAGGCGCTCGAGGCGTGTGGGGCGCTGGCCATTCGAATCGAACAATCGAAGCTGGGCTTCGCGATCGAGCGCTGGCGTGAGCTGGTGGACGCAGCGGATTGGTGGGCGCTCTATCGGCTCGCGGTGATGGCGCTGGGTGATGCGCGCGTGATCACGACGTGCGGCATGCAGGTGTTCTCGTTGCCTGATGCGCAGCTCGTGCTCGATGAGGGGACCGATGCTGCGCGGCGAACGAGTTCCTGGGGTCGTTGAACGTGTATCAACTCGCCGAGGACCCGTTGCTGCTCACGGGCCATCGGTTCGCGCCGGATTCAAAGACGCCCCAGCGTGTACTCGAGCGATGGCCTGACGCGACCTACGGCCCGGATCACCCCTGCCACAACCCGTTCGGTCTCTGGAGAGTCGGACCCGCGGGCAGTGCTCCGCGTCCTTCAGACGAGCTGGCGTCCGTGTTCACGCCGTCGTTGGCGGCCGTGCTGAGGGCCGCGGAGGAGAAAGCGGGAAGGCGGCTGACGAAGAAGCAGGTCGAGGCCATTCGTGACGGGGCCGCGTGCGTGGCGATGGACCACCGCGACGCGCTTCGAATGGAGCGAAGCCGCGGCTACGCCGATCTCGAGCCGACCCTCGCCTGGGAGCAGTGGCAGGTGTTGCGGAGTCCGAAGTGATCGCGGCGTTGGTGGCCATCGTCCTGGCTCAACAGCCAGTGACGTACCTTCCTCCCGACCAGGCACTCGAGCGCGTGCTCCCTCAGGCATGGCGCGAGGTCGTGAGCGCGCCTCAGTCCGTGACGCTCGAAGGGCTCTTCCTGCCCACCAAGCGGAGCCGTGAGGTCAAGGTGCGCTGGCGTCGTGATCTCGATGAGCAACCCGAGTCCGTCAGCGTTGTGCAGAAGGCGCTGCTCGACGGTGCCTCGTACCGGATCCTCGGACCCGGCTGGGGCCGGATGACGCTCTGCGGGCGAATGATTCCCGTCCTTCGGCTGACCTTCACCAGAGAGCAGCGCGTGGTGACGGCAGACATCGATTTTCATTGCGGGAACATGGGGCTCCTCCTTGACGAGAAGGGCCGCCAGACTCGACACGAGAGCTTCGACATCGCACAGGAAGCGTGGCTCGAGGTCTTCGCGCCGCTCGTGCCAGCCGATGACTCGGTCGCGCAACGGAAGCGGCGCGGGGACGAGATCGAGGCACGAAGCAGGCGCCGAGCGCTCGACGGCGGAGCGCCTTGAAATCATCGCTCGCTGACGAAGCCCGATCAGTCATCCCGGGGCTCAGAGGAGGTCACCAGCTGCTCGCAGTCGGGCACGCGGAGCTCGCTGCGCCCCTCGGCCACCATCCATCCACGGCCGACCGCCACCGCGACGAGCGGTTCACCGGTCGCGAAGCGGCACCCCGGGGGACCACCTCTCGCGCGGCGAATGAGCCTCGCGAGCTCAAAATCCGACAGCCTCGAGGGGTCGACCTGAAAACAGCGCCGCGACGCGCCGTCGACACTCGCCCCGCAAGGGCCGAACCACTCGTGCTCGCGAAGGAAGTCGAGCTGCTGGACCGTGCTCCAGGTCTCTGCGAGGTGTCGCGCCACCGCCAGCGTCGCCAGGTGGCGTTCCATCGTCCGAAGGGGCCGGTCGCGAACCAGTATCGAGGCGACGCGCTCCTCGACCTCGAGTCCTGACCGTCGCCTCAAAGGCGCTTTGGCCAGTTCCACCAAGCGGTACACGATTCGGACTGCAGGCCACGGCTCGGGCTCGAACGAGGCTCGCTCGGGGTCCATCGACGCGAGCAGCAGCGCGTGCGCTCTCGTGAAGGCCGTCACCACACCTGGCGAGGGCAGGGGGCCGGCGAGGGTCAGCCCGTGAGCCAACGCCAGCTCACCGACGACCTGTGGCGTGAGAGCCGCTGCGGCCAACAGACAACACCCGAGGATGATCAGCCGCGATCCGGTGCTCACCTCCGATGTCGATGCACCGCTCGGGCCGGCTCCTTCGAAGCCCTCCCGGCCCCAGCAACGCCAACGGGAGAGCTGGGCAGGCCACGTCGGCACCGGAAAACCTGATGACCCACCGTCTCGTTCTGCTACCACCCCCCGCCGTGGCTGACGCGGTCGAACTCTCGGTCGTCGTTCCCTTCTTCAACGAGGAAGAGAACGTGCGCGCCCTCTATCAAGAGCTCAAAGGGGTGCTCGACGGCTACGCCCGGCCCTACGAGATGGTGTTCGTCGACGATGGGTCGACCGACAAGACCTTCAGCATTCTCGAAGAGCTCGCGGCCAAGGATCACGCCCTGGTGGTGCTGCGGTTCCGCCGCAACTTCGGCCAGACGGCGGCGCTCTCGGCAGGCATCGAGCGGGCCCGCGGCGAGGTGATCGTGCCGATGGACGGCGATCTGCAGAACGACCCCGCCGACATTCCGAAGCTGCTCGCGAAGATGGGCGAGGGCTTCGAGTGCGTGTCGGGCTGGCGAAAGAACCGAAAGGACGCGGGCGCGCGGGTGCTGCCGTCGATGGTCGCCAACCGGCTCATCTCGTGGCTGTCCGGCGTGCACATTCACGATTACGGCTGCACCATGAAGGCCTACGGGCGCGAGGTGATCGAAGGCGTGCGCCTCTACGGAGAGATGCACCGCTTCATTCCCATCTACGCGCACTGGCAGGGCGCGCGGGTGACCGAGATGGTGGTGAACCACCGGGCGCGGCAGTTCGGCGTCTCGAAGTACGGCTTCAACCGCATCTTGAAGGTGGTGCTCGATCTCATGGTGGTGAAGTTCCTGTTCCACTACCTCACCAAGCCCATCTACGTGTTCGGTGGGTTTGGCCTCGCCTCCCTGGGCCTGGGCTTCGTCGCGGTGACGGTGGCCATCGGCCTCAAGATCGCCGGGCTGCGCGACTTCGTGAGCACGCCGTTGCCGCTGCTCGCGGGGGTGGCGGCGCTGGTGGGGGTGCAGTCGATCCTGGTCGGGCTGATCGCCGAGGTGCTGATTCGCACCTACTACGAGAGCCAGAACAAGCGGCCGTACCTCATCGGGCAGGTGATCGAGCAGGGCGTGTCGAAGGCCCCCGAGAAGGGCTGACGCCATGTGCGGCATCGTCGGCTTCGTCACCTCTGGAGCCCCGGCCTCACCCGACCTCGCCCGCGCCATGGCCACCGCCATCGTGCACCGCGGCCCTGACGACGAGGGCGTCTTCACCGACGGCATCTGCGCGCTGGGGTTCCGGCGGCTGTCGATCATCGACCTGGCGGGCGGTCACCAGCCGATGACGGCGGCGCACGCCACCATCGTGTTCAACGGAGAGATCTACAACTTCAAGGACGTGAAGGCCGAGCTCGAGCACCGCGGCCACGTCTTCGTGAACCGCTCGGACACCGAGGTGATCCTGCGGGGGTACCTCGAGTGGGGCACGGAGGTCTTCTCGCGCGTACACGGCATGTTCGCGGTGGCGCTCTGGGACAGCGCGAAGCGTCGGCTGGTGCTGGCGCGCGACCGGTTCGGCAAGAAGCCCCTCTACGTGGCGCAGGGGCCGTTTGGGCTGCTGTTCGGCAGCGAGCTCAAGGCGCTGTTCGCGCACCCGGACTGTCCCCGGGCCGTCGACGCCGCGGCGCTGCGGCGGTACCTGGCGTTCGACGCGGTCCCCACTCCAGACTCGATCATCGACGGCGTACGCAAGCTGCCCGAGTCACACGTGGCCGTCTTTCAGGACGGGACGCTGACCCTCGAGCGGTACTACCGGCTGCCCCGGCCCCCCGTGCACTCGTGGACCGAACAGCTGCCCTCGTCGATCGACGCCGCGTGCTCACGCCTTCGGGACGAGCTGGGCGCGGCCGTTCGCAGGCGCCTGGTGGCCGACGTGCCGCTGGGCGTGTTCCTGTCTGGCGGGGTCGACTCGAGCGCCGTCACGGCCCTGGCGGCGAGAGAGCTGCCCACCGGCACCCTGAAGACCTTCAGCATCGGCTTCGAAGAGGCCAGCTTCGACGAGAGCCGCTTCGCGCGCCTGGCTGCGAAGCACCTCGGCACCGAACACCACGAAGAGATCCTCTCGGCCTCGGCCTGCGTCGACCTGGTGCCGGCCATCGCCGATCAGCTCGACGAACCCTTCGCTGACCCGTCGTATGTGCCGACCTTTCTGCTCTCGAAGTTCACGCGCCGGCACGTGACGGTGGCCCTGGGGGGCGACGGCGCCGATGAGCTCTTCGCGGGGTACGACAGCTTCCTCGCGCACCCGCTGGGAGTGGCACTGGCCGGCCTCCATCGCGAGCAGGTCGACCGGCTGTCCCGAGTGACCACGCTGCTGCCCAGGTCTGGCGGCTACATGAGCCTCGACTTCAGGGCACGTCAGTTCCTCGCGGGACTCGGTCGACCCGCCCATCATCGCCACCAGGCGTGGATCGGCTCGTTCACGCCAGAGGGCGTGCAGCAGGTGTTGGCGCCGCGATTTCGCGCCCCGTCTGACGGAGTGGCGGACATCTACGCGCCACTCGACGCGTTCGCCTCGGCGCACCCGGCGGGCGGCCTGGACCTCATCGAGCGCTTCTACCTTCAGTTCTATCTGCAGGACGACATCCTCGTGAAGGTCGACCGTGCGTCGATGGCGGCGTCGCTCGAGGTGCGAGCGCCGTTCCTCGACACCCGGGTGGTCGAGCTGGCCATGAGCCTGCCGTTCAGCCTGAAGATGCGCGGGCTGACGCGGAAGTGGTTGCTCAAGAAGGCGCTCGAGCCGCTGTTGCCTCCACAGATCCTGCACCGGAAAAAGCACGGCTTCGCGCTGCCAGTGTCAGCGTGGCTCAAGGGGCCACTGCGGCCGCTGATCGAAGAGGTGCTGTCCGAGCGCAGCGTCGCTCAGGCCGGGGTCTTCGAGGCGAAGGTGGTGCGGCGACTGGTCGACGAGCACCTGCAGGGCCGCGTCGATCATCGCAAGCCCCTGTGGACGCTGTTGATGTTCGAGCTGTGGCGACGCAGGTGGCTGGCTTCGGGAGCGACGACATGAACGTGCTGTTGACCGGCGGCGCTGGCTTCATCGGCTCACACCTGGGCGAGGCGCTGCTGAAGCGGGGCGATCAGGTGACGGTGCTCGACTGCTTCGACGACTTCTATGCGCCGGGCCTCAAGCGGCGAAACGCAGCGAGACTGACGGCGTTGGGCGCGGTCATCGTCGAGGGCGATCTGCGCCAGGCGGGCGACGTCGAGCGGGCCTTCCAGACCGCCGGCGACGGCGCTGCGGTGGTGCACCTCGCGGCGCGCGCCGGGGTTCGTCCATCGATCGCCAACCCCCTGCTGTATTCCCAGGTGAACGTCGACGGCACCACGCTCATGCTCGAGGCGGCGAGGCGGCATCGCGCCAGCGGCTTCGTGTTCGCGTCGTCGTCATCGGTGTACGGCGCGCGCTCGAACCCTCCGTTCTCTGAAGATGATCGGGTCGACCGCCCGGTGTCGCCGTACGCCGCGACGAAGCTGGCCGGCGAGCTGCTGTGCGCCACCTTCGCGCACCTGTACGGGCTTCAGACCTGCGCGCTGCGCTTCTTCACCGTCTACGGGCCGAGGCAGCGGCCCGACCTGGCCATCACCCGGTTCACGCGGCTCATCGAGCGGGGCGAGCCGCTGCCCTTCTTCGGCGATGGCACCACCGCGCGCGACTACACGTTCGTCGATGACACCGTGCGCGGGCTGATGGCGGCGCTCGATCGCAGCTGGCCGACCTTCGAGGCGGTGAACCTCGGCGGCGCCCGGCCGGTCTCCCTCGCCGAGCTGGTGAAGGCGCTCGAGTCGGCGCTGGGGAAGTCGGCGGTGCTCGATCGCCAACCCGAGCAGCCGGGCGACGTGCCGCTGACCTGCGCGGCCACCGGGAAGGCCGAGCGGCTGCTGGGCTTCAAGGCCGCCACTTCGATCAACGAGGGCCTGGCGCGCTTCGCCGAGTGGTTCCGCGGCCCCGACGCCGACGGTTGGCGCTGACCAGGACTCAAAGCGCTTTCTTCGACGGGCCGATACCCCAGAGATCGGTTGAGTTGAGCCTGGACCGCGACGGGATCTCGGTCGAGGTCGAGGCGCGAGGAGAGAGCGTGCGGGTGGGCACCTGACCGACGAGCAACGACGAGATCGACCGAAAGACCGAGCGAGGCAGGCTCAACTCAACCGATTTCTGGGGTAGGTGCGGCGCTTCGATGGGCGATCTCCTCCGGGCAGCCTGGCTGGTCCTCGCGACGCTGGTCCCTGCGTTCGCGGGGTATGCGCTCTCGGTTCGCTTCTTCAAGGACCGTGGGGTCTTCGAGCGCCTGCTGGTCGCCATGCTGTCGGGCATCAGCCTCATCGTGGTGACGTTCCTCGTCGCCGATCTCGTTCGACCGATCACCGCCCTCAGCCTGAACGTGGTCTCGACCGCCCTCAGCGTGGGCCTGGTGTTGGCGCTCCGTCAGTCGGTGCGTGAGGTGTGGGATCAGGTGAAGGTCGATCTGGGTGCTCCCCGGCGTCTGTTCGCCGACAGCATCGCGACCCGGGAACCGGCGGTGCTGCTGCTGGCGCCGGCCCTCGTCATCCTCGCGGGCTGCGTCTGGCTGGTGCTGTTTTTCCGGTCATGGGGGTGGGACGTCTTGATGTTCCACACCACCATCACCGACACCATCGTGCAGGAAGGCTCGCTGGCCTTCGTCGACACCAACTTCCACCAGGTGCGCGGCTACCCGAGGAACGTGCACCTGCTGGCCGCGTGGGCCACCTTCTTCCTGAAGTACACCACCCTCGACGACGCGCCTCAGCTGCCGTTCGGGCTGATCGGCGCCCTGGTGTGCGCTGCCTTCGCGCGACGGTTCGGTGCTTCGCGAGCGTTCTCGACCGCCCTGGGCGCCGCCTGGCTCTGCTTCCCGCCGGTGATGCTCGAGCTGCCCTCGGTGCACGTCGACGTGGCCTGCGCCGCGCTGTTGGGCGCAGGGGCGTACTTCAACGCGTTCTCGATCGATCGGCGCGATCGCTGGGCCTCGGCGATGGCGTTTGGCCTGTACCTCGGCACCAAGCACACCGGCCTGTTTCACCTCGCGCTGTACAGCCCGATTCTGCTGGTGCGCGGACTGCTCGAGCTGCGGGCCTCACAGACCAGGCTCAAGGTCCTGCTCGATGGGCTGGCGTCGGTCGGCCTCATGCTCGTGCTTGGCGCGCACAAGTACGTGCAGAACGCGCTGGTGATGGGCAACCCGGCGTGGCCCTTCATCATCACCGTGCCCGGGCTGGGTCCGCTGCCGGGGGAGAATGACGCCTCGAGCCAGTACGGGGGTCCTCCTGGGGGCCGCGCGTCCTTCTTCGGCATTCCCGGAGAGCTGGCCCGCTTCATCGACCAGCTGCGCCACTGGGACGCGCAGGCCTATTACCCGGACGTACGCGATGGCTACTTCGGCTTCGCGTTCACGGTCGTCGCCATTCCGTGCCTCTTCTGCGCGCTGTGGGCGGTGAAGACGGCGGGGCGGCGGTGGGCTCCGCTGGCGCTGTGGTTCCTGGTGTTCGCCGCAGTGTCGGTGCCGTCGGCCTACTGGCCGCGCTACTCGATGGCGACCTCGATCGCCGGCGTGGCCGCCATCGGTCTGGTGTGGACGTTCTTCTCGCGCCCGCTGCAGCTGGCCTTGTCGGCGGTGCTGGTGGGGTGCTTCGGGTATTCCCTGTGGCTGACGGGCAACGGCCTGATGAAGAGCCCCGACTACGGCTGGCCCGCGCTCTTCTGGAAGGCGCCTGGGTGGACCGCCGAAGAGCGCGCCACGCAGCACGTCGTCTCGTGGAACTGGCCGCAGGCCGACTTGCAGCTGCGCGAGCGGCTCTTCCAACCGGGCGACGTGGTGACCTTCGACCACACCGTCAACTTCCCCGGAGAGCTCTTCACCGCCGACCTGCGCACGCGGGTGGTCTACGTGCAATCGGTGACCGACCTGCAGACCTTCGCGGCGCGAACGCTCGCCCACCAACCTCGCTGGAGCATCGTCTACGCCCAGGGCCACGCGGACCTGCTCGAGCAGGCCGGCGCCAAACGGATCGCGCCCCTGCACGGGGGCACCTACTGGCTGCTCGAGTGGCCGAAGCCCGCAAAGCCCGTCGTTCCACCTTGAATTGCGTCGCGATTTCGATAGGCCGGCCCCATGTCGTCGCCTGACTTCTCAGTGCTTCCGGAAAAGCGGCGACGCCTGGCTCGAACCATTCTCGACATGTACAAGCGCGCCAACGCTGGCCACATTGGCTCGTCGCTGAGCTGCCTCGAGATCCTGATCGACGTGTTCGCGCGCTCGAAGGCAGACGACCAGCTGGTGTTGTCGAAGGGTCACGCCGCCGCCGCGCTGTACGCCACCCTGGCTGACGCCGGGCGCCTCGACCCCGCGCTCCTCGACACGTTCTACAAGGACGGCACCTGGCTGGCGGCGCACCCTCCGTGTGGTCGGCAGATCGCCTCGATTCCCTTCGGGACCGGCAGCCTCGGGCACGGGCTCTCGTTGGCCGTCGGCCTCGCCTTCTCGCAGCGCTACACGAAGCGGGACTTCACGGTGTACGCGGTGCTGTCAGACGGTGACAGCAACGAGGGCAGCACCTGGGAAGCGGCGCTGTTCGCCGGCCAGCACCACCTCTCGCAGCTGACGGTGATCGTCGATCGCAACGGCCTGCAGGGCTTCGGCTCGACGGAGGACGTGCTCGACCTCGAGCCCTTCGCCGACAAGTGGCGCAGCTTCGGCTTCGAGGTGACGACTGCAGAGCGGGGCAACGACTTCGCGTCGCTCGACCAGGCCCACCGTGACGTGACGGGCAGGTCCAACAAGCCCCGCTGCATCATCGCCCGCACCATCAAGGGGCACGGCGTCTCGTTCATGGCCAACCGAATGGACTGGCACTACCTGCCGATGAACGACGAGCAGTACGCGCAGGCCATCGCCGAGACGGCCGCGCATGCGTAAAGAGTTCGCCAGCTGGCTCGAGGCCTTCGGCGCCCGCGACGAGCGCGTGATCGTGCTGACCGGAGACCTCGGCTACCAGGCCCTCGAGGGTGTTCGCGCGCGCCTGGGCGAGCGCTTCGTCAACGTGGGCGTCATCGAGCAGCACATGGTGTCGATGGCTGCGGCCCTGGCGTCGCAGGGCCTGCGTCCGTTCTGCTACTCCATCGCGCCCTTCGCGGTGTTCCGCCCGGCAGAGCAGATTCGCCTCGACGTCTGTGTGCACAACCTCGACGTGAAGGTGATCGGCAACGGCGGAGGGTACGGCTACGGCATCATGGGCTCGACGCACCACGCGCTCGAGGACGTGGGCATGCTCTCGTCGTTTCAGCACATGCGCTGCTTCGTGCCGGTGACCGGCGCCGACGTGGCCACGTGCAGCGACGCCATGATGTCGCGCGAAGGGCCCGGGTATCTGCGGCTCAACGTGGGGCAGCTGCCGAATGGGTATTCGCTCGAAGCGCCGTTCGCGCCCATTCGTCGGCTCACGCCGCCAGCTCCAACGCAGGCGGCCCGGGTGACCGTCGTGGGCCTGGGGCCCCTGGTGCTGAACGCGTTGGGGCCGGCCAGCGATTCGGGGGTCGCCGACGTGTTCGTGGTGTCCGAGGTTCCCGTGTTGCAACTCCCGGCGGCGCTGGTCGACAGCGTGCGCGCCACCGGGCGGTTGCTGATCGCCGAAGAGCACGTGCAGCGCGGTGGCCTCGCCGAGCACCTGGCGCTGGCGTTGCTGCGGCAGGGCCTGTCGCCGCGCCTCGAGACCCGCGCCGCCACGGGGTACCCCAGCCACACCTACGGCTCGCAGAAGTTCCATCAGGCAGAATCCCACCTCGACGCGGCGTCCCTTCACGCGGCCATCGACCAACTGGCGAGCCTCTGACCCATGGCCGAACCCGTGACGTCGTCTGCCGGAGTGGGCGCGTTGCCCGCGGCCCTGTACTCCGACGAGTGGAGCCCGCAGCTGGAGGCCGATGTCGCCGCGCTGCGGGGCCCCATTCTGGTGATCGGGGCCAGCGGCTTCGTGGGCGCGCGGCTGTTCTATTCCCTCGCGCGCCGCCGCAAAGACGTCTTCGCCGCCTCGAGAGACCCGTTCGCCAGCTGGCGGCTCACCCAGCTGCCGGACTTCGTGGCGTCGAGCCAGCTGGTGGTGATGGACCTCACCAAGCCCGAGAGCGTCAGCCAGGTGCTGCAGCGCCTCAAGCCGCGCACGGTGTTCAACCTGTCGGCCTACGGCGCCTATGAGCGGCAGCAGCAGGTGCGCCGCATTCACGAGATCAACTACCTCGGCACGCTCAACCTCATCCTCGGCATGCAGGAAGTGGGCTGCGACGCGCTGGTGCACGCGGGCAGCTCGTCGGAATACGGCCTGAACTGTACCTTCCCCTCAGAGAACGCCGAGCTGGTGCCCAACAGCGACTACGCGGCCTCGAAGGTCGCGGTCAGCTACCTGCTCAAGTACTACGGGCGCATTCACAACTTCCCGTGCGCCGCTCTGCGGCTGTACTCGGTGTACGGGCCGTTCGAGGAGCGCGATCGGCTGATCCCCAGGGTGGTGCAGTCGGGGCTCGAGGGGCGCTACCCGCCGCTGGCCGCTCCGAAGACCTCGCGCGACTTCATCTTCGTCGACGACGCGACCGCGGCCTTCGTGCGGGCCGCGCTCACGGTGTGTCAGACCACGCCGGGCGTCACCTTGAACATCGCCACCGGGGCTCGCACCACCCTGGAAGACGTCGCCCAGAGCGCGAAGAAGGTGTTTGGGCTGAAAGACGAGCCGACCTTCGGAGCGCACCACAACCGCAAGTGGGACCTGTCGAACTGGTACGGCAACCCGGCCGCTGCCGAGGCAGCGTTGACGTGGAAGGCGAAGGTCTCGTTCGAAGACGGCCTGAAGCTGACCGCCGACTGGGAACGGGTGGCCGCGCAGGCGCTGCACGCTGCGCCGCCCCGGCTCGAGGTGAAGACGGTGTCGATGATCGTCGCCTGCTATCGCGACAACCAGGCGATCCCCGTGATGTACGAGCGCATCGTGAAGACCTTCGAGCCGCTGCGGCCAAAGGGCTACGCGTACGAGATCATCTTCGTGAACGACTGCAGCCCGGCCGATGACGAGCGGGTGATCGCCGAGATCTGCGCCAGGGACCCGGCGGTGGTCGGCGTCTCGCACTCGCGCAACTTCGGCTCGCAGTCGGCCTTCTTGAGCGGGCTCGAGGTGTCGACCGGCGACGCCGCGGTCTTCATGGACGGCGACCTGCAGGACCCGCCCGAGATCATCCCCGCGATGATCGACGCCTGGGAGAAGGGCGCCGACATCGTCTTCGGGCAGCGCGTGAAGCGGGAAGCGCCGCTCTACATGCAGCTGGCATACAAGCTGTTCTACCGCGTCTTCAGCGCGCTCTCGTCGGTGCCGATTCCACACGACGCCGGCGACTTTGGCCTCATCAACCGCAAGGCCGCGCAGCACCTGCTCAACTTCTCCGAGCGCGACGTCTTCCTTCGAGGGCTGCGCGCCTGGGTGGGGTTCAAGCAGGTGGGCGTGCCGTACACGCGGCCCGAGAGAATGTTCGGGGTCACCACCAACAGCCTGCTCAAGAACATCTGGTGGGCGAAGAAGGGCATCTTCAGCTTCAGCACCAAGCCGCTCTCGTACATTCAGGGCGTGGGCGTGTTCCTCTTCGTGTTCACGCTGCTGGCTGGCGGGTTCTACCTGCTCAATTATTTCTTGAACCCGCCTCAGAATGCCTCGGGCATCACCACCGTGGTGCTGTTGATCCTGGGGCTGGGGGGCGTGCAGCTGATCTCGTTGAGCGTGCTGGGCGACTACGTGGGCCGGGTGCTGGAAGAGGTGAAGGCGCGGCCCCGGTACATTCGCGCGCGCATCTTGCGGGGCTCGCAGGTGCTCGACACCGAGGCTGAGATCAGCCGGTTTGTCGAGAAGGCGCACGAGCAGGTCACTGCGCGCCGAGGGTGAGGCGGCCTACAGCTTGAGGAAGACGCTGTCCTGCGCGTCGGCCACGGCGATCACGGTCACGCCCTGCTGAACGAAGGCGTTGACCAGGCTCGCCGCGTCCCCATAGCCCTTGGTGTTGACGTAGATGGCCGAGAACCCGTTGCTCTTGAGCTCGTTCACCATTTGTTCGACGGGCAGGGCTGCTACGCGGAACTTCCAGTCGGCGTTGGGTCGGCCCTTGATGTCGCCATGCGAGAAGGTGAGGGTCTTCGAGAAGAAGTATGGGCGGAACAGCTCGTAGCTGCCGACTCCGCCCGACGGCCCCACCTCGGGGAAGTGCATGGGCGGCAGCTGAAAGACCTTCGCCCCGACCGGCAGGGCGGCCTCGGCCTTCGCCACCAGGGCCCGATCGCTCTCGGCGAGCCGGCGGTCACTGGCCACTGACGCGGCGTCAGCCACCACCGGCGCGGCTTCGAAGGCGCCGCCCACGCCGATGAGCAGGGCGACCGCCCAGCGGGCCACGGGAGAAAAGCGCCTCAGCAGCCGCGGCAACCCCCACGTCGCGAACAGCAGCAGCACGGTGAAGATCATGATGCTGGCCCGGTTGACCGACCGGAACAGCTTGAAGCCGAACACGGCGAGCAGGCTGTTCTCACCACCAACCGCGTGCCCGATGAGGAACCAGGCGACGATCAGCGCGCAGCTCACCCCGAAGTCCATGCGGCGACGGCCTGCAGCCAGCGTCGCGTGCACCAGCAGCCAGAGCAGCATGGCCGCGCCCGCGAAGCCCAAGTACGGGCCCGGCACCTCTCCTGTTGCGATCGAAGCGCCGTCACGCCGCTCGGCCAGCTTCTTCATGAAGTCGAAGCGATGGTTGTTGCCGGGGATGATCAGGTTGATGGGTTTGAGCGCGTAGAGCTCGCCGTCCTGCGCCGAACGGGCGACCGCCTCGCGATTGGGCCCATTGGCCCAGGCGAAAGTGATTGAGTCGAGGTTCACCGACAGAAAAGACAACATTCCTACCAGGACGAGCAGGACAGGGCTGAGCAGGTGACCTCGGCGCCCGCGGCGCCCCAGGTGCGACAGAGAAGACAAACCAAACAGCTGAAGGAAGAAGAAGAGGTAGTAGGGGCTTGACCAGCCGACCAGCAGGAAGGTCACCGCAGCGGTCTTGAAGCGCCTCGAGGACAGGGGAATGCCGGCCCGACTCGCCGACCAGAACGACACCAGCACGGCCCACGGCAGGACCCAGTAGTGAACCAGGGTGTAGTGGTGGACGCCTCGATAGAAGACAAAGGTGGTCAGCCCAAACAGCAGACCAGCCATCAGCGACACCTCGCGGGGTCGATGAAGCCGGCGACTGACGAGGAAGATCGACAGCCCGGCCAGCACACAGCCCAGCCAATACCCCGCGTTGATCGCCCCGAAAGTGCCGAGGACCCGGGCCGCCTGGCCGGTCAGAAAAAAGAGCCAATCTTCGCTGAGTGGAAAGTCATTCCAGCTGGCGATGAACGGAGCCCCCAGCGATGGCACCATCTTGCTGACGAACGGTGAATACTCTCCGCGCGCGCTCGCTGCGACCACCGCCCCGATGAAGTGCGCGTCGCTCCAGTACGAGACCGGGTCGGTCAGGCGTTGGTCCTGGAAGAGCCTCAAATTGCCGGCCCAGCCAACCGAGATCAGGGCGGTCAACAGCAACGCTGAAAGCGCATCGCGTCGAACACGCCTCGACTGGAAGCGTTCGACCCAGGGACGCTTCGACGTGCTCACGGCCTACCGCACCCCGGTCACGACGATGGACTGTGAGAGGTGCCGAACCGCAGGCACCCGTTCGATGACGTCACCAACGAGAATCGAAGGCTTCACCAGCCACTGAGGGACCCCGGGGAGCAGAAAGTCTCGATGCTCGACCCGAACGTTGGTGAACCCTGCTCGTTTGACCGCCGCCTTCGCGAACCGTGAGGAGAAGGCCATCTCGGCCTCCTCGAGGCGCGCCCAGGTGCGCAGTGGTGGCACCTTGAAGATGGCCAGGACATACGGGTTCTCGAGGTTCGGCTCGAGGAACCCCAGTCGACCCCCATCTTTCAACAGGTCTCGAATCGCCAACAACGAGGCCTCGAGGTTGTAGTACAGGTGGTGAAGAATCCCGTCTCCGAGCACCACATCGAAGCGTCGGCCGGCGAGCCCCTCGGGTTGGTTGAAGTCGAGGACCTGGTAGGCGAGGCGATCGTGCTGATACCTGCGCTGGGCTTCGTCGATGAAGGGAGCGCACAGGTCAGTGCCCAGCACCTGTGCGCCGGTGGTCGCTGCGATCCGATAGGACATCGCCCCCCGGGCGCACCCGATCTCGAGAACCGAGTCGTTGGAGTTGATTGCAAGCTTCTGGACCAGCAGGTCGCACCGTCGCTCTGCCCGTATCTGTGTTGAAGGGGTCTCGCCCCACGACTGGTTGTAGCCCCGATCATCCACGATGCTGGCCATGCAGACTTCCTCCTCGCTGTCCCCTACCGCACGTCGCGACGGGTTCCCAGCACGGCCGTCGCGCACCTCGGGCAGCCGTTCGGTGCCTTGTCGAGCGATGGGTTCGTCGCCTACTCTTCCGCAGTACCGATGAGCCGAGGTTCTCTTCCGGGTTTTCTGGTCGCGGTGCTCGCCTGTGGTGCCTGCTTCAATGCCGTTCCGGACGGGTCCGACGAGGTGGCTGACGGTGGTGGTCAGTCGTTCGTCTCCGATGCTGGAGCGGTGCTGGTCGACGCTGGGGCACCTCGGGACGCCGGGAATCCGTTGGACGGCAGCGTTGATGGCTTCAACGCAGGCCTGACCGACGCGGGGCTGACCGACGCTGGGCTGACCGACGCAGGCCTGACCGACGCGGGGCTGACCGACGCGGGGCTGAGCGACGCGGGTCCGTCTGATGGGGGTTCAGTCGCTGACGGAGGCGCTTCGGCGGACGCAGGCGGCCTCGGCCCTGATGCCGGTTCCGCAACGGACGCGGGCGCTCAGCTCGACGGTGGGGGCCACCTCGACGCTGGTCTCCCGACCTGCGGCCCAATCGTCGGGCGATGGGCGCGAGTCGATGGGTTCTTCTTCGATTTCACCGCCGTCGGCTGTCTGGTGAATGGAATTGGTGACAATAGTCAGTATTTCCATCGGCTCCAGGGGACCTTCAACGTGGTCTCAGGGCAGCTTCCATTCGTCATCGCTCGCACGACGATTGGTTCAACGTGTGTTGTCCAGATGTATGGCTTTATACAACTCACCGACCCGACCCACTTCACCCTGGTGCTGACGGGCTCTTCGGGGGGGTGCGGGCTGACGACGAACCTGACCGATGTTCAGTTCTACGAACGCCTGTAGGTTGCTTGAGAAGGCCTTGATGTCTGAGGAAGAGAGAGGGCTGCAATGAATCTGCCTCGTGCGATGACGCTCTGCCTGTTTTGCCTTTCCTGTGATCCGTCAAGGAGACCAACCCTTGAGGTTCGAATATTTCGCCGCGAAAACCAACTTCGATTTCGACGAAGTTCTCAGTCGCGGCGCTGGCCGCCAACGCAGATGGAACCGTCGGAGTCGGGGTCGTTCGCCTCCAAAGTTCAGCTGGCTCTTTGGTTGACGGGGTTGATGTCAGGCTCGATTCCTTTGGTCAGGCAACCGCACCCCTGACCTGTGATCCCCCTGTCAGCGTGGAGTGCACGGACAACCTTCGGGTCAGCGCGCGCTGGACTCCGGTGGGCGGGTCTGAAATCACGGCCGACGATGCGATCACCCCGATTTTCGGCGGCGCCGGTACCGGGGCTTTCGGAGGTGACGCGGGATTGAGTACCGGGACCGGTCAGACGTGTGACGGCTCGGTGCTGGTTGGGAAATGGCGACGAAGTGACGGCTTCGAATTCGTCTTCTCCGGGCAAGCTTGTGCGATGAGCGCCACCGGCACCAGCGACCACACCCATCTGCTGGAGGGCACCTTCAACCCGTCGTCCAGAACGCTGCCATTCAGCATCAAACGTACGAGTCTTCGGACCGGGTGCGTGACGCGGATGAGCGGTTCACTCCAATTGACCGACAACTCGCGCTTTCGGTTGACGCTGACAGGGACTGATGGGGCCTGTGATCTGCCTACGACCTACGCTCAGGTTCAGGAGTATCAGAAGGTCTAACGAGGCTTCGCCTCAGACCGACGAGTTTTATGGTGGTGAGTTGAGGCGCTGAGGAAGAGAACGGGCTCCGAGTCGATCGTACAACTTGAGCGCGGTATTCTGCGTTCG
>VYLD01000192.1_pt1 | contig 24282 bp, 21 predicted proteins | sample 5114401 | NCBI WGS metagenome assembly VYLD01 (sample SAMN12291783, study PRJNA351875) | freshwater metagenome | isolation source: freshwater lake | place: USA: Michigan, Gull Lake | collected 2013-08-08 | reverse complement strand
CTCCTGCTTCAACGGGGCCGAGCCACGAGGGCCCGGAGAACGGAGACCGGAAAGGCCCGGGAACTCTCGTGCGGCTAGCTTCAACGGGGCCGAGCCACGAGGGCCCGGAGAACACGCTGCGCTGCACCCAGGCCCTTGAGCCTGCAGGCAGCTTCAACGGGGCCGAGCCACGAGGGCCCGGAGAACGACCCCGCCGTGGCTTTCGCGGTCGGGGTGTCGCTGTGCTTCAACGGGGCCGAGCCACGAGGGCCCGGAGAACGCTCGCATCAGAAAAACCGTGTGGCGTATGACGGAGCTTCAACGGGGCCGAGCCACGAGGGCCCGGAGAACAGGTGCCTGCTTGTCTTTGTGCCCGGAGGTGACGAGTGCTTCAACGGGGCCGAGCCACGAGGGCCCGGAGAACCGGTTTGTCGTGGCGCCCAAGCGCAAGTCAGAGCAGCTTCAACGGGGCCGAGCCACGAGGGCCCGGAGAACGCAGACGCGGTTATCTACCGGACATCAGATGCGGTTTGGCTTCAACGGGGCCGAGCCACGAGGGCCCGGAGAACGGGCGGCTCATCGCGTCCCACGTGGCGCATGTCTGGCTTCAACGGGGCCGAGCCACGAGGGCCCGGAGAACTCTCGTGCGACTTCCCATCAGTCGACAGAGTCACCGGGCTTCAACGGGGCCGAGCCACGAGGGCCCGGAGAACATAGCCAGCGAGATGAACGTCCTGCGCAGGTCGTGGCTTCAACGGGGCCGAGCCACGAGGGCCCGGAGAACGGCTTCTGCACTTCGGCGGGTTGCTCGACCGGGGTGCTTCAACGGGGCCGAGCCACGAGGGCCCGGAGAACTTCGTGATCGTGCGGTAGGTGGTTGCCTGAATCAGGCTTCAACGGGGCCGAGCCACGAGGGCCCGGAGAACGCGTCATCGAGCCGTACGCCAACGTTGTCCCCCTCCTCGCTTCAACGGGGCCGAGCCACGAGGGCCCGGAGAACCTGGTCGGCCATGGCTAGTTGTACCCGTTCTGTCGGCTTCAACGGGGCCGAGCCACGAGGGCCCGGAGAACCCTGAGCCCCAAAACTCAGCTTGTCCGCTCACCACGTCGCTTCAACGGGGCCGAGCCACGAGGGCCCGGAGAACGTGCGGAGCGCCTCCATCGACATGCCGACACCGCTCGAGCTTCAACGGGGCCGAGCCACGAGGGCCCGGAGAACTTGGGCCACGTCAGCTCGCCGCCGCTGATGCTGGCCTGGCTTCAACGGGGCCGAGCCACGAGGGCCCGGAGAACCGGTGACGCCGCGCGAAGTGCGCGACCTGCTCGTCGCGCTGCTTCAACGGGGCCGAGCCACGAGGGCCCGGAGAACGCGACAGACAGAAGTCATGCGCGACCTGATCGGCATCGCTTCAACGGGGCCGAGCCACGAGGGCCCGGAGAACGTGGTGAATCCCCTTGCGGGGTTATTTGCGCGACATGCGGCTTCAACGGGGCCGAGCCACGAGGGCCCGGAGAACGCCTCGTCGGCGTTCAGCGATCCCGGCTCTTCGGCGCTTCAACGGGGCCGAGCCACGAGGGCCCGGAGAACCGCCTACGCCGCCCGCGCCTTTTTCACGGGCAACCAGCTTCAACGGGGCCGAGCCACGAGGGCCCGGAGAACTGCCGCCCCAACCCACGCGATTGCGTCGCTTCCGGGCTTCAACGGGGCCGAGCCACGAGGGCCCGGAGAACTGCGAGTGTGGACCTCGATCGGTCGCATGGCCACCTCGCTCCGAGCCACGAGGGCCCGGAGAACACCACGGGCCGACGCACGCCCGGCGAGATGACCCCGCTTCAACGGGGCCGAGCCACGAGGGCCCGGAGAACGACGGACGTGTAGTAGGGCGTGAAGCACACGACGTGCTGCTTCAACGGGGCCGAGCCACGAGGGCCCGGAGAACGCCTGAAGGCCGTGCGGTACGACTTCAGCGTCAAGGCGCTTCAACGGGGCCGAGCCACGAGGGCCCGGAGAACTCCGGGAGTCGTCGCGCCGCCGGGTCTGCGGAACGTGCTTCAACGGGGCCGAGCCACGAGGGCCCGGAGAACCAACTCTCCATTTGTACCAAGAATCACGGCAACTTCCGACCTCGTTTTCGAGCACCCTCCTCGTCGTCTCACAACTGACCAACAGTCTTCCGAAGGTGCTCGCCAAACCACATGATGACACTCACAAAAATGCCCGCGAGCGGCCTCGACGGGCCGGTCGCCACGTCGCCACTCGCGCATTCACTTGCCAGAGAACAGCTACACGATCTTGGGGCCCTTCTCGGGGGGCGCCGTCGCTCGCCCGAGGCACTCGAACGATGTCATACCACGGCCATCTGATGGCCCGACATCGACGATGAGCACGGCGTCTTCACTGTGATGCATGACGTTCTTCAGCGCACTCTTGAGCATCACGATGGTCATCTCGGTCAAATCGCACGAGAACACCGACAGCTGAAGGTGCGTGCCAAAGCCCTTCATCACCTTGAACACCTGCCGCAGGCGTTTGGGGTCACACACGTCGTACGTCACCAGGTATCTCGTTCGCACACTCACCTCGTCTTGAAGCCCGGGTACTCGGGAATCTCGCCGCGCAGGTGTCTGGCCAGCAGCCGGCACTGCATCTCGAGAATCCGTCGGTACGACACGCGGTAGCCAAAGAGCGGATGGGTGACCTGCTCGGAGAGACGGCGCTCCCATGCCTTGAGGACCTTCTTGCGCCCCTCGGCGTTGAGCGTCACCCCGACCCCGCGCCGAATGAAGTCCTTCGAGGTCACCACGGACATGTTGATCACGTTCACCACGACCGAATCAGCAACGATTGGGCGCAGCTCTTCCATGACGTCGAGCGCCAGCGAGAACCTGCCCGCTCGCGGTTGATGCAAGAAGCCGAGGTAGGGATCGAACCCCACGAGACGGGCTGCAACGGCCACGTCCTTGGTCAGCATGGAGTACGCGAAAGACAACAGCGCGTTCACCGCGTCTTTCGGCGGGCGCCGATTTCTTGTCTTGAAGTCGAACGTGCCAAGGTTGTCGTTGCTGAGCAGCCGACCGAAGTTCTCGAAGTACAGGCGCGCGGCGTTGCCTTCGAGCCCGAGCAGCGTCTCGAGAGACTCCGCTGATGCGGCGCGCTCGCCAAGTTGGGCCAGTTCCAGCGTGAGCCCAGGTTCCTCGGTCCCGAGGTTGCGGCGCAGGAACGTACGCGAGTTGGCGATCTTCGTGGCCACGAAGGCACGCGCCAGGCCGAGGCACAGCACCGGGTCGTCCGCAGCTGCGTACTGCGCCCGCCGCAAGGCCACCTGGCCGTGTCCGAGCCCATCGAGCAGTCCAGACAACCAACCGCCGGTGCTCAACCAGGCGACCGGCACGCCGCGAGTCGTCACTTCGCGAATCGCTTGCGAGCTGATCTGTACGTTCCCCATCAGCACGACGTGGGACACGTCGACGAGCGGAGCCTCGAGCAGTTTTCTCTGGTCCCGGTCCTTCACCTGCAAGCACTGCCCGCTGACGCCGACCTTTGCCCCGAGTTCCTGCACGTACAGCGGCTGGGCGTCATCTCGCGCTGGCAGCAGCGCACGAGGCGGACCCGGGGCTTCAGAGCCAGCCAGCAGGTTCACCTCGTCAGGAAGACAGAGGCCAGCGAGCGAACAGCCAACACACTTCGGGCTCGCGACCAACGGCGCCGGAGCGACCTGAGCTTTGGCCACCGAACGAGCCAACTCGACCATCGCCAGCGTTCGGGCCACGAGCGCCTCGTCCAAGCGAACCTCGACCCGTTTCCTCGAGCCAGCAAAGTAGAACTCACCCCGCTCGACTCGGTACCCGGCCTCGCGGAGCAGCAACCCATACAAGCACAGCTGGACCAGTTCAGGCTCGTAAGCCCCCTCGGGCACGTCGGGCGCCTTGCCGCGCTTGGTCTCGACCGGGATCACCTCACCATCTGCCGCTTCGACGAGATCGATCTTGGCGCTGACCCCGAGGATGGCTGACGACAGTTCGACGCTCCGCGCCTGCCACGGGCTGTCTGAGTCGCCAAGCGGCGTCGTCGGCTCACCTTCGTCGATGCGCTCGTGGACGGCGCGACCTTCGACGGTGAAGTGGTTGTCATCGAAATCGCGATCGACCCACTCGAGAAAGAACAGTCGTGGGCAGTACGTGACTTCGTTCACCATCCGCGCGGGTATCGGCGGCACTGCGACAGCTTCGGTGTCGTCGTGCATGCCTGGAGTGTGACCGCCCAGCATCGGCTCGCCATTTTCTGGCCGCCACTCTTCAATGCAGACACCGGTCGGCGAAGTTGAGCAAGTGCCAGGGCGAGCGCAGCACCGCGCAAGCGCTTGAATTCCGGGCCACGTGGAGTCGATGTCAGCCCTGTGTGCTTCATTGAATCACATGAAGATTCGCGGACCAGCGGCGGGCAACGGGAGCTTTCGGGGCGACGAACTGACGCAGTCACTCGGCCAAGAGCTTCTCGACGGTCGCGAGAGGCAGATACAGCCGATGAGGAGGCTCGCTGGGCGCAGCCGCCAGCCGCTTGAATCCGTACCGCTCGTAGAAGCTGACGGCCCGGTCGTGTTTGGCGTCGACGAGAACTCCAACACAACCTGCCAGCCTGGCGACATGCTGGCACCTCCGAAGCGCGTCGAACATCAGCGCACGACCGATACCCGTTCCCTTCGCTCTCACGTCCCGAGCCAGGCGCGCGATCAACACGGCACCAAGCTGGGGGTAGTTGGGCAGTTTTTTCGCGTGATGAGCGGCGACTTCGGCCGGCATCACGGACGCGGTCGCCAACGTGTAGAAACCGAGCACGACTGGGATCAACGGCTGCGCCTCATCGCGCAACAACACGAAGGTTCGACTGACGACCCCTTCATTTTTCAGGGCGTACCGTCGCAGGAACTCGTCGAGCTCGGGCTCGCCAGAGCTGAAGTCACGGGTCGGCTGCGTCCGCAGCAGCGGAACGGCGAGCAACCCATCGGGCGTGTTCGGCGGCGGCCTTTCGAAGCTCGGGGGTTGGCTCGGGGGGCTCACTCGTGAGGTTCTCCATTGCCGCGAATTCTACTGCGCTGACCTTGACCTCGAGCGACGACGCTGCCCACTCGAGGTTGGTGAGCGTTGGCGTCATCAACTCGCAGTCGGGTACACGTCGTGAGGGGTCTACCGTCAGCACCCTTCGGCCCCGCCTCACCTCGATGACGACCTTCATGAACAACGCCAGCGCTTCGTCGACCAGCTGGCTGCGACTCAGACCCAGCTCGTCGGCGAGTTGGTTGATGGCGGTACCGCGGCTGTCGGGGAGCGTGGCTTCGATTCTCATGGTGATGACGGGAGAAGTAGCACTGGCCTCCCGAGAAATGCCCGCAGATTCCCACAAACATCCGCTCATGGTGCGGCACAGGCCCGTTTCGAATCAAGAGCCTTGGTCCCCTATTTACCCCAAAGACCTAATAAGCTACGATGTTACCGCTGGGCCCCGTTGAAGTTTAGGCCGTTGTGGTCGCCGTTCGCAGAGAGCAGTTCCCTCCCCAGCGCTTGACCCAAAGCCCATGACCTTTGACCAGTACTTCAAACGACTGACGACGACGAAGACCCCGGGCTTCGAGCCACGGCAATGGCAGCGTGCCCTGGGTGAGGCTGACCGGTGCACCGACCGCATCCTGCGAATCCCCACGGGCTTCGGCAAGACAGAGGGCGCGGTCCTCTCCTGGCTCTACCAACGCGTCGAACGCAAGCAGCAGAGCTGGCCGCGGCGTCTGGTCTTTTGTCTGCCCATGCGGGTGCTGGTCGAACAGACGCATGCGAAGGTGGCTGGCTGGCTCGAGCGCGCAGGGCTGACGCAGCAGGTCGGCTGTCACCTGTTGATGGGTGGAATTGAATCGACTCGATGGGCCGCCGACCCAGAACGCGAAGCCATCTTCGTTGGGACACAAGACATGCTGCTCTCCCGGGCTCTCAACAGAGGGTACGCGGCTGCTCGTGGGCGCTGGCCGATGGAGTTTGGGCTGCTCAATCACGACACCCTCTGGGTCTACGACGAGATTCAGTTGATGGACGTCGCGCTCGCGACCTCTGTGCAATTGGCGGCCTTCAGGCAGCAGGACTCGAAGCGCAGTTCTGGGCTCCCTGTCAGCCGCTCGTGGTGGATGAGCGCGACCATTCAAACCGAGTGGCTCGCCCAGGTCGACTTCAGCCAACAGGCAGCGGCGCTCGACGACACCAAGGTTCGAATTCCAAAGAACGAGCGGAAGGGCGGCCTCTTCGCAGTCAAGAAGAAGCTCACGCTCGAGCCCGCGATCTCAGAGCCCGACGAGATCGCCGACCTGGTCCGCAAGCGACACATGCAGGGCTCCCTCACCCTTGTCATCGTGAACAGCGTTCGACGCGCGAATGAAGTGGCTGCGGCCCTCGAGACGCAGCCACGTGGGAAGGCCCGGAAGGCGGCCGAGGCCGTCGAATCCGCGCCAAGGCCCGAGGTGCGGCGAGTGCACAGTCGTTTTCGCGGTCACGAACGGGTCGCATGGTTGAGAGACTTCCTGTCGAGGGACCCGGCGGTTCCCATACCCCCCGCAGGGCGCATCATCGTCGCGACGCAGGTGATCGAAGCTGGTGTCGATCTGTCCGCACAATTGCTGGTCACCGACCTCGCGCCGTGGTCGAGCCTCGTTCAGCGGTTCGGCCGCTGCGCTCGCTACGAAGGTGAGAGCGGTGACGTGGTGGTCGTTGGCAAGGTGCCAAAAGACGCCAAAGCCGCCCTGCCGTACTCACTCGAAGAACTCGCTGCGGCGAACAAGGCTCTTGGCGCCCTGGAAGCCGGAGGCGACGTGGGCCCGGCAACCCTCGAGTCGTTCGAAGAGGACCTCGAGGGCGATGCGCGCGCAGCGCTGTATCCGTACCAACCGGCCCACGTGCTTCGGCGACCTGACCTCGACGATCTGTTCGACACGACCGCTGACCTGATGGGCGCCGATCTCGATGTCGGCCGATTCATTCGCGACGGCGACGATCGAGATGTCCAGGTGTTCTGGCGTGCGCCGCTGACCAGCGAGAAGTCCGTGTCGTGGCCTCCAGACCTCGACAAGCCAAGGCGGCCCGAGCTGTGCCCTGTGCCGCGTCGAGGCAAAGAAGGACTGGATGAGTGGCTTGAGGCCAAAGGCGATGCGTGGGTCTTCGACTACACAAAGAAGCAGTGGCGAAAGCTCCGCAACAAGGCAGACCTGCCATCGTCCGGTTCGGTCGTCCTCCTGTCTGCCAGCGACGGTGGATACCACCCGCAACTGGGGTGGTCGCCCAAAACCAAGGCGCCGGTCACGCCTGTCGACCTCACGACCATCGTGGTCACCCCATCCGCTGAGCGCTTCGATGCAACGACCTCGTCCGAGGAAGACGAGTCGCTCTCCGTTGACCCGTGGCAGACTGTGGCGGTTCACGGGCGCGACGTCGGCGAAAAGGTGCTGGCCATCGCGGAGACCCTGGGGCTTTCGCCACAGCTCGGCGCGCTCCTCGAGTTGTCAGGTCGTTGGCACGACGCGGGAAAGGCGCACGATGCCTTTCAAGCAAAGATCACCGAGCACCCCGGCGGGCCCTGGGCCAAAGCCCCGGAGAGCGCGTGGAGGCGAGTCGGCCAGCCAGGCTTTCGCCACGAACTCGCGAGCACCCTGCTCATGTTCGAACGCCTGGCTGCCGTCGACCCGTTGCACGCAGCGTTTCAGGCCTCGGCCATCGAGAGACCCGGTCAAACCGCGAGCCCTGGGGATGCGTTAACCGCCGAGTTGCAGAAGCTCTCGCCACTCGAGTTCGACCTCGTTGCCTTCCTTGTCTGTGCGCATCACGGCAAGGTTCGTTGCCAATGGGCGGGCTCAGCGACCGAGCTGCAGAAGCCTGATGAAACTGGCTCCTCGGTTTTTGGTGTCCGCCCTGGCGATCTGGTGAAGGCATTTGAGCTGACGACAGCCGACGGCGCGCTTGTGACGCTGCCCGATACGATGTTGCATCTCGACCTCGCGCAGCTGGGCGCGAGTGACCGTTTCGGGGCCTCATGGTCGGAGCGTGTGCAGCGACTCCTCGAAACGTTCGGGCCCTTTCAGCTTGCGTTCCTCGAAGCTGTGCTTCGCGCAGCGGACTGGCGCGCTTCAGAGCAATTGGAGGCCAAATGACCACGCACGCAATCGAGCTCAGCGGGTGCCCGCCGCACGTGCTCGCGAACTACTTGAAGGCGCTCGCGGTTCTGCGTCTGGTTGCGACCCAAAAGGACCCCGGCGCCCGCAGCCAGTGGCTCGACGGCAGCTTCGTGCTGACAACGACGTTGAGCCAGGACGAGCTGGGTCGCTTCTTCCTGCAGGAGTACCAACCGACGCCGCTCATCGCGCCGTGGAACGGCGGCAGCGGCTTCTACCCAAAGGACAATCGCGAAGCGCTCGATGCGATCGCTGCGGGTGCTTCTCGGCGCTTCCAACTGTTCCGCGAAGCCATCGCCGTCGGGAGGCTGGTCACCAAAGGAAGGAAAGAGCGCCCCGCCGACGACGAGAAACTCGAGATGATTCGTCGCGCCCGTGCGACCTGGCCCGAAGCACTCCTTCCATGGCTTGGCGCGGCGCTCTCGCTCACCGACGACAGCGTCCAATACCCTTCCCTCTTGGGCACGGGCGGCAACGACGGACGTCTCGACTTTACGAACAATCAGATGCAACGCCTGGTGGAGCTCTTCGACCCAGACACAGGCAAAGCAAAACCCGGCACCAGTGAATTGCTCTCGGGCGCCCTCTTCGGCAACGCCGTCGACGGCCTCGAGAAGCGCGCCATCGGTCAATTCCTTCCAGGCGGCGCGGGTGGAGCCAACGCGACGTCTGGTTTCAGCGCCGAGAGCCTTGTCAATCTCTGGGACTTCGTATTGGCGATCGAAGGCACGATCAGCTTTCAGGTCGCGACCTTGCGCCGACTCGACACCGCCAGGGCCGTTCAGGCCTCGGCGCCGTTCGCCGTTCAGGGGCGCGCGGCGGGCTACGCCAGCGCGACGGCCGCGGACGAGGGGAACGGGCGCGGTGAGCAGTGGATGCCATTGTGGAAAGCGCGCGCGACGTGGCCCGAGGTGAAGAAGTTGTTCGACGAGGGACGCCTCTTCTCGTCAGGGGTGCGCGCGACGAACTCCATGCAGGCCGCGATAGCGCTGTCGTCAATGGGGGCCGTGAGGGGTGTCTCAGCGTTCGAGCGGTTCGGGTTCGTCGAGAGAAATGGCCAGGCCAATCTTGCCGTGCCGCTTGGGCGTTGGAGCGTTCAAACCAAACCAGCAGCCAAAGTGGTCGAAGTGTTCGAGGACTGGGTCGAGCGGCTCCGGCGAGCAGGTGAGAAGCCCGGGGCCCCTGCTGGGATCGATCGCGTTGTTCGCAGGCTCCAGACCGCGATGCTGCACGCAATACAGTTTGGGAGCGGCTGGGCCGTCACCTCCCTTCTGGCGCTGCTCGCAGAGGTCGAGACTGCCTTGGTCCGAAGCGGTCGTTGGGCGATGGCCCAGGGGACTGAGGGGCTTCAGCCGCTCCCAACGTTGCATTCAACCCCGCTCATTGCGGTCCTCGGGGAACCGACGACACAGATCCGGCTCGCAGTCGCAATAGCGGCATTCAGCAGCACGCTGGAGTTCGAAAAGAAAAAGCTGGACGCGACGATTCGCTGGAACTGTTTGCCCCTCCAGAAGCCGCAAACGGGAAACGCGCGCTTCATCGCCCAGACCAACTCGTTCGCATCGACGCCCCGCGAGGTGTGGGGAGGCACCTTGATCGATTCGCTCTGCGCTGTCCTGGAGCGCCGGTTGACCGAGAGCGCTCGAACAGGAGCGCCGGTGTTCATCCCTTCGACCCCCTCGACGGTGACGGTGACCCCGAGCGAGATCGCTGAGTTCCTTGCCAGCCCTGAGCACGATCTCGAGATCGAACGCCTCGCCCGCGGCTTCATGTGCGTCGACTGGGCAGGTCCCCTGGAGTCACCCCAGCCGGTGCCAAGCGGCACCGTCCCCGCACTGTTCGCGACCTTCCGCTTGACCTACGACGAACGTCCACCAGTCGGCGCACGCGCGAAGCGTGTCGAGGACTCACGACCTGCTCGACTGCTCGCACGTGGTCAAGGTGAGCGGGCGTTCGAAGCCGCCGAGCATCGGTTGCGCGCCTCCAACATTCGCCTGGCCATCGATTCACGACGACATCTCGTTTCGCTGAGTTCCCGCGACGCGCGTCGACTGGCGGCGTCGCTTCTCATCCCCGTTGAAACCGCCACGTACACAATTCTGGAACAACTCGTCGTTCGAAAGGAAGCCTCCCGATGAAAGCCATTTCTGAGTTGCTTGCCCGAAGTGAATCCCGTGTTCTCATCGAGGCCAGGCTCAAACCGATTCAGGGCTCGCGGTTTCAACCGACCGGGTTTCCCGACCTTGGGGCCGCGATTTACGACTCGACGCAAGGTCAGACGCTGCTCGTCGAGAGTGCCCAGAGTATGGCCAATCGTCTGGAGCAGACCATTTGGGATGGCCCCAGCAGGGACCTCATCACCGCAGCGAGGGGCTTGTCGTACGTCCGCGTGAACGATGAGAAGGGCGAGTACCTGACATCAACCATCACCGAGGCGCATCGCCTCAACTCACCGTACATCCTCGAGGCGAAGGACCAGTCGTTCTTCAAGGAACTCAAAACGAAGACCGACGACTTCTCGAGGGGCGTCATTGACCGAGCGAAGCTCGCCCGGGTCGTGGCCTCGTACGACATCAACGCGCTCATTCACGGGGTCTTCCTCGCCAAGAGTGAGCTCGCTGGCGGACGTCTTCGAATCGAGCGCGCACTCTCCGCCTTCATCGAAGCAACCGGTGTTCGAGTCGCCGCCTCTGGTGGCGTGAAGAATGACCCCGTGAACCCATCCGGAGAGGCCAAGGACGGCTTCGGCAACGTGCCCTTCCAACGGGACGAGTACACGGCGGACTCGATCATTGCGTACTTTAACCTCGACCTGGGACAGCTGCGTGCCTACGGCCTCGGCGACGCGGCAACGGCGCTGCTCACCGCGCTCGCGCTCTTCAAGGTTAGCGCGCTTCTCGACGGCAGCCTGCGACTTCGCACCGCCTGCGACCTTGATGTCATCGAGGTTCAGGTGCGCCGGCCGGACGGGTTCACGCTGCCGGCCAGGGCCGACTTCGAGGCCGGCCTGCCCGCGCTCGTTGCCGGTGCCTCGAAGCTGTTCGGCGGAAAGAACGGGGTCACGACGGTCACGTTCGCGGAGGGGACGTGACGACGGTCGCGTCTTTCGAGTTCGTCGCTGGCCGGTATCACGCGACACCGTGGGGTCGACACGTCAACGAGGGCGCCATCGAATGGCCCCCGAGCCCGTGGCGCCTCCTGCGAGCGCTCGTCGCGACAGGGTTCAATCGACTCGGGTGGACCGATGGCATTCCGTCCGAGGCTCGCAAGCTCCTCGTCAAGCTCGCAGAGCAGCCGCCTCGGTACCACCTGCCCCCTGCCAATGCGTCACACACTCGGCACTACCTACCGCTGTTCGATGCCAAGACGACCAAAGTGCTGGACACGTTTGCGGTCATCGCTGAGCCAATGTTTGTCGTGTGGGCCGTGAGTCTCGATGGCGGTGAAAGGGCATTGCTTGGCTCACTTCTCGAGGCGATGCCGTACCTGGGTCGAGCGGAGAGCTGGGTTCGAGCCCGCCTTGTTGACACACCGCCACCAGAAGACGACGTGAGGTGGTGCTCGGCCGGCAAGCACCCACCTTCGATGGGCTACGAGCGGGTCGACCTGTTGAGCCCGCTCCCTGCCGAGGGCTACCTGGCGTGGCGGGCCGAGCACGTGGCGACTTCTTCGAAAGTGTCGCTCGACCGTGAGGCTGCAAAGGCGCTCGAGAAAGGCAAGAAGGCGCCACTGAAGCTCAGCGCAAAGCAACTGGACTCGATCGAGGCGCGCTACCCCGTCGACTTGAGTGAACTGCTGCGGGTCGAAACAGGAGCGCTCCAGACCGAAGGGTGGAGCGTTCCGCCAGGGAGCAGATGGCTCACGTATTGGCGCGCGAATGACGCGCTGGAATCTCTGGGCCGTACCCAGTTCCGCGAAACGCGCCCTTCTGTTGACACGATCGTGTTTGCTGTGTCTTCGAAGACGGTCTCGGGAAAAACACTGCAGCCTCTTCGTCGTGCGCTCCCGATCGCCGAGCGGGTGCACAGGGCGCTGGCGAAAAAGGTCGACGGTGCTTCGGCCGCGACCGTGAGCCAGGTGGTTGGGAAAGACCAGCGCAACGAGAAGCTGCTCGGCCACCAACACGCCTACGTCATTCCGTTCGCTGCGAGCACGACCAGTCGAGACCCGTTGAAGCACGACACTGCTGGGATCGATCACATCGTGGTTCACGTTCGCGGTGGAATGACCGCAGAGGCCACGAAGATCATCGAGTCGGACTTGAAGTCGCTCTACGCGCGCGAGGCGATGCTCCAGTTGGTTCCAGTCTGGGTGGGTACCGCAACCAGTCTGGACGGGCTTGCCCTGACCCGCGAGTCACGCGTCTGGTTCAGCCACACGCCCTACCTGTGCCCTCGCCACCTGAAACCCAAGGGACGACACACGCTCTTCGGACAGGTCGACGAGGAGCTTCGAAGCCTGGGCGTCTCAGGCCTTCAGACTGTGGAGTTCGAGGCCCGCCAGTCGTGGCAACGAAGCGAGACTGTGATGGGAGCAATCGAGGCGTCACAGTTGGCTACCCGGTGGAGGTCGTTCACGAAGGAACGCTCTCACGGGCCACCACCGCCGCGGCGCCAACCTGGCCTTGGCCTCAAGCTGACTTTCGAACAACCCGTCAAAGGCCCGATCGCGATCGGCTACGCGAGTCACTTCGGGCTTGGGGTGTTCGAGCCGGCCACTTGAGGGAGCACGATCGCTCGCGGGTGTCCGGCTCGGTCGGCTTGAGCGCCGGCGCTCAAAAATGAGCGCCGGCGCTCGTTGTGAATCAGACCTACCGAGGGCCCGTGGCCGGGGGCAGCTTGAGCTTGCTGAGCAACGCGCCGAGCTTCGGGAGGTCATCGAAGGCGATGGCCCGTAGGTCGAGGGAGTCCCGTCGAACCGAGACCTGAACTTTGAGGCCTGCCTTGGCGATGGCCGCTTGAACGGAGGCTCCGCGAGGAGAGCTGGCGGTCGTCTTGGCTGATTTCGCCTTGAGCGCGCGAGTTGCGGCACGCAGCTGCTCCCGGCTGACTTCAGCGAGCGGGAGATTGGCGGTCTTGCCCTCGCGCTCGACTGGCACCTTCACGTCGTCAAGTGCCACGGGGAGGCGACTGGTGATCGGCCCGCCCGTCTTGGCCTCGAGATAGTCGAGCACCGCCTCGATCTTGGTGTCGCCCAGCTGCTCGATCTGTTTGGCGTTCGCGAAGCGCGCGACCCGGGCCTTGCGGAGGCCGGTGAACCGGTCGACGTGCAGGTACTTCTGGAAGAAGTCGGAGTCGGTCGAAAACCCACCCGCCAGGTACAGCGGCGGGTCAGAGAAGACGATGTCAGCGACGGCCTCCCACTTCTCGTCGAAGTCCAACGCCTCTTCCTTGCTGGCCCTGGTGATGATCTTGCTGAGTGCGTCCCAGCGCTTCTTGATGGCAGGGTCGACGAGGGTTGAGACCACTACTGGCTTCGGTTTCTTTGTCGCCATTGCTCCTCCTGCAGGTGGGGTTTCCGGCTGACTGAACAGAATCGGATTTCGGTACCGACGAAGTGCCTTTGCAAAGCGACCTCTCGAGCGCGGTCCTTCGAGCGAGAAAGCGCACGATCGACGACTTCGTCGGGCAGGTCCGTCGCGAGCAGCTCGAGCAGACTCTCGGTCGGTCGCAGCGAGCGCCCAAGCAGGGAGCGGACCTCGGTGGCTCTGCGTTGCCCGCTCCTGAGCTCCAGGGCCAGCTCGCGGATGAGCGCCGCGTCCTCCGCCCGCGCATGACCGCTACGCGCACGAGCCCCTGCATCTTCTGGCTGGCGCGGAGCTTCTCGGGGGGCCCAGTCTTCACTCCGGAAACGCTACCGGAAACCAGGCTTCACGACGACCGATGTGCCACTACTCATCGTCGTCTTCCCCGAAGAGAATCGAGACCTTCAGGTCGATCTCTGCGAACGGCTCGGCGCGTACCCGCTCTTCGCGATCAGCGATCAGCACCTCGACGTAGCCGTCAGGGTGCCAGCGATAGACGGCGAGCGTCTCCTCGACAGGATCGACGAGCCAGTAATGACCGACCTCGGAGCGATGGTAGGCGCGCTTCTTGTTGATCAGGTCGTTGCGCCTGTTGGTCGACAGGACCTCGCAGATCCAGTCGGGTCGAATCAGCACCGGGACTTCGGCGGGAAGGACTTCGAGCCGCTCGCGGCGCCAACCTGCGACATCGGGCCGAAACACTTCGGTGTCCGTCAGCCTGATCTCGACCTCGGTCGCAAACCACCAGCCGCCCGGTGACCGGCCGCCCGGCCGTCGATCGTAGGGCCCGAGCTGTCGAAACAACCGACCCTGAGCGCCCCCATGGCGGCCTGAAGCGGCCTCCTTCTCGACCAGCACCCCATCAATGATCTCATGACGCCGACGCTCCTCGGGAATGGAGAGGAGATCGGCGAGCGTGGCCAATCGAAGCTGCGCCGGGTTGCTCACGTCTTGAGTCTTTAAATGAGCACCGGCGACAGCACCAGCCGGCGGGGGCCCGTGGACGACGGTCAGCGATTCGGCACACCTTCACGCACCGCCGGATCGTGTCGAAGCACCTCACGAGCAAGGCCACCGCCGACCGGGAGGGTCACCTTCCACCGCCGGGGTCCGCGGCACCTGCCCCATTCCCTGACGACCGGCGAAGGCCGCCCGGCTGAAACCGCCGCGGTCCACGTTCCACCCGGCACGATCACCCGCCCCTGCATGGCACATCGGCTGCGATGGGCTGCCGTCGAGGTGGCACCCATGGCCGACGGAATCTACGTGAGCATGAACGGAGCATCGGCCCGACTGGCGCAGCTCGACTCGATCTCCGACAACCTCGCCAACATCAACACCCCCGGCTTCAAGGCCTCGCGCCCCGCGTTCGAGGCCTTCATCGCCAAAGCCGCCGGCAGCGACCCCGATCTCCTCTACCCGGCGGCAGTCCAGACCCACCTCGATATGTCCTCCGGCGCCGTCATTCACAGCGGCGACCCGATGGATGTGCTGCCCACCGGCAAGGGCATGCTCGCCGTGCGCCTCACCGACGGCCTCGCGTACACCCGCAACGGCCGCGTGCAGGTCGACGCCGACGGAGCCCTGCGCGTCAACGGCCAGCTGCTCGTCGACCAACAGGGCGAAGCCATCATCGCGCCCCCGCAGTCCACCATTCGGGTCGAGCCCAACGGCACCGTCTTCGCCAACAACCAACGCCTCGCCCAGCTCGGCCTCTTCGAGCTCTCAGGCTCCATCGATCGCGTCTCGCCCAGCCTGCTGCGCCCCCAGTCCCCCGACGGCGTCACCGCCTCGAACGCCACCCTGCGCCTCGGGGAGTTCGAGGTCAGCAACTCCAGCGCCCTCGAGGCCGCCGTCGAGATGGTCTCGGCCCAGCGGCACTTCGACACCGCCATGCAGGCGCTGCAAACCTACAAACGCCTCGATGAACGCGCCGTCGAGCTCGGAAAACTCCGCTGAACCACCACGAGGCCCTTCGAATGATCCGCTCTCTCTACACCGCAGCCACCGGCATGGACGCGCAGCAAACCAAGATGGACACCATCGCCAACAACCTCGCCAACGCGAACACCACCGGCTTCAAGAAATCGCGCGCGGACTTCGAGGATCTGATGAGCGAGACGATTCGCGCTCCGCAGCAGATCGACCCGCGCGGCGGCACCCAGCCTGTGCCCCTGCAGGTCGGCCTCGGCGTGCGCACCGTCGGCACCACCCGCAGCTTCGGCCAGGGCGACGCGGTGCAGACCACCAACCCCTTCGACCTCGCCATCGAGGGCACCGGCTTCTTCCGCATTCAGCGCCCCAACGGGGAGTATGGCTACACCCGCGCCGGCAACTTCAACGTCGACGCCGAAGGCCGCCTCGTCACCCAACGCGGCGAGCTGGTCGACCCCGCCATCACCGTGCCCCGCGAGGCCGAGAGCGTCACCTTCGCCACCGACGGCACGGTCAGCGCCAAGATGCCCAACCGCCCCGAGCCCATCACGCTCGGCAAGCTCGAGCTCACCCTCTTTCAGAACCCCGCGGGCCTCGAGGCCATCGGCGGCAACCTCTTCGTCGAGACCGCGTCCAGCGGCGTGCCCCAGTTCGGCCGCCCCGGAGAGCTGGGCCTCGGCGCGATCGCCCAGGGCTCGCTCGAGACCTCCAACGTCAAGGCCGTCGAAGAGATGGTCGCGATGGTCAGCACCCAGCGCTCCTACGAGCTCAACTCCAAGGTCATCCAGACCGCGGATCAGATGCTCCAGAAGCTCACCAACGTGCGGTGATCCATGACGCCCGCGCTCCTCGTCATCCTCAGCACCCTGCCCGCCCCGCTCGTCGACGCGTTGTCGCAGCGCGCGCCCAGCGGCACCCGCGTCGAGCTGACGCAGTGGTCCGCCCCGCCCTGTCACGCCACCTCGTTCGAACCGCAGGCCATCGAGGGCTCGGGCCGCGTCGCCGTGCGCGCGCTCGGAAAAGCCTGCGCCGTCTGGGGCTGGGCCACCGTGCGTGTCTGGTCCACCCAGGCCGTGGTGATCTCCGAGCTGAAGGCCGGCGAGCTCGTCACGCCCGCGGTTCGGCTCGAGGAGCGTGAATGGCGCAGGGGCATGACGCCCACGCCCTCGTTGACCGACGCCACCGCCGCCCGTCGCCTCGCGAAAGGCACCGCGCTCACCGCGGCAGACGTTCGGTTCGGCCCTGCTCCCGGCACCGCCGTCACGGTGCGCGTCGTCTTCAGGAACCTCACCGTCGAACAGCGCGGCACCATCGCTTCCTGCGGCCCACGCATCTGCGCGGCCCTGCCCACCGGGAAACGCGTCACCGGCACCTTCGCCGACGGCGTGCTCACCAGCGCCCTCGAGGGCACGCCATGAAGGCCGTGATCCCCCTCGTCGCGCTCACCGCCTGCTCGGTGTCGCACATCGACGCGTACGTCCCCAAACAACGCAACTACGAGGTGCCCGCCGCGAAGGCGCCCGCGCCCGAAGACACCGCCTCGGGCGGGCTGTGGCGCCCCGACGGCCGCAACGCCGCCCTCTATTCCGACTACCGCGCCTTCCGCGAGCAAGACCTCGTGGTGGTGCGCATCGAAGAGACCGCCGACGCACGCCGCTCGGCCGACACCGATCTCAAGCGCGACACCAAGATGAACGTCGCGCTCTCGGCGTTCCTCAAAGCCGCGGGCAGCGTGGTCAACGCCGGCCCCCAGCTCGACCTCACCAGCACCGCCAGCAGCGGCAACGAGTTCAACGCCGACGGCCGCACCGCCCGCAGCGAGAAGCTCACCGCCACCGTGCCCGCCATCGTCAAGAAGGTGCTGCCCAACGGCAACCTCTTCGTCGAAGGCCACCGCGTGGTGCTGGTGAACAGCGAAGAGCAGCACTTCTACATCTCAGGCGTGGTGCGCCCCATCGACATCGCCCAGGACAACTCGGTGCGCAGCTCGTACGTCGCCGACGCCGAGATCGAGTTCACCGGGCGCGGCGTGCTCTCGGACAACCAGAAGCCCGGCCTGCTCGCCCGCTTCTTCAACTGGATCTGGCCCTTCTGATCATGCGCGCCCTCGCCCTCTGCCTGCTGCTGTCTGCGGCCGCCGCCTTCGCCGGAAAGGCCCGCCTCAAGGACCTGACCGATCTGCAGGGCTTTCGGGAGAACGCCCTCATCGGCTACGGCCTGGTGGTCGGCCTCACCAACACCGGAGACACCGAGCAGGTGCTCTTCACCATGCAGTCCGTCTCGGGCCTGCTCGGCCGCCTCGGCGTGCGCATCGACCCGCGCGACATTCGCTCGCGCAACGTGGCCGCGGTGATGGTCACCGCCAAGCTACCCACCTTCTCGCGCGCCGGCTCGGGCCTCGACGTCACCGTCAGCTCGATGGGCAACGCCCGCTCGCTGCAAGGCGGCACGCTGCTCTTCACCCCGCTCGCCGGAGCCGACGGCGTCGTCTACGCGGTCGCGCAAGGGCCCGTGCAGGTCGGCGGCTTCGAGGTGGCCGGCGCGTACGCCGCGGTCCGCAAGAACTCCACCGCCAGCGGCACCGTGCCCCAGGGCGCCACCATCGAGAAGGCCGTGGTACCCACGCTCGGCAGCGGTCCGCTCATGCTGCGCCTGCGCCGCGCCGACTTCACCAACGCCTCGCGCATCGCCGCGTCGATCAACACCCTGCTGGGAGGCACCGGCGCCAAAGCCCTCGACGCCGCCGCGGTGGAGGTCACCCTGCCCGCCTCGGACTCGGTGGTCGAGCTGATGGCGAAGCTCGAGCCGCTGGAGATCGACGCCGATTCCCGCGCCAAGGTGGTGATCAGCGAGCGCACCGGCACCGTCGTCATGGGCGAGACCGTTCGCCTGCGCCCCGCGGCCATTGCCCACGGAGGCCTGCGGGTCTCCATTCAGACCCAGTTCGGCGTCTCGCAGCCCGGCGCCTTCGCGACCAATGGACAGACGGTGGTCGCGCCCAACCAGCAGGTCGACGCGAAAGAGGCCGAGAAGTCGGCTGTCAAGGTGCCCGCTGCCAGCACCGTCGATGATCTGGTGGCCGCGCTCAACGCCATCGGCGCTCCGCCGCGAGATCTGATCGCCATTCTGCAGGCCCTCAAGGCCGCCGGCGCCCTCGACGCCGATCTCGAGGTGCTCTGATGAAGCTCGGCGACGCAGCGACCCAGCTCGAGAGCGTGATGATCAAGCAGCTGCTGCACACCTCGGGCGCCTTCAAGGGCGGCGACGCTCCCGGCAGCGCCCACGCCTGGGACCTGTTCGCCGAGTCCCTCGCCGACGCGGTGGCGACGAGCGGCGGCCTGGGGCTCGCCAGACTCCTGACGGCGGGCGCTGCAGACCCACGGGCGGACAAGGACCCTCACCCCGGCTTCGACGCGTTGTCGTCGAGCTTCGGGCCCCGCGTCGACCCCCTCACCCACGCGCCCTCGATGCACGCCGGCGTCGATCTGCCCGCTGTCGAGGGCACGCCCATTCCCGCGGCGAAGGACGGCACCGTGATCTTCGCGGGCCCCCGCGGCGGCTACGGCAACGCCGTCGAGCTGGAACACACCGACGGCACCAGGACCCTGTACGCCCACATGCGCGAGGTGCAGGTGACCCGGGGCGAAGTGGTCCCAGCGGGGCAGGCCCTCGGCACTGTCGGCCAAACCGGCAGAAGCACGGGGCCGCACCTTCACCTCGAGGTCCGCGAGGGGGGTCATTCGGTGGACCCGGTTCGGGCCCTTAAGTCCTACCGCCTGCGTGCCGAAGCTCTGACTGGAGAAACCCCATGAAAGTGTCCGACCAGAAGCCTGGGCTCAACCCGGTGACCGCGCAGAAGCCGGCGATCAGCCAGGCTGAGGTGAAGTCGTCCGACGAGGCGGTGACCCTCGACAAGGTGTCGGTCGACAGGGTCTCGATCGACAGGGTCTCGGTCGAACCACTTTCGCCAGCGCCCGACACGGCGGCCCTCGAGGCTGCACGCGCCTCGGCGTCGAGCGCCCGCGCGGCCCGGGTGCAGGAGGTCATCCAGGCGGTGCAGAGCGGGCAGTACTACCCCTCGCCCAAACAGATCGCCAACCAGCTCGTCACCGACGCCGAAGTCGACGCCAGGCTGCGCGCGCTGATCTCCTGACCCCCACCGGACCTGAACGCGCATGAACCTCGACGCCGCCATCTCGCTGTCGTTGTCACTCAAGGACGCGCTGGCGGCCGAGGTGCGGCGATCGCGCGAGTCCCGCGCGGTGCTGAAGCAGATGAAGATCGACGCGCTGCTCGAGCAGGCCGCCGAGCGCGACGCCTTCAACCAGCGGTCTGCCTACCTCTCGGACACCCTGGCCCACGCCCTCGCAGACGTGGCCCGCGCGCGCGGCGTGGAAGACGTCACGCTCGATCAGCTCAACGCCTGGTACCCCTTCGAGGGCGCCCAGCTCTCGGCGGTGTTCGCCGAGATTCGCGGCCTCACCTCGGCGCTCAAAGAGCTCGATCTCTTCAACCAGACGCTCGCCGACCGCGCCCTCACCTTCGTGCGCGCCTACGTCGGGCACCTGGCACCCAGACCCACCGCCTACGGCCGGCGCGGCGCCCCGTCGACGAGCGAGTCCAGCACCCACTCCGAGCGAGCCTGAACCGATGAGCGGCCTCCTCTCAGTGCTGCGTCAGGGCGCGATGAGCCTGCAGGCCCAGCAGGCCTACAGCGCCACCGTCGCCAACAACCTCTCGAACGCCAACACCGCGGGGTACGCCCGACAGCGCGCCGAGCTGGCCGCCGTTCTGCCCGCCGATCGCCTCGGCAACTCGTCGATCGGCCGCGGCGCGGTGCTGCAGGCCGTCACCCAGGCCCGGGATCGCTTCGTCGAGCAGCAGATGTCGGCGGCCCTCGGCAACCAGAGCCAGTCGGCCACCCAGGCCCAGCTGCTCCAGGGCGTGAGCGCGCTCAACCCCGACGCAGGCCTGTCTGACGCGCTGGCCAACTTCTACTCGCAGCTGCGCGCGCTGGCGCAGAACCCCGGGTCCCTCAACGTGCGCGAATCAGCGGTCGGCGCGGCCCGCCAGCTCGCGGTGTCCTTCAACCAGACCGCCATCGCGCTGGACGCAGCCCGTGGCGGTATCGACGCGCGCCTGCAGGGCTCGCTGCCCGAGCTCAACGAGGCCCTGAGCCAGGTGGCCCGGCTCAACACCCAGATCGGCCAGGCGTCGATCGGCGGCAACCGGCCCAACGATCTGCTCGACGCGCGCCAGAAGCTGGTCGACCGGGTCGCGGTGCTCACAGGCGCCACGCCCGTGCAGAACAGCGCCGGAGACGCCAACCTCGTCATGTCGAACGGCACCTCGCTGGTGCAGGGTGAACGCGCCGCCAGGTTCTCGGCGTTGCCTGACCCGGCGAACGGAGCCCGCCTGGCGGTCTGGCTCACCGCGCCGTCGGCCACCACCGCCTCGCAGCTGGCCAGCGCCCCGGGGGGAGAGCTCGGCGGCATGCTGGCCGCTCGCGACGGCGGCCTGCTGTCGGCCCAGACGCGCGTCGATCAGCTCGCCTTCGATCTCGGCAACGCCCTCAACGCGGTGGCGCAGACCGGCTACGCGCTCGATGGCTCGACCGGTCGCAGCCTCTTCACGGTCAACGCTACCGCGCAGGGCGCCGCGCGAACCCTGGCCGTCGATTCGGCCATCGCCGCCGACGTGTCCCTGTTGCCCTCGGCGGCCGCGCCGGGCGCCACCGGTGACGGCACCGTGGTGCAGGCGATGATCAACACCGAGGCGTTGAACCTCTCGGGCGGGGCCACCGCGGCCTCTTCGCTCGCGGGCATCACCGCCAGCTATGGCGCCACCACCGCGCGCGCCATCGCCACCAGCGAAGGAGACCAGGCGGTCGCCGCCAACCTCACCTCGCTGCGCCAGGCCACCTCGGGCGTGTCGGTCGACGAAGAGCTGGTCGACATGCAGCGCTCGCAGCGCGCCTACGAAGCGGTCGCGCGGGTCATCAGGACCGCCGACGAGATGCTGCAGAGCCTGCTGGCCCTGCGCTGACGAAAGGAAGGAGACGGCATGCGGGTCACCGATCAATACGTGTTCGACCTCGGCAACCGGCGCCTGGCGCAGACCCGCGAGGCCTCGACCACCGCCGGCGACCGCGTCACGTCAGGCAAGCGCGTCGAAGCCCCGTGGGACGACTCGGGCGCCGCAGGCCTCATCACCCGCTTCGCGCAGGACCGCGCCCGCCAGGACGCGATGATGACCGCGGCCAACCGCTCGAGCGAAGAGCTGGGGGTGGTCGACGGCGCGTTCGATCAGGTGATCACCTCGCTCACCCGCGCCCAGGCGCTCGCGGTGCAGCTCTCGAACGACACCTACAGCGCAGCCGATCGCGCCAACGCCTCGGCCGAGGTGCAGCAGCTCTTCACCTCGGTCGTCGGCCAGCTCAACCTGCGCTACGGCGACCGCTACGTCTTCGGCGGCACCAGGGACACCGCGCCGCCGTTCGACAACGCCGGCGCCTACCTGGGTGACGCCAACACCCGCCGCGTCGAGATCGCCCCCGGCATTCTGCAGGACGCCTCGGTGCGCGCCGATATCGCCTTCAAGGGGTCCGGTGGCGGCATCGACGTGTTGACCGCGCTGTCGGGCTTCACCACAGCGCTGCAGAGCAACGACGCCACCGGCATTCGCACCGCCATTCGCGACCTGGCCGACGGGCTTCAGCAGGTCACCGCGTCCCGCTCTCGCGCCGGCGCGATGATGAACGTGTTCGATCTGGCGGCCAGCACCGCGCGGGTGAACCGCGACGACGCCACCAGGGGGCGCGCGGGCCTCGAAGAGATCGACCTCATCGACGCCACCACCCAGTACAGGGCCGCCGAGCGCGCGCTCGAGGCGTCCATGTCGGCGGTCGCGCAGTCCTTCCGCCTCACCCTGTTGGACAAGCTGTAGAGGAAAGCGAGGGCGAGCGTGGGCCGGTTGCGATCGGGACGAGCGCATCACCCCCTGGCGCCGCTGTGGCGCCGTCGCGCCGCGCACCTGCTGCGGTTGCTGGCCCCGCCCGATCGCACCCTGGTGGCGCTGCTGCCGGTGCTGCTGGGGGCCCGGTTTCGTCGCCCGGGGTTCGACAAGGAGCCGCCCGGCCTCGACCGCCAGCCGCGCCGCCGACGCTGGGGGCGCGCGTGTGAGGCCATCGACTTCCCTCCGCCGCTCGGGTTCTGCACCACGCGCCCGCTCATTCGCAGCGCCTTGCTGATCGCCTCGGGCAGCGCGTTTCAGCTGGTGCTGCTGGTGGTGAGCGACCGCACGCTGGAAGAAGATCGCCGCCTCGACGAGCGCGTGCAGATGCTGCAGAAGCTGATGCACCGCCGGTCGTCGGCCCTCACCCTGGTGGTCGAAGAGGCCGACACCCTGCCCACCGAGCGCCTGCTCTGCGCGGCCCTGGTCGCGGGAGATCTGCCTGCGCTCGACGCCGACGCACCGCTGGATCCCCTTCAGGCCCATCGACACGCGCCCACACCCTTCGCGCGTACGCTAGCGCTGGCGATCGCCGACCGGCCGCCCTTCGAGCGCCTGCTGCCGGGCCTGGCCCTCGCCCACCCCGATCGCTTCGCCGCCGCCGCCACGCCAGATCATCGGCTGCTCGAGCTGGTCTGTCAGCTGGGCCACGAGCCCAGCCTGGTCGAGCTGCAGCTCGCCTCGCGCATCGTGCGGCAGTCGGCGCTCGAGCGGTGGCGAAAGCGGGACGCGGCGGGTCGTCGCGCCCTGGCGCCGCTCATCAGGGCCGAGCTGCTCGGCGCGCGGGTGCTCAAGGCCCTGCGGCCGTTGCTCGAGAAGTTGACCACGGCGCAGAGGCCCATCGAACGGCAACACGAAGGTCGGTGGCACCTCGAGCTCGACGGCACCACGCTGGTGAGCAGCCCCTCGCTCGATGGCCTGCGCGCCGCGGCCATCACCGAGACCACCCAGCTGGTCGCCGCTGGGCCCGAATGGCGACGCGCCCGCGCGCTGCTCGACGATCGCACTCCGCGCACCCTGGTGGTCGCCGAGCCGGGGTTCCTCAGACACCTGATCATCAGCGTGGGGCCGACCGGTCGCCTGCGCGCCAGGCGCCTCACCACCGACGGCTGTGTGCGGCTGGCGGTGGCCATCAGGTCCCGCGGACGGGTGCTCGAGATCGCCTCGCGCCCCGGGGCCGACCCGCTGCTGGTGTCGCGCCTCTCGCAGATCGCCGCCGCCGACGGGGCCTTCGCGCTCGGCGTGCAACACCACGGGCGCCTGCTGCTCGGCGTTCGCGGCGCGGTGCGCGATCTGCCTCTGTACCTCGCGCTGTCCAGGCCCCGCCGACTCACGCTGTTGCCCGAGCAGCCCGAGTGGTTGCCCGCGATGCGGCCTCCCCGCAGCGGCGCGCTGACCACCAGCGTCCACGCCACGCTGTTCTCGACCGGCGACGCGCAGGTCGACGCGGTGTACGTCGACGCCTCGGGGCGGGTGTTGCTCGAGCGCCTGCCCCGCCAGGGCCTCGAGGGCTGGGTGCACGACACCCGGGCCCTGCTCGAGGCCCGCAAGAGCGCCCTCTCGCTGACCGTGAGCCCCGCGCTGGGCTCGCTGTCGGGCCGCCGCCCCGTCGAAGACGTCGCCCCGCTCGAG
>VYLD01000169.1_pt1 | contig 24302 bp, 24 predicted proteins | sample 5114401 | NCBI WGS metagenome assembly VYLD01 (sample SAMN12291783, study PRJNA351875) | freshwater metagenome | isolation source: freshwater lake | place: USA: Michigan, Gull Lake | collected 2013-08-08 | reverse complement strand
CAAGGGTGCGTGACTGGCTTCCTGAGCCATGTCGGGAGCCCCAAACGGGACGCCGAGCTCGGTCACCCGACCAACAGTTCAATCCGCGACCCGGTGCGTTCGCTGGGGCCGTGGTTTTTCCAACGCCGGAAGGCTTCAGGGGAACCACGCGGGTTGGGGGTTCAGCGTCGGCGTCAGCGTGCTGCATGAGCGCGCCGGCCTGGAGAAACGGCGTCGTGTCAAGGCCCGTGGGCAAACCCGTTATTAGGGACCGAAATCGAACCGCCAGCGATCGTCACGCGCGTCGGTGATCACCTGCTTCATCGCCGCGCACAATTCCTTTGCGGCAGCGGTGCGAAAGGTGAGGAATTGACCCCGCGCCGACGAGATCAGCGGCACCACCAACTGCTCGGGAGAGATCGGGTGGGCAGACGTGAGGCCCTCGACGAAGCGCCGCTGCAGGGCGTGGGCGTGCTCCCGAACGACCGGAGTCGAGAGCCCCACCTGGGTCCGCCACCGCATCACCGCGTTGAACCGGTAGAGCGCCGTGGGATCGAAGGTCGCGCCGATGAACGACGACCCCCCTGTCGCGTACGGCACCTGGACTTCGCGCTTCTCCTGCAGGGTGCCGAACGCCGCGAACCAGCCGGTGTTGCGTGGACGCAACGCTCGCTCATTCGGTACGTGTAGAAAACACGCGCCTTCACCAGTCATCGCGTACTTGTACCCGCCCGACAGGTAGAAGCACCGCCGCTCGATCGCCGCCAGCGAGGTCGGCACCGCGCAGAACCCGTGGTACCCGTCGATCACGACCTCGGCCTCTGCGGGCAACGCAGACACCAGCGCATCGAGCCCCGGCACCACCGCGCCCGAGTTGAAGAACACCTGGCTCACGAAGACCAGGTGCGGGTGACTGAGAGACGCCGCCTCGATCAACCTCTGCGGAAAGCTACCAAATGGCTCAGCCCGGCGTCGCGCCAGAGGTTGATGTCACAGACGGGGACCGCCAGGTCGTTGACGAACTCGACGGTGGGCTGGCGCTCGACGGTGTCGAGGTGTTCCCTGAACAGCAACCCCAGCGGGTAGAGGCCGATGCACCCCGGCGCCGTCGCGACCATCACCAGCACCAGGCCTGCTCGTCGCCCCATGGGGGAAAGGTCGTGACAGCGTCAAAGGCATCCATCGGACGACCCCAGAGTTGGGTTGAGTTGAGCCTGGATCGCGACGGCATCTCGGTCGAGGTCGAGGCGGGAGGAGAGAGCGTGCTGGTGGGCGCAGGACCGACGAGCGACGACGACATCGACCTCGCCGCGAGCCGCGAACCACCGCACGCTGCCAGGTCGTTGGCTCAGCTCGAGGTCGGTCTCGCGGGAGTCGACAGGAACCCTTCGAGATCTGCCCAGCACGGCTCGTACTGCGCGTGAAAGGGCAACGCATACAAGGCATGCGGCGCCTTCGGGTACAGCCGCAAGGTCTCAGGTCGTCCCAGGCGCTCGAGGGCCGCAGAAAGCCGCGTGGAATCGCTCAACACCGGGTCCCGCTCGCCCACCGGCACCAGCACGCGAGGGAAGGACGCAGGCAGGGCGTCGAGGCCCTCGATGATGCACAGCGGGTCAGCGAGCAGCCAGTCTTTGCCGGTGACGCCCACCGAGGCCGGCAGGTAGTTGTGTTGAATCTGGTGGGTGCGGCGCTTCACCACCGCCGAGAGGTCTGGCTGCTGGTCGAACCGCGCCGCGTTCGAGGCCTGCAGGTACCCGCAGTGCACCACCCCGTGGCTCGGCACCGCCCAGTGGCGCAGGTCCCGGCCCTCGAAGGGCGAAGGAGGCACCGCCACTCCCGAGGCCACCAGGCAGACGCCGAGGGCGAAGTTGGCGCCGGCCGACTCCCCTGCGACCGCGACGCGCGTGGGGTCTCCGCCCAGGCGAGCGCTGTTTGACATCACCCAATCATAGACAGACAACACATCGACCAGGCCCGACGGGAAGGGGTGTCTGGGTGAGAGGCGATAGTCTGGAGTGACCACCAGGAACCCCAGCTCAGCCAGCCTGGCCGCCACCAGCGCATGACTGTCTTTGGAGAAGAAGCGAAACCCCCCGCCGTGCACCAGCAGCATGACCGGGAAGCCCGCGGCCGGGGCAGGGGTCTGCGGCGTGTACACGTCGACCCGCGTCGAGCTGCCGGGCCAGGTGGGCACCGACAGGTCGCGGGTGACGCGCACGCGCTTGCGGCCGGCGACGAGGGGCGCCACCACGCTGGCGATGGCGTTGGCCGACTCGAGCGCTGCGATGATGACGGCGTCCATGAGCGTCATGGTGAGGCGGTCTACTCCAACCCCGCGCGCGGCGAGGGGGTCGTGAAGAAGCGTGAACGACCCCTCGAAGCGCCGCTGGCTCTGGTACAGCGTGGCGCCCATGAAGACCCTGCTCGTCACCGGTGCCACCAGCGGCATCGGCCTGGAAGCCTCGGTGGTGTTGGCGAAAGCAGGGCACCGGGTGGTGATGGTGGGCCGCGACGAGGCGAAGACGCGGGCCTGCGTCGAGTCGGTGAAGCAGCTCGCGGGCAGCCAGACGGTCGAGTTCCTGCTCGCTGATTTCTCGTCGCAGGCGTCCATTCGGGCCCTGGCCGAGGCGTACCGCGCGCGGTTCGACCGCCTCGACGTGCTGGTGAACAACGCCGGCACCGTCTTCAACGAGCGCGGCGTCACCGGTGACGGCATCGAGAACACCTTCGCGGTGAACCACCTCGGCTACTTCCTGCTCACCAACCTGCTGCTCGACCTGGTGGTGAAGAGCGCGCCGGCGCGCATCGTGGTGGTGTCCTCAGCCGGCCACTACCGCGGCACCATGGACCTCGAGGACCTGGGCTTCGAGAAGAGCGCCTACGGCATCATGAAGGCGTACTCGCGCTCGAAGCTCGGCAACGTGCTGATGACGCGCTCGCTGGCCAGGAAGCTCGAGGGCAAGAAGGTCACCATCAACGCGCTGCACCCGGGCGCGGTGGCCACCAACATCTGGTCTGGCGCGCCAGGGTGGGCGACTCCGATTCTCAGCGTGGTGAAGTCGTTGTTCATGATTTCCTCCGAAGAGGGCGGCCGCACCATCACCTACCTGGCGACGTCGCCCGAGGTGGAAGGGAAGACCGGGCTGTACTTCGAGAAGAACCGCCCGAAGACGCCCTCGCCGCTGGCCCTCGACGAGGGGCTGGCCGACCGCCTGTGGGCGAAGAGCGCCGAGCTGGTGCACCTCGAAGAGAGGGCGCCGATGAGGTGAGCGGACCGGGCGGGTTCGTGGAGCTGCGAGCCTGCCGACGCGCCACGAAGGGGCCACGACGAGAGCTCGCCTGTTCGACGGTCCGACGTTTCGAGTGGCCCGCCGCTACACCGTGACGCCTACCGACGCCGGCGGTGAGCGCCATGGCGAGGGCGCCCCAGAAGGTCACCCGCAGGCTGGCCAGCCAGGGCCTGGCGCCGCCGACCTTCGCCGACCAGAACCCCAGCGAGGCCAGCAGCAGCAGCGCCGTGCCCGCCACCGAGGGAATGAGCGCCCCCGTCGGGACCACCGCGCACAGCACCACCGGCACGGCCGCGCCCACCGAGAAGCTGGCGGCTGACGAGAGCGCTGCCTGCAGGGGCCGGGCTGCGTTGGTCTCGGTCAAGCCCAGCTCGTCGCGCAGGTGCGCGGCCTCGGCGTCTGTGGCCATCAGCTGCTCGGCGACGGCTGTGGCCAGCGCCGGCGTCAGGCCCCGCGCGACGTCGATGGCGGCCAGCTCCCGGTGCTCGGCGACCGGGTCGGCCTTCAGCTCGGCGCGCTCGAGCTCGCGCTGGGCCTTCTCGGTGTCTGCCTGGGAATGAACAGACACATATTCACCGGCGGCCATCGACATCGCGCCCGACACCAGGCCCGCGCCGCCGGCGATGAGAATGGAATGGCTGGTGGCGTTCGAGGCGGCCACGCCCAGCACCAGGCTGGCGGTGGAAACGATGCCGTCGTTGGCGCCCAGCACGGCCGCGCGCAGCCACCCGATGCTGCCGGTGCGGTGCCGCTCGAGGTGTCTGGGTTTCGCCATGGGTCCCGCCGGGAGCAGTTTGCGTGTGTACCTGCGGTGTAGCTGGTTTCGGGTCAGACGGAAGAGACACCGTCGGGACGGGAACCCCACACCAGAAGACCAGCGCCACCGTCGGGCACGCCCAGTCACCGCCGAACGGCCGGCCGACTTGGACCTTGTCCGCGGCCTCCGCCCGGAGGCCTGGAACTCCTCCCCAGGGATGTTGACCGGCTTGGGAGTCTGTTAGAGAGACCACATGAGCCGGCGGGAGCTTTTTCGAGAGTACATGGCCAACTTGTCAAGGACGGCCGCAGAGACCGTCGAGGGAACGACCTATGTCGCACCTCAAGCGAGCACTGGGAAAGCGATCAGCAGTTTTCAGGAACTGAACCCGACGGCAGCTCAACTCGTCGTCGGGGGAATTGGTGCTGGCAAGACGACCGAGCTCCTCGTCGCGCGAAGCATCCTGAACCAACTGCCCGACATTACCGCCGAGTACATTGACGCCAGCCTCTATCAGGACTTGGGCCGACTCAGAGTTGGATGCCTCTTTGCGCTGGTGGGTCTTCGAATTCTTGAGCGATTGGGAAAGGAAGCTCCATCAGAAGGGGACAGTCTGCGCGATTGGGCGAATGGGTATGTCGACGACCAGCTGTATGCCGAGGACGATGACTCCAGGGTTCCAGGCGTCATCACCCCGCCTCGAACGGAGTGGCCGGACATTCCTGAGCATCAGACTGAAAATCTGAGGATCGTCCTTCGCTCTTTTGAACGGACGAACAAGCGATTTGTAGCGGTAGTCGATTCGTTTGACCGCGTCACCGACCTCGATAACTTTTCATCCCTGGTTCACCAAGATGTTGCGGCAATCAGGGCACTTCGGGTCGGGTTGGTTATCGTAGGACCGCCGCGGTCAATCTTTGGGGCGCTGGACAGCGAAATCCTTCGATTTGACAAGGTCATGACTCTCCCTGCGGTCGATCCGCAATCCGAATCAGGTCGGGATTTTCTGAGAGCAGTACTTGGTGGCATCTTCAGGAGGTGTGCTTCGCGATCTCCTCTCCTTGGCAAAGTTGGCTGGAGAGCAAGCTTACATTGACGGTTCAACGGTCATTTCGAAACAGCACGTCGACTCGGCCAGCGCTTCCTATGGGCAACTCCTGATCGCCGGCCTCACTGATTCATCGATGCAGGTGCTTACGACCCTGCATCGAACCGGCTCATACCTTGGGCCAACGGCAGAGCAACTCCACCTCCTGTCAACCCGTAGAATCGTACAATATGCTAACTCGAAATCTGTGTTCAGGGTCCACCCCTGTATCGCGCTTCTATTTTCGGAGGCCGACGCAGCAGAGAATGAGATTCCATTCTGATGCAAAGCATTGATGTGACAGAGGTCACCGAACGCCTGATCGACCGTGCCAATGACAATGATTGGCTCGTTGCTGTTGTCGACGGGTCAGCCGAGGCCGTCGCTCTTCGAGTTCTCAAGTTGGGCCTCCGAATGGAGGAGTCGATTGTTCATCTTCGTGTTTCTACCGCGGTAGAGATGATTCGCGGAGTACAACAGACTGTGTTGCCCATTGTGATCTCGGGTACCTCAGGTTTCTCGGACCTGGAATGGCAACGTCTCGACTGGAGTCGTTCTCGTCTTGAGCGCAATACCAGCGCACTCCTCCTCGTTGATAATCATTCGCTCGGTCGGGCGCTCTTTTGCGCGCCGAACTTCATGAGTTGGGTTGGTCCATCAGTTTGGGAACTTGTCGCGGCTCCACAGTCGGATGAGGCTTTTCGAGAGGAAAGACTTCGAGAGCTGCGTTCGCAGTTCAACTGGTCAGACCAGGAACTCGTCGCGATGGTTTCGGCTGGTTCCGCGCCTCGCGAGCCAGCGGTTGCTGAATGGCTCGCACTTATCGGTCATGCCAAATCGCTCGAGTAATCCGAAAGAGCGCGCGGTCGCTGGTCTCTTGAGAACATCAAGAGATTTGCAAGGGCGACTTGAAGGCGCGCTCGGTGGCCTGCCCAAAACTGCCGGGGAACTTTATGAGGAGATATGCGCGGTACTCCAAGCGGCGGTTCGTGCCGAACATTTGATCAACTTCCCACACGAAATCAGGGACCTCGTGAGGCTCACTGAGGTGCAAGGAGGTCACCTGATCACCGGTGGGCCAAAGGACTTCAAGAGAGATGCAGACGAAAATGGCAAGCGGCTTCGTCGTGATGACGGTTCAATTCTGCATTTCACCTTGACAACAAGGACGAAGAACGAAGGCTTGATGATGTTGGCCTACGACTTCGAGTTGTACAGTATTCTGCGAAACCCAGTTTGGTTCGTCCGGTACGACCTCAACCCGGTTTTTCACGCTAACTCTGATGACGGACTTCGCTGTCATTTTCATCCCAGCGATGACGACATCAGCCTTCCCGCGCCGTGGTTGACACCGTGCGAGGCGTTGACTCTGCTCATTCATGGTACGAGACTTGGGCGGGCCACACCCCGAAGTACAGATTGACGGTCGCAGCCGGTCTGGGGGGCTTGGGTAGTGCGAGCGCTTCGGCAAACCGGCACGAAGGACCGGTCGACGAGCTGTACGATGCCCTCTGGTCAAGCGCGCGTCGGCGCCGACCGATGCCTTTCGACGCGGCGGCTCAGCGCTGCAACGCGTTTTGTCGGGTGTCGGCGCCGTGCCAGGCGCATGGTGGCGCCTTTCCATCGCTGGAGGTCTTCATGTTCGCTGTCGCAGGCGTCTCAGGTCGTACCGGCTCTGCCACCGCGCAGGGGCTGCTCAAGCTGGGTCAGAAGGTTCGCGTGCTGGTGCGCCAGGCGTCGCAAGGAGAGCCCTGGGTGCAACGGCACGCCGAGGTGGCGGTGCTCGACCTGCACGACGCCGACGCGGTGGCCGCGGCCCTCAAGGGGCTCACCGGGGTGTCGCTCATGCTGCCCCCACCGCCCGCCGACGCCGCCGACTACCTGGGCGCCCAGGCGGCGCTGCTCGCGCAGCTGGTGCTGGGCCTCAAGCGCTCGGGCATCAAGCGCCTCGCCTTCCTCTCGAGCATCGGCGCGCAGCACCCCTCGGGCACCGGCCCCATCGTCGCCCTGCACCGCGCCGAGAAGGCCCTCACCGGCGTCGTCCCCTCGGTCACCTTCGTGCGCTCGGCGCTCTTCCTCGAGAACTGGGGCGCGTCGTTGATGGGCGCCCTCGAGACCTCAGAGCTCATCTCGTACGGCAACCCGCACCTCAAGTACCCGCAAGTGGGCGCGCGCGACGTGGGAGAGGCCGCCGCCAGGGCCCTCGAAGAGAACGTGCCGGGCACGCGCGTCATCGAGGTGGCCGCCAAAGACAACTACTCGGTCGAAGACGTCGCGGTGGTCATCACCTCGCTGCTGGGCCAGCAGATCAAGGCCGTCGAGCGACCGGTCGAGGCCGAGAAGGCCGCCCTCGAGGCGTCAGGCATGCCCCCGGCCACCGCCGCCCTCTTCGCCGAGCGGTCTCAGGCGCTGGCGCGGGGGCTGCTGCACTTCGCGCACCCGCACCAGGTGCTGCGCGGGCACACCACGCTGTTCGACGCCCTCAAGCCGCTGGTGTGAAACGACCCCAGACATCGGTCGAGCTGAGCGAGGCAGGCTCAACTCAACCGATTTCTGGGGGAAGCCTTCACGGGGCGCCGAGGGTGACGGTGGAAGCGCCCGTCGATGAGACCGTGTTGGTCGGGGTGCCGGTGATGGTGACGGTGCTGGCGCCGGTGGCCTCGCCGGTGAGGGTCCCCGAGACGTTGCCGAACGCGGTGCTGGCGCCGGTCGCGGTGACCTGAAGCGAGGTCAGCGGAAGGCCCTTCGCGCGCACGGTGCTCGCGCCTTCGGCCCTGATGGTGGCCGACGTCGCCGCGCCCGAGACCGTCACCGTGCTCGCGCCGGTCGCGGTGACCGAGACGCTGCTGCTCGCGACGCCCGTGACCTCGACGGTGCTGGCGCCCGATGCGTCGATGGGGAAGGTGGTGACCGCCGTGGCGGGCACGGTGGCCGTCGCCGCGCCCGACGCCGACACGCCCTCGAACACGTCGTTGCTGACGGTCGCCACCATCGTCAAGGGGCCGTTGATGAGGGTGCTGTCCTTCACCCGCAGGGTGAGGGTGTCGCCCACCACCACCGCCTCGATGACGTCTTGCAGGTTCTCGTTGGCCCGAATGGTCACCGCGCGCGCGCCGGGGCTGCCGTTCAAGGTGATGGCCGACGAGACCGACACCCGCCTGAACGCCGGGACGTCCCGGGTGGTGGTGGTGACGTTCCCGCTCGGGAAGATGCCAGACAGGTTGCACGCCGACAGCGCCAGACAGCCCAGCCACAGCAGGTTTGTTTTCATGATGCCTTCCGGAACACCGCGACTGGCAGAAACTGTCACCGCCCCCCCAGCGGCTCGCGTCGAGGGCTGAAAAAGTGGTCCGCGAAGCGCGGAAAGCGCGGACCCGACGTCAACGGCCCCCCCGACCGGGCGCCTTCAGGGTGAAGCCCACCGACGCCGAGAACGTGTACAGCCAGTTGCGCACGTAGCCGTCGGCTGGCGGGGTTGGGTTCCTCTCGGTTCCGACCGCTCCGCCCAGAATGGTGCGCACGTTCAAGAAACCGTCGATGGCGGGGGTCAGCTCGACCCCGACGCGCAGGCTGCCGTCGAAGATGGCGCCGATGAAGTCCGTATCGCTGCCATTGAAGCCCGGCGTGCCTGCATAGAACCCATCGAGCTCAGCCCCCAACCACAGCCTGTTCGCGAAGGTGTAGCGCGAGCGCACCTTCACGATGGGCACCGGCCCGATGTCTTCGTTGCTGCGAAACTGGGTGCCGTCGCGCGAGGCGAAGGTGATGCGCGCGTTGCGCACCTGCAGCGAGAGGCCCACCGAGAGCTCCATGCCCGGCCGCGCCCACAAGAAGTTGTACAGGTACGACAGGCGCCAGAATGAAAAGCCATACAGAAAATCGACCGGGGTCCCGGCGCGGAAGGTCTCCTTGTCGATGATCAGGTCGCGCGCCAGCACCTGCGAGGTCGACAGCTCGAGCGGTTGAAACAGCAGCACCACGGTGTGCCGCTTGAAGAAGGTGACGTCGGTCGAGAAGCGCAGGAAGGGGAACAGCGTGTTCTGGGCCGCGTCACGCTGGTAGTCGACGTCGGTGCCGTCTCGGCCGAATTGAATGCGGTTCGACGCCACGCCCACCAGGCCCACCTCGGCGTGCAGCGCCAGGCCGACGGGCGCCGTGTTGGTGAAGAGCTGGTCCAGCCACGAAGGCGCGGCGGTGGCGGGCTCCGGGGCCTGGGGCTGAGGCGCTGCGAGGTTCTGCGTTGCCCCCGACACTCGAGCAGCAGCCGGCGGCTCGACGCCGCCATCGTCTGCCCGCGCGACCCCTGCGAGGAGGGTCAGACCCAGCGCCAATGACGCCCCGCAGCCAGCCAGGCGCCGCGACGGTCGGAAGGAATCGTCGATCATGGAGCAACCCGTACTGCATCCGGAAGGCCGGTGGAATCGCGGTGCCCCGGCCCTCGACGAGCTGCAGCGGGTCAGCCGCGTGATGCTCCGCGATGGTGTGCGACTGCATCAGGGTGATGCCCGCGTCTGCAGGCCCAGGGGTGGTTCTGGTTGAGCGCGTGCCGTCACCGCTTCGAGGTCTTCGCAGGCAGCACCAGGGGGCGCTGGGCGGTCGAGGGGTGTCGCTCGAGCCACTGCAGCAACACCTCGGGCACGCGCAGCGGGGAAACCTGCGGGTTGGCGTCGATGGCCTCGAGGCCCACGCCGACCCGAAACGCGTCTTCCGACATGGCCAGCACGTAGTCGCCGTTGGCGCTCAGCTTCGGCGGCGTCGAGAGGAAGGCGTCCGGGTGGCTCGTGAGCAGGGTCAGCACCTCGCCGGGCACGTCGACCAGCAGCACGCGCTCGGCGTCGGGCAACGCGTCGAACACCTGACCCCTGGTGACGGGCCCCTTCGGCAGTCCAGCGCGGACCGTTCTGGTCTGAAAGAGGGCGGCGTCGACGCCCGCGACCTCTTTCAGCGCCAGGGCCGTCAGCCGGGCCACGTCTGCCTTCTCGAGCTGCCGCGGGAGAGAGGCGACGAGCTGCTCGCGCTCGACGGCCACCTTCTGCAACCACCCATCACGGGCGCTGGCCGCGTTCGTCTCTTCAGGACCAGAGGTCGGCGCTTCGACGAGCTGGGCCGAGCTGACCACGGTCGCGCCGACCTCGACGTGGAGCCGTACGGACCGCCCGAGGCCCTCAGGCAGGTGCAGCAGAAAGGCCTGACCCACCCGAGCATCAGCGGTGTCGGGGCAGGCCTTCGCCACCACCAGGTTGACGTGCAGGTCCGGGTTTCGCTGCAGCACCTCACGCACCGGGCCCGAACAGCCGCTCACCAACACCACGGTCACCTTCGCGCCCTGCTGCGTCGCCGAGGTCACCGCGGTGAGCAGCGCCCCTTCGAGGGGCAGCACCCGGAAGGCGCCGTCCTGCGCGGTGAGCGTCGACAGGCCCACCACGGCGATGGAGACCCGTTGGCGCTCGAAGACCGCGAAGGTGGGGGCCTGCAGGGCGTCGCTCTGCACGTTGGCCAGCAGCAGCGTCGCGCCGCTTCGGCGTTGGGCGTCGGCGAGGGCCTCGACGCCGAAGTCGACGTCTGCTGGCCCTGCGGTGAAGGCCGCCACGTTCGCGGCCCGATAGAGGTCACCAGCCGGCTGCCAGCGAAAGGACGACCACTCCGCAGCCCGGCTCGGTGAGCCCCCGATGGACAGCACCAGGGCCTCGGGCCACCCGGCCTGGGTGCGCCACTGCTCGATGAGGCGAGGGCCGTCGGTGACGAAGCGACCGTGGTCGTTGCCGAACACCACCACGTCGAGCTTCCTGGCAAGGAACGCCCCCGCGTCGAGCGGCGTCGGCGTCGGGCTGCGCGGTGGACAGGCCGAAAGAAACAGCAGGCATCCAGTCACCAGGCGCATGGCCAGCCCGTAGCTGCCCGATGGCCTGGTCGCAACGTGCTGGCCGCTCGCGCCAGAGAACTTCTTCATGGGGCAGGCCAACCCCGCGTGGTGGTCGCAGAAGCGGCAGCCATGACTGGCTTTGCGCAGTACAATAAAGACCTCGCCGCGGCTGGAGTGCTCAAACACGGCGAGCCGCTCAAACCCAGTCATGTCGCCCGAACGCTGCGCTTCAACGAGGGCAAGGTGGTGTCGACCGACGGCCCGTTCGCCGAGAGCAAGGAGCAGCTCGGCGGCGACGGGACGACGAGCGCCTCGACGCGGTCGGCGACGAAACACCGGCAGAAGAAGGGTCGACCCAGGACAAAGCAGACCGGCTGCGGTTGCTGCTCGCCTGCTGCGGCGCCGACGTGCCCGAGCGGGCCCGCATGGCGCTCGCCCTGCGCGCCTTTCTGGGCCTGTCGACGAGAGAGATTGCGCGCGCCTTCCTCGAGCCCGAGGCGACGACGGCGCAGCGCCTGGTGCGGGCGCGCCGGTCTCTGAAGCGTCGGCCTCCAGCGGTGCTCGCCGAGGCCCCCTCGACGTCGTCGCTCGCGCTGGTGTTGCGCGTCATCTACCTGACGTTCAACGAGGGCTACCTCGCGGCCGAAGGCGACGCCCTGCTTCGGCACCACCTGATGGACGATGCGTTGAGCCTGGGCGAGGTGGTGGTCGAGCTCGCGCCTGAGGACCCCGAGGCCTGGGGCCTGTTGGCGTTGATGTGCCTTCATGCGTCTCGACGCGAGGCGCGGGTCGACGGCGCCGGCGCGCTGGTGACCCTCGAAGCGCAGGACCGGTCCCGGTGGGACCAGCAGGCCATCAGCCGAGGCCGGGCGGCGCTCGAGCAGGCGCTGTCGTTGCACCGCGGCTCGGCGACAGGCCCCTACCAACTGCAGGCCGCCATCGGAATGCTGCACGCGCTGGCCACCACGGCGGCTGAAACAGACTGGGTGCAGATCGCCGCGCTCTACCGGCGGCTGCTCGAGTTCGAGCCCGGCCCGGTGGTCGAGCTCAACGCCGCCATCGCGCTCGCCCACGCCGGAGACCTCACCGGCGGCCTGCGCTGGCTCAACGCCCTCGAGCGCCGCGGAGCGCTGCGCCGCTCTCACCTGCTGCCCTCGGCGAAGGGCCTCTTGCTCGAGAAGGCGGGGGCGTTCTCTCAGGCGCGTCGCTCGCTCGGCCGCGCGCGGGTGCTCGCCACCAACGAGCGCGAGCGGCAGTACCTCACCCGCCGCATCGACGCGCTCGAGCAGCGCAAGGCCCGCTGAGGCCGGCCGCCGCGTCGTCCCTGCGTCGCCCTGGCGCAACCTTTTCGGAGCCGGCGGGTTGGTGCTCTCATGCGATTCGCTCTGGCGTTGTTGCTCTTCGGGTGGTGTGCGTGTTCCGACCTCACGCCGCCCCCATCGCTCGACTCGGGGGTCGTCCTGTCGGACGCCGGTGCAGTGCCCTCGGCTGATGGTGGGCCCGACGCGAGCGACGGCGGCGTCGATGGTGGTCTGCCGAACCCCGATGGTGGGACCCCGCGATGCATCGCCGACAACTCGCCGGCTTCCGTCGCAGCGCGTGACGGCTTCCTTCGTGTCTGCGCGGACCCCGCGGCCATGCCCGACGTGGTCTGTGGCGATGGCAGCCCGTACCGCATGAGCTACCGGCCTGCCTCGGGAGCCAGCCAGGGGCTGTTGCTGTACTTTCGCGGCGGCGGTGGGTGCTCGGACTATCTGACGTGCTGGGGCGTCGACGGCCGCGGCGGCATGGGGCGGCGGGTGGGCACGATGGAGAACGACCGCAACACCGAGCCCCCCGTCATTCCCGCGCTGGGGCGCACCGTCGGCATCTTCGACACCACCGAGACGCTCAACCCGCTGCGCCAGTACGACCAGGTCTTCATCGCGTACTGCACCGGTGACGTTGGCCAGGGCACCACCCGCCAGGTGCTGCCACGACCGCCCGAGGCGCTCGGCACGGCGCCCGCGAGCATCGAGACCTTCTTTCATGGTGAGTACGATGTTCGGTTTGCGCTCGAGGTCGCGAAGGCCCGGTTCCCCAACCCCCAACGCATCGTGATGTACGGCACCAGCGCGGGCTCGTTGTCTTCCATCAACGCGCTGCCCTGGGTCGTGAACACCTTCCGGTTGACCAGCTCGAGTCAGCTCAGCCTCATCACCGAGGGCGGCATGGCCGTGGGTCGGCCTTCGCAAGACGCGCTGCTTCAGGCGGTGCTGGCCGACTATCGCGGCACCATGGGCAGGCCCTTCGTCCGCGTGGGGCAGTTCTCGTTCATTTCCGACCCGACCCAGATGTCGTTCTCTCCGGCCGGGCTGACGACCCCGATGGCGTTTCAGGCAGAGCTGCGGCGAGTCACCGAGCAGCGCATCGCGATGAACCCCGCGTCCTACCGGGCCTTCACCCCCGACGGCGCCTGTCACACCGTCGCGCAGTCTCCGGGGCTCTTCACGCAGTTCGAGCCCGGGCCGGGCGGTGCCCTCAAGCTCGTGCAGCCTGTGGTACGCCCGAACCCCGACCTGACCCTGGGCGGGCTGTCGTTCGATGGGTGGGTGGCGCGAATCATCAGCGGCGCCGGGCCCATGGACTCGGGCCTTCCGTCGCTGGCCGGCTCGTGGAGCCTCGTCTCGACGACGTGCAACCTGCCGGGAACGAACTGAGCTCGTTCCAGGTCCTGCTGGCCGGCGCGCTCGGGCTCCAACTGAGCTCGGGCGGGTCCTGGTGCGGCGAGGTCACCGCGCGTCGCCACGCACCACCGAGAGCGCTGGAGGCAACAGCAGCCACAGCCCTGACGCAGGCATCAGCGCGACGCCGAGCACCGTCATCGCCAGCAACCCGACGCCCAGCCCTCGCGGCACGGGCCCGCGGGTTTCGAGGGCGTCGACGGCGTGGCCCGCGACCGCCAGCACGAACCCGAAGAAGACGAACCAGGTGACGCCGTTGAGCAGCACGTCGTCGCCGACGGTGTCGACGAGGCCGCGCGAGACGAGCTCGCCGAGCGGCCCGCGGAACACCACCGCCGCGAACGCGGTGTGAATTGCAGCCACGCCCATCGTCCACCGGCCGCGCCACCTCATGCCGGCCCCGCTGCGACGACGGCGAAACAGAGGGCCAGGCTGAAGCTCAAGGGCGTGAACAGCAGGTCGTCCCACGTCGCGAACGGCGTGCCCCGCACCCGCTTGAAGAGGCCCACCAGGCGGGCGTCGCCGACGACCCTCGCGAGGCACACCACTGCGCCGACGGCGCCCGAGAACCCCAGCGCCAGGCTCGCGACGCCGAGCGCCTTCGAGGGCTCGAGCACCACGGCGCCCAGCGCGAGCCACGCGACGCTGGTGGCGTGCCACGCAAACCGCAGGGTGCGGCCGCCGAGCCAACGGCCGATGGGCATGGGCGGCAAGGGGCTCGAGCGCAGCGGAGCCAGCAGCAGGCGCTCTCCGAGGACCGAGTGCAGCACGGCGAGGAGCAGGAAGGTCGCGGCGATGATGGTGTTGGGCATGGGCTCTCCGTACGCTTGCGTATGGAGTGATAGCCGGATCAGGGTCTGGTCGCAATACGCAGGCGTATGGAGGGCGTGATGTCGAAGACACCGGCGCGGCTTGGCGCTGAGCAGTGGGTTCGCGCGGCCATGACGGCGCTCGCGACCGGAGGCGTCAACGCCGTCAAGGTCGAGGCGCTCGCGGCCCGGCTGGGCGTCACCAAGGGCAGCTTCTATTGGCACTTCGCCGATCGCCAGGCCCTGCTCGACGCGGTGCTGAGCGCCTGGGAGGAGCGGGCGACGGCGAACGTCATCGCGTTCGTCGACTCCAGACACTCGAGCCCGAAAGAGCGCCTCAAGACGCTCATCAGCCTGACGACCCAGGTCGACGAAGCCGCTGGGGTCGAGCACGCCATTCGGGCCTGGGGCGCCTTTGACGCGGCCGTGCGACGTCGCCTGATGAAGGTCGACGGCGCGCGGGAGGCCTATGTCAGAGACCTGCTCGTCGCGGCGGGGCTGGGCCGGGCCCGGGCGACCGCGCGCGCGAGGCTGCTGTACCTGACCCTGATCGGCGAGTTCACCTGGGTGTCGCACGGCGGCGCGCCGTCGGGCCGCGCGTTGTGGGCTGAGCTGTACGGGTTGATGGTCGACGAATGAAGTGAGCCCCCACCGGCCAGTCGTCCACGCCGAGGGCCTGTCGCCGAGTCGAGACTCCGCCGCCTCGAGGATGGCCGGTACGAGGACACCCCGAAGAAGGGCCACCCCTTCACGCTTTCGGCCGAGGCCCTGGTGAAGCGCCTCGTCGCCCTGGTGCCGCCGCCCAACCTTCACCTCACGTGCATCGCGCAAATGAGGGTGGAGTTTGCAGTGTGGCCACCCACGACCCGAGCGCGGGTCGTTGTTCTTCTTTCTGATCAGCGACGAAGCACTTCGCCGTATCTGCCCAGCACCCACAACGAGGAGCCGTCACTCGCGAAGTCGACAAAGGTGAGACTGGTCGACGTCGCCGCCCAGGGGGCCTGGTTGACGAACTGGGTACCATTCCAGAACAGGAGCTCGCGACCCGACGCCGACCACCACGTCGTCGTGGTCTCTGGCCACACCGACGTCACAGCGGTGGTGCGCGCCGTCGTCACCCACGCCGAACCATTCCAACGGATGACGCCGAAGGGACCCGCAGCGACCGCCCGACCGCCGGACTGCGCCTGCACCACCTGAATGGTCCCTGTGGTGGGGCTCGGGACGGCCTGCCACGCACTGCCTGCGTAGCGGAGGATCGTGCCCCCTGTGCCTCCGACCCAGACCTCATTGCCGGTTCCAGTCGCACTCGCCGAAGTGAGCGTGACGTTCGTCCCCGAGACCGGGTTCGGCACGGTGACCCAGGCGCTCCCGTTGAAGCGCGTGGTCGAGCTCCCACCGATCGCCCACGCCTCCGATGGGCCCACCGTCACCACGGAGTCCACGGCGTGCGGGAGGAAGAGGGAGCTCTCCACACCTGCGTCAAGGGTCAGTAACGCAGACCCGCCGAAGTAGGCGCTCTGCACACCACGCACGGCCGGCCGGCCCAGGCCTCGGAACGTGGACGTCGCAGCCCAGACGCCCGCGTCCGAGCGCTGGGTGTAGACCCCGCCTACGTTTTCGAAGGTGCTGCGCGGGTAGGTGCCGCCCGCCATCACCGCGCCGTTGGCGGCTGCGATGCCAGTCATGCTGACCTGTTTGGGAGATCTGTCGTCTCTGATGAGCGACTGCACACCCCGGTTCGAACGCACCCAGGTTCCCGCGACGCGCCGGTACATGGTGCCGTTGGTCCCCACCACGAGAGGCTCGTCGGTGGCCGGGCCCACGGTGACCCCCTTGAGCGCGTAGTTGTCTGAGAAGCCGAGGTACGGGGCGATATCGAGGGCCTCGCCGGTCCAGGCGAGGCCGTCGAAGCGATAGACGCTCCCTGTCGACTCGACGAACAACTGCCTCGAGACCCAGATGGAGCTGGCCGAGGCCGCGATGGACTCGCCCTGCGCCGCCGTGCTGCTGGCCCACGCGGCGCCGGTGTAGCGCAAGACGCCGTTGTTCGAGACGGCCCAGACATCGGTCTCGCTGCGAGCCAACACGTCGCTGAGGGCCCACGTCGGTTGCGGCGTCACCACGCCCCACGTGGCGCCATCAAACGAGAGGACCACGCCCGACTCGCCCACCGCCCACACGCGCGCGCCAGCCCCGGTGACGGCGTTGAGCTTCGCCGAGGTCGGCACGGTCTGCGTCGACCAGGTGCTGCCGCTGCGGCGCAGCACGAGCCCGGCATCACCCACCACCCAGACCGTGCCCGAGCTCGAGACCCAGACGCCTCGCAGCGCCGCCGTCGAGCCCACGGCCTCCGGCGCCCAGCTCGTGCCGTTGAAGTGCAGCACCGTGCCTGCCGCCCCCACCGCCCACACGTCGGAGTCGGACACCGCCCAGACGGCCTCGAGGTTCTCGTTGGTGAGCGCGAACCCACCCGCGCCAGGTCGCGCCATTCCACTGGAGCACCGTGCCCGACTCGCCCACAACCCAATTGCTGCCTTGAGGGCTGGTACAGGCGTCGGTGAGGGTCGACCCCACCGGGAGCGGGTTCTCCCAGCAGAAGCCTCCGCCGCAGACCGGGGTCGAAGGCTCGGCGCGCCTGCAGGTGCCCGCCTCGCACGCCGAGAGGGCACCGCACACGCCGCAGCTGGCGACCGTGCGCTGTTGGCCGCAGCCATCGACCTGCGTGAGGGGCCCGCAGGTGACGCCAAACCTCGCACAGAAGGTGGCCTGCGGTTCGCTGCAGCCGCAGACGTTGGCGATGCCGCCGCCGCCGCAGGTTCGGGGCGAGCCGCAGTTGCTCGAGCCGCAGAAGATGGTGCGCGAGGTGCCGCAGCGGTCGGTGGTCGTCAGCGAGCCGCAGTCCTTACCCAGGGCGGTGCACAGTGCCTGGTCAGTCTCGGGAAGACACTGGCAGACGTTCGAGGTGCACTGCTCGTTCGCGCCGCACATGCCGCAGGCCGCAGTGCGGAAGTTGCCGCAGACGTCGAAGGCAGAGCGAGAGCCACAGGTCGCGCCGAGGGCCGCGCAGAAGTCAGCGTCGGTCGGGCGTTGGCAGGCGCAGACGCCGAGGGAGCAAACCGAGGGGCTTGCACAGGTGCCGTGCCCGCGGTCTGCCCGCCACGAGCGAACCTGACGCCACGAGGTGGCCTCTCTGGTCGCTGTGTGCCAGTCAGCGTGTGAGGTGAAATCATGAACCCCTTCAGTGCGCAGCAAGCTGAAGCTCGGCACCGAGAAGAGGGCCCCGAGCGGCGCGAGAGGCTCGAGAAAATGCGCGTGCAGCGCTTCATGGCTGAGCAGCTGCCCGAAGTCGGTTGACGAAGGCAGGCAAGCCCGAGTCGAGCGCCACGAAGGTCTTCGCGCACACCAGCGCGAGATGGTGGCTGCGGTAGGCCGCGCCGTTGCAGAGGAAGAGCCGCTTCGGCACGCTCGTGCACCCCCCAACACAGCGCGGTGTCAGGGGTGACGGGTACCGCGGGAGGAGTTGAGTGGGGAGCGGCGGCGGGAGCCACAGACATCGGTGTTGCAGGAGGCCATTCGACGAGGCTGGCCGCAGGTGTGCGAGTCAGTGCCGACGCGGGTACGGCGGGAGGTGTCGGCCCTCCTGCGCTGTGGAGACGTGCGACGCGGCTTCGTCGAGGTGTCCTGTGAGGACTGCCAGGCGGCTCGGCTGGTGCCGTTGGCCTCTCAGTCAAAGTGCAAGTCCATCTTCGTCAAGGAGGATGGACGCGCGATCGCGAGTCCGTTCCTCGTCACGACGGGCGGCGCCAAGAGGCCCCGTTTCAAACGGATCGTAAAACGGCGTCCTCAAATCGCAGGATGTCTTGAGACTCAATGCCTGACCAGTTGACCAAAAACCAGGTTGCGCTCGATGTTTCGATTATGGCATTCAACTTCGAGTAAGGATCGACCTCGTAGATCTGGTACGCAAGGTCAGGCATTCGCTTTCGCCACGCGCTCATGAAGATGCCATGCCCAAACCGGAGTCCGAACGCAAAGAGCGCAGCGCAAGAAACGCCAATAAAGACCGCGTTCCAACCAGGCAAACTCGAAAAGAAGGACAGCAGCTCGAATCTCCAAAGGCCATAGCTGAGCGTCCCGAAGACGACGATCAGTCCAAGGAAGACGTTTCGCAGGTCAAAACCCACCTCGAACGGAAAAAGGTTCAGAGTTTTCCAGGTGGGGCCATGCTTTACATTGATTCTTTCGATGCGCCACAAAAGCCCATGATAGACGACGCGACGGTTGGTGCTCCAGACCTGTGCCTGAAAATACCCGAGCTCACAGCCCCGCGGGGAGCGTGAAATGGCCTTTGCTTCGAGACCTGGAAAGCTGTGAATCTGAGACAGTATGGCGAAAAACTCTTGTCGCTCGGCGGACTCGAAAAGTATTTGGTACCCGCCTACCGTCAGAATGGGGGCGACCCGCAGCGAAAAGAAGTCTCTGTGATGCTCATCCGTAAGCAGAGAAAAGAATATCAGCGTCACCGCAACCAGCGGGAAGAAGACCCACGGGAAATACTCGAAGAGTGGGGGATGAACGAGGCACGCCAGAACGAGGCCCGCGCTCAGAACTAAAAAGACAGCCGCTGAAAGTCGTTGTCTCGTCGCGAGTCTCCTGAGCTTGAACCTGGGTGTTGAATTCATGAGACCTCAGAAGAATTATCGATGATTCTGAACCTGATGCATCAGCTGTGTTCGACTTGTTCTTTGCGGGGTTTCGCGACTTCCTCACCCCTTCCACTCCAGCAAGGAGGTCTGCGCCCCTTCGCGCGCCGCAAGCACTGCTCAGCGCTGCACCTGTCGCAGCACCTCACGGCCACCGTGCCAGACCGCCACGATGTTCTCGGTCGCCCTGATGTCGGCGAGCGGGTCTCCATCGACGAGCAGCAGATCCGCGTCAGCGCCGACCTCGACGACACCAACGCGTCGGTTGGGCTGCAGCACGCGCGCGGGAATCGACGTGGCGCTCTTGAGCGCCTCTGCGGGCGAAAAGCCCAACGTCACCAGCGATTGCAGTTCACGGTGCAGCGACGCGCCCTGAATCACGCCAGGAATGCCTGAGTCGGTGCCTGCCAGCAGCGTCACGCCCGCCGCACGCAGCTTCTGAAGGTTGGCGCCGAGGGTTTCATCCCACTTCGCGAGGCCCGCTTCGAAGCTCGCGTCGAAGCCTCGAAACACGAAGTCGCTGGGTCGATGCGCGAACGACGCTTCACACTTCGAGGGACACAGCGCCAGCTCGAGTGGATGCAGGGTGAGCTTCTCGTGCACGGCCTGTTCAACCGCGTCATAGATTCGCCGCGTCGACACGATTGGCACGTGGGTTTCGGCGATCGCCTTGACGTCTTCATCGGTCAACGCGTCTTGCCAGGGCACGTGCATCAGCATCGACGCGCCGGCTTGCGCGGCTTCGACCGCGGCCTTCGCGCTCCCGACGTGCACGACGACGGGCAAGCCGTACCTTCGGCCGGCGCTGATGATCAGCTCGAGCTGCTCGAGCGTCAGATGCGGCGTCCCCAGCGGCAGCTCGTCGTAGACGACCTTGATGACGCGCGGGCCGGACTCCGCTTCTTTCGCGACCATGGCGTCGACGTCGGTGTCGGGCGCGAGCTGCGCGATGTGACCGCTGACGATCATCGCTGAGAGCGGCCACGAGACGCCCGAGCGGTACATCGGAATCGGGTGCCCATCGCGTGCAGTGAAGATGCGTGAGGCGAACAGGAGCGTCGGTCCCAACAGCTCTCCGCGATGGAGCTGATGTCCGAGCTTCGAGATGGTTGGGCTGCCTTCGGGGGAGAGCACGGTGGTGACGCCGGCGAAGAGAAAGCGCTCCAGGTTGCGCTCGGGCTCGGGCAGCCGCACGTCCCACGGAGGCAAGCCGTTCACCAACCCGAAGTGTGCGTGGCTGTCGATGAGGCCGGGGAGCAACGTCTTGCCGGCTCCGTCACGACAGCCGGTGGGCACGTCGCCGTGAGAGTCGGTGATGGATTCGATGCGGCCGTAGGCGAGGCGCACGTCGACGGGAGCCGTGAGCGCGTCAGCGTTGCCGTCGAAGACCTGCACGCGCGCGATGCAGGTGGGCGCTCCGGCGGGGCTCGGTGAGGCGATGACGAACGGTCGTGCGGCACAGCCACTGATGATGAAGACAAGGAGGAGATGAGCGCGCATCGCATGGAGCTACCAGATTGAACCAGGAACCTGAGGACCAATCCGTTCGACGCAGCGCACGCACGGCTGAGGGGACCTCGTTCTCTGTCGAGAAGACGAGACACGGGCCGTTGCAGGGGCGAAGAACGCAAACCTGCTCATTCAACTCGCCTGAGTGGTCTTTGAGACCTGCTTGCCCCGGTTCAACACCCGATGCCGGTCGCACAGAGTCAGCGCACCGACGAGGGGCTCGAGCTCACCGACATTCACGCTCGAGGCTTCGAGCCACGAGGTTGAGCGGCTCGGGTGAGCGCTTCACGCTGACGGCAGAAGCCCGAACCCAGACCTGACCCTGGGCGGTCTGTCGTTCGATGGGCTGGCGGTGATTGCCTTTGGCGCCTGCCTCACCCCGGCTCGTTCACCGTGACCTTGCAGAGCAGCGTGTTGTCTTGTTTGAGGCTGCCCGACCAGATCAGCCTGGCCGCAGAATCCCAGGTGACCTGGGTGTAGCCGTCCTTCGGGCTGACCTGGGCCGCGGTGTATTCGACGGCCGACGGCCAGGCGCTGGCGTCGAAGGTGGCCAGCTTCCACCCCGAGGGCTCCGCAGAGATCTCTGACAGACACTCGGTCTCGGGCGAGGTGCTCTTTTCACAGCTCACGTTGGTGGGGGCGCGGTGAATGACCAGACATTTCCAGGCCGCGCTCGTGACCAGAATTCGTTTGCCAGTGGTGGTGTCGGTGATTTGCGCGATGAAGCCCCCGTCACCCATCTGCTGGTTGGTTTGCCCGATGTACTCGAGGCCCGAGTCGTTCTTCTTGTAGTCCTTGAGCACCCAGTTCAGCACCAGCGGGTAGACGCCGTCGAAGCTGAACGACTCCTTGTTGAAGGACCGCTCGGTGGTGATGGCCACGCTGTCTTCGATGACCTGCGTCTCACCGACGGACAACGAGAACCAGTTGTCGGCCCAGGCGTCGGCCCGGAATCGGCCAGAGGTGGTGTCGACGGGCGAACAGGCGCCCACGAGCAGCAGCGGCAGCAGCAGGAATCTCATGCGCGACCTGTAACCCGAAGCTCGGGAAATCGATCACTGAACCGTCTTGAAGGTCCTGGGTCGGGGCGTTTCCGGCGAGCAGTACAGATGGTTCGGGGTGCTGCAGGAGCTGCCACAGACCCCCGGCAAGCAGGCGTTGGCGGGGCGCCCCTGTGCTCGGTCACGACGCCTTGCCAGTCGACGGGGCCGCGAGCTGAGGGTCGACAGACGCGCGCAGGGCCTCGGCGAACGCGCGCACCCGCTCGGCGGCGCGCAGCTCGACGCGAAAGAGGGCCCACACCGTGAGCGGCGCGCTGGTCCAGCCCGCGAGGTCGACTCGCCGAGGGGAGCCCCCGCCCGGACCACCACGTCGACGCCTGACGCCACCAGGTCGACCAGGCTGTCGTCGAGCGACACCTCGACCTTGAGCTTCGGGTACTGGCTCATCAGCTTCCCCAGCGCTGGCACCACACAATGCAGGCCGATGGTGATGGGCGCGCTCACCGTCAGCCGCCCCTGGACCGAGCCCGGGCGCACGCTGCGGCGGGCGGCCTCGACCTCTTCCAGAATGGTCTTCGAGCGCTGGTACCAGACCTGGCCGGCGTCGGTGACCTGATGCCGACGGGTGCTGCGCACGATGAGCGGAACGCCCAGCTCGTGCTCCAGGGCCGAGAGCTGCCGGCTCAAGGCGGGCACCGAGCGGTTGAGGCTGCGGGCGGCGGCGGCCAGCGAGCCACCCTCGACCACCCGCACGAAGGTGGTCATCTGGTCGAGCAGGTCCATGAGGAGGGCCATCGTAGCCACGCCTCATCCTTGCGTGCCACGCAAGAGTCCGTTGCGAGGGCCTGGTCTACCGAGCAGGGCCCGCGCAGGTGACTGTGTGACCCATCGGACGGCGCCACTTTCGACGCCGGCCGCCGCAGTCCCACCGCTTCACACGCAGCACCCAGGGAGAACCACCATGCAGCTCGAGAACACCGTCGCTTTCGTCTCAGGCGCCAACCGAGGTATCGGCCTGGCCCTCGTTCACGTCTTGCTGCAGGGCAAGGCGAAGAAGGTCTACGCGGCCGCGCGTGACGTGAAGTCGCTCACGCGCCTCGCCCAGGAGCACCGCAGCCTGGTGCCCGTGCAGCTCGACATCACCAACCCCGCGCAGGTCGCGGCCGCGGCGAAACAGGCCGGCGACGTCACCCTGCTCATCAACAACGCGGGCGTGCTGGCGTCGGGCAGCCTGCTCGACACGCCGCTCTCGGCCATCGAGCAGGACCTGACCACCAACACCCTGGGCACGCTGGCCATGAGCCGGGCCTTCGCGCCAGCCCTGGTGGCCAACGGCGAAGGCGCGCTGGTGAACCTGCTCACCGTGGTCTCGCTGGCCTCGATGCCCGCGCTGGGCGGCTACTCGGCGTCGAAGGCGGCGTCGTGGTCGATGACCCAGGGCCTGCGCGGCGAGCTGGGCAAGAAGGGCGTGAAGGTCTTCGCCGTCTTCCCCGGCCCCATCGACACCGAGATGTCGAAGGACATCACCCTGCCCAGGACCAGCGCGGCCGACACCGCGAAGGCCATCGTCGAGGGCGTGCTGGCCGGGGCGCTCGACATCTTCCCGGACCCGATGTCGAAGCAGGTGGGCGCGACCTTCGCCAGCAACCCGGGCGAAGTGGCGAAGATGTTCGCCGCGATGTGACCGTCGGTCACTTCTGGCGTCAGGCCCAGAGGCCGCGGTGCACGCTGTCCCACAGGCTCGCTCCACCGTCGAGCGAGCGAAGCATCGGCAGCTCATCGGTGCGTCGAACGCGCTCGGCGTCAGCCACCGTCGGCAGCGGCTCGGTCTCCCACACCCGCACTCGCGACAGCCCGCAGCTGGAGGCGACGTGACGGGCCGCGCGCAGCAGGGCGTCGGCCTCGTCGCCACGTTCCAGCTGGTACCAGAGCACGTGCAGCTCACCGGTCTGAAAGGACGCGGCCCAGCACACCGTCGAGCTGCCTGCCTTCGCCAGGTGGTGCGTTGGTGAAGGCAGCTTCAGCAGGCTCGCGTAGGTCTGCTCGCGCTCGACGTGCCACTGGCACTGGTCGAGGGTGAGCTCGAAGGTGACCTGCTCAGAAGGTGTCCTTCTCCCGGGCGGAGCCTGCACCCCGGCTTCGAGCGCCACGCCTTCGAGGGAGCCTTCCCGAGCGGGCCACACCACGTCCCACGACGGGCGCTCGACGAAGCCGACGCGCTCGTACAGCGCCGCGCCCACCTCAGAGAACAAGCTGACCGCGAGGACGCCTTCGGCGCGCAGGCGCTCGCACACCGCGGCGAGCATGGCGCCGGCGTACCCGCGCCCACGCAGCGGCCCTTCGGTGAACACCGACGCGATGATGGCTCCGTGTCCGGTGCGGTCGCCGCGACGCGCGGGCACCCGGTAGGTCTCGCACGACGCGCGCACCGCGCCATCGTCGCCCGTCCATAGCCAGGTGCGCAGCGAGGCCCGCGCGAACGCAGCCGCCCGCAGCCGCGCTTCCCGCTCGAGGAACTGCGCCAGCGTGAGCCGCTGCCCCCAGGCCGACGCCGTCAGCGCGTCGCGCAGCACCCGCT
>VYLD01000168.1_pt1 | contig 24327 bp, 30 predicted proteins | sample 5114401 | NCBI WGS metagenome assembly VYLD01 (sample SAMN12291783, study PRJNA351875) | freshwater metagenome | isolation source: freshwater lake | place: USA: Michigan, Gull Lake | collected 2013-08-08 | reverse complement strand
ACCGGAACTCAAGCTTGGGGAGAGATTCCCTCTGGTTTGGTTGGATACGTCCTGCCAGATTAAGGAAACTCAATGAACCAAGAATCCCTCGCTTTTAGCGACGGGAGTGTCAATATAAGGGACATTTAGAAAAGCTATAGTAGGGAAAAGGCTATTTTTCCGGCGAGGTGACAATTTATGGCAGTCAAAAAAGAGTTTTCCAGTTTTCAGCAACTGTTGCAAACCACTAATCTCCCCGTGTTAGTGGATTTCTATGCCACTTGGTGCGGTCCTTGTCAAATGATGGCTCCGATTCTAGAACAAACGGGAATGTATTTCAAAAATCGCCTACAAATTGTCAAAATTGATACAGACAAATATCCCAATTTAGCCAGTAAGTACGGTATTCAAGCTTTACCGACTTTAGTAGTCTTTAAAAATGGTCAACCGATCGATCGAATCGAGGGAGTGGTGCAGGTTAACCAACTGGTTCAACATTTACAAACTCTGTTGTAAGATAATTTTGAACCAGAACTAGGAGTTAGTGTCATGGCAAAGGCGATTTGGAATGGTGCAGTGGTAGCGGAAAGCGATAACTGCGAAATTGTCGAGGGAAACTACTATTTTCCCCCCGATACCATCAAAGCTGAATATTTTCAATCCAGTAACACCCATACCATTTGTTCTTGGAAAGGAGAGGCTAGTTATTATACTCTTAGGGTAGATGGACAGGACAATAAAGATGCCGCTTGGTATTATCCCGATCCTAAACCAAAAGCCCAAAATATTAAAGGATATATCGCTTTTTGGCGAGGTGTGAAGGTTGAGAAATGATCGCCATCTACCCCGGCAGCTTCGATCCAGTTACACTCGGTCATTTAGATATTATCGAACGCAGTGTGCCACTATTCGAGCGAGTAATCGTGGCAGTTCTTTGCAATCCCCATAAAAACCCCTTATTTACCGTCGAAAAACGCATAGAACAGATCAGTTACTGTACAAAACACCTGAAAAACGTTGAGATAGACAGTTTTTCAGGATTGACGGTTGAATATGCCAGATTGAAAGGCGCTAAGGTGCTGTTGCGGGGGTTGCGGGTCCTCTCAGACTTTGAAAAAGAACTGCAAATGGCCCATACCAATAAAACCCTCTGGGAAGGGATCGAAACGGTTTTTTTAGCCACCACCAAAGAATATAGTTTTTTAAGTAGTAGCGTGGTTAAAGAAATCGCTCAATTCGGTGGCTCCGTCACCCATCTAGTCCCAGAAAACGTTTCTAGAGATATTTACTCATACTACAGTTAACATACTAGAATACAGCAATGAGGACGATCTGAACCTATGGCGCGCCGAGAACCTAATGATCGCAGAAAAGCAGTACCTAACACTTCTAATAGTGGGGTTCCCAGTCCACCCGTCGATTTCGATATCTATCAGGATTTGGCGCGTCTGCAAGAGATGATTTTTGATAGTTTCCATATCCCCCTTACCCGTTGGACAATCATCGATGAGGGACAGATATCCGAACAGATCGATCTCATCTATGAAACCGTGCCACCGGCAGTACAGAAAGCTTTAGCAATTTTGCAGGAAGAACAGGAAATTATCACTAAAGCAGAAGAATACGCTCAACAAGTCCTTCGTTCCGCTCAACAAAGGGCTGCCCAAATTCTCGATGAGTCCGGTATTATTCAACAAGCAGAACGGCAAGCGGCCCAAATTCGTCAACGGGTTCAGCAGGAGTGTGAATCCTTGCAACAACAAACCCTCGATGAAATCGAACAGATGCGTCACAGCACCTTGCAGGAAGTGCAACAGTTACGACAAAAAACCCAAGCTGAATGTCATGAAATTCAAAAAGGCGCTGACGACTATGCCGAAGCAGTTTTAGAACATCTCGATCGAGAATTAGGGGAAATGTTACAAGTTATTCGCAACGGTCGTCAACAGGTAAGATCGAAACCAACATCGTCAAAAAATCTACCCGGAGAACGTCCTTAATCAGTGATCAGTGATCAGTGATCAGTTATCAGTTATCAGATGTAAGTTTTAAGTTAATTAGTTAGTTATCTTCATCTTTATCCCTGATTACTGTTTGCTTACCACTGAAAAGCAGCCAACCCCTAATATCTCACTGATAAATGATCACGGAATTTCATGAATAACCCCTCCTCGAATTCCCATCTATTCGGACGCTTTGTCAGCGGGTTATTCAGCTGGAAAATTTGGTTATTTGTCCAGATATTTCAAGGCAGTAAAAGCTTTTATCGATTCCTGTATCATTATTTATATCGTCGTCCTAAAATCGATCGCATTCTCGGTAGCGATGTCATCTATATTCCTGAGAAAAAACTTTATAGCATTCCCCTCGATGTGCTGAAAATGGAGCGGCAAATGGTTAATAGTGATCGCCAGCAGTTGACTTCTATTACTACTTGGAAAGTTAAAACGATTCATCCCACCATCACCGAAACCGAGATACAATTCCACGATATTACCGTCGATTTACAACAGGTACACCTGATTAAATCAGACCTTGATAACTACGATTATACTAATACTCGCCGCTTGGCTCCTCTGGTGAAAACCTTGCTTTTTGAAATTAACCCCAAAATTGCCAGTTTAGTAGAAAAGAGAAATCAATTACATAGACTGCGAAATCTGGCCGCATCTTCCGAAATTTTTCATTCACAAACCCGATTGTACGATCGAGCAATTAATCAAGTACAGCTAATTATTGATCAAGCGGAAACTTTGAGACAAGAATGTTTGAAATTTATCCGAGAAACCCTGATCGAACGGGAATTAGTGCAATCCGATATCGATACCAATCTCGTTGATTTGCCCCTCGATTTTGCTAGTCAATATCAACTAATTCAAGAAAAATATCAACTCTGGAAAGAAGAAGTACAAGCTTATTTTGAATTAAAAGATTCTTCCCTACCTAAAAATTAACTATCACCGTCAGTTATCAGTATTCAGGAGATTATTTTTAGTTATTCTCCCTGCTCCTTTTTCCCAGTTCCCACTTTCCTATACTTTTGAAACAGGATTTAGTATTATGTCAAGTTTAACGGCAATTCGTGAACATATTTTTGCTTGGGGAAAACGCACCTATATCATGGGTGTTTTAAACGTTACTCCCGATAGTTTTAGTGATGGGGGAGAATTTGACAATGTTGAAAATGCCCTGCTACAGGCGATGAAAATGATCGAGGCCGGGGCTGATATAATCGATATCGGTGGTCAATCCAGCCGTCCGGGAGCCGAAGAAATTAGCCTAGAAGCAGAATTATCGCGAGTTATCCCCGTAATCACCGCTATTCGACAACAAAGTTCTATTCCTATCTCTCTCGATACTACCCGGGCGATCGTGGCAGCCCAAGGTATCGCCGCTGGGGCCGATTTGATCAATGATATTTCTGGGGGAACCTTCGATCGCCTATTATTGCCCACGGTGGCTAAATTGGCCGTTCCCATCATCCTCATGCACCTGCGGGGCAATCCGCAAACCATGCAATCTCTAACACATTATGACGATTTAGTCAAGGAAATTAAAGAATTTTTACAGGATCGCGTTAAGGAAGCTTTACATTGGGGTATTGCTAGGGAAAATATTATCATCGATCCAGGGATTGGTTTTGCCAAAACCGGGACACAAAATCTTGAGTTATTGCGAGAATTAGGGCAATTTCGGGATTTAGACTTACCTATTTTAATTGGATTGTCGAGAAAACGCTTTATTGGCGAGATTACAGGCAAAGATGACCCAAAAGAACGAGTTTTCGGAACGGCGGCGGCCTGTGCAATAGCGATCGCTAAGGGGGCCGATATCCTGCGCGTCCATGATGTGGATGCGATCGTAGATGTGAGGAAAGTGGTGGACGCAATCGAGCGAAGTTGAAAATTTTTGCTAGTCTTAGAATCATCCACACTTCGATCGAAATCAGCGATGAATAGCCAACTAACTAGCGATCATTGTATGTTACCCGTGATTCGATCTCCCCGGGATTATCAAGTTTTTCGCATTAGTGCTGGGGATACGAATCGTTTAGCGATCGTCTTCGATTCTACCGTAGCGGGGGATTCCTTGACCGTTTGTGTGGAAATTTTCGATCCCCACGGTCGCACCCCTACCCATCGTCATCATTTTGCCGTAGAAATGTTTTTTATCCTCAAAGGGGAAGGAATGGCTATCTGTGATGGTAAACCGATTCCCCTGGGTCCGGGGGATAGTTTATTAGTCCGTCCCACAGGTATTCACGAGATTAGAAATGTGGGGGACGGAAGACTTTATGCACTATGTTTTATGGTTCCCAATGAGGATTTTTCGGAATTAATTCGTAATGGCATCCCAGAGGAGTTAGACGCAGAAGATTTAGAGGTGTTGATGGGAACTATTAAAGGATAATCAAGCAATATCATCCCTTAAATTTTGGGCTTTTTTTCTAGAAAGAGGGCGATAAAAAAGGTAAAGGTTCCTCCCAGAAGTCCGAAGATTAGCCAATTTAATCTTGGATAGCCTTTATTGATAGCGATGACTGTAGCAATGCCACCGATGAGACAATGCCAGAAAAAAAGCAACAAGAATAAATCCAAGCTCAGGGAAATATCACCAATTAGTTTCATATTTTCTCAGTAGATCGATAGAGTTAATTGTTTAGATAGCAAATCTCTATAATTTTACCAATGACCGAATCCCTGACCCGATTTTATGTTTATTAACCTTTATAAGTATTTCTCTTATTTTTTTGTCCAAGGCCATTTTGTTCCCATCTCGGTTAAAGCTGAAAAAACTAGATAGAGAATAAGAAGGGCAACACAAAAGAGAAAAGTCAATAAGTCGTTATTCATCGAGTTATCGCTGATAGCTTAAAGGTCACTGATTCGCTACTATTCATTTTCCCACTACTTAGCAATTACTGCTTTTCTAGACTGTTTAAACAGGATTGATTATTGTTGCTGTTGTGCCAAATAGTTAAGCACTGTTTCCAGAGTCAAGTCTAAGCGTTCCGAGATTTGTTGCGGGGTTAAACCGAGGTCTTGCAGTAGAGGAATTGTTTTCAATTTTTGCAAGTTTATTCCCTGTTCAATTCCATCTCCAAAAGCTTCTTGATAGAAACGAGTTTGTTTTAGGTCTTGCAGTTCCAACATAGCTTCAATTTCCTCTCGACTTTTTTGGGGTAATTTATCAATGATTATCGTTTCGATTAAATCAATGACATTTTTCTGTACTAAGCGATCGCTCACTTCTCTTTGAGCCTGTTTAATTAAAATCTTAGCAGAATTGATAGCTTGACTCTCACTTTCCGTAACCAATTTGATCATGGCGATCGCTAAGGAAGGAGTCTCGTCATTTGCCAATTCATCCAGATAGATTCTTTTAATCCTTGCTAGGGATAAAAAATCGGCAAATTGCTGGGGATGTTCTCGCTCAATTTCTCGGCTAGGATAAATTACAACTATCTGCCACGGTGACACAGGTTTATACTGTCTAAGATATAAGAAAAGTTCCGAAAATAATCGATAATATAGGTCTTCATCCTTTTGAAACTGCACTTCTACCAGATAAAAGGGCGAATTTTCTAGATGATCGAGCGGCAAAAATAAACCATCCAATCGAAAAGCTAGTTGTTTAACTTCTTGGGAAGTAAATCGATAATTGCTAACCATAGCATCCGTTCGCTCAATTAATTCAAAGAACGAATCGGGAAAATCGAGAAACATTCGATAAAATATGCTGTCAGTTTTCATGCTGCCACAAAATTGCCTGTAATTTCAGCTTAATCTGCCTATGATCATCCCATCGTTTCTGCAACCCGGTGCTAAAGTTTCTCTGGTGGCCACCAGTGGAGCCGTCAAGGAATTAGCCGCCCTAGAAAAAGGCGTAGAAATCTGGCGATCAAGGGGTTATCAAGTGGAATTTAGCGAGAATTGGGCTAATCGTCTCGGTTATCTCGCTGGTAGCGACGAGCAACGTCGTCAAGCTTTAGCCCAAGCATGGCAAGATCCCGATTGTCAAGCAATTCTCTGCGCTAGGGGGGGTTACGGTAGCGCTCGCCTCTTAGAAAATTGGACATGGGCAAAAACTAACCCGAAATGGTTAATCGGTTTTTCCGACGTGACGGGGATTTTATGGAGTTTAGCGAAACAGGGCATTTGTAGCGTTCACGGGGCAGTTTTAACCACCTTAGCCCAAGAAAGTCCCCAATCAATCGATCGCCTCTTTTCTCTTCTGGAAGGTCGTCCTTTAGCCCCTCTTGTCGGTCAAGGTTGGGGTGGGGGCAAAGTGCGGGGACGCTTATTACCAGCTAATTTAACCGTAGCCACCCATCTCCTCGGAACCTCGGTTCAACCCACCCTAGAGGGGGTAATTTTAGCCCTAGAGGACGTAACCGAGGCCCCCTACCGGATCGATCGAATGTTAACTCAGTGGCGAATGCTGGGCATTTTCTCCCAAATTAAAGGCATTGCTCTCGGTCGTTTTAGCCGTTGTCTGGCAGCCCCCGACAGTGATAGTCAAACCGTAGAGGAAGTCTTAAAAGAGCGTTTGGGCAATTTAGGCATTGCGGTTATTGCTGAGTTACCTTTCGGTCATGATGGCGATAATGCCGCTTTACCGGTGGGAACAATGGTAGAACTGGACGGGGATCGGGGAATCTTAGAATTTTTCTATCCCCAATGATCCACTTTTTTGATAGTATCTTAGAGAAGTGTTAACAAATGTAACAAAAAATTAATTATAGATGAAAGTATTAGTTGTCGGTGCGACAGGAACCCTAGGGCGACAGATCGTGCGTCATGCCATCGATCAGGGACATCAAGTGCGTTGTTTGGTACGCAGTCAGAGAAAAGCGGCTTTTTTGAAGGAATGGGGCGCAGAATTAGTCGGGGGAACCCTACGGGATAAGAGTACCATTATTGCCGCTTTAGAGGGAATGGACGCGGTGATCGATGCCGCTACTGCCCGGGCGACGGACTCAGCCAGCATTAAACAGGTGGATTGGGATGGTAAAGTTAATCTGATTCAAGCGGCCAAAACTGCGGGAGTTGATCGCTTTATTTTCTTTTCGATTCTCAATGCCGAAAAATATCCCAACGTGCCTTTAATGGAGATAAAACGCTGTACCGAGAAATTTCTAGCAGAATCGGGTTTAAAATATACAATTCTGCGTCCCTGTGGCTTTATGCAGGGTTTAATCGGTCAATACGCCATCCCGATGTTAGATAATCAAACGGTCTGGATCACGGGGGAAAGTACGGCGATCACCTATATGGACACCCAAGATATCGCTAAATTCGCCGTTCGCGCCCTAGAAGTCCCCGAAACCGTCGGTCAATCCTATCCTGTGGTGGGCAGCAAAGCTTGGAAAGCTGAAGAAATTATCGAAGTTTGCGAACGCTTATCGGGTAAAGAGGGGAAAATTTGGCGTTTACCCATGGGATTACTGCGTTTTATGCGGGGAATAAGCCGTTGTTTCCAATGGACTTATAATATATCTGACCGACTAGCTTTTGCGGAAGTTCTCGCTAGTGGTCAAGCTCTTGATGGCCCAATGGAAGAAGTTTATCAAGTATTTGGCCTTGATCCGAGTCAAACAACTACTTTAGAATCCTATTTACAAGAATACTTTAGCCGCATTCTCAAGAAGCTCAAGGAAATCGACTTCGAGAAACAAAAAGCTCAGAAGAAGAAGAAAACTCCTTTCAAAAAGAAAGCGTGATTCAGCAGTAGGAAAATTTGTCAATGCCCAAAATCGGCATTATTTACAACGATATTAAGCCTATCGCTTGTAAAACAGCCCATCAGATACAAGATCAGCTACTTTCCCTAGGTTGCCAGGTGTTTATGGCTACTGGCAGCGGTGGCCTGCTAGGCCATTCTAAACCCTCTCGTCCGGTTTGTTTTACCCCGATCGATCAGTTAGTCCCCCCCCACTTCGATCAGGATTTAAGTTTTGCGATCGTGTTGGGGGGCGATGGTACAGTCCTATCGGCGGCCCGGCAGTTGGCCACCCTCAATTTGCCCCTGTTAACGGTCAATACGGGACACATGGGCTTTTTGACCGAAATTTACCTAAATCAGCTTGAACCCGCCTTAGAACTGGTTCTAGAGGGGAATTACACCATCGAAAATCGCTCGATGATCACGGTGCGACTATTTCGCGAAGATACCCTCCTCTGGGAGGCACTTTCTCTCAATGAGGTGGTCGTCCACCGCGAACCCCTCACCAGTATGTGTCATTTTGAGATTCAAATTGGTGAACACGCGCCCGTCGATATCGCTGCCGATGGGGTGATTCTCTCCACTCCTACTGGTTCTACTGCCTATGCTCTCAGCGCCGGTGGCCCGGTAATAACTCCCGATGTGCCGGTATTACAATTAGCCCCCATTTGTCCCCATTCTTTAGCTTCCAGGTCCTTGGTATTTTCTGACAAGGAAACTGTGAATATTTTCCCAGCAACTGCTAATCGCATGGTGATGGTAGTGGACGGTAATGGCGGTTCTTATATCTTGCCAGAAGATCGAATTAATGTGCAGAAATCGCCCTACAATGTTCATTTTATTCGTCTGCAATCGACGGAATTCTTCCGCATCCTCCGGGAAAAATTAGGTTGGGGTTTACCTCATATTGCTAAACCAACTTCGGTGGAATTACCTTAATCAGTTATCAGTTATCAGTGATCAGTTATCAGATGTGAGCTTTCAGTTCACTGATTACTGGTTACTGTTTACTGATAGCTTAATTTATGCTCTCTTTTCGTGCCAAAATAGCTTTTTATTTAGAGGATGTCACCACGGCGATCGGACTGACGGTAAATCTGCTTATCTTGGCATTAATTTTACTATCTTTGGGGATTTATGTGGCTCAAACCTATCCCTTATCCGTCACTTGGCAAATGTGGTTACGTCAGCTTGATTGGGGAATTTTAAGCTTATTTTCCCTAGAGTATTTAATTCGGTTTTGGTGTGCGGAATCAAAAATAGGCTTTGTTTTTAATATTTTTTCCATTCTAGATTTATTGTCAATTTTGCCCCTATTTTTTGGTTTTTTTGATATTAGGTTTTTTAGAATTTTTCGCTGGTTTAGAATTTTGCGAGTGATTCGTTTTTTTGGTTCCGATCTTTCTATTTTTCGGATTAAAACTTCCGATCAGATAGTATTTACTCGCATATTACTAACTCTATTTTCGATTATTTTTGTCTATGCAGGTTTAATTTATCAGATCGAACACCCAATTAATCCCCAAGTTTATCGGACATTTTTTGATGCTTTTTACTTTGCTGTCGTGACTATGACTACCGTGGGATTTGGGGATGTAACTCCCCTTTCTGATGGGGGCAAAATGGTGGCAGTTTTAATGATTTTAACGGGAGTTTTGTTAATTCCCTTGCAAATTAGCGATCTGACTAAACAACTATTAAAATCTGGCACTCAAATTGATTATCCTTGTCCAGATTGTGGTTTACCCCGTCACGATATAGATGCCAATTTTTGTAAAAACTGTGGGGCAAAACTCTTAAAAAAACCTGATTGAGACTAATTCTGGCGAAATTCAGGAGCCGGTCGCCGGTCGTCAGGAGATTATTTTTATTTATTCTCCCCACTCCCCCACTTCCCCACTTCCAATCCGTCTAAATGTTAAGTTAAGTATCGAAGAGCGGCCGTTTCATCACCCAGTAGTAATATAATCACTGAGTTATCAACTTTGATCCTTGAGTATGACTGCATTCACCACAACCCCCACCCTTGCCAATTTGCCCGCCAGTGACAGCCGTAGCCGCGTCAGTGAATTTATGAAATCCCTACAGGATGAAATTTGTCAGGGATTAGAAGAAGTGGATGGACAAGCAAAATTTATCGAAGATAGTTGGCAACGGCCCGAAGGTGGCGGCGGACGTTCGCGAGTTTTGCGGGAAGGGGCAATTTTTGAACAAGCAGGGGTGAATTTTTCGGAAGTTTGGGGGAAAGAATTACCTCCTAGCATTGCCAAACAACGGCCCGAGGCTGCCGGTCATGAATTTTATGCCACGGGAACCTCGATGGTCTTGCATCCTCACAATCCTTATATTCCCACGGTTCACCTCAATTATCGCTATTTTGAAGCAGGTCCGGTTTGGTGGTTTGGCGGTGGCGCTGATTTAACTCCCTACTATGCTTTTGAAGAAGATGCTAGTCATTTTCACCGCACTTTTAAACAGGTTTGCGACCAACATCATCCCGAATATTATCCCGTTTTTAAACGCTGGTGTGATGAATATTTTTATCTCAATCATCGTCAGGAAGCCAGAGGCATCGGCGGGATTTTCTTTGATTACCAAGACGGTTTAGACCCTCTCTATCGTGGTCCTTTTGCCGAAAGTAATGCCGCTATCTATTCAGAAAAATTATCTCCCCAACAACCGCGCAGCTGGGAAGAAATTTTTAGTTTCATTAATGACTGTGGCCGAGCTTTTCTACCCGCTTACGTTCCCATTGTCCAGAAACGGCACTCGACGGAATACGGTGACAGAGAACGTCAGTTTCAACTCTATCGTCGCGGTCGTTATGTAGAATTTAATTTAGTTTATGATCGTGGCACAATTTTTGGGCTGCAAACTAACGGTCGTACCGAGTCGATTTTGATGTCTTTACCTCCTTTAGTCCGTTGGGAATACTGTTATCAACCTGCACCAAACACCCCAGAAGCAAAACTCTATGATGTCTTCCTAAAACCCCAAGATTGGGTTAATTGGCAAGCTTAAATCAGTTATCAGTTATCAGTTATCAGTTATCAGTTATCAGTTATCAGTTACCAGTTACCAGATTTGAGTTTTAAGTGAGCATTATGTATTAAGTGAGCAGTATTAAATAGCAGTTTCCTACTGTCTTTTTACTGTTTACTGTTCACTGATCACTGTTTACTGATCACTGATTACTGATCACTGATTACTGTTCACTGTTCACTGAAAATACTTTCCACACCCTTGTCAAGTAAATAAATCTAAAAATTTTGGCTAATTTTTGGACACCTCTCCATACTCGTCTGGAAACCACGGTGAAAAAGGGACAATTACTACCTAAAAATGCGTCTCTGTTAGTGGCATTGTCAGCAGGTCAGGATTCCCTCTGTTTAGGGCAATTATTGCTGGATTTGCGCTCTCGTTGGGGTTGGCAACTAGCGATCGCTCATTGTGATCACCGTTGGTCCTCCGACCGAGGATTAGTCACTCATGTGCGGGAAATCGCCGAAATTTGGCAATTACCTGTTTATATTACCACCGCACCCCCCATGGCGGAAACGGAAGCCAAGGCCCGACAATGGCGTTATCAAGCTTTACAAACAATAGCCCAAGAACAGGGTTTTAATTATCTTCTCACGGCACACACGAGGAGCGATCGAGCGGAAACTTTTCTTTATAATCTCATGCGCGGGGCGGGTAGTGATGGACTTTCTGCCTTAACTTGGTTGACAAGTTTAACCCCAGATATTTTTTTAGTCCGTCCCCTCTTAAATGTCACTCGCGGGGAAACTTTCGCTTTTTGTCAAAGTCGAGAATTACCGATCTGGTACGATCGAGCTAATGAGAATTTACGCTATGCTCGCAATCGCATCCGTCAGGAATTATTACCCTACCTGCAAACTAATTTAAATCCCCAAATCGAAAAACATCTCGCCCAAACTGCCGAAATTTTGGAAGCAGAAAGCGATTATTTAGATAGTATTGCCCAGGATATTTTTCGCCAGGTTATCGATCTAGATCAACAAAGACTCGATCGCTCCCCTTTACAAATTCTACCTCTAGCGATACAAAGACGAGTGATTCGTTTATTTTTGGCTCAATATTTACCCTCATCCCCTAATTTTGCCGAAGTTGAGTCAGTGGTTAATCTCATTACCGGTGTTAATCGCGATGCCACTTCCTCCTTAACCGGCAAAATTCGAGTAGAAGTACAACAAAATTGGCTATATATCAGTGATCAGTGATCAGTGATCAGTTATCAGTTATCAGTGATCAGTGATCAGTTATCAGTTATCAGTTATCAGATTACAGTTTTAAGTGGACAGTGTTAATAGTAATACAATTAAACTAAAAATAAAATTGGCGTAGAATAATGAGCGAAACTAAAGTAATTGATCGAGAAAGTTTACTGGTCAATCTCCGGCAACAACTGCGAGCCGGACAACAGGAATTAGCCGATTGGCAAGGGGGAAAAATGGCCATTTCTGCGGTGCCGGGGGCAGGAAAATCCCACAGTTTGGCCGTAGCTGCCGCTATGGTTATTGCTCGTGAGCAACTTCATGCTAAAAAACAGTTAATTATTGTCACCTACACGCGCTCGGCTGCCGCTAGTATTAAAGCTAAAATTAAACAACGCTTGCAAGATTTACAACTTTCGGCCCAAGGTTTCAGCGTCCAAACTCTGCACGGACTGGCCCTACAATTGGCCCGTCGTTACCCGGAATTATCGGGATTAGACCTCGAATCTTCTACCTTAGTTATTCCGACTCCTAGCCACAGAATTATTAGAAACTCGGTGGAAAAATGGCTAATTACTGACCCAATTCGTTATCAAAAGTTATTAGAAGGAGTGGAATTTGATGGGGAAGAAACAGAAAGATTACGCCGTCAATCGGTGTTGAGAACCGAAATTTTACCTAGTCTTGCCTATACGGCCATTCATGAGCTAAAAAGTTCGGGATTATCACCGCAGCAAGTCTGGGAATTAAGCCACTACACCGACGATAATTATCAAATTCTCGCTATTGCTAGTGGTTTGTACCAACAGTATGAAATCCTGATGCGTCAGAAAAACTATATAGATTATGATGACATGATTTTAGGAGCCTTGCGAGTATTAGATGAAGAAAAAATTCGCCGACAATGGCAAAAATCTGTCTTTGGAGTCTTTGAAGATGAGGCACAGGATTCTAGTCCTCTCCAAGAAAAACTAATTACTATTTTAGCAAAAAATAATGACGGGGAAATACCTAATTTAATTCGCGTGGGCGATCCCAATCAAGCGATTAATTCTACCTTTACCCCTGCCGATCCTGTTTACTTTAATTGGTTTTGTGAAAGTTGTCAAAACGAAGGCAATTTATCCACTATGAACCAAGCAGGTCGCAGCAATACTAAAATTATTGAAGCTGCTAATTTAGTTTTACAATGGGTCGATCGAGATTGGAAACAGGGGAAAGATAATCATAAAGTTACCGAGGCTCCTTTTCGGGTTCAAGCGATTCTTCCCGTCGGTGCTGAAGATCCCCAACCTAATCCAGTTAAGGAGGGAAAAGGATTAGAAATTTATCAACCCGATGACATTTATCAAACAGTGGAATTAATTGAAAAACGTCTAGTTAAATTACTCCAAGAAAACCCTCAACATAATGCGGCTATCCTCGTTAGAGAAAATCGACAGGGACACTTTTTTGCTCAAAAATTTGCCCATTTTTATAAAAGTTATCAAATCAGACTTTTTGAAGCTAACGAGATTGATCGCTTTTCCCAAATTCCCGCCGAAATGCTGAAACTATTAGCTTTTGTCGAACGTCCCCACTCTCCCGATTATCTCAAGGGGGCTTTAGAAGTGCTACAATTTAGGGGTTTAATTACTGCCCAAGACTTAAATCCTTTAGTTACCTATCCCGAACAATTTCTTTATCCCACTCCCCTCGATCCTGAACTCAAATCTAACGAAAAAATCGCTCGTCGTTATTGCTGCAGTCTATTAAAAGCTAGATTAGAATTACCCCATTATCAACTCCTGTCTTTTTTCGCTATGACTCTCCAATATTCGGGGTCAGAATTAGCCACTTTGCAAAAATTAACCGCCCGTATTTATCAGGAAACTGCCGGTAATAGTTCTCTGAAAAATACAATTAATACTCTTAATGAAATTATCGCCTCTGAGCGCTTTGAAGGAGTGGAAGAAGATAACGACGATTGTTATACTCGTCCCGGACAACTGACGATTATTACTATGCACAAAGCCAAGGGTTTAGACTGGGATTATGTTTTTATCCCCTTTCTTCACGAAGATATTATCCCGGGCAAACCTTGGGTTCCCAATGGGGCAAAATTTTTGGCAGATTTTACCCTCGCAGAAGTGGCCAGAGCGCAAATTCGAGCAGCAGTTCATCAACGCTATTTAAACCCCGACAGCATACCAATTATTCCCCCACCTTTAAGCGCTTGGTTAGAAGCTGGACAACTTAAAAAAGCTGAAGAATACCGACTTTTGTATGTAGCGATGACGCGAGCAAAAAGACTTTTATGGATGTCGAGTGAAAAAAAAGCTCCTTTTCGTTGGAACACTTTTCGCGGAGATGAAAGTAGTCAATTACAGGATAAAAATCCCTGTCCTGTCTTTCCTGTTTTAATCAATGCTTTCCCCGATTCTTTCTGTGTTTAAATGTTGGTGCAGCGTCCGCGGATAAAGAATTAGGAAGACAAACCACCAAAGGAGTATGGGAATAGATAGGAGTAGAGTTAACCAGAGACGCTGGGTTAAAAACCAACACCCAGCAATCAGGGTAATTCCTGTCAACAAAATAGACCAAGGTTGACACCAACGGGGTTTGTGGTCCCAAACGTTATCGGATTTCGAGTTAGACATTGGTTACGGATCAGTAATTTACTAACTTGATTTTATCGTACCTGACTATTCAGATCACTGCTATAATTTTGGGTAATTTTATCCATAGATTTTCTTATCTCTAGACAAACTAAGCTAAATTTTCCTATGATTGATGTCTTTTACCCGATTCCCAAGCTGTTAGATACTATTCTGACAGAGATTTATGCTGAAAATCGCCGTAAACATGAAGAAAGAATGGCAGAATTACAAATAATCTCTAATTCCTCCCTTCGCGATGCCTACGCTCAACAGCTATTATTAGATCGATTTCTTGCACCCGTGGAAAATGCTCAACATAGCATTCAAAATGCCGCTAAACACGCTCAGTATATGGCAGAAATAGTTAATTATTATCATCACGATCACGGCTGTAGTCAAGAGCAAGCTCAAGAAATATCCCGTCAATTTCGGGTTTTAGCGGTTAAAATTTCGCCCATTGACTCTCTTTACGATTTAAAAATCATTTATCAATTAGTTACTGGTTTCACCCAGCAATTATCAAGATTTAAACACCGAGAAAGAAATTATTCTTGGGAAAGGGAAATCAGAAAGGGCATTTTAGATCCCTTAAATACCTGCATTGCTGTGGAGAAAAATTTTCAAAGACGGATAGCTTTGATGACTGGTGAACCCGCATCGGCTACGGTAATGGGATTATTAGAGTCAGAATAGACAAACTGACTCTAGGGACATTTTTGGGGGAGTTTTAATACAAAGTTCCCCCAATCATAGCCGCTAATAAAATAAAACCGACCCAAACATTTTGACCGAACATTTGACCATAAACTGGTTTGGGTAAATCCGATTGACGTAACAGCCGGTATTGACGCAACCAAGCGATCGCCGCTAGAACCAACCCTAGCCAAAAAAAGGCTGATAATTGCAGTTTTTGCCCCTCCCAAGCCAATAAACCCACTGTCAGGGCAAAAAAGACCCCCACAGCTTCCGGGGCGTATTTGCCGAAAAATATGGCACTAGAGTTAATACCAACCTTGAGATCATCCTCTCGATCGGACAGAGCATAAATTGTATCAAATGCCAATGTCCAAAAAATCACCGCTCCCCATAATATAAATGTATTACTATTTAACGACCCGGTGACGGCACTCCAACAGATTAAAACGGCAAAACCCCAAGCGAGAGAAAGAACCAATTGCGGTACAGGAAAAAAACGCTTGGCCAGAGGATAGCAGATAATCAAGGGAACGGCGGCTAAACATAGGCAAAAACTCAGGAAATTGAGATATAAAGCTAAAATTGCGGCAGAAAAGAAAGCAATCAGAGCGATAATCAGACCAACCTTGATCGATAAAGCTCTGGCCGCTAAAGGACGGTTACGGGTGCGATCGACTTGTGGATCGATATCCCGATCCCAAAGATCGTTAACTACACAGCCGGCGGCGCTAGTGGCCAAAGTTCCCAAAATGATCACCCCGATCAAGGGTAGCGGTGGCACCCCGTCTGCCGCCAAAAATACCGCCCATAAAGCGGGAATCATCAAAATTAACCTACCGGCGGGTTTATCCCAGCGCAAGAGGCGAATAATCGTCATCCAAGTGGGTTCTAGATCGGGTTGGGATATAGTCATAATTTCTCGTCAAAAGTAGAAACTAGGAGTTAACGGTGTGTGGGGTGTAGGGTGTGGGGTGTGGGGTGTAGGGTGTGGGGTGTAGGGAGAACAAAGCTGCCTCTTGCCTTTTGACTTTTGCATGAGTGCCTTTTGCCTTTCCTAACCAAGAAGTTAATTTTGCACGACTACTTACTTAACCTGATTACCAGCCCCAACTATTGGGAACGCCTTTAAACGGACCAACCACATCGGAGGTTATCCATCCCCCGTAAAAGTTACCCGGTTGCGCTTGTACTAATTCACCGTCGGCATAACAAGCGGTCATTTTGGCGGGATAAAAAGCCAGATAATCCTTAATTGCCTGAAACTCTGGTGTTGGCTCCGGATAATACCAAGCGGCGTTAATTACCTGTTGGTCGCCAACGGTGATATTGTAATATCCCGCTAGACCTTTCCACTCACAAAAAGACTTTTCTGCTGTGGCTTGCAGGTATTCCATTTTAATATCTTGGGGTGGTAGATAATAAACTGGGGGATGACTGGTTTCTAGAACTCGATAACTGCTTTTAGTATCGGCAATTATCACACCATTAAAGATAATTTTTAGGTGTTTAGGCGATAATTCTAGGCGCGGGGGACGCGGATAATCCCAGACGGATTCCTGTCCTGCTTTTGCTGGTATCGGTTGGGGACGAAACATAATTTTTCAAGTTTATAGTATTCAATTATCAGTTATCAGTTATCAGTTTTGAGTTTTAAGTGAGCATCATCAAATGGCAGTTTACTGCTCACTGTTTACTGCTCACTGTTTACTGCTCACTGTTTACTGCTCACTGTTTACTGCTCACTGTTTACTGCTCACTGCTCACTGCTCACTGTTTACTGAAAAGAGTTTTCTCAGGGTTTCCACTCGCTCTCGATTGACATTTAAATCCGATTCTCCTAACCGGGAGGCCGAGCGAACATCGATCGCATTTTTGTTAGGATTAAGAGAAAATTCCAGATCATCGACAAATCCCATCCATTGACTGCTAAATTCGGCGTAGAGATAGTTACTATCTTGGTTAATAATTTTAGTTCTCGGTTGGGAAGCGATAATTTTAGCTAATTGCTCGATCGCTTCTTTGCCGCTACCCTGATAACTAAGGGGTTCGATCGAATGAGCCTGATCCTGACTCTGACTACTAACACAATTAGGAGTGACCGGACAAGGGGCCAGTTTACCCTCCCTGACACCCAAATAATCGGGACGAGTACCTGCGAATAAACTGACGCTATCGGGAGCAATTAACCTAATTCCTAGCCAGATGAGCAGTATTCCTAGGAAAATAAACGGGGTTAGCCGGAAAGATTTTTTCACCGTGTCGGAAGTTTCAGTCATGCTAGTCTTACAGAATCACTTCAATTAACTTAACATTGATAGGTGTGCCAATATCAGGAGATAGAATAAGATGTTTCTCGATGAATTACAACCCGTTGTTAAAGAACTGATTCAACAACCGATCGCTTTTTTCGGTGGTTTTGCCTCGGGATTACTGCGCTTGAAACTTTCGGACGATCCCCTCAAAAAATGGTTAGAACAGCAGGGATTAGTCAGTTTTAACGACAATAATCAGGACAACGGCAACAGTCCCCAGTCGATCTCGATCGATTAGGTATCAGGGGTTAGCTGTCGGGGATAAGGGTATTCTCCCATCCCCAACACCCCCCGCTTACCACTGCATCAGCTTAACTTTCGGCTGAAAGTAGATAAATTTCCTCGGCTACTCGTTTTAAGCGTCTTAATTGCGCTTCCATATCTTTTTTAGTCCATTTGGCGGCGAATTGCTGGAATCCCCACCCCACAACCGGATTAGGAATCGCAAACTCAAAACGATTGATTAGACAAGTGCCGCGATCATTGGGTTGACATTCCCAGCGATCGCAACCGCGAAAAAAGCCTTCAAATTGCCAGACAATTAACCCCGGTTCTCTCTCTATCACCGTACTTTTCAGCGTCGGCTGAATTAGGGGAATTTGAATCAAAAAACGACTTCTACCACCGATATCGGTCTTCCAATCCCCGATAGGTTCACAAACTAACACCGGATTCAACCAACGACGCATTAACTCTAAATCCGTGATACAACGCTCCACCGTCGTGGCACTAGCTTTAATCTGAATTGATTGTTCAAATACTTGACAAGATGACATTGATCTGCTTATAAATTGCTGGCTGAGAATTTCAGTAGTCGGACAAAAATAAAGTTAACTGTTTAGACAAGGCAACAGTAAGGGTTTCGGCCTTGATTACATTTCTTAACATAGTCTTGTTTATAGCGTTTCTCATCAAGATGAAGTATAACCTAATTTGCTATGGACGACCGGCGATCGACTCCCCAAAACGAAAACTTCCTACCTCACCATTAAGATAACTGCTCTCAAGCTCACTTTTTCACTAGCTTGAGCAACTCTCGAAAACGTTGGCGTAAACCCTCAATATTAACTGATAATAACATTGGTATCGATAACAAAGCGTTTAGTCATCTTCATTTAAGAGAGATTCTAAAATTTCAGGGGTTAATCCTCTATCTTCCGCTTTTTGTCCAATAGTATCCATCGTTTTATATAATTTGTCCAGAGATTCTTTTCTAGATAAATTTGAAGATTGAACATAAAAAGCGATTTTTTCTGCTATTTTTTGACGATCTTCTTCCGTTGCATTCCAATAATTTTCAGCAACATCTAAAGGAACTTTGATTTCTGTTTGATAATTTGTCATAATTATGCTTTCTCAATTTAGTCCTGAAGATAGTTAGGAGATTGAGGGATTTTAATAAAGGAGAAAATGACAAACTCTACGGCATACAAATAACCCGAAAACTTGCGATCGCCCTTTGGTTGGTAGTAATGGCTTTAGCCATAGATAATAAGAGTAATCGCACTACTGAGGATAAAAAACTCTCATAAAAAATTGATTACGATAACGGCGATAAATATCAAAATCTTTATCTAAAGTGGCAATAGCAGGTATATTTAATCTTTCAGAAATCCCTATTAACGATAAATCAGTGAAATCAGCAGGTAAGTCTTGGTAAATCTGATTTAATTGCTTGATTTTTTGATAATCTTCTGATAGTAAATGTTCAGCAATAAATACTCCCTTTTCTAAGGCCGATAAAAACTCTGTTTGAACTTTTACATCTGGTGCAAGTAACCACATAGTTTCAGTTACACAGCCAACAGTCGTAATTAATTGACTACTACAATTAGCAAAAAAATTAACAACTTGTTGATGATAACGATCACCCTTATTGTAAAATGCGACGATAATTCCTGTATCAATAAGGGTAAAGGGGTAATATTCAGTCATAACTATTCATGGCGTTCATGTTTTTGGCGCAAATATTTAGCAATTTTTTGCTTACGAATATCTCTGTCAGACAAGTCTTCTCTCTCGTCTAATAAATGTTCAGGATAACCACCCATTTTTTCTAAAACTGTTGGCGATTTTTTTAAAGTAATCCAATGGTTACGCAAAAGTTTTTTTACTAATTCTTGGCTAGTTATTTTTTCTTCTGACAAAATTTCAATTAAATATTTTTCTGATTCATGATCTAGATTAATTGTTAACATGATTGATTAATCCTCCCTTAAAGTTATCAATTATGAATTAGTTAGACAATAGATTTTGATAATTTGTTTCTATTTCTTTTTTAGGAATACTCATAGCATTTAACTAACCAGCGATCGCCTTTTGGTTGGTAGTAATGGCTTTAGCCATACATAATAAGAGTAATCGTCCTAATTGCTGAGTAAAAAATTATTAACAGTAACAATATTGATAGATTGAAAAGGATGTAAAATCAATAAATCTTGATCCCCTGTAATGATTGACTCTGCTTTGCCATTAACGGCTAATTCCAAATATTTATTATCTTTAGTATCTCGACAAATATCCGTCCTAAAGTCTATTTTTGAGACGAACTCAACAGTTTCAGAGAAGTCCAATAAAAATTGTTTGCGTTCATCAAGACTAATATAGCGATCAAATTTTGGTCGAGATAAGACAGTTTCTAGTTCTTGCCAAGTGGCAGGAGATACGATAATAATTCCTAAGTGTTGAGCTTTTTTAAAAGCAGTATTAGGTTTACTCTTGGGCGATAGAACAGAACTAAAAATAACATTGGTATCGATAACAAAGCGTCTATTCATCTTCATTTAAGAGAGATTCTAAAATTTCGGGGGTTAATCCTCTTTCTTGCGCTTTTTGTCCAATAGTATCCATCGTTTTATATAATTTGTCCAGAGATTCCTTCCTAGATAAGGTTGAGGATTGAACATAAAAAGCGATTTTTTCTTCTATTTTTTGGCGTTCTTCTTCGGTTGCATTCCAATAATTTTCAGCAACATCTAAAGGAACTTTGATTTTAATTTCTGTTTGATAGTTTGTCATAATTATATTTTCTTAGTTTAGTAGTAAAGAAATTTAGTCGAAATTAATAGCCTCCCTTCAGACAGCGTTACAGTAAGGCGATGAAATTGATCGGGGATCATTATGCACAGTCCTCTAACCGACAGTTTTACAATTAATACTGTACTTTGAGTGAGTGAATAACGCTGTATTTACTCTACAAGGGAGAAGTTAAACCGAAATTTAGAAGTTTCAGTTACTAACTATAGGCTCAAGCTCACTTTTTCACTAGCTTGAGCAACTCTCGAAAACGTTGGCGTAAACTCTCGATATTAGCCGATTTCCCGCCATAACGCCAATCAACGTAGGCGCGAGCAATCTCCTCGATAATATTCGCCACTGGGGGCGGTTGGACGCTGCGGGCGGCGACAGCGTATTCTAAAGGGGTTTGAGCGGGATGTTTGCCATAACCAGCTTCTGTTAAGATTCCTAACATTTGCTGGTATAAACGCTCGATTGGTGGTAGTTTTGCCAACTTGCGACCCCGACGCCAACGATGGAACTGTAGCCATCCTAACCAACCAGCGTAAGCGAAGACGACCCCCACTAAACCGCCGAGAATTCCCCCTAAAAGACTGCCAGAAATAAAGCGCCATAACCATCCCAATAACTTACCGATAGTAACGATAACATTTTCCCAAATCAGACCGAGAAAACCCGTTACTGGAGAGGGCAACCATCCAGCTACCCATTGCCAAAATTGCTTGAGGACACTAAAAGGTTCCGCTTCCTCAAAGGATGGGGGAATTAATTCCCGGCCCGGTATAGGATCGAAAGTGTACCAACCGTAACCAGGGAAAAACACCTCTGTGATGGCGTAAGCGTCCGTATTTTGGACAACATAAAAGCCAGTGAAAGGATTAAACTGGCCAGGGGCAAAACCGGTGGCTAATCGGGCAGGAATACCGATCGAGCGTAACATAATCGTTAACACGGTGGAAAAATGATCGGCGTAACCCCCCTGAAAACGAAACAAAAAGGCCGAGACTAAATCCTCATTTTCGGCTAAAAAGGGCAAATCGGTTTTTAATTCATAGTTTTGCTTTAATGCTTGGGCCAGATATAGGGCCTTCTCGTAGGGAGAGGTTAAAGGTGTGGGAGATTTGGCCAGCAATTCCTCGGTTTTTCGGCGGACTTTCGGGGCAATTTCGGCAGGAATTTGTAAATAATACTTGAGAATAGACTTAGGGTAGGTTTCTGAGGCCGATCGCAGTTGGCTGCGATTGCGTTCCGGCACTTGTGAGATTACAGTATAAGTTAGCCCTTCCGCTAATCCCCCCGGCGACCTTAAGCTATTTTCTCGGTCTAAAGATACCTGTCGAGTAGGAAAAAAGAGATACTGGGGCGAAGCAAGAGCGGGGATAATATTCGGTAAACTGGAGACAATGCTGTAAGTTTGGACTACCTGATGGGTTTTGGCCTGGGTTGCGGGTAGCGGCACAAAAAAGCGATAGGACCAACTACTGCGATTTAAATCCTCTACTTCTTGATCTCGCGAGATTTGCCACCCTTGACCAGTATAGCGATCAAAGGCCATGGCGCGCCAGAATCCGGGGGCTTGAGAACGTACCCGCATGACTGTCTGGGGAGTCATACTTCCCCGCAAATTTTGGTTGATTTGGGGGTTAAAACCGTAATAAAAGGTAGAATCTAGCTGTCCTGACCCTGTAGTGGGGCTATTACCGCCATTTACGCCACCATTCCCCGTTTCACCCTCGCGCACATAGCCGGGGTTAACGATTTGTCTGTCTCCCTGTTCAAAATCCTGATTTTCCATACCTTCGGGACTATTGACGGGAAAAGATTGAATTTGATAACCCGGAAAACGCGGCATCAGGGCAAAAATTGTCAATCCCAAGAGGAGAATTGTCAGAAAGAAAATACCGAAACGTTTGGGAGAAAGGGGAGAATTTTGCGGGGAAAATAATTTTTTTGTGGCTAGACGCGGGGGTTTCTTTGAGAAGAAAGGGAGACTCTGATTGAGATTATCTAAACCTAAACGAGAACGATAGTCTAAAACTAGGGTAGGTAGGGATAAAAGCAGAAAGAGGATTAACCAAGGCGCAAAAGCGAGGGTTTGGGAGATTGTCCCTGCGACTCCCAAGAGAATTAAACCGATTACCATAGAATACCCTAAATCTTTGCGTCGGGGCAGGTCAAAACTATGGAGAATTTGCAGTTGAATTAATAATTGTGTTAAGGCAATGCGACTATCCTGCATCGCAACGATATTACCCAAGAATAGCGCCAACACCACTAACATTCCGATCGCTATACAAAATTTTGCCCCGATATTGCGCTTTTTCCTGCGTCGCCAACTCCAGATTCCGCCGATAATACTGAGAGGAACCGCCCAAATACTGGTATAACTATCAGTAGCCACATCGGTGGCGATAATACCGACGATTACTAAAGCTTGCACCAGAATTCTTAAAATAATCGATTCCTCGGTTTCTGGCAAGGGAGAAGATTCTATCTTTTGCCAGAGGGTTTTTAAGGAAGGTCTTGGACGAGCAGCACTGCTAACCATAGGGTAAATTGGGAGAAAGATCAAAAAGTTAATTTTATATTTCCCAGTTCTAATCTCGATCGCTCCCTGGGGTAAAGTGGATTTTAGATGTCAGAAGACGGGAGATAGGGAGACGATAACTGATGACTGATAACTGATGACTGATAACTGATGACTGATTACTGACCTATGATAGCCGTTACCAAGCCTGAAATTTTACCGTTACTTCATCCCCTGATTGGACAATTAGCCACGGCAATTCTGTCCGACTGGGAAAATTATCTTGATTTGTCGCCCTTTGAGTTGCCGGAAGGTTTAGGCTATGTGGAGGGACGTTTAGAAGGGGAAAAATTAATTATCGAGAATCGCTGCTATCAAACTCCCCAGTTCCGCAAAATGCACCTAGAACTGGCTAAACTGGGCAATGGTTTGGATATCCTTCACTGTGTCATGTTCCCCCGTCCAGAATATCCGCTGCCGATGTTCGGATGTGATATAGTCTCCGGCAAAGCGGGAATCAGTGCCGCTATTGTGGATCTTTCTCCCACCAGTGGCGATAAAACTCTCCCTAGTGCCTATAATCAAGCTTTAGCGGCTTTACCGGCGGTAGATTTCGCCCAAGCTCGTGATTTGCCGCCTTGGGGTCATATTTTCTCCGAATATTGTCTGTTTATTCGTCCCGAAACCGCCGCCGAGGAACGACAATTTTTACAAAGAGTAACAGATTTCTTGACAATTCACTGCAAATGTGCTATGGAAAGTCAGCCTCTTTCTGGGGAAGAAACGCGCATTTATTTACAGGGACAACGGGATTATTGTAGTCAACAGCAAAAAAACGATAAAACTCGGCGTGTACTAGAAAAAGCCTTCGGTTGGGAATGGGCAGAGCGTTATATGACGGGGGTTCTATTTGATCTGCCCGATTAAACTGAACTACTCCTTGTCAACATCAAAAATTGTCGTGTTTAGCGAGCAGTCAGGAGAATTAAGAGTGAACGATAATCAATTAAAGAGTCTATTTAGAGTTTGCTGAATAAATCTAAAAACCTTATCCAACAAGGTTTTTAGACTTTTTTTCTCTCAAAAAGTGCCGCCCCTTGGAGTGATTGGGGGGAAAATTCAGGGACTTTTTCCCTGAAAATTAGGTAATTGACCACCTGAAAATGGGTAAAACCCCACACCCCACACCCCAC
>VYLD01000167.1_pt1 | contig 24452 bp, 21 predicted proteins | sample 5114401 | NCBI WGS metagenome assembly VYLD01 (sample SAMN12291783, study PRJNA351875) | freshwater metagenome | isolation source: freshwater lake | place: USA: Michigan, Gull Lake | collected 2013-08-08 | reverse complement strand
CCATCACCGAGGGAGCGAAGGTCTTCCTCGGGACGGCATCCAGTGGGCTCAGCGTCAACGCAAAGCCCCGGATTTCATGAGAAATGTCGTCTATCCAAAGGATCCGCACCCTAAACGAATCGACGTTCCCAGAGAATTCGAAGCCCGCCTCCGTAAGCGGGGAGTTCGGTTCAAGCGGGCGGATGATGGGCGCTACCAACTCAGCCGAGCTGGCGACGTTTCATTGTTTGTCAGCCTCGACAATCTCGAACTCAATGTGCTGCGCGACGGACACGCGGACGCAATTCGGGTCTTCGTCGATCGCGTCCTCGAGCGAAACGACGCGGCGGCTGAGAAATCCGGCACATGGGCGAAAGCGCGGCCGTTTGTGTACTTCTCGGCAGAGCCGAACGACTACGACTTTCACGATGCGATTCGCGTATCTGTGAGCCGCCAGGTGGACCTTGTTCTCACCGTGACCTGCGAGGATGAGCGCACCATCGAGTGGGTGAATCCGGCGATGCTGGAGGCCTGGAACGTCTCCAGAGAGGTGGCCGAGAAGGCGGCGGGGGAGAACCTCGACCGGCTGCTGCAGGGCAAGAAACTCGAGGTCGAGCGGGTGGGCACGATGCGACTCGGAATGGTGCCGATCAACTCTGTGTACAAGGCATCGTTGATCTTCGCTCCGCACTTCAGAGAATTCGTCGAGCCTCAGCTTGGCTGGCCCGTCCTCGCAGTGACCCCGGGTAGAGACTTCCTGTACGTCTTCCCGAACACCGACTTCGATCTCGTCGGGCGCAGCGGCCGCGTGGTGCTCCGGGAGTACTCCACGTCCGGTTACCCGATCACGTGTGAAGTCTGGCAGGTCTCAGACGCTGGCGTCGAAGCAATCGGAACATTGGGCAACACTCCTCGAAAAAGGCGCGGGTGACCCGTGACCATCGAGTGTGAGGCCGCGCTCGAAGACGCCTCCAACATTGACTGGTTCAGTCGCGTCGGCCTTTTCTTGCCGGACTTTTCGGGAGAACGAATCGCGAGTTGGGAACAGTGGCCAGGCCCTGATTCGCCGACGGTGGAGCAATTGGCCGTCGATCTCCAGAGCATCAAGGATGACCTCGAGCGGCAAGATCCCGACTTGATGAAGGATTGGGACCACTGCCTCGCGAAGGTCGTTGCGAAGATCTCTGCGAGCGTGCCTGACTGGAGCGCCGATGAAGACGCGTGGCACTCGCCGACTTCGGCTGTGTGGCATGGGGCGTGGGTCAGTGTCTTGCAGTCCGCCCTCGTTCGTTCTCGAAGGCCGGTCCCAACGATGCTGGCCGACCAAATCGCCTGGTTTGCGAGAGGTCATTGGCCGGCCGCTTACTCGCCCACTCCTGTTTCGGTGGCTTCGTCGCGAAAGTCATATGTCATCTTCTGACATCACAGAAATACCGTTGGGGGAAGGCGGCCCGGTTGTGCAAGAAGCCGGTCCACTCTGGATTGCGGTTCTCGGTGACGTGCACGGCCACCTCACCTTGGCCTACCGAGTGTTGTCACGATGGCAAAAGGAAACCGGGTACACGTTAGACGCGATTCTTCAAGTCGGAGATCTCGGCGCCTACCCACCTCCGTTCCGACTCGATTCAGCCACCAAGCGCTTTGCAGAGGCCGACCCCGACGAGCTTGGCTTTGCTCAGTATTACGAGGGCTCCGCGGAAGCCGATGAGGTGCACGCGCCCGATGCCCCACCTGCTCGGAGAATCGACGCGGAAACCTATTTCATCAAGGGGAACCACGAGGACTTTGTGTTCCTCGCAGAGTTGACCGGCGACGGCTCGACCCCGGTCCCCGTCGACCCTCACTCGCGCATTCTCTACGTGCCGTCGGGTACACAGTTTGTTCTCGAGCGCCGGGAGCGCCGAATCACGATCGCCGCCCTCGGCGGGATTGCATGGAACGACAAGCCCGGCGCAGCCCACGCGTCGATGCACTACACGCGCAATGAACTCCGAAGAGTTCGTTCATTCGTGGAACCAGTGGATGTCCTTCTCACGCACGAGCCGCCGTTCGGGGCTGCAGTCACGCTTCACGAGAAGTACGCAGAGAGCGGCTCGTCCGACGTGCTCAGTCTCGTGCGGGAACTCTCACCTGCCTACCACTTCTGTGGTCACTATCATGAGGCGGGCGCTCGACTTGAAGTACCTGCGCCGACTGAGAGCTTCGAGCTCAACGCTGTGCACTTCGAGCGACCCAATCGCCTGGCGTCTGGCTGTATTGGGATACTCCGATGGGAATCCAGAGAACGGCACACCTTCGGGTTCCTTTCGGCACCCTGGCTCGCGGAGTTCAATCGCAACAACTACCGTCAGTTGTGAGGCGATACGTTGGCCGACGCGTCACCCGACGCGCGTTCGGTCCGAATCTGAGCGTCTGTTTCGGCTGCGGCGAAAGGCGAGCGGACTGATCCCCGAGATGAATGGTCCTGCCCTCACCAGCCTCGTTCTCGTCAGGGGTCGAAGCGCTCGAGGCCGCTACTTCAGGTGCTCGGTCGCTGGCATGGCCGCGCCACGCTGGGGTTCTCCCTTGAGCCTGGCGCGCATGCGACGAAAGCCCTCGGCGTGCCACTCGAAGTACTTCGGCTTGCTGTGCAGCTCGATCGCGCGCGACGTCCAGGCGGCCTCAGCGGCGTCGAGTTCCTGAAGCGTCGGTTGGCCGGAACCCGAGCCCGTCAGCTCTCGAAAGATCCAGGGCGATCGAATGGCGCCGCGGGCGATCATCACGCCGTCGCAGCCGGTCTCGGCGATCAGTCGCGTCGCATCGGCCAGCGAGGTCACGTCGCCGTTGCCGATGATGGGCACCGTGGCGCGGGCCTTGATCTCGGCGAGGGCGCTCCACCTCGCCGGGCTGGTCGACTCTTCCCTCGCGTGACGGGCATGCACCGTCAAGCCATCGAGCAGCTCGTTCGCCAGCTCGACGATCGGCAGGTACACCTTCTGATCGAGCTCAGCCCGATTCAGCCCGAGCCGAATCTTCGCGGTCACCGCGCCGATGGGCAGCGCCGTCTTCGCCTTCCAGGCTTTCAGCACCCCGAAGATCGCCCTCAGCTTGTGGTGGCGCTTGAGCAGCGCAGGGCCCGCCCCGACCTTGATCACCTCGGGTGACGGGCAGCCGAAGTTCAGGTCGACGGCCTTCAGGTTCTTGAAGTGCGGGTGCGTGGACGCGGCGAGCCGGTCGAGGTGCTCGAGGGTCTCTTGCAGCTCCCGCTCGTTCACCACCAGCAGCTGAAGCCCCGTCGGCACCTCGGAGTCGAAGGCGTCGATCAGCTCGAGGGTGCTCTTGTTGTGACGGGTCACCGCGCGCGCGCGGATCATCTCGGTCCACGTGAAGCCGGCGCCCAGGGACGCGCACAGCCGTCGGAAGGCCGCGTCACTGACGCTCTCCATCGGCGACAGCACCCAGCGGGAACTCAAGCTCAGGCTGCCCAGCTTCACCCTGCGAGCACCACCACGGTGACGCCGTCGCCGCCTTCGGGGCCGTCGCCAGGCCTGAAGGTCTTCGCGTAGGGGGACGCCGCGAGGGAGTCCCTCACGGAGGCCTTCAGGGCGCCGGTGCCGTGCCCGTGAATCACCACTGCGGCGGCTTCGCCGTCACGGGCGGCGCGGTCGAGGAAGCGCTCCATGGCCCGCAGGGCGTCTTCGGCTCGCTGGCCTCGCAGATCGAGCGTCGGGCTGGCGAGCGTCAAGGGCCGGGCGGCGTTGTCGTCGGCCCGCTTCAAGAGCTCTTCCTTCTTTCCGGACGAGGTAGGGAAGCGGGGCGGTGGGGCGACGGCCTTCCGGCTCGGCACCAGCTCTGAGACCGGCACCCGCATGCGCAGCGCGCCCATCGTCACCACCACCGCGTCTTGCGCGACGTCGACGATCTCGACCTCGGCGTCCAGTGAGCGGTGCCGCGCCCGCGCGCCGACCTTGATCTCCAGCGGGGCGATGACCTCGGCGCCGGGAGACTTCAGGTCCTGGCGCAGCGTGCGCTCGGCGACCGTCTGCTCGGTCACGCGCTGCGCGAGGTCGGCGGCAGAGTCTTTCGCGAGCTTGAGCGCCTTGTCTGATCGATCACCCTCGAGCTTCTCGACCAGCGCGCGCAGCTGCGTGCGGGCGAACTCCAGCTCGGCGCGCAGGGCTTCGCGGAACTTCAGCTCGACCTCCTTTCGAGAACGTTCGACCGCGGCCAGCTGCCGCTCGGCCTCTTCCCTGAGCGCCTTCGCCTCCCGCGAGTCCGCCTCGGCCTGATCGCGCTGGTCGAGCACCTTGCGTCGCTCGTCTTCGGCGGCCTGCAGGGCCTTGGAGAGGGCGCCCCCGGCGTTCTGTGAGAGGTGGGTCGCGCGTACGCAGATGGACTCTGGCAGCCCGACCCGGCGCGCGATGTCGATGGCGGACGACGCTCCGGCGACGCCCAGCTGGAGGCGATAGGTGGGCGCCATCTTTCGCGAGTCAAAGCCCACCCGGCCGTTCACGAAGCGGGGGTCGAGGTGCGCGAGCGCCTTGAGCTCTTCGAGGTGGGTGGTCACCAGCACCAGCGCGCCCTTCTCGAGCAGATCTTCGAGCACCGCGGTGGCGATGGCTGCGCCTTCACGGGGGTCGGTGTCCGCGGCGATCTCGTCGATCAGAATCAGCGCGCCCTTCTTCGCCGTCGCGGTGATGCCCTTGAGCATGGTGACGTGCGCCGAGAAGGTCGACAGGCCCTGCTCGAGATCCTGCTGGTCGCCGATCGCCGAGTGCACCTGGTTGAAGAGGGGAATCGTCGAGCCCGGGTCGCACGGAATGGGAAGGCCCGCGCGCACCATCAGGGCGCACAGCCCGATGCCGGTGAGGGTCACCGTCTTGCCGCCGGCGTTGGGGCCTGAGACGACGAGCGCCCTGGCCTCGTGAGCCAGATCGACGTCGTTGGCCACCACCGCGTCGCCCTTGAGCACCAGGCGCGGGTGCCGCAGGCCTTTGACCACCAGCGGACCATGCGCGGGCTCGACGGTGGGTGTGTTCGCCGTCAGCTCGAACGAGAGCAGGGCGATCGCCTCGAGCTCGTCGAGCTCGGCCGACGCGAGCACCCCGTCGGCGATCTTCGAGGCCTCTTTGGCGACCAGCGACGACAGCTCGATCAACACCTTGCGCTCTTCTTCGAGCACCAGCGACTGCGCGATGGCCAGCTCGTTGCCGAGGCCGATCAGCGCCTGGGGCTCGACGAACAGCGTCTGGCCCGAGTTGCTGGCGTTGTGCACGATGCCCTCGACCTCGCGCTGGTGGCTCGAGAGCACCGGCACCACGTAGCGGTCGTTGCGAATCGAGTAGTACTGCTCCTGCAGGTTGACCGAGAACTTCTCGTCGCGCAGCAGGTCATCGAGGCGCCCACGGATTCGTCGATGCACCCCCCGCGCGCGCTCGCGAGCGTCCTGCAGGGCCTCGCTGGCGCGGTCGCTGATCTCGCCGCTCGCCTCGAAGGCCCGGTCGATGCGGGTCGCCAGCCGACCCAGCAGTGGCAATCGACGCCCGAGGGCCGCCAGGCCGGGCACCCGCTCGCGGCGTTCCTGCAGCACCTCGTAGCCGCGCTCGAAGGCGAAGAGCGCCCGGCAGATGGCGATCAGCTCACGGGGCTCGAGCATGCCGCCCTTGGTCGAGCGCTCGAGCGAGGGACGAAAATCGATCAGTCCGCCGATGGGCAACGACAGCGGCTCGGCTTTGAGCGCGCGGGACTCTTCGACCAGGGCCAGGCTCGCCAGCACCTCGTCCCGGCCGTCGAGGAACGGGCGCGCCAGGCCCCGCTCACGGCCCACCTCGGTGCGGCAGCGGGCGCCGATGGCGGCGCGAATGTCCTCGAAGCCGAGCGCGGCGAGGGTGCGGGAAGAGACGTCCACGGTGACTCCACAGCAGGGGAAGGGTGCTTCGGTTGGCTGCATACACACGACGGACACGCCTTGGCGACGTGATGTGCGCGCGCCGCGATGACGGAGCACGCCGTTCGGGCTGACGCCGTGGTACTCGCGGCGGGGTGTTGGGGCTTCTGGTGATGTCGGTGCTGACGACTCCGCCGCTGCGGCCGCGGCTCGACGAGGCGCTGCGGCTCGAGCATCAGGGTGCCGACGCGCAGGCCTTGCGGGCGCTCGAGGCGCTGACGGTGGCCGACCCGACGTGGGATCTGGCGCGGCTCGAGGCGGCGAGGGTCGGGCTGAAGGTGGGGGACGTCGTGGCGCGGGCGGCCTTTCACGCCGACGTGGCCCGCTCGCTGTCCCCCGAGAATCCACGGGCGCACTACCTGTGGGCGCTGGCGCAGGACGAGCTGGGCGATCGGCAGGCGGCGACCGCGGCGCTGCAGATCGCGCTGCTGATGCGGCCGGACTTCCCTGACGCGCAGTTTCGCCTCGCCGGCCTGCTCTCGGCCCAGGGGCGCTGGCCCGAGGCGACCGAGGCGTGGCGCCGGGTGGTGGCCTTCAGTCCCGCAGCGGGCGCGAGGGCCCAACTCGCCGAGGCGCTCGAAAAGGTCGGTGACGTCGCCAGCGCCGAGGCTGAGCTGCGCGCGCTCATGAAGCAGGGCGCCGGCCGGCCCCTCGCGACGGCGAAGCTCATCGGCCTGCTCGAGCGGACGGGTCGAGCTGGCGAGGCGACGGTGCTCAAACGAAGCCTGGCAAGCCCGGACCGGGCGATGCGACCCTTGCGCTGACCGCGACCGAACGCCTCTGCTGGACCGCTCAGCCGGCCGAGGCCTGGTGCTGGGCCACGGCTCCTCGCCTCGACAGCCACGGTTCCTCGCCCTTTCCGGCCCAGTCAGCTCGGGTATACAGCGCCCCATGAGACGATTGGCTGGCGGGGGACTGTGGCTCATGTTGGCGGTGCCCATGGTGTCCTTGTCCGGGTGGGCGTCGGAACCGCCTCCACTGCCCCCGCCAGTCGACGAGGTGATGAAGGAACTTCGCCGAATCGAGAGCGCCGCGTGGCGGGGCCAGGTCGACGCCGTGCGCATCGAGCTCGAGAAGCGGGTGAAGAGCCGCCCCAACGACCCGATGCCCAAGGTCTACGTGGCCTGGTGCTCGATGCCGACCGACGATGCGTGGAACCAGTTGAAGAACACGTCTCAGCTTTTCCCTGAGGTGCCCTGGGTTCACTACGGCATGGGTCGCATCTACGTGGGGTGGAAGATGAAGGACCTCGCCCGATCTTCGCTCGACAAGGTGCTCAAGCAGGACCCGTCGTTCTACCCGGCCCTGGTGGCGCTGGGCGACCTCGAGCGGGCGAAGGACAACCTGGACGACTCGGAGGCGAAGTACCGCGCCGCTTTGAAGCTGGCCGACGACGCCGAGGCGCACGCGGGCCTGGGGTTGGTGCTGCTGAAGAAGAACCAACCTGAGGCCGCCTTGCCCGAGCTGAAGAAGGCCATCGCCGGGTGGCCTGACCAGCCGGTGGTGCTCCGAGAGCTCATCAAGCTGCAGCAGGCGTCGAAGGACCCGGCCGTGCTGTCGACCGCGTCGGCCCTGGCAGCGCTGCAGCCGCGCGATCGCGACGTGCGGCGGGTCATCGCGAAGCTGCACGACGCCGCTGGCGACAAGGCCGAGGCCCTGAAGGACTACGAGAAGCTGCTCGCGCTGGGCAACCCAGACCTCGAGTCGGCCATTCGAATCCAACAGCTGTACCGTGACGTGGGCGACGCCGAGGGTGAAGAGCGGGCGTCGAACCTGATCATCGCCCTCGACAAGGAAGCCGTCGATCCGTTCCTGCGAATCAACGAGCTCCGGGCGGCGCGGAAGGACCTGGTCGGCGCCGAGAAGATCCTCATCGAGGCGATTCAGCGGGACGCTGGCCGCGCCGAGACGTGGCTGCGTCTGGGCCGTATCGCGCTGGACAAGAACCTGCCGCTGCTGGCCCTCGAGCGCTTCCGAACGGGCGCCGCGAAGACGACCCCGGGCGCGGAGGAGAGCAAGGCCGAGGCCCTCAAGCTCGAGACCTCGTTCAAGCTGCCCAGCAAGCAGGCGAAGGGCCCGGTCGACCGCATCTTCGCGATGGTCTCGAAGACCCTCGATGACTTCTACGGCCAGCAGCGAAAGCAGAACCCAAAGCTCAAGGGCATCTTGAAGGTGCGGGTCAAGATCAACGCCCAGGGGGTGGTGGAGGCGGCCGAGGTGGTCGAAGACTCCGTCGGTGACCCGTTGTTGGTGGGGCACGCAGTGTTCGCTTTGCGCGACGCCGAGTTCGATAAGAAGCGCCGCGAGCCGGTGTTCGAGTTCGAGCTGGGAATGCCACCTGCGAAGAAAGGCAAGTGAGATGTCGGTGCGCTTCGGCGTCGACGTGCAGGTGAAGCAGCGGTTCAAGGCGCTCAAGGGCCTGCGGGTGGGGGCGATCGTCAACCCCACCAGCGTCGACGCTTCGTTTCGACACCTGATCGACCTGCTGCACGAGGCCCCCTCGGTGACCCTCGCGGCGATCTTCGGCCCCGAGCACGGCGTTCGTGGAGAGGCGCAGTACATGGTGGCCGTCGACGACGTGCCGCGCGACCGTCGCACCGGAGTGCCGGTCTACAGCCTCTATGGCAGCACCTTCGAGTCGCTGACGCCGAAGGCGAAGTGGCTGTCAGGCCTCGATGCGATGGTGTTCGACATTCAAGACGTCGGCGCGCGCTACTACACGTACATCTACACGATGGCGCTGGCCATGAAGGCCGCCGCGAAGGCCAGGCTGCCGTTCTTCGTCTTCGATCGCCCCAACCCCATCGGCCTCTCGCTGGTGCAGGGCAACCTGGTGGGCAAGCGGTTTCGCAGCTTCGTGGGCCTGTACGAGCTACCCACCCGCCACGGCATGACCGCCGGCGAGATCGCCACGTTGCTCAACGAGCGGGAGCGCTTTGGCTGTGAGCTGGTGGTGGTGCCGTGTGAGGGCCTGCGGCGCCGCATGACCTGGGCCGACGTGGGCCGCGACTTCATCTCGCCGTCGCCCAACATGCCCACGCCTGCGACCGCGCTGGTGTACCCGGGCATGTGCCTGGGGGAAGGCACCAACGTGAGCGAGGGGCGGGGCACCTGTCGGCCGTTCGAGCAGTTCGGTGCTCCGTGGTTGTCGTCGCACGCGGTGGCCGAGCACCTCAACGCGCAGCGCCTGCCGGGCGTGGTGTTCAGGCCCTGCGCCTTCACGCCCACCTTCGACAAGTTCAAGGGCGTGTCGTGCGAAGGAGCGTTCCTGCACGTCACCGACCCACTGGCCTTCGACCCGTTCCTCACCGGCATCGCGGTGTTCCAGGCCTGCGCGACCCTGGGCGGTGACGCTTTCGCCTGGCGGGCCGACGCCTACGAGTTCGTCGAGAAGATCCCCGCGTTCGATCTGCTGTGCGGCACCTCGCGGGTGCGTCGCGGCATCGAGCGCGGCTGGTCGCTGTCGACGATCGTCGAGGGCTTCGACGCCGAACGCTCGACATTCCTGCCGCTTCGGCAGAAACATCTGCTCTACGACTGATGGCTGCGGCGACGATTGGCGTCTTCGGTGACACGGGTGGAGATCTCGCGCTCTTCGAGGCCGCGTTGAGGTTTCTGTCTGACCGCGGCGCCAAGCGGTTCCTGTTCGCCGGCGGGCGCTATGCCGATCTCGACGACTGGGTGAAGCACAAGCGCGACGACGCCAGGGCGAAGAGCGACTACTCGAACGGCGACTTCCTCGAAGACGTCTCGCGGTTCTTGATCGGCCTCGATCAGCTCGAGCGCCCGGCTGCCTTCGGTACCGCGTGCAGCCGATCTCGGTGGGCAGCAAGACGAAGCTGTCGGTGAAGTGATGAGCCGCCGCGTCGCGCTGATCGGAGGCTCGTTCAACCCTCCGCACGTCGGTCACCTGATGATGGCGCTGTACGTGCGGGCGGTGCGGGCGGTCGACGAGGTGTGGCTGGTGCCATCGTTTCATCATCCGTTCGGGAAGGATCTGGCGCCGTTCGAACACCGGCTGGCGATGTGCGAGGTGATGGCGCGCGACTGTGGGTCGTGGCTCAGCGTCAGCCGCGCCGAGAGCCAGGTCGGTAAAGAAGGGCGCACCATCGATCTGCTCGAGTGGTTGCTGGCGCAGCACGCGGACACGCGCTTCGAGTGGGTGATCGGCAGCGACATTCTCGCCGACCTGCCGAAGTGGAAGTCGTGGGACCGCATCGAGGCGCTCGTCGAGGTGGTGGTGGTTCACCGGGCCGGGTACCCGTCGAGCCGCGCGCTCGGACCTGGCCTGGCTGAGGTGTCATCGAGCGAGATCCGGAAGGCGCTGCTGGCCGGGCAACAGCCCAACGCCTTGGTTCCGCGTGCGGTGCTCGAGTACGCCCAGCGCGAGCAGCTGTACGTGCCGGCGCCCGGGTGATCGTCGATTTCGCGGGTCCGTTCGGCGTCACAGCCCTTTCCCCTCGGACATGAGCCTGGCTCGAATAATGAGCGTTATGTAAACTGGCTACCGGAGGGATTCGAAGCCGGGACCGAGGGCCCTGCAACGATCAACGGTTGAGCGCCTCTGCGGGCGGCAGGTTGACCGCGCTCACCAGATAGTATGCGTCACCCTTCTTCAGTCGCGCGGTCACGGCGTCAGACCTGGTGATCTCCGCGAGCGTGTTGCTGAGTTCCTTCTGCGTACGCTTGAACTGAAAGATCGCGGGCCCTGAGAACCAGCTGGTCGTCACCTGGTCCTCGACCAGGAAGTCGATACCGCCATCACCCCGATTGGCGTGGAGCGAACCGCGACCGGGTCGACCAGAGGCCGCGACCCGAAGCTCATCATTGAGCAGGTCTTCCATGAAATCCTGGAAAGCGTCGCCGTCGAGGTGGGCCAACAGCCCGGTTCGCCTGACTGACCGCTTCCCGGTCGCCGACGCTTTTTTCTGCCTGGCCCTCTGCGGCGCGGGCTTCTTCGCTGCCATGAGAAAAGAGTACCACTGCGCAGCGAGGCCTCGCGGAGATCTCGCCCGATGGTTTCCTGCATGGTGAAGGTCTTGATCTGAACAGCCAGGGAGTACGATCGCGAGATGGTGATTCGCGGGCGGGCTGTGCTGATCGGGGCGCTGGTCTGGCTCGGCTGCCCCACGCCTGCCGGCGCTCCCGACGCAGCCGTTGACGCTGGACCTGCCCAGCTGCAACCCATTGACGCAGGCGTCCTCGACGCGGGGCCCGCTCAGTTGCAGTTCAGCCTGACGTCGACCCTCTTCGATGGGGGCACCGCCCTGGTAGACGTCGCCGAAGGCCACGCCCTGCTCGAGCCCAGCGCCGCGCTCGAGCTGAAGCTCCCCTCCCCGCTCGTCGACGCACGCGTTCGGGTGATGGACTGGAACGACGCCGTCGTGGAGAGCGATGACCAGGCCACCGGGCTCTCGTACCGAATCGGCCTGCTGCAGCCCCTCAAGAGCGGGCGTCGCTATGCCCTGCTGATCGACGCCGAGACCCAGGACACGTTCTCAGACGCGGCCGGCCACCACTTCGACGAGGTGCGCATCGAGCTGCTGGTCACCGGCGAGGTGCAACCCGAGCCTGGACAGAAACCGAAGTCGAAGAAGAGCAAGCGACGGTAGCGATCACCCGACGCTCATCACCAGCTTCGACACGTCGTACAGCACCTCACCGCGCTCGAAGATCGGCTTGCGCGGAAGGTCCCACACGGCCTGCTCCGCCAGCTGCCACATCGACCACTCCAGCACCGACCGCAGGTTCACCGCGTCGTACAGGTTGTACTCGGTGAGCACCCGCAGCGCGGTCAGGCTCTTTGTCTCGTTCCATTCCCTCCACAGCCGAATCGCGTCGAGGCCCTTCACACCTTTGAGGTGCAACGGCCGGTGCAGGTTGAGCGACTCCTCGACGCCCTTCAGCCCGCCCTTCAAGCCCGTGCGCCGAATGAGGAACCGCAGGTCGATGTGGGCCGAAGGCCTGGGGAAGTGCTCGAAGGCCTTCTCGAGCACCGGCACGTCGAACACCGCGCCGTTGAAGGTCACCCAGATGGGGCTCTGAGCGAGGCGCTCGGGCAGCTGCTGCAGCGAATGGCCTCGTCGAAACGTCGCCACGCCCCTCGCGTCCATCACCCCCACCACCGTCGGCACCAGGTCGCCGTCGGCCTCGATGTCGAAGAAGGCCGCGCGCTCGGCGAAGTGCGGGTACAGGCGCCAGTGCTCCCGGGCTGGCAACATGGCGGCCAGCGCGGCGAGGTCACCTGCGCTCAGCGCCTTGCGAGCCCGCTGCAAGGTCTCCAACGTCACCGCGTCGATGGCGGCAGACATCACCACGCCCTGCCCTGCCGCTGCTTCGAACGCGTCCCACGTCTCGATCCCCCGGGCCCAGAGATCGCGCTCCCGGTACGGCCCCACTCCCTTCGACAGCTGAAACGTGCGCTCGAGGAAGCCCGCGCTCATCGCGTGGCGACTTCGCCCAGCTCGAGCGCGTCGAGCAGCGGAATGTCGGCGTCGCAGAACGAAAGCTGCTTCATCTCGACCGGCGTGGCGAAGGTCAGCGCCTGGGCCCCCAGGGGCTTCGGCTCACCTTTCGCGATGGTCGCCGCGTACAGCTCGAGCTCGACGATCAGGTCCGAGTACTCGTGAATGGTGCCCCACAGGCGCTCGCCGACCACCAGCTCGACCGCCAGCTCTTCTTTCGCCTCGCGGGCCAGGGCCTGGGGCTCGGTCTCTCCGGGCTCGACCTTGCCGCCGGGAAACTCCCACAGGTTCGCGCGCGGAGCGTTGGGCAGCCGCTGCTGCACCAGGTACTTCGACGGATCCTGCGGGTGCGGAATGAGGGCCGCCACGACTCGAATTCGTCTCATCCGCCGCTCCCCAGCAGGTGCAGGGCATACAGGGTGCCCAGGTTCGACAACACGTAGAGCCGGTTGCCAGACCGCGACGAGACGAAGCGGGTGGGCGTCGCGGTGACGCCTCTGCCGGGGTTCCAGGCGGCGCGCACCTGACCCACCGTCGGGTCCACGAAGGCCAGCGCCGTCGAGGTCGGCACCACCACGTACCCGCGGGTCATCATCGCGTCGCGGCCGGCGTTGGTGCCCTTCCCCTTGGTGGTGCGATCGCTCAGGTCCAGGCTCCACAGCGCCTTGCCCCCGCGCGTCTCGAGCGCGGTCAAGGTGCCATCGCCCGTGGCGAAGAGCACCTCGCCGCGCAGCAACAGCGACGTCACCCCGCCGCGCGCCGACGCCCAGAGAATGTCGCCGGTCTTCGCGTCGAGCGCGAACACGCCGTCTTTGTAGCTGGCCGCGAAGACGTGCCCGTTCTCATCGAGCACGGGGGACGAGTCGACGTCTTTGAACTGGGTGCCGCCCGAGATGGTCAGCTTGCGTTCCCACCGCGCCACCCCGTCGTCGAGCCCCACCGCGACCAGGTACCCATCGGCGAACCCGCCGTACACCAGGCCGTCAGCGACCACCGGAGCCGCCGCTCCGCGAATGGTGAACCCCTGCGGCAGATCGCGCTTGTACTGCCAGACCCACTTGCCGTCCTTCACGTCGACGGCGAACAAGGTGTCTTGCGACGACATCACCAGCACGCGCCCCTCGCTGATGACCGGCGCGGTGACCAGCTCTTCGTTGGACTTGAAGGCCCACACGCTCTCGCCGCTCAAGACCCGAATCGCGTAGAGCATGCCGTCGCCGCCGGGCACGTAGGCGATGCCCTCGACGATGGTCGCGCCCGAGAAGAACTTGCCGAGGGTCTTCTTCTCCCACAGCAGCTGGCCATTGATCGGCGAGAGACAGCGAATGGCGCCGTCGCGGGTGGTGACGATGACCCGCTCGGTGTCCGGGTCGATCGCGACGCGCGCGGTCTCGCGGGGCTGGTACTCGAGCAGCTCGAGCCTCACCAACGGCTGCCACCAGTCGACCTCCCACAGCGCCGGAGGGCTGACCTGCGCCACCCGCACCGGCGTGGTGGGATCGTTGGAGAGCGGGATCGCCTTGCAGCCCAGGCCCCCGAGCAGCACCGCCAGGCTGACGACGGCGCGCTTCACCTTACCGACCCGCGTCGACGACGGCCGCCGCAGCGACGGGCACCTCGGGAACCGCAACGCCCTTCGCCGCCAGCAAGGCGATGCGCTCTTTCGCCAGCCGCGCCGCCGAAGACTCGGCCGCAGACGCGGTGACCTCGCTGTAGCGCTTCATCGCGCCGGTCAGATCGCTCTTCTTCTCGAGCAGCCGAGCGTGGTGGTACAGCCCCATGCCCTTGAGGAAGTCGGTCTTGTTCTCCTGGGCCAGCTTCTCGAAGGCCGCGATGGCCTCGTCGACCTTGCCCTGCCCTTCCAGCGCGTACCCACGGGTCTCGAGCGCGACGGGCCGCAGCGGGTCAGCCAGGTCGGCGTCCTTCAGGTATTCCTCGACCAGCTTGAGGGCCTCCTCGTTCTTCCCCTCGCGCACCAGGGCCTGCGAGAGCGGCAGCGCAGCGCTGGTGGCAGACTTGAGGCCCTTGTTGTCGGCGCGGAACGCGGTGAGCTTTTCGATGATCGCCTCGTCCTTCGCCTTCTCGGTCTTGAAGGGTGGCTCCTCACCGTCCTTGGGCTCGGTGGCGTTGGCGTTGACCTCGCGCTCGAGGATCTTGAGGGCGCCGCCGTAGCGGTACATGGCCGTCTCGTTCGAGCGCTTGCCGATGTGCTGCACCATCGCGGCGCCGCCGAAGATGACCAGAAACGCGACGATACCCAGCACGATGTTCTTGCCGTGCTGCTCGAGGAAAGGCACCGCCTGGGCGCCGAACTTCTGCAGCTCGTCTGGCTGCTTCAGATCGGTCTGCTCTTTTTTGTAGGCCATGGTGGGCGGGGCTTATCGAGCCAGCGCCTCACCCTGTCAACCGTCGAGATCCACTGGAAGTTCAGCGGTCCTGGGCGCCCCGTGCCGGTGACCTGACCGACACAGGGCGAGGCACCGCGCACTACGCCGGGTGCAGGTGCCCGCCCGAGCCTTCCAGGCGCACCAGCGACTGATGCAGCGCGACCAGCTCGGCGTCGCGCTCGGCGAGCAGCGCCGTCGCGTCAGCGCCGTACCGTTGCGAGAACGCCGAGAGATCGTTCAGCCTCGGCAGCTCGGCCCGGGCGCGCTCGAGGATCCGCAGGTCTTTTTCCTGGGGGCTGTGGCCCTTCGTGGTCGCCTCGTCGACGGCGCGCTGCGCCTCAGCGGCCCTCGCGTCGATGGTGCGTACGGCCGAGCGCCGGCCGCAGTACTCGCCGACCAGCACCTTCAGGCGCTGCTGATCGAGGGCGTCGAGGGTGCTCTCTGCGAGGGCCCGCGCGTGGGCGAAGGCAAAGCGGCCGGCCCAGGTCTCGTCGGCGCCGGGGGCCGTCTGGGCGAGCAGCTTCATCAGGGTGCGTTGGTAGGTGACGAACGCCTCGAGTGAGGACGCGGTGAGACGAAACGAGGCGAGGCGCAAAGTCTTGACGTCTGACATGGCGAGCCGACGCTACACTGAAAGGCGCGTGGCAGACTCGCACCCCAAAGATGAGCTGAGCCTAGGCGACACGCTGCCGCCGACCGGCACCGATCCCGGGCTCGAGCCGACGCACCACTCCGGGGAGACTCTGGACCCGACGAGGGGCGCCGGCCTGTCGAAGGGCGACACGCTCGACCGCTACGTGGTGCTCGAGCCGCTGGGCCAGGGAGGCATGGGCGAGGTCTACGCCGCCTGGGACCCGGTGCTCGATCGCAAGGTGGCGGTGAAGATCATTCGCGCCGATCACCAGAACAGCTCGATCGCCGACGAGCTGCGCCTGCGGCTGATGCGCGAGGCCCAGGCCCTGGCCCGCACCAGCCACCCCAACGTGGTGACCGTGCACGACGTCGGTTTGGTCGACGGCCGGGTCTTTCTGGCGATGGAGTTCGTCGACGGCCGCACGCTGACCAACTGGCTCGTCGACCAGCCGCGCACGTGGCGCGAGGTGCTGCAGATCTTCATCGACGCCGGCTACGGCCTGGCCGCCGCCCACGATGCTGGCGTGACCCACCGCGACTTCAAGCCCGACAACGTGGTGGTGAGCACCAGCGGTCGCGCGCGGGTGATGGACTTCGGGCTCGCGCACGCGCACGGGGAACAGCAGGGGGCCGGGCCCGAGCTGCTCGAGGACGCAGGCTCGAGCTCGATTCGCCGCCGCATCACGCAGCCGGGCATCATGCTGGGCACGCCCGCGTACATGTCGCCCGAGGCGCTGCACGGGCAGAAGACCGATTCCCGCAGCGACGAGTTCAGCTTCGCGGTCGCGCTCTACGAGGCGCTCTACGACGTACGGCCGTACGCCGGAGACACGGCGCCTGCCCTGGCGGCAGAGATGTCATTTCATCGGGTGAGGCCTCCGCCGCGTGGGACGAAGGTGCCCCGGCGGGTGCACGCGCTGATCCTGAAAGCCCTCGAGCCCAGCCCGGTCGATCGGTTCCAGACGTTGCGGCAGCTGCTCGACGAGCTGTCGCGCAACCAGTCCTCGCGCCGCCGGCAGGCGATCACCGTCTCGGTGGCGGTGCTGGCCACCCTCGCGCTGGCCATCGTGGTGGCGTTGTCACGACGGGAATCGCAGCGCTGCGCCGGCGTCGCGCAGCGGCTCGGTGGAGTGTGGGACGAGCCGGCGCGCCTCGAAGGCAAGGCCGCGTTCGACGCCAGCGGAAAGCCGTGGGCGCCCCTCGCGTGGGCCGAGACCGAGAAGGTGATGAACGTCTACGGAGCCCGCTGGGTCGACCGCCGCCGCGCCGCCTGCGAGGCCTCTGATGGTCGGGCCGATGAGGTGGTGGGCCAGAGAATCGTCTGCTTGAGCCGCCGCTTCGCGGACTTCGAGGCCACCGCGCAGCTGCTGCGCAAGGCCGACCCCGAGCTCGTCGAGCGCGCGGTGTCGCTGGCGGCCTCCTTGCCTCCGCTGACGGTCTGCGACGCCGCGCCCACCACCCTCGCCCACCCCGAACGTGACGAGCTGCGCAGCGGGTTGGCCAGCGTGAAGGCCCTCATCGATGCGGGCAAGCTGAAGGCCGCGCACGCGAAGCTCGGCGAGGTGACGTCCGAGGCCCAGCGGCTGGACGCCAACGAAGCGCTCGCCGAGGCGACCTGGCTCAGCGCCCGCCTGGCCGCCGCCGAGTTCGACTTCGCGCGCGCCGATGGGCTGGCGGAAGATTCCATTCTGCTCGCGCAGCAACACCAGGCCGATGAGATCGCTGCGCGGGCGTGGGTCGATCGGGTGGGCTTCGCGGGCGCCGGCAGCCTCGATCTCGCCGATGCCGAGCGCTGGGCCCGGTACGCGCGGGTGGCGGTGAACCGGGTGGGGGCTCCGAGGGAACTCGAGGCCTCGCTGGCCAACAACGAGGCGGTGCTGCTGGTGCGCCAGGGCAAGCTGGAAGAAGCCCGAGAGCGGCACCAGAAGGCGCTGGGCTTGCGCGAAGCGGTGTTTGGCCCCGAGTCGTTGCTGGCGGCGCGCAGCCACAACAACCTGGGCACGGTGTTGCGGTCGATGGGCCGCCCCATCGAGGCCATCGCCGAGTTCGAGCGCGCCCTGGCGATCGAAGAGCAGGTGCTGGCGCCTGAACACCCGGCTGTCGCCGATACCCTCAACAACCTGGCGAACGCGCTGCACGACGCGGGGCAGTCGGCGAAGGCCGTCGAGACGATGCGGCGGTCGCTGGGCATTCGCGAGCAGGCGTATGGAGCCCAGAGCCCGAAGGTGGCGCAGTCGTTGTCGAACCTGGGCGCGGTGCTGCTCGATCTGCAGCGGCCGAAAGAGGCCCTCGAGGTGCTCGGCCGGGCCTTGGCGATCAAGGAGAAGACCGCCGGGCCTTCGGCGCCCACGGTGGCGGTGACGCTGACCAACCTGGCGACCGGGCAGCGCGCGGTGGGCGAGCTGACCGCAGCGATCGCGAGTGATCAGCGGGCGCTCGAGATTCGCAAGGCGACGCTGGGCCCGGGGCACCCCGAGCTTGCCCGCAACCTCGTGGGGCTGGGAGCGTCGCAGGTGGCGCTCGGCAACGCCTCGGCGGCGCGGGCGCTGCTCGAAGAGGCGCTGACGGTCGCCGGGCAGACCTCGGTCGAGCGCGGGGACGCAGACCTGCTGTTGGCGAGAGTGCTGGCGAAGTCCGACGGGCCTCGGTGTGTCACCTTGCTCGATGATGCATTGAAGCTGTGGCCCGCGACGTACAGCTCGCGGGTCGACGCCGAGCAGCTCAAGAAGACCTGCCTTGCGACGAAGAAGAGATGACCCGAGCCAGTCGCGATCAGTCCGGCGGAACGGTTGGCATCGGCGGGGTGTTGTTCGCGACGGTGCGACTCTTACGAAAAGTCGTGCAGGGCGGAACGGTGGCGCTCCTCGCGGTCTGCGGCGCGCAGCTCGCGATGTGGCTCGTCGTTGGTGACGCGCGCCTGCACCTGGGCGGGCTGGCGTTGAGCGTGGGCCTTCCCTCGTTCATCGCGGCGGTGCTGCTGTTCCCCGTGTCGCGTGCGGTCGTCACCAGTCGATGGCGGCTCGGCGGCCGGGTCGTTCTCGCAACGGCGGCGGTCTGCGCGGTGAATCGGCTGCTGGTGTTCCGGGCGTAGGAGCCAGACGCCCGCCTCGCCGCGCTCATCCCCGACCCGGGTGCGCTCGACGGGAACGCCAGGTTGCTGGTCGCGGCGATGCTGACGGCGGTCGTGATGGCGTTCCTCGCCCAACCCACGATGGCGTGGGCTGCACGGCGCGTCTGACCTCGACCTCGGGGAGCATCCGTCGGGCAGCATGACGACGCGGGTGTCAGCGATGGAGAGCAACGCGACCAGCCGCCTCGTATCGAGGACCAGCGCCGGCTTCACTTTCCGTAGCCGCGCAGGTGCCTGGGGTTCGTGGAGAGATCCCGTGGCAGGCCCTTCACGGCGCCGACCCATTCACTCACCCGGTCGACGAAGGTCTCAGCATCTCCCTCTCCCAGGCGTTCGAGGGCTTCACGAACCAACGCAGAACGCGAGACGCGCTGCTAGCGTGCGAGGCGACGGATTCGCGCGGCCAACTGACTGGGGATCGTGATTGTCCAGCTCTCCATGGGTCCTCCTGAGCTGCCAGAAGTCGTAACACGACGGGTTGCCCCGACCGCCGGGCTCACACCGTGACGAGCTTCTGCGCGATCTTCTCCAGGTCCGACAAGCTCTGCACCACCAGCACCTGCGACACCGCCTTCTCGTACGCCAGCATCTCGCTGTCGCCGAAGCCCCAGTTGGTGCGCGGCTCGGTGCAGATCCACACCACGCGCTTCGCCTTGCGCTTGATCTCCTCCAACGCCCACGCGTTCGACGGGTTGTGGTTGTTGCGGCCGTCGCCGATCACCAACACCGTGGTGCGCCGGCTGATGGTGCCCAGAAAGCCGCGCGAGAACGTCGCGAACGCGTGGCCATAGTTCGAGTTCGAGGCGAGCGAGATCACGCCGGAGTTGGTCGCCGCGTCGATGGCCTCTTCGGGCTTCGCGTCCTTGAAGTGCTTCGTCACCTCGCCCAGCTCGGACACGAAGATGAAGCTGCGCACGCGGGTGAAGAGCGACTGCAGCGTGAAGGTGAAGAGCAACATCATGCGCGAGGTGACGCGCACCGAGTCGGACACGTCGCACAGCACCACCACGTCGGGCCGCTGGGGGCGCCGCGAGCGGAAGTACGGCACCATCGGCACTCCGCCGGCCGAGAGGTTCTTTCGCAGCGTGCGCCTGGGGTTCAGCTGGCCCTTCTTGCGTGAGCGCTGGCGACGAATGAGGCGCGCCTTCAGCTTCTCGGCGAGCGCCCGCACGGCCCGTTGCGCGATCTCGATCTCCTGGCGCGAGAGCAGGTGCAGCGCCTTGTCCGACAGGCCCAGGTCGGCCTGCTTGAGCCGGGCGTTGATCTGCCGACCCGCCTCGGCGCGCGCGGCCTCTTCGACCTTGCGCATGGCCGCCGACAGCTGACTGGCCACCACCTCGACCCCCTTCGTCGACACGCCGCGGGCCTTCAGCTCGGCGCTGATGGCGCCCAGGTCTGCGCGCATGCCCTCGAAGCCCACGCCCGCCAGCAGGCGACGGCTGTAGAAGCCGGTCTGCAGGCTGTTCTGCACGCGCGAGTAGTCCAGCTGCAACGAGGCCTGCCGGAACAGCCCCGCGAGGCGCCCCCGATCGCCCTGCATCGCCGCCTGGGTCAGCGGCGAGAGCTGGCCGCCCAGGCGATCGAGCATCCACACGATCATCTTCAGCTCGTCGCCTTCGAGCAGGCCGGCCTCACGGATCCGATCGGCGAGCGATTGATCGAGATCCTTCAGCATCTTCACCGCGCCGGTGAAGAACAGGTCGAAGGCCCGATCGAAGGTGCCGAGATCGAGGCTGCGTTTGCAGAGCGTGGCCTGCAGCGTCGATCGGAACAGCCCGGGATCTTCCAGGCCGGTGACCGAGACCGCGAGCGCCGCGTCCCGCGTCTCGGCGACCGACACCTTGAGGCCGTTCTGGCGCAGCACCTCGACGAACTCGATCAGCCGGGTGTCCATACGCGCTTCAGCGACGTCCCCGAGAGAAGGTCATCACCGCCTCGATGTGCCGGGTCTGCGGGAACAGATCGAACAGCCGCAGCGTGAGGGGCGCGTAGCCGTGCGCCACCAGATCAGCCGCGTCGCGGGCGAGCGAGGCCGGGTCGCAGGCCACGTACACCACGCGAGAGACGAGCAGCTTCGAGGCCCACGCGCCGACCCCCGGCGCGCCCGTCCGCGGAGGATCGAGCAGCAGCCGATCGGCCCGGTGCGCCTCGGCGATCAGGCCCTTCACGATCTTCTCGGCGTCGCCCTGAATGAAGCGCACGTTGGTGAAGCCCTGCTGCTTGTTGGCGGTCTGCGCGAGGGTCAGCGAGACGGTCGACGATTCCACCGCGAGCACGCTGGCCGCCGCCGCCGCGAGCGGGAAGGTGAAGTTGCCGTTGCCCGCGTAGAGCTCGAGCACCGTCGAGTCAGGCCGGCAGTCGAGCTCGGCCACCGCGTGCCGCACCAGCGGGCCGTTCACGTCGGCGTTGGCCTGCGCGAAGCCGTCAGGCCGGTGCAGCACGCCGTCGTGTTCCAGCACCGGCTCGCCCATCAGCACCGCGGCCCCCTTCCCTGCCCCCGGCACCAGCACGGCCCCCACGATGGCCTCGTCACGCAGCAGCGCGTCGATCACCTCGCGGTGCTTCGGCCGAATGGCCCCGTCGAGGTTGAGCGAGATGGCCACCTGCCCGCCGATCTCCAGCAGGTGCAGCTCGTCGACGTCTTTGAGCGCCGACCCGAAGGCGTCAGCCAGCTCGCCCGGCATCGACTCCAGCGGCGGGGTCAGCGCGGGGCACAGGTCGACCTCGACGTGGGTGTGCGAGCGCTTGCCGAAGAACCCCAGGCGGCCCTTCACCGGGTGCAGCACCGCGCGGCGCCGGTTGTTGTACGGCAGCGGCGAGGTGACCATCGGCAACACGTCGTACGCCGAGGTCGCCAGATCGCCCAGGTGCGACAGCGCCGAGGTGACGATGCTCTCTTTGTGCTGGTGCTGGGTGTCTTCGGTCAGGTGCATCCAGTCGCAGCCCCCGCAGCGGTCGGCCAGGGGGCACAGGGGCACGCGCCGCCCGGGGCCGGCCCTGACCACCTCGAGGATCTCGCCGCGCAGGCTCTTGCCGTGCTCTGACACCTCGGCGAGCACCTGATCACCGGGCACGGCCCCCGAGACGAAGACGGCGCGACCCGCGACCAGGGCCACGCCGTCACCGGACTTCGACAAGCGGTCGATGCTCAGCTCGAGGCGGCGCAAAAATCAGTCCGGCAGGGCTTCGCGCAGGCGATCGACGAAGCGCTCGAGGCGCGCGCGCTTCTCTTCGTCGACGTCCATGAACTCGATGCCCATGCCCGAGGTCTCGTGCGAGTCGGGGTCGTGCGGCTGCACCCGAATCACCCGGCCCGTGAGATCGAAGGGGAACGCCGCGTCGGGCAACGAGATGATGAGCCGCACCACGCTGCCGGCCGCCAGGGGGTTGCGGGTGTTGATGAAGATGCCGCCCCGGCTGATGTTCACCGCCCAGTCGGTGATGAACCCGTCGACCGTTCGATACGCCACCAGCAGCTCGTGCTGCAGCCGTTCCGCCTTGCGAGTGGGCTTGGGGTGCGCCTTGTCGGGCATAGTGGGGCGAGAGACTCCCCACAAACGCGGCCACTGGCAAGCGCCCGATGGGCTTGATCGTCGAGGGGCACCGCCGGGGTGCCCCCTTGGTGGGCGCGCGTTTCCCCGCGCTCGCCGACTCCCGAAAGACCCTCGCCGAGTCGCCGGGCTCCAGTCGAGTCACAGCTGCTTTCGGCTCATCGCGCAGTCCCGCAGGCACACGTTGTCTTGATGGCTTCAACCCCTGTTCGTAGCGCTGACGTTCGTGGGAGCTGAATCGGAGCGCTGGCGGCCGCGGCGCAGGCGAAGGTAGTCTCGCCTCGTCATCGTCGGCCGTGCGAAGGGTGACTGGAGCAGAGACTGCGATGGGAGTCACGGTGGCGGGCGGCAGTCGCGTGCGGGTTCCGACGGGAAGCCGGCGTGTCGAGGCGCTGAAGCTCGGCGACGAGGGAGCCGACCGGGCCGTTCGGCCGCTGCGGTCTGGCGGACGGAGATTCGGCCGAGCGCCCGCTTTGTTCACCCCGACCGCGGCGAGCCACGCCTCGTCGGCTCCGGCGATTCAGCCGCCATCGCGTACCTGCGCGCCGGACCGAGTTCGTGGGGCAGGTGGGTCCTTGAGGAAGCGCTCGGGGCGGACTCGCTGCAGGTGGTCCCTCAGCTCGGCCTCGCGTGCAGCAGCTGCGTCCTCTGAATCTATGAATATGCGCCCGGTTCGCGGGCACAGGGGCGCATGAATCGAATCATTCTCGGTCGGGTGGCCGTTCTGGCGGCGGCAGTCCTCGCGGCGCAGGGCTGCCGCTGCGGCGCGTCGCTCGTGGCGGAGCCTCCTCCCTCGCTCTCGGTGTCTCCTGCGTCGCTGTCGCTGACGACGACGTACGTGGGGCGGTCCGTCACGGGCATGGTGTCCGTCTCCAATGGCGGAGGCCGCACCGAGGCACTGCCGGTCTTCATCGACGCGCCCTTCACCGTCGAGGTGGCCGAGGTGACGCTGGGCAAGGGCGCAGAGGAAGCCGTCGTGGTGCGCTATTCGCCCCTGACGGCCGGACGGGCGTCGGGCATCTTGCGCATCGGCCCTCTGGAGGTGCCCGTCGAGGCCGAGGCCCTCGAGGTGCCGGCCTGCATGCCCAGCAGCGTGTGCGTCGACGCCCGCTTCGACGTCGCCACCGCCCAATGCGTCGAGGCCCGCAAGCCGGAAGGCGCCTCATGCGAGACACGCTGCGTGACGGGCGGGTGCACCAACGGCGCGTGCATCGGCGGTCTCAAGGGCTGCGACGACGGCGACGCGTGCACCCTCGACGCTTGTGACGAGGCCGCCGGGTGCAGCCACCCGCCCGTCACCTGTCCAGCGCCCGGCGTGTGCCAGTTGGCGTTGTGCCGCAAGACGACGGGCTGCGCCCTCGAAGAGGCTCCGGACGGCACGCTGTGTGGAGTGGATGACTGTCTGGCGACCCAGGTGGATGTCTGCCTTGCGGGGGCGTGTGTCCGGAGGACGAGGCCAGACCGGGGGCGCTGCGCCAACCGCTGGGTGCCCACCTCCATCCCCGGGCGTTTCGGCCATGCCATGGCTTTCGACGCTGCCCGCCAGCGCGTCGTCCTCTTCGGGGGCTACGGCGCGTCAGACACCTGGGAGTGGGACGGGGCCACGTGGACGCAGCGCACGCCGGCCACGTCGCCGCCGGCGCAGGACGGCCACGCCATGGCCTTTGACGCCGTCCGTCAGCGCGTCGTCCTCTTCGGGGGTGTCGACAACGGAAATGGGAGCCGCCGCTCTGAAACGTGGGAGTGGGATGGCGCCACCTGGACACAGCGGACGCCCGTGACGTCCCCACGGGCGCGCGAAGACCACGCCATGGCCTATGACGCTGCCCGTCAGCGCGTCGTCCTCTTCGGGGGGGCGGGCCTGGCTGACACCTGGGAGTGGGACGGAACCACCTGGACGCAGCGGAGCCCCGGGACGTCGCCTCCGGCGCGCAGCTCCCACGCCATGGCCTATGACGCGGCCCGCCGGCGCGTCGTGCTCTTCGGGGGCCGGGACAACATGCTCGTCCCGCTCTCGGACACGTGGGAGTGGGACGGCGCTGCCTGGACGAAGCGATTGCCCGTGACGTCTCCTCGGGCGCGCGCTGACCACGCCATGGCCTATGACGCCGTCCGACAGCGTGTCGTCCTCTTCGGGGGCGCGGCGCCCCGGCAGCAGGACACCTGGGAGTGGGACGGCAGTGCCTGGACGCAGCGCACGCCCGTGACGTCGCCGCCGGCGCGCATGTGGCACGCAATGGCCTTCGACGCCGTTCGCCAGCGCGTCGTCCTCTTCGGGGGCCTGGACGGCGGCGGCATAGGCCTGCTCTCGGACACGTGGGAGTGGGACGGCGCCGCCTGGACGCCGCGAACGGCCGTGACGTCGCCGTCAGTGCGCTTCTT
>VYLD01000166.1_pt1 | contig 24586 bp, 20 predicted proteins | sample 5114401 | NCBI WGS metagenome assembly VYLD01 (sample SAMN12291783, study PRJNA351875) | freshwater metagenome | isolation source: freshwater lake | place: USA: Michigan, Gull Lake | collected 2013-08-08 | reverse complement strand
CGGGCGGCGGGTCTGCCGGCGGCGGCTCGGTGGGCGGAGGCGCTGGCGGCGGCTCGGTCGGCGGGGGCACCGGCGGTGGCACGGGGACGTGCAACGCCCAGTCGTGCGCCAACGGCTGCTGCACGTCGACGGGCGTCTGTCAGAACCCGGCCACCACCGCCCGCTGTGGCCGCGGCGGAGCGGCGTGCATCGCGTGCCCCGGCAAGCAGGCGTGCGACACGGCGACTGGCGCCTGTGCTCCCTGCGCTGGCTGCATCGACATCGCGACCGGCAAGTGTGAGACGGGCACCGTCAACGCGCTCTGCGGCAAGCAGGGTGACTTCTGCGCCAACTGCGCGGTGTCGAACGGCACCTGCACCAACCAGGTCTGCGTGGGCAGCATGTCGGGGTGCAACCCCACCAACTGCGCCACCGGCTGCTGCGACCAGGGCTCGGGCAACTGTGTGCAGGCCCCGGCTCAGAGCGGCGCGCAGTGCGGCCAGGGCAGTCCCGCGTCACTCTGTATTCAGTGCCCCTCGAACCAGTGCGACACCGACGCAGGTGCGTGCCTCGGCGGGAGCGGCGCGGGTGGTGGCAGCGGCGCAGGTGGTGGCTTCCCGTTCCCCGGGCTCGATGGTGGCGGGCTGCCCGGTGGATGCGGGCCGTCGATGCCGTGCGGTGCGGGTCAGTGCTGCCAGACCATCGTCGGCATCGGCATCTGCCAGACCATCGGCAGCTCGGCCATCATCGGCACCATCTGCGGCATCAGCGCGGGCGCGTGCTCGTCGTTGCCCTGCGGAGCCCTCACCGGTCGCAACTGCAACCAGACCACCGGCATGTGCGGGCCGTGACCTTCCTGCAGCGCTCGTGTCTGGTCTGACCTTCAAAGCGTCATGAGCCTCGGCCGCTCGGGGTGTCTCGGGCGGCCACGCGATGACTGGCTTGACCCGGGCCCGAGGTTCAGTCACATGAGCGACATGTCTTCATTTCGAGTTCTCGTGGTCCTCGCTGCCCTGCTGTCATCGTGCGGGCCGACGCGGCCCCTGTGCTCGTCCACCACCTGCGTCGGTTGCTGCGACGCGACGGGTGAATGTCGGTCGGGGTTCGAGGGCGTTGCGTGCGGTCGCAACGGCGCCTCATGTAACGACTGCGCGCTGGGGCAGCTGTGCACTGCGGGCGCGTGCACAGTGCCAAACAACAACGGGTCGGGCGGAGGCTTCACCGCGGCTGGTGGCGGATCCAGCGGGGGAGGTGGTGGTGCGACCGGCGGCGGGACCGCGGGTGGCGTTTCCGTGGGTGGGGGCACTGCGGGTGGCGTTGCAGTGGGCGGCGGCACCGCCGGTGGCGTGACTGCGGGTGGCGTGGGCGGCGGCTCAGCGGGGGGCGGCGGCTGCAACGCCCAATCATGTGCCAGCGGGTGCTGCACCTCGACGGGCGCTTGTCAGGACCCTCCCACCACGGTGCGGTGCGGGCGCGGTGGCGCATCGTGTATCGGGTGTGCAGCCCGACAGACGTGCAACTCGGCCACGGGCGTGTGTGTGGCGTGCGCTGGCTGCATCGACCTCGCCACCGGCCGATGTGAGGTGGGCAGCACGAACGCGCTCTGTGGCCGGCAGGGTGACTTCTGCGCCAACTGCTCCGGGTCGAGCAGGACCTGCTCTGCAGGTTCGTGTGTGGTCAGCCCGCCAGGTTGCAACCCCACCACCTGTTCCTCAGGCTGCTGCGACCAGAGTTCTGGCGCGTGCATTCCGCCGGCCGCTCAAACCTCGTCCATGTGCGGCCAGGGCACCGCAGCCTCGTTGTGCATTCAATGCCCCTCTGGCCAGTGTGACACCGTGGCCGGCTCGTGCACGAGCAACCCCTTCCCCTTCCCCGACGCCGGGTTTCCCGGTCTGCCCGACGGGGGCTTCTCGACCTGTTTGACGGGGGCTTCCTGTGCGGCTGGCGAGTGCTGCTTCGCGCTGTTCGGCGGCGCGGGGGTCTGCGCGCGCATCGGGAACCCGAACCTGCTCGGCGGGACCACGTGCGGCCGCAGTCAGCAGGCCTGCGGTTCCTCCTGCACTGTCGGCCAGACCTGCAACGCGACGATTGGCTTCTGCCGTTAAAGAATTCATTCATTCATTCATCAAGAGGGCCTTCGCGCCACCAGGGAGCCACCCTTCGCGGCGCGGTGGTCGGCGCTTTCATCGGTGGCGAGCGTCTGCTTGAAGCGAAGCGGTGACGCTCACGGCACGACTCAAGGCGCTGGGCCTCGTGCAGGGTCGGGGTCGTCAGCCCACCTTGCTGAAGCTGTGCCACGCGGGCCGGCTGGTGGGTGGCTTGTCGGTCGACTTGAGGGTCACGCCCGACGAAGTCATCGGGGCCGTGACGTACGCCATGGGCGGGCTGGCTCAGAAGCTCAAGGTGGTCGACGTGCGCGGGCAGCGGCCGATGCAGCTCGAGGTGGCCTTCGAGCTGCCGCCCGACGTGCTGCGAGAAGAGGCCGGGCCCCGACGCGTGACCGAGAAGTGGGACGTGGAAGACGTGCCAGGCCTGGTCCACAACCTGAATGATCTGTACAGGTCTGTGCCGGCCACCAGGCTCGTGGTGGTGTTGGGTGATTGGGCAGACATGTCTCAACTGTGGGCGGTGCCCCGACCGGCGTTGAGAGCGCTGCTCGAGGAAGGTCTGCTCGCCGAGGCGCGGAACCTGCCGGCCCTGCGTGCGTGCCTCGACGGGCCTGACGGGCCTGCTCCGGAGGCCGATCCGTGGTGAGCGCTCGCCGCCGGGCTCGGTGCTCCTGCTCGGCCCCCGATGAGGACGACGTGTCGGTGGGCCTCGACCACGTTCGTTGCCGCAACCGGGTTCAGGACCTCCGTCACGGGACTCACTGGGCGCATCGCCGCACAGCGAAGCGCTCCTTCGATCCATGTCGTGGCCGACTCTGGTAAGACGCCCTTCGCGTGGTGACCCCGGCAGACCGAAGAGACGGCGCGTGGCTGGGGCTGATGCTCCTCGCGTTCGGCTTCGTGCTGGCGCCGCTGCTCCATCGCGCGCAGCACGCCCACGGCGACGAGCACCACCACCACGCCCCCGCGCACCAACGGCACGGTGACGGGGCGCTCGAGCATCAGCAGCTGGCCTTCGCCTCCGCACCGCTGGTCGCCTCGCCCACCTTCTTCGCGCTCGCGGTCTCGACGGCTTCCACCCGGGCCGCTGCAGCGCCGACCCTCTCGCCACGCTGGAACGCCGCTCAGCCTCAAGGCCCGTAGCCGCTTCCGTTGTCCTTTTCCCTCCTGGTCGTCGCCCCACCGAGTGTCGCTCGGCGGTTGGCCATCGACCGTGTTGGACCCCGTGATGCGCCCATCGCTGAGGCGTCGCAAGCGGGTGACCAGGTTACCCAGCAAACCGCCTGACGCGGTTCACCGAAGTCCACACCTGTGCTCCTTCTTCGTGCCCTGTGTTGCCTCTGCGTGCTGCACGCGACGGTGTCGTTTGCGCACGACGGTGAAGCTGACGACGAACTCGACGGCGGGCACTCGGGCTTCGAGGACGGCGGTTGGTCGTTCGACGGTGGCGTGACCATCGATTCAGGCGAGTCGCTGAAAGAGCCCGTCGACGCCGGTGCACCCTTGCGAGAGACGACGGTGCGCGCGGCCCGCCTGGCCCGCAGCGCCTCGGAGTTCACCGTGTCGCAGGCCGAGGTGCAGTCGGCGCCCCGCAGCGGCGCGGTCGACCTGCTTCGCCTCGTGCCCGGGCTGGTGGCCTCGCAGCACTCGGGAGAAGGCAAGGCCCACCAGCTCTTCCTGCGCGGCTTCGACGCGGTGCACGGCCAGGACATCGAGCTCAACGTGGCCGGGCTGCCCGTCAACGAGGTCAGCCACCTTCACGCGCTGGGGTACGCCGACGTGAACTGGCTCATCCCCGACGCGGTGCGCGAGGTGAAGGTCACCGAGGGTAGCTACCGCGCGTGGCAGGGCGACTTCGCGGTGGCCGGCACCGTGCGCTACGAGCTGGGCCTCGAGGAGCAGGGCGTCACCATCGCCGCCAGCCTCGGGTCCTTTCGTCGGCAGCGCGTGTTTGCGGGAGTGCGGCCCTTCGAGAACCCCGAGACCTTCGCCGCCCTCGAGCTGGTGCGCGGTGACGGCTTCGGGCCCGGTCGCGCCTTCGGGCGTGCGTCGCTGCTCGCCCAGGTGGTGGTGCCGCTCGAGAAGGTGCGCCTGCGGGCGCTGGTCGGCAGCGCCGTCTCGCGCTTCGACTCACCGGGCGTGGTGCGCGAAGACGCGTACGTCGAAGGTCGCGCGGGCTTCTTCGACGCCTTCGGCAGCGCTCAAGGGGGCTCCACCTCACGGCACCAGCTGCTGCTGGGCGCCGAGCTGCCGGGCGAGGGCACCAAAACCCTTCTCGAGGCCTTCGGGGTGTTGTCTGATCTGCGGCTGCGCAACAACTTCACCGGCTTCTCGAGCGGCAGCAACGGCGACGGGCTCGAGCAGACCCAGAAGGACGCGTTCTTCGGCGCCCGCCTCGAGCACCACCGACACGCCGAGGTGCTTGGTCAATCGGTCTCCATCGACCTGGGCCTCACCGGGCGCCGCGACGGCATCGACCAGGCGCAGCGCCGCTACCGCGACCTCGACACGGTGGCGACGAAGGACGACATCGAAGCCGCGATCACCCAGAGCACCGGCTCGGTGTGGGTCGAAGCGTCGGTCGCTCCGGGGAAGTGGCGCTTCATGCTGGGAGGCCGCGTCGACGCCATCGGCTTCGAGGTGTTCGACCGCCTCGCCAACCCACGCATGATTGGCGGCACCATCTCGGGCAGCAAGAAGGCCGCGTTCGGCGTTCACGCGGGGCTCAAAGCAGCCATCGAGCGACAGCTGGGCGAGCGGCTGCGGCTCTTCGCCAACTATGGCGACGGCTTCCGCTCTCCCCAGGCGCGCTCGCTGGCCGACGGAGAGACGGCGCCCTTCGTCGACGTGCACGGCGCCGAGCTGGGCGCTGCGCTCGAGCTGCCGCGCACGGTGCTCAAGCTGGCGCTGTTCGGCTCGACGGTGGCGAACGACTTCTTCTTCGACCACTCGGTGGGCACCACGGTGAGCATCGGGCCGTCGCTGCGCGGCGGAGCGAGCCTCATCGCGCAGGCCCAGCCGCTCACCGGGTGGCTCGTCACCGGCAGCTTCACCTACGCGACCGCCCGGGTCACCACCACCGGCGCCCTGCTGCCGTACTTCGCGCCCACCGTGGCCCGCCTCGACACCAGCTATTCCAAAGACATCGATCTGTGGGGCCAGCGGGTGACCGGCCGCGCCGGGGCAGGGCTCACCTTCATCGGGCAAAGGCCGCTGCCCTTCGGCGACTTCAGCCGCGCGGTCTTCCTCGCCGACGTGCGCGCGTCGCTGCGGTGGAAGGCGGTCGAGCTGGTCTTCGACGTGCAGAACCTCCTCAACTCGACCTGGCGCGATGGCGAGTTCACCTACGTCTCGAACTGGGACCTGAGCCGCACCGCCAGCCTGGTGCCCGCCCGTCACTTCACCGCAGGCAGCCCCCGCACCTTCCTCACCACCCTGGAGCTTCATTTATGAGAGTATTTGTATTGTCTTTTCTGTTGCTGAGCGCTTGCGGAGCGCCGGTGACCACCGAGGCCGTGCGGCGGACCTTCCCCCTCGAGGTGCTGGTGACGGCGCCCACTGCGCCCAACGACACCGGGTGGACCGTGACCGACGTGAGCGGCACGGCCGAGCTCGCCTCGCTGCGGTTCTTCACCGGCAAGGTGCTGATCAGCCGCTGGTGGAACCCGCTCGATCTCATCGTCACCCCGGCCTTCGCGCACCCGGGCCACTACATGGAAGGGGAGGCGCTCGGCGAGGCCACCACGCCGGTGTCGATCGACCTCTCGAAGCGCACCGCGCAGGCCTGGCAGGTGGCCAACGCGGTGACGGGCTCGTACGGCTCGGCGCAGCTGATCTACGCGACTGCTGGCCTTCGCGTGCGCGGCACGGCGACGAAGGGCGGCCAGACGGTGCGCTTCGACACCGGAACGCTGGTGCCGACCAAACCGCTCGAGGGCCTCAAGTTCGAGCGTGAGATGGACACCTCGGCGGGCACCGTGCGCGTACAGCTCGACCTGGGCGTGATGCTCTCGCGCGTCGACTTCTCGCAGACCGGGGCCACCGCAGGCGCCGACGGGGTGGTGCTGCTGGCGCCCACCTCGGTGGCGTTCAACGGCTTCGACCGGGGGGTGCTCGACACCGGTAGCTACATCATTTCCTGGCAGTCCAACTGATGTCTGTTCAACCTGAAGTCCATACTCTGAAGGAATCAACCATGAAGCGATTGTCTGTGATTGTAGCCCTGGCCCTCACCGCGTGCGAGCCGCCCGTCGCGGTCGTCAAGTTCACCACCTGGGGGGAGGAGTACATCGAAGAAGAGATTCCGGTTCAGAAGGGCGCCGAAGCCGGCCTCGTCGACGGGTGGTCGGTGAAGTTCACGAAGTTCCTGGTGGTGTTCAAAGACATCGCCGTCGCCGACGAGAAGGGCACCGTGGTCAGCAAACAGCCCGGCGCCAAGGCGTACGATCTGACGAAGAAGGGGCCCGTCGAGGTGTTTTCGGCCTCGATTCCAGCCAAGCGGTACGACGTGGTGCGGTACGCCATCGCTCCGGACGCGAACGCCGAGGCGGGCAACATCGACGCGGCGGACCTGACGCTGCTGAAGTCGCGCAACGCCAGCCTCATCGTGGTGGGCGAGAGCACCAGGGGCACGGTCAAGAAGGGCTACGAGTGGACCTTCACCAACGACACGCTGTACGACAACTGCGAGAAGGCCGAGGCCGGTGGCAAGGGCGTGGTGGTGACGGTGGGGCAGACCGAGACGGTGCAGCTCACCGTGCACGGCGACCACTTCTTCTACGATGACCTGCAGGCCGAGGACACCAAGCTGCGCTTCCAGGCCATCGCCGACGCCGACTCCAACAACGACAACAAGGTGACCCTCGAAGAGCTGGCGGCGGTGCAGCTGACCAGCCTGCCCCAGGGCACCTACGGCACCGGCAGCGTCACCAACGTGCGCACGCTGCGCGACTTCGTGAACTCGCTCACGCGCACCGTGGGGCACTTCCAGGGCGAAGGGGAATGCCAGCCGAAGTCGAGATAGGGCCTTTGAAGTCCTGGTGAACGGTGGGGGCTCGCGCGCTGCGTCGCGGCGCACGTGCCCACCGCCTGTGGGCGGTCTTGCTCGCGGCTGACTGGATGAAGGCCCCCTGAGGTGTTTTCAGGGCCCCCGTCTGACGATGCGCCGCGAGGGGCGTTCGGCGCTCCGGCTGTTGCTCGAGCGCCACGGCCCTCCTTCGGTGGGTCGTGCCATGGGCCCCGACGGCCTCCTCGACGGAGTTCGTGTTTTCGGCTTTTGTTCAGCTCAATGATTCCCCGCAAATCCGTCCACCGCGCGATTGATCAAGTCACCACGCAGCTCTCGAAGCTCGCGAAGAGCGGGCCGCTGACGCCGAGCGCCGTGGCCCGAACGAAGTTGTCCGAGCCGCAGAAAGCCTTCGCGACGGCGCTGGTGAAGCTGGCGGCGCGGCGCAACGAGACGACCGTGGCCAACCTCTCTCCCGCTGAGCTGCGAAAGACGGCGACCTACGCCAAGAAGACGCTCCTCGACGCCCGTGACCTCGATGCGAATGGCTTCTCGGCAGCCGAGGTGGCGGCCTTGTCGAAGACCGCGAAGCTGGCGGTCGCGCTCGTCGGTGGGTCGCCTCCGGTCGCTCCCACGCCGGCGGAACCGACCGAGCTCGATGTGTCAGACCTGCCGCCCGCGACTGCGCTCGCCCGGGTCGAAAAGCGCCTTCCGAAGGCCGACCTGAAGGCCATCATCGCCGACACCATCGAGGCCATGGAGCAACGCGACGGGACGCCCATCGGCACGACGCGGATCTCCAGCGTCGAGCGCCAGCGGAACGGGACCGAACACGTCACGACCTCGGGCAGCTTCAGGTACGAAGGCGCGGAGTTCGGGTTCTACGCGGTGTTCGAGGTCGACAAGTCCGGCGGCCACACGCTGGTAGACTCGGGCGCCGACTAATCAGCGTTTCAATGGCTCCGACTTCGGCCGCGGCCGAGCACCTGGTCTCTGGTCGGGATTTCAGGGCGCCACGGACCTGACCACGGCCTACGCTTGGCGGCGTGGAGTCGCTCGACATCGCCGTCGTGGGGACCGGGACTGCAGGCAGCGCGAGCGCGCTCTTCCTCGCCCGCGCGGGCCACCGCGTCACCGTGTACGAGCGCGTGCTCGACCCACAGCCCCTCGGCGCGGGCATCATGCTGCAGCCGACGGGCATGGCGGTGCTCGCCGCGCTCGGGCTGGTCGACGAGGTGGTCGCGCGAGGGGAGCCGCTGACCCACCTCGTCGCCGAGACCTCGTCGGGCCGTCGGGTGCTCGACCTGGCCTACGCCGACCTCGCCAGTGACCTCTACGGCGTCGGTCTTCACCGCGGCGTGCTGTTCGGCTCGCTGTTCAAGGCGGTGCAGGCCGAGCCGCGCGTCACCGTGAAGCTCGGGCTCGACATCGAAGACCTCGTCACCGCGGGGGCCCGTCACTGGCTGGTCGAGAAAGACACCCGCCGCAGGCTCGGCCCGCATGACCTCGTCATCGTCTGCAATGGCGCGCGCTCGAGCCTTCGAGACGACACCAGCCACCACAAGGTGGTCCGGTCCTGGCCGTGGGGAGCGCTGTGGGCGGTGGTGCCCGACGTCGAGCACCGCTATCGCGAGCGGCTCTTCCAGGTGGTGCGCGGCACGCGGGTGCTCATCGGCCTGCTCCCCAGCGGGCTGGGGCCGACGGGCACGACGCCGCTGGTCAGCCTCTTCTACAGCCAGCGCGCGGACCGAATCGAAGCGCACCGCCGCTCGGACTTCGGGCGCTGGAAGGCGGCCGTCCTCGCCGACGCTCCGGCCGCGGCGCCCGTGCTCGAGCACCTGCGCTCGCACGATGACCTGCTCTTCTCGGAGTACCACGACGTGGTGATGTGGCCGTGGAACGTCGGGCGCGTGGTGTACCTGGGGGACGCGGCCCACGCGATGAGCCCGCAGCTCGGCCAGGGCGCCAACCTCGCGCTCGTCGACGCCGCGATGCTGGCTCAGGCCTTCGAGGGCGCCGAGACCGTCGACGACGCGTTGTTCCGCTACTCACGCACCAGGCGCGGCCACCTGGGCTGGTACCAATTCGTGACCAGGTGGCTGACACCCTTCTTCCAGTCTGACCTGCTGCCGCTGGGGCTCGCGCGCGACCTGCTGTTCGGCGCGGCGTGCAAGGTGCCGCTGTTCCGCGCTGAGATGGTGGCGATGATGGCAGGCATCTCGTTGGGCCCGTTCCGCCGGCTGGCGCTCTCCTCACGGCCGCCACCGCGCGCTGGCCCGGGGCTTCCATGAAGACGACTCGCGCTGACGTCATCGTGTGGGGCCTCTGTCCTGAGCATCACCGCCCAGGGCGACTGACGTTCCCGAACAGGTCGAGCTGTGGCTCGCGCTCGTCCGGCGTGTCGACCACCTGCGGGTCGCCTGCCTTCACCGCCGACGGCTCGAAGAGCAGACGTGTAAAGCTCGCGGTCACGGGCCCATGGTCGCTGCTGCCGAACTGACGCTGCGCCGTGCACGACGTCGCCAGGGCCGACATCGCGGGGCTGGTCAACACGTAGTCGATGCGCCAGCCGATGTTGCGCTCGCGGTGTTCTCGCCAGGGCGCCCACCAGGTGAAGAGCGCCTCGTCGTTCGGCGCGAAGTGCCGGGAAAGGTCGGTGAGCTGGTGGGAGAGGAGCTTCTCGAAGAGGGCGCGCTCCTCGGCCGTCTGGCCGATGGCGGTGAGGTTGCGCTCCGATGGGTGCACGTCGCCGGGTGTTCGCGTCACGTTCAAGTCGCCGCACAGCACGAGATCGCGGCCGCTGCCCAGCTGCTCACCGGCCCACGCCTCCATCGCGCGCAGGAAGGTGAGCTTCGGGGCGAGCTCCTTTCCACCGTTGGGCACGTAGATGGAGGCGAGCCGCAGCGTGCCCAGCTCGACCACCACGATGCGCTGCTCGACGTCGAAGTCCGGGTGGCTGAAGACCGGCCGCACAGGACAGCTGGCGCGCCGCACGAGAATCGCGACCCCGGAGTACCCCTTGTTGCCATGCCAATAGGACCAATAGCCCTCGTGGTCCTTCAGGCTGACGGGCACCTGATGCGGTGACGCCTTCACCTCCTGCAAACACAACACATCGGGCTGCGCTTCACGCAGAAACGCGTGCACGTCGCCCTCTCGAGCGCGCACGCCATTGATGTTCCAGGTGGCAATTTTCATTGGCCCTTGGGTCGTCGTCACGGCGTCGTCTTGCACCAATTGGGTGTGGTCGACACGCCGAATCCTGCATGGGCGAAACAGCAGGACCTCAGGCGTCGACGTGGCGCAGCTTGTCGGGGTTGTTGACCAGGAACACCGAACGCACCCGGCCGTCGTCGACCTCGAGGCACATGACACTGAACACAGCGCCGTCGGCTCGCAGCCGAAGCGCAGGCAGCCCGTTGAGCGTGCACAGCTCGACCTCGGCCACCGCCGTCTTCTTCGCCAGCCCCAGCATCAACCTCGCGACACGATCGGCGCCTTCGATGACGTTCAGGGCCGCCCTCACGCGCCCGCCACCATCGGACACGGCGACTGCATCATCCGCGAGCAGCTTCACCAGGCCCGCGAGGTCCCCTGACGCGACCGCACCCATGAAGGCTCCCAGCACGCGTTCATGCTCTGCGCGGTCGACCGGGCGCTTCTTGTCGTGCTGCACCGCGCGGCGCGCCCGGGCCGCCAGCTGCCGACACGCCTCTTCGGACTTGTCGAGCAGGGCCGCGACCTCCGAGAACCGGTAGTCGAAGACGTCCGCGAGCAGAAACGCGGCGCGCTCTGCAGGGCTCAGGCGCTCGAGCAGCAGCAGGAAGGCCATCGACAGGTGCTCGGGGTCGGCGTCAGGCGCGGTGACGATGGGCTCGGGCAGCCATGGCCCGACGTAGGTCTCCCGGCGAACGCGGGCGCTGTCGAGGTGGTCGAGGCAGAGGCGGGACACGATGGTCACCAGGAACGCGCGCACCGAGTCGACCGGCGTGTCCGTTCGCAGCCATTTCAGCTGGGCCTCTTGAAGAATGTCCTCCGCGTCGGCAGCGGTGCCCAGCATGCGGTAGGCGATGCCGAACAGCAGCGTGCGATGGGCTTCGAACGCTGCGAGTGATTGCGCGTCATTCATCGAGCAGGGCCACCTGGCCTGAGAGGGCCGCGCGGCCTCGGGTGTCGTACGTGGCCAGCGCTCCCTGCAGAACGGGGAACCGCAGCGAGGCGATGGTGGACCGGCACACCACCTCTTTGATGAACGCGCCGGCACGGCCGCGGATGGAATCGGTGGGCCGCCCATCAGGGGCTCGTCGCTGAATCAGCCCGTCGCCGCGGCCGAGGCTGACGCAGAGGCCCGTGTCTCCGAAACGAAGGGGTGCGGGCTCGCGCCCCTCGAGCACCGAAAGCACGTTGTCGGCGGTCTGGCGCGCCATCACCATCGCAGTCTTGCACGACATGTGAAGCTCAGCGCCCACGTTCCCGACGGGCACCACGGCGTCGCCCGCACCGAAGAGCCACTCGCGTTGCGGAACGACGAGGGTCTCGCGCACCAGCAGGCGCCCCAGGGCGTCACACGGCAGCCCGAGGCTCGCGGCGAGCGATGAGGCCCTGAAGCCGCCGGCCAGGAGGATGATGTCTGCTTTGACCGGACCTGCCGAGGTCATGAGCACGCCAGGCTCGACGGCAGAGACGCTGACCCGCTCGTGCACCTCGACGTGCAGCGCTGCCAGTCGGGCCCGGAGGTGGGCTTCCGCGCGCGGCTCGAAGAGGCCATCGCCCAGCGCGCCGCGACACCACAACGACGTCTGGTGGACACGCGCCAGCTCGGTGGCCGCTTCGAGGCCGGTGAGCCCTCCGCCGATGACGGCCAGCGTCCCACCCCGAGCACAGCGGGCCCGCAACCGCTCGGCGTCCTCGAGCGAGCTCAAGGTGAACCCGAAGTCCTTCAACCCCGGGAGCGCCGTCGCCCCCGTGCTCCCTGCCGCGAGCACCACCACGTCAGCCTGCAGCGCCGAGCCATCGGCCAGGCGGACAACGCGATCCTCGATCTCATTGACCGAGCCGAGCTTCACCTCGACGCTGCGGGGAACGAGCGCCTGCAGCGGCCAGGTCTTGCGCGGTTGACCGGCGGCGATCTGGTGCAGGCGAATGCGCTCGATGAAGTCAGGCCGGGGGTTCACCAACCTCACCTGCGCGCGTCCACCTCGGGCGATGCGGCCCGCAGCGAGAACGCCCGCGTACCCACCACCGACCACGACGACCTTCGGTAATGCAACCATGTGCAGCTCCTTCGGTTTTGCGCCGAGACGGAGCAGCACTTCGAAACGTGACAGGGCCCCGCTGACTACCTGGCGAGCGGGGCCGGCGCGGCCAGCACCGGCGCGCGCGGTGCCTTCTTCGTCCCCAGCCCTCGCAGCAGCTTGACCACCTCGATGACCGTCACGGGGATGAGGGCCACGCCGAGGCTGAACCCCACCACCACCCAGCTGAAGGGGCCCAGGCCGAACAGCCGCGCCGCCGGCGGGAACGCCATCAACCCCAGTTGCAACAGCACCGTCACCGCCACCACGCCGAGCAGCCGCGGGTTGGTGAAGAAGCCAACCTGCAACACCGTGCGGGTCGGGCTGCGCGCCGAGAAGGCCGCGAACATCTGCGCGAACACCAGCGTCGAGAAGGTCACCGTCCGTGCGTGCTCGAGACTGTCATCGGCGCGGGCCCAGGCGAACGCTCCCAGGACGACCGCTCCGAGGAGCAGACCCTGCCAGCTGATGACGCGCCACTGTGGCCAGCCCAGCATCGCCTCGCCCTTGCCGCGGGGCTTGCGGGTCAAGACGTCGTCGTCGGCGGGGTCCATCACCAGCGCCAGCGCAGGCAGTCCGTCGGTCACCAGGTTGACCCACAACAATTGCAACGCAAGCAGCGGCATCGGCCAGCCAATGATGGCGCAGATCAACAACGGCAAGAGCTCTCCGACGTTGCCGGCCAGCAGGTACGACAACGCCTTGCGAATGTTGTCGTAGATGCCGCGGCCCTCCTTCACCGCGGCGACGATGCTGGCGAAGTCGTCGTTGGCGAGCACCGGGTCGGCTGCTTCGCGCGTCACCTCGGTGCCCGCCACCCCCATGGCGATGCCGATGCTGGCTTCTTTCAGCGCTGGCGCGTCGTTGGTGCCGTCGCCCACCATCGCCACCACCTCGCCGGCGGCTGACAGGCGGCGCACCAGCATCAGCTTGTCTTCGGGGGTGACGCGCGCGTGCACCACCGTCTGGGCGTCGTCACCGGCCTTCAGCAGGCCCATCTCGCGTGCGATGGCCTCGGCGGTCTCCCGGGCGTCGCCGGTCGCCATCACCGTGCGAATACCCGCCGCTCGCGCCGTCGCCACCGCGAGCACCGCCTCGGGCCGCGGAGGGTCCGCCAGCCCCACCAGCCCCAGGAAGGTGAGGCCCTGCTCGTCGGGCCCGGCGCCCGTCGCCACCGCAAGCACCCGCAGCCCCTTCTTCGCCAGCGCCCGCGCGGCTTCGAGGGCCCCGTCGCCGCCGCTGGTGCACAAAGGCAATACATGGCGAGGTGCTCCTTTGACATACAACACACCATCGGCACGCAGAATACTCATGCGTTTTCGCTCGGCGTCGAAAGGGTTGATGTGTTTTCTGGGGTTGGTGGCGTCAGTGTCGAGGGGAAGTCCCTTCGCCTTCGCCGCGACCAGCAGGGCCAGCTCGGTCGGGTCACCCACGCCCCAGGTGCCCTCGGCGTTCAGCGACGCGTCGACGTTGGCCACCGCGGCGGCGAGCACCTTCAGCGGGTCTCCGGTCACCTCACGCAACACCATCTGCCCGGTGGTGAGGGTGCCGGTCTTGTCGGTGACGATGACGGTGGCGCTGCCCAGCGTCTCGACCGATTGAAGGCGCCGCACCAGCACGTGCCGCTTCGCCAGGCGACGCACGCCGAGGGCCAGGGCGATGGTGACGATGGCTGGCAGGCCCTCGGGCACCACCGCCACCGCGAGCGAGATGGCGAGCATCATCACCTCGAGCGGCGCCTGCCCACGCCACAGCCCGATGCCGGTCACCACGGCCACCACGCCCAGACACAGGCCCAGCAGCGCGCGGCTCACCTTCACCAGCTGCACCTGCAGCGGCGTGGGCGCGTCGGTGGCGGTGTCGATGAGGGTGGCGATCTTCCCCAGCTCGGTGCGCTGACCGGTGGCGGTCACCAGGGCGCGGCCGGTGCCAGTGGCGACCGCGGTGCCCATGAACAGGGTGCGGCGCTGCTCCGCGAGGGGAGCTCCGGGGGCCACCGCTTTGGTGGACTTCTGGCTGGGCAGGCTCTCGCCCGTCAGCGCGGCCTCGACCGTCGAGAGGCGGTGGGCCTCGAGCACGCGGGCGTCGGCGGCCACGACGTCTCCGGCCTCGATCACTAGCACGTCACCGGTCACCACCTCGGACGACGGCAGCACCACCTGGGCGCCGTCGCGCAGCAGCCGCGCTCGCGGGGCGGTCAGCGAGCGCATCGCCAGGACCGAGGCCTGCGCGCGAAACTCCTGCACGAAGCCCACGACCGCGTTCAGCACCACGATGGTGATGATGGCGATGGCGTCGACCGCTTCGCGCAGCACCGCCGACACGATGGACGCGGCGACCAGCAGCCAGATGAGCGGAGAGTTGAACTGCGCCAGCAGCAGCCGCCACCACGGGGTGCCGGCCTTGCGGGTGAGGGTGTTGGGGCCGTCGGCCAGAAGGCGCGTGGCCGCTTCGGGCGAGGTGAGCCCTCCGGCGTGGTCCGGGTTGGCGTGAGTCATGAGCCCGCTCGTGCAACTCGGCGACCGCTGCGACGTCGTGGGAGCGCCGTCCGGCGGCCCATCGTTCTGATGCCATTCTGGGCCGAACTGCTCGCTGTTCTGAATGAGGCCGCGGGCTCCCCGGTGGTCACTGGAGCGGCCTGGTCGATGCACCGGCTCAGGTGGCCTGCTATGGCGGGCGCATGCGAGCTCTCCCTGGAATCGTCGTGCTGGTCGCTGGTGTTGCCCTCGCGGCGCCGGCAGTGAAGCCCCCTGCAGTCGCGAAGAACGCGTCGGCAAAGACCGCCCTCTCGAAGACCATCGAGCTGAAGGCCGAGAAGTTCGTGCTCGACAACGGGCTGACGCTCATCGTCCACGAAGACCACAAGGCGCCCATCGTGGCGGTGAACGTCTGGTACCACGTGGGCGCGAAGGACGAGGCGCCCGGCAAGAGCGGCTTCGCGCACCTCTTCGAGCACCTCATGTTCAACGGCTCTGAGAACTTCAACACCGACTACTTCAAGGCCCTGGGCGCGATGGGCGGCACGGACCTGAACGGCACCACCAACCGGGACCGCACCAACTACTTCCAGAACGTGCCGGTGAATGGCCTCGACAAGCTACTCTTCCTCGAGAGCGACCGCATGGGTCACCTGCTCGGGGTCATCGACCAGGCGCGCCTCGACGAGCAGCGCGGCGTGGTGCAGAACGAGAAGCGGCAGAGCGAGAACCAGCCCTACGGCCAGGTCTTCAACGAAGCCAACAAGGTGCTGTTCCCCTCGCACCACCCGTACGCGTACCCGCGCGGCACCGTGCTGGGCAGCATGGAAGACCTCGACGCCGCCTCGCTGAAGGACGTGCAGGACTGGTTCAAGACCTGGTACGGCCCCACCAACGCCACCCTGGTCATCGCCGGCGACATCGACGCGAAGACCGCGGTCGAGAAGGTGAAGAAGTACTTCGGCGACCTTCCCGCCGGGCCGCCGCTGGTCAAGCGCGGGCCCTGGGCCGACCGGCTGACCAGCACCGTGCGCAAGGAAATCGAAGACCGGGTACCGCAGACCCGCCTGTACAAGTTCTGGGTCACGCCGGCGTCGACCACCGCCGACAATGACTACCTGAACATCGCCACCTCGGTGCTGGCGCAGGGCAAGACCAGCCGGTTGTTCAAGCGGCTGGTGTATACAGAACAAATTGCCACCGACGTCAGCGCCGGCATCTTCGACGGTGAGCTGGCCGGCCAGGCCATCGTCAGCGCCACCGTCAAGCCCGGCGTCGACCTGGCGAAGGTCGAGCGCGCCATCGACGAAGAGCTGGCCACGTTCCTCGAGAAGGGGCCCACCGCCGACGAGCTCGAGCGCCTGAAGACCCAGGCGGTGGCGGGCTTCATTCGAGGCCTCGAGCGCATCGGCGGCTTTGGCGGCAAGAGCGACGTGCTCGCCGAGAGCCAGGTGTACGGGGGCTCACCGGACGCGTGGCGAGAGTCCCTCGAGCGCTACGAGACGGCCACGCCCCAGCAGGTGCAGGCGGCGGCGAAGGCCTGGCTGGGCGCTCCGCACCTCGACCTGGTGGTGAAGCCCTTCGGCACCTTCACCAACGCGGCCACCGGGGTCGACCGCAAGACGCTGCCTCCCCTGGGGCCTCCGCCGCCAGTCGCGTTCCCGGGGCTGCAGCGCGCGACGTTGAAGAATGGACTTCAGATCGTGCTGGCCGAGCGAAAGGGGCTGCCGCTGCTCGACGTTCGGCTGCGCGTCGCGGCCGGTACGAGTGGAGATTCGGTGGCGAACGCTGGCCTGGCCAGCCTCTCGATGGACCTGCTCGACGAAGGCGCGGGCAAGCGCTCGGCCATCGAGATCTCCGAGGCCCTGCAGCGCCTGGGCGCGACCTTGGGCACCGGCGCGTCGCTCGACGTCTCGGTGGTGTCGTTGAGCGCGCTGAAGACCAACCTCGAGCCCTCGCTGGCGTTGATGGCCGACGTGGTGCTCAACCCCACGCTGCCCCAGGCCGACTTCGAGCGGCTCAAGAACCAGCGCCTCGCCGGCATCAAGCAGGAGAAGAACAACCCCACGGGCATCGCGCTGCGCCTGGCGCCGAAGCTCTACTTCGGGGAAGGCCACCCCTACGCGCTGCCCTCGAGCGGCTCGGGCCTCGAGGCCTCGGTGGCGAAGCTGACCCGCGACGACGTGGCCGCGTGGGTGAAGGCGTCGCTCAAGCCGGGCTCGTCCACGCTGGCGGTGGTAGGTGACATCAGCCTCGCCGAGCTGGTGCCGCTGCTCGAGAAGACCTTCGGGTCCTGGGCGGCTGGAGCGGGGCCGAAGGTGACGGTGCCCACCATCGAGCTGGCGAAGAAGCCCACCGTGTGGCTGGTCGACCGACCGGGCAGCCAGCAGAGCATCATCCTCGTGGGGCACCCGGCGCTGCCCACCAACAACCCCGATGAGCTGGCCATCGAGGGCTTCAACATCGTGCTGGGCGGTGACTTCAACTCGCGGCTCAACATGAACCTGCGAGAAGACAAACACTGGAGCTACGGCGTGCGCACCTTCTTCGGCGACGCGAAGGGCCAGCGCACCTTCGCGCTGCTGGCGCCGGTGCAGACCGACAAGACGAAGGAGAGCCTGGCCGAGGTGCAGAAGGAGGTGACCGAGCTGCTCGGGAAGCGCCCCACCACCGTCGAAGAGTTCGACCGCATTCAGGCCGACCGCGTGCTGAAGCTGCCGGGCCGGTGGGAGACGCTGGGCGCGGTGCAGGGGGCCGTGGGCGCGGTGCTCAACTACGGCCTGGCCGATGACTTCTTCATCACCTACGCCGACGCCGTGAAGGCGTTGACCAAAGCCTCCTACGACGCCGCCGCGAAGCAGGTGCTCAAGCCGCAGAGCCTCATCTGGGTCGTGGTCGGTGACCGCGCGAAGATCGAGAAGGGCGTGCGCGAGCTGAAGCTGGGCGAGGTGACGGTGGTCGACGTCGACGGCGCCCCCGTGAAGTGAGACGTGCGCTGGTCTGTCAATGACAGACAGATGGTTGTGTTGTCTGTGAACTCGTCCTGTTCGTTGGTGAATCACTCCTGGGGTACGCGATGGACATGGACGAGCTGAGGGCCTTCGTGGCGGTGGTCGAGACCGGGTCGGTGCTGGGCGCCGCGCGCGCGCTGAGGTTCGCCCGGGCGACGCTGCGCAGGCGCCTCGAGGACCTCGAGGCCCGCGCCGGCGTGCCGTTGTTGGTGCGCAGCGACTCGGGCGTCACGCCCACGGCCGCCGGAGAGGTGTTGGCGGCCAAGGCCCGCCTCATCCTGCGTGACATGGGCGCGCTGCTCGGTGAGGTGCGAGAGGCCAGCGCCGACGGGGTTGCCGGGCACCTGCGCATGGTGTTCCCGGTGGGGTTGCCGCCGACGCTGTTCGCGATGTCGCTGGTCGGCATTCGGCAGCGCTTCCCGGGCCTGAGCGCCCGCGTCACCTTCGCCGATGATCCGCGCGAGGCGCTCGACACGGCCGACGTGGCGGTCTTCTTCGGGTCCAACGAGCCCACCGGCGCGTGGAGGACGCTCGAGCTGGCGCGGGCGCGCATGCAGCTGATGGCCAGCAAGGACTACCTCGCCGCGCGAGGCACGCCCACCACCCTCGAGGCGCTGGCCGGGCATGACCTCGCGCTGTGGGAAGAGCCGGGCGCCGAGGAGCACACCGTGCCCCTGCTCGACGGAACCTCGGCGCCGGTGAAGCCGTACCTGACGACCCGCGATGCGTTTCTGTTGCACAGCCTGGGCAGCCAGGGGCTCAGCCTGGTGCTGGTGCCCTACTCGGAGGCGGTCGGCCATCGCGATGGCCTGGAGCCGATGGTGCCGGTCTTGACCGACCTCATCGGTCGCGACATCTCACTGCGGCTGGCCGTGCCCGCGTCGCTCGAGAACATTCCCAGGATTCGGGCGCTCTTCAACGAGGTGCTGAAGCTGATTGGCCAACCCGAGCTGAGTGAAGAAGAGCCCGGCCATTGAGCTCGTCGATGCCGAGTGCGTGACGCTCGATCACAGCCGCGGGAGCTGCTGGTGCCCTTCGAAGACGGTGAGCACGATGAACCGGCCGGCCTCGACGGTGTACACGATGCGAGAGCCCTTGAAGATGACCTCGCGCAGATCCTTGCGGTCAGGTCGCTCGGGGAGCCACCGGCCGGAACCTGGCGCACGAGCGGCGACGCTGGCCCGTGCTCGCAGCTTCTGAACCCACCGCGCAGCCGCGACCGGATCGTCGTCTGCGATGAAGCGCAGAATCGAGAGGAGGTCGTTGCGGGCGCGCTGCGACCAGGTGACCTTCATCGTCGGTGAAGCCGCACGAGCTCATCCTCGAGATCGGCGTCCAGCTCGTCGTCGGCGACGAGGCGACCCGCCTTGACGTCAGCGAGGCCTTCTTCGACTGCGGCGAGGAAACGGTCTCGCGCCGTGAGCTTGTCGTAGTCAGCGGGCGCCAGGAGCACCGCGGCCGGGCGCCCGTTCTGCGTGATGACCAGCGGCCGGCGCCGTCGCTTCAGGTCCCGCACCGCCTGGGACGCGTGCGCCTTGAACTCGCCAATGGGAACGATGTCGCGACCAATCTCGAGCGCCTTCATGGCGCCAGCGTAACCGATCCGTTTGCCGACTGCTTTACGGACCGCCTCGCCTCGCCGCGCCGCCTACTGGTTCCAGGTGGTGATGAGGTTGCCCGTCCAGGTCCCGCCTTCCGGGGCTGTCGGCCCGAAGGCCAGCGTGCGCGCGATGGTCAGCTCCGTGAAGTGGCTCGAGTTGTACAGGTTGCCGAAGACGAGGTGCGCGAAGACGACAGCGCTGCTGTCGGCGATGATGGTCGTGGTCCCTGCATTGCCGTTGTTCACCGATTCGAAGCCCACGGAGATCATGGTGCCATTGTTCTGCAGCGCGAAGCCGCGCACGCTCTTGACCGCGGGCCCACCCACCAGCCACCTGAAGACGAAGCCTCCAGTGGTCCCGTCGCGCTCGATCTGCATGAAATTGTCTTTTGCAACGACGCCGGAGGCGGACACGCGAGAGACGATTCGGCGCGTCAGCACGCCCGAGTAGCTGAACTGGCCGGCGGCGGTGTTGGAGGTGGGAGGCTGGTCGGTGCCGAACTCCAGGCCTGCGCGAATCGGGCCTGCGACGTGCAGCAGCGCCAACGGCGTCGTCAAGCCGATGCCCACCTGTCCGTTCGAGGCCGAGTACGACATGTTCGCGCCCGAGACCGCCCACAACGAGTTGCTGCCGGCGGTGCCCTGAGGCCCGGCGGGGCCTTGAATGCCTTGAGAACCGGTGTTCCCGGTCAAGCCAATGGGCCCTTGAGGACCGGTGTTCCCCGTCAAGCCGATGGGGCCTTGAGGACCGGTGTTCCCCGTCAAGCCGATGGGCCCTTGAGGACCGGTGTTCCCCGTCAAGCCAATGGGCCCTTGAGGACCGGTGTTGCCCGCCAGCCCGATGGGCCCCTGCGGCCCCGTGTTTCCCGTCAGCCCGATGGGGCCTTGCGGCCCGGTGTTTCCGGTCAGCCCGATGGGACCCTGCAGGCCCGTGTTGCCCGTGAGTCCGATGGGGCCCTGAGGGCCGGTGGGTCCGGTCGGCCCCATGGCGGTGCTCTGGCACGTCACGGTGCCGTCTTCGGCGATCGACCGAATCGCGGTGTCGGTCGCGCAGGTGCCCGCCACCCGGCGCTGCACGTCGGCCTGGGCGAGGGTGCCGAGCTTGCCGGCGACGGTCGCGCGTTGAGCGTACGGCACGCTGGTGATGGCCGAACGCGGCGAGAGCACGGTGCCGTCGATGGCCACCTCGAGGAAGAGGGGGCCTCCGGTGAAGACCTGTTCATTCAAAGGCACCGTCGCACCCAACACCGCGCTCGCTTCGCCGCCGGCGACGGTGAGCGATTGGCTCTCGGTCCACACCTCGGTGCCGGCGGTCGCCGTGGGGAACAGCTTGAAGACGAACGCGCGCGCCCCTTCGGCCGGTGTGCCTGAGTTGCTGACGCGCGCGCGGAAGGCGAGGGTGGTGGGCACGGCCTGGGCCAGCGCGCTGATCGAGGTCAGCCCTGCGATGACGGCGAAGGCCTTGAGTATGTGTTTGGTCATCATGATTGTCTTTCGAGGGTGGTGAACGGGCGACGAAATGAAATGTGTGCTCAGGGCAGGTGGTACTCGACGTGCACCGACACCAGCCCCAGGCCGGCCCAGCTGCCCGCGGTCGGTGACGCGACGACCCAATAGACGCTGTTCTGGTTGCTGGTGTTGCCATTGGCGACGGCCGTGGTGACGAACGAGGTGGTATTGGGCACGCCAGTAAAAGGCGCACCCGAGGTCACCAGGGTCCCGAGATTGCCAAAGCCCGGGCAGGTCCCAGAACAGTATTGGAGTTGAACCTGGAGGTCGTTGGTCGCGCTGGCGTCTCGAATCCAGGCGTTCACGGAATCGATGATGGCTCCGTGCGGTACCATCACTGGCGCGGTGATCGGCGTGCCGCCCGACGCCGAAGTGTTGTTGATGCTGCGAGACACCGCGCTGCCGTCGTTGGTGACGAAGTCCCACGGGCCGAGGGCGACCCAGAGCTGACCGTTGTACCCACGACCGGTCGCGCCAGTTGGACCGACCGGGCCCACAGGACCCTGAAGCCCTTGAGAACCGGTGTTCCCGGTCAAGCCGATGGGCCCCTGCGGTCCGGTCAACCCGATGGGCCCCTGAAGGCCGGTGTTCCCCGTCAAGCCGATGGTACCTTGTGAACCTGTGGGCCCGGTCAGCCCGATGGGGCCCACAGGCCCGGTGTTCCCCGTCAAGCCGATGGGCCCTTGTGGACCTGTGGGCCCGGTCAGCCCGATGGGGCCCTGAGGCCCGGTGTTCCCCGTCAGCCCGATGGGCCCTTGCGGACCCGTGGGTCCCGTCAAACCAATGGGGCCCTGAGGCCCTGCGGGGCCGATCAAGCCGATGGGACCCTGCGGCCCCGTCGGGCCCATGGCGGTGCTCTGGCAGGTGACCGTGCCGTCTTCCGCGATCGATCGAATCGCCGTGTCGGTCGCGCAGGTGCCCGCGACCCGGCGTTGCACGTCGGCCTGGGCGAGGGTGCCGAGCTTGCCGGCGACAGTTGCGCGCTGCGCATACGGCACGCTGGTGATGGCCGAGCGCGGTGAGAGCACCGTGCCGTCGATGGCCACCTCGAGGAAGAGGGGGCCGCCGGTGAAGACCTGCTCATTCAGCGGCACCGTCTCGCCCAACACGGCGCTCGCTTCTCCGCCGGCCACGGTGAGCGATTGGCTCTCGGTCCACACCTCGGTGCCGGCGGTCGCCGTGGGGAACAGCTTGAAGACGAAGGCGCGGGCCCCTTCAGCGGGCGACCCCGAGTTGCTGACGCGCGCGCGGAAGGCGAGGGTCGTGGGCACCGACTGGGCCAGCGCGCTGACGGAGCCAAGGACGACCAGCGATACAAGAACCTTGAACGGGTGTCGGGTCATGGTGATTGTCATTCGTTCAGGTGTTGGAGGGACGACGGTGCTCGCGCTCCAGAGCGGGTCATGGCCCACGAACCTGCGAGACCGACGTCGTCACGCTCCAGGGTCCGCCAGACATGGTCGTGCTGGGGATCGGTTCGCCGACCGCGATGTCGACCTGCAGGGGGCCGTTGCTCATACGCCCCGTGGCCGTCAGCACCTGTGAAGGGGCCTGCAGCCCGGCGTCGTTCGAGGCGCCTCCGGCCGCCCCACCAGCGCTGCCGCCTCCGGCAGCCCCACCCGCTGCGCCGCCACCTGCTCCCGTGGAGCCTCCATCGGTGCCTGGCACCACGATGGACCCCGCGACGCAGACGCGCTTGTCGCCGCGCGCGATGCACACGAACCCTTCCAGGCACTCGCCGTTGGCGCCGCAGGGACGGTCCTCGACGTTCAGGCCGTAGCAGCTCGTCATCGCCAGCAGCAGCACCGCGGCGGACAGGCGAAGGTGATTCAGGCTCATGATCTCACTCTTTCAAAGACAAATATCGAGGGTGTCGCGCCGTTTTCAGAATACCAATGCGAGGCCGAAACCAACGGCCACGACGCCCGCGCCGGCAGTCGCGATGCCGCCCACGTTCAGGCCGTTCGAGAGGCCGACCGCGCCCCGGTACCGGTCGTCTTCGTTCTGCGGAATGTTCGCTGCGTTGCTGTAATTGACGCGCGCCGCGACGATCATCGCTGCACCCGCCACCGCCGCGCCGATACCGACGCCGAGCAGCACCTTGCCCAGGGTGGTGTTCTTCGTCGGGTCGGCTGAAGGGGTGACCACCGAGGGCGGTGGCGGTGGAGGCGGGAGCAGATCGATCGACGCGGACCCTTCTGGCGCCAGCGAGTCGTCGAAGAGGCTCTTGATGGCGCTGGTGATGGCGCCGGGCGCCGCTCCGGTCGAGAGCACCCGCCTGGCGCTCCCCTTTGGCCCGAAGCGCGCCACCTCGACCCCCGACGCGTTGGACAGCGCGACCACCAGCACCTCTTCGGCCTTCGCCCACGTCAGCAGCTCTCGCGCCGCGGGCCCGGGAGCGGTCTTGCGCAGCCCCGCCTGCAACGAGGCGAGCAGCGCCCGGTAGGTCTGCCCCTCGGTGGTGACCTGCGCCGAGAGCTGCACCCGGGTGATGGACCCGAGCAGCTCGGTGAACGAAGCCACGCGAGACCCCGGCGCCACGAACGTCAAGAAGTGCCTGCCCGGAGTGAGGCCCGAGACCGTCACCGGAGTCGCTCCGCGGTACCGGCCGTCGACCCACACGGAGCCCTGGAAGCGCGCTCCCTCGAGGACCACCGGCGCCGCGCGCGGCAGGGCCGCAGACCGGGCCTTCGCAGCGTCGAAGGCCTTCTTTTCGGCCGTGTTCAGGCCCCTCGGCGCCTGCAACTCGGGGTCGATGGCGAACAGTTGAGCCAGCTCGGCATCGCCTGCGTCATCGACCTTCAGGGCTCGCTTGATGCGCGCCAGTTGACCGAGCAGGCGCAAGGTCGAGTCCCGCACCGCGCGAAAGTCATTTCCAGCCAGCCCCTTCAGGCCTTCTTCGCAGCGCACCTTCGCGGCCTGGAAGTCGAGCTGCGCGACGAGGGCATCGACCTGGTCTCCGGCCGTCTTCGCAGCGGCGGCTGCGCGAACAGCTTCGGCCGTGTCTTCCGGCGCGGTGAGCGTGGTGAGGTCGATCAGCTGCAGCCGCTCGTCGCGGGCCACCAGCGCCGGCACCTCGTTCGCGGCCGTCAGCGCCGCGGCCGTCGACGCCTGGTCATTCTCGGTGACCACCAGCAGCACGCGCGTGACGCCCGCGCTCGCCGAGACCGAGACCATCGAAGTCATCGCGAGCACGCGAGGCCAGAACGTCACGAGCGGTCTCCCGACGAGGGGACGTTTCGCCGCCGGCACGACGACCCGGCGCTCGACGTCAAGGACAAGGGGTCGCCTGTCAGCCGAGGCGGGGCTCACCAGGTCACGCTCAGCCGGGTCACGTCGCCGGCCTTGATGGTGATCTTGCGAGTGGTGGTGGTCCGCGTCTCGGAATTGGTGAACACCACCGTGTGCTGGCCGGCGGCGAGCTCGAGGTCGAGGATCGGCGTGTCACCGACCGCGGCGCCATCGACCTGAACGCTGCACGCCGTCGGCGAACAGCCCAGCTGCGCAGTGCCTGACGCCTCGGCCGGTGCTGGCGCTCCCGGTGACGTAGCGACCGGGGCGGCGACGGCCTTCTTCTCGAGGGGCTTGACCACCTTGCCCGAT
>VYLD01000165.1_pt1 | contig 24644 bp, 19 predicted proteins | sample 5114401 | NCBI WGS metagenome assembly VYLD01 (sample SAMN12291783, study PRJNA351875) | freshwater metagenome | isolation source: freshwater lake | place: USA: Michigan, Gull Lake | collected 2013-08-08 | reverse complement strand
CCAGCGCCTGCACCTCGTCGTCCAGCATCGAGGCGATGAGCGGCAGGTGGCGGGGGACCAGCTTCGCCGTGCGCTTCAGCAACGCCACGCTGGCGTCCGGGTCCAGCAGATCAGTCATGACCACCACCAGCGATCGTCGAACCCCGCGGGAGAAGGCGAGATCGATGGCCTTTCCGTAATCACTCTCATCGAGGGTCGCCTCAACCCGGTACAACGCCTGCGCAATCGCTCGCAACTGTTCGGCGCCTTTTTGAGGCGGCAGCCAGGCCTTCACCTCGTTCGAGAACGCCATCACGCCGACCTGATCGCCCTGATCGAGCGACACCTTCGCGACCCGCAGCGCGGCGTCGACGGCGTGATCCAGCTTTCGGCGCCCCGCGACCTGTCCCGCCATGTGGCGCCCGCAGTCGAGCAACAACAACACCACCTGGTTCTTCTCGGGCTGATGCACCCGCACCATTGCGCGGCCCCGGCGTGCCGTGGCCTTCCAGTCGATCGACCGGCGATCATCTCCCTGGCGGTAGTCGCGCATGGACTCGAACTCGCGGCCTTCACTGCGCAGAGGCACCCGGCGGCGCGCGTCATCATCGACCGCCCTCGCCAGCGCCAGGGCATCTCGGCTCAGCGCGGTGAGATCGGGGAATACCTTCACCGTCGTCGCGAGCGGCACCACGCCCTGCCGGGAACACAGGCCCCACGGCCCCTCGAGGCGCAGCCACACCTCGGTGAACGCCAGGTCTCCTCTCGTGGTGGGCTCGAGCCGGTACTGCACCGTCGTCGACCCCTCGAGCTCGAAGGCCTGGCGAGGTTCGGTCACCACCGGCCCCACTGGCACCACGTCGCGCAGCTGCCCGCGGATGAACCGCCGACGCCCTGGGCGCAGGGTGAGGTTCAGGGTCACGGTGGTCGGCCGGTTGGTGGACAGCACGGGCTCGACGTGACGGGCGATCGACAGATCAGACACCCGGGGAGCCCGCGTGAAGTCCATCACCACCGCGAGCAGCAACGCGACGTCGAGCACCAGCGACATCAACGCCACGCTGGGCTCGAGCACCGCCACGGTCGCGGGGAGCAGCCCCAGCACCGCGATCACCACCGCGCGCCGGGTGGGCACGGGGCGGCCCATCAGCGCGGCACTTCCACCCGCTCGAGCAGCTGGCGCACCACGTCTTCGGTGGTGATGCCCTCGACGTCGGCCTCGGCGCGCACGATCAACCGGTGGTTCAGCACCGACGGCGCCACGGCCTTCACCTCGTCAGGCGTCACGAAGGCCCGTCGCTCGAGCGCTGCGCGGGCCCGGGCCGCGGCGAGCAGGCTCTGGGCCGAGCGGGGAGAGGCTCCCAGGCGCAGGCGCCGATCGTCACGGGTCGCGCGCACCAGGCGCACCACGTACTCGAGCACGCTGTCGTCGACGGTGACCGCGAAGGCCTGTCGCTGCAGCTCGAGGAGCTCTTCGGCTGACAAGGCGCGGTCGACGCTGGGGGTGGATCCGCGGCGCTGGTGAAAGGCGCTCAGCATCGCCTTCTCGGCGGCGGCGTCGGGGTAGCCGACCTTCACGCGCATCATGAAGCGATCGAGCTGCGCCTCGGGCAACGGGTAGGTGCCCTCGAGCTCGAGGGGGTTCTGGGTCGCCACCACGAAGAACGACGGCGCCAGCGGGTGGGTGGTGCCGTCGATGGTGACCTGCCGCTCTTCCATCGCCTCGAGCAGCGCCGCCTGGGTCTTCGGCGGCGTACGGTTGATCTCATCGGCTACCAGCACGTCGGTGAAGATCGGCCCCTTCACCAGCTGAAACGAGCCGTCCTGCGGGCGGAAGACGCTGGTGCCCACCACGTCGCTGGGCATCAGGTCCGGCGTGAACTGAATGCGGTTGAACGCGAGCCCCAGGGCCTGCGCCATGGTGCGGGCGGTGAGGGTCTTGGCGACGCCGGGCACGCCTTCGAGCAGCACGTGGCCCCGCGCGAGGAAGGTGGTGAGCAGGTCGGCGAGCACCTGGGGTTGACCGACGATGACCTGCGAGAGGGCCGCTTCGAGGCGCTCGAGGGGTTTTGACATGTCAGGCCTTCGCTTTCAGCCCAAGCACGGTGCCGAAGCCGGTGAGGGCGCCCGAGAGCACCGCGAGGAACACGCCGAAGCTGGGCTTCGAGAACCACACGTCTTGATTGCCTTCGATGGCGCGGGCGAGCCGCGGGTCCCATGACTGCACGATGGAGACGAGCGCGAACACGATGCCGAGCGAGAGGGTGCCGAGCTGAGCGGCCCACAGCAGCAGCTCGTTCACGTTCAAGCTCTTGTTCACCCGCAGGGTCAGCACGGTCATCGTCGCGCACGCCATGAAGAAGGTGACCAGGCCCGGCCCGCCGAGCCCGATCACATCGCCGTCGTTGACCGTCTCTTTCCAGGGGAAGAAGCACGAGAGCACGGTGCCGATGGAGCCGAAGAGGACCAGCTTGTCGCCGGCGCTCAGGTTCAGGACGAACTGCTTGAAGCCGCCGATGAGATCATCGGGGTCCAGCGGCGGGTCGGCCTCGAACTTCTCGGGCTCGCGCTGCGAGGCGGGCATCTGGTTCCAGTCTTCGGGATCGACGCGGCTGCGCCAGTCTCCGGCCTTCGGTGACGGGGGCGGGGCTTGAGGGGCAGGGCGCTTGGGCCGGGTGCCCGCGGGCTTCTTGACGCCGGCCTTGCGGGCCACCGGCTTGACGCCGCTCTTCGTCCCAGGGCGCTTCGCAGGGGCGGGCTTCGACGGGCGTGGAGAGTCATCGAACGCCGACGCGTCGACGATGGCGTCGCAGTGTGGGCAGATGGCCGAGTCAGCGTCGATCTCGGCCTGGCACGAAGGGCACTCCATGCAGGCGACCATAGCGACCTCTGCTGAAAGCCGCGGCGAAGAAAATCCGCACTCGACTTCAGGGAGGGGTGTTCTACGTACGCGCCATGTTTCGAGCCCTTTTCTTCGTCGTCGTCGTGATGTCGTCAGTGGCCTGCCAGACCCAGCGGGGCGCGAAGCGCGGGCCTTCAAAGCCGGCACAAACCACGGCGGTGGACACGGGGCCGAAGCTGCCGCCCGAGTTCGTCGAGGTGGCGGTGCTGGAAGATCGGCGCTCGTTCGGCGAGGGCAAGCTGCTGACCTGGGCGCTCACCGCCAACGACCCCGCGCTGCGTGGGCGGGCGTTGCTGGCGCTGGGGCGCATTCAAGATGCCGCCGCTGCCGACACCCTGGTGAAGGGGCTGACTGACCCCGACCCCGGCGCGCGGTCTCAGGCCGCGTTCGCCATTGGCCTGCTGGGCCTCTCGTGGTCGCCGGTCGCCGACGACGTGAAGGGGAAGCTGACCGAGGCGCTCAAGACGGCCGAGGCTGACGAGCAGGACCCCGGCGTGAAGCTGGCGTTGCTCGAGGCGCTGGGCCGGGTGGGCACGCCGGCGGCGCTCGAGCGCCTGGTCGATCGCCTCTCGGTCGCCGGCGACGTGCAGGCACGCGCGGCCCTGTCGATCGGCGTGGCGGCGAAGAGCGGGGCGGCGTTGCCGGCGCGGGCCTTCAACGCCCTCGGGCCGCTGGTTCGCAAAGAGAGCGCTCCGGTCGCGCGGTACAGCGCGGCGTATGCCCTGGCGCAGTCGAAGCAGGATCAGGCGCGGCCCTATTTATTGATCTGTGTGGGTGATGACGCCTCCGAAATTCGCGCGGTGTGTGCCAAAGGCCTGGGCGACGTGGGGACCGACGTCGACGCGGTGTCGCTGAAGAAGCTGCTCGATGATCCTGACTATCGGGTGGCGGTCGAGGCCACGCGGTCGCTCGCCAGGCTGGCGACCAGGTGCAAAGGCGCAGCCTGTGCTGCCATTGGAGCCCTGGCTGATCTGTCCTTCCGCGTCGAGCGGCTGCTGCGTGGAGACGTCGCGGGTGGCGGGCAGCCGCTGCTGATGCTGGCGCAGACGGGCCTGCCGGCGCCGGGACGGCCGGTGTTGCAGAACCTGCGCACGCAGCTGATCAATGGCGTCCGCTCGGTGCAGGACCCGCGCATTCGACAAGACATCGCCAACATCGAGTGCCGCATCGCCGCCGCGTTGGACAAACAGAGCGGCACCCTGCAGGAAGTGGTGAACTGTGGTGGAAACCTGATCCCCGAGCCGCAGCGTCTGGCGATGGCGCTCAGAGAGCTGGCGACGGTGCAGGCGGGAGACCCGGCGAAGCGAGCCAACGACGTGGGCTCGTATGTCTTTCACAATGACCCGCGGGTGAAGATCGCCGCCCTCGAGGTGCTTGGTGAGACGAAGGGGCAGGCGTCGATCGACAAGGTGAAGACCCAGCTCAACAACGTGGACCCGGTGGTGGCGTCGGCGGCGGCCACGGCGGCGTCGAAGTTGGGTGACAAGAGCGCGATCGCCGCGATTCGGGGGCTGGCCCAGAAAGCGGCCACGGTGCCTGAGCTGGCGCTGCCCGTCGCCGAGGCGCTGGCGCTGCTCGACGCGAAAGAGGCGATCCCCGATCTCGAGCAATGGCTGTCATCGACCCACGCCGCCATTCGTGCAGCCGCCGCGAAGGCGTTGACGAAGCTGAAGGGCCCGACGGTGGCGGTGCGGGTCGAGCGGCCGGACGACAAGGTTCGCCCGCCGAGCCTGCCCAAAGAGGCGCACCTGCTCATCAAGACCGAGAAGGGCGAGTTCGACGTGAAGCTGTTCACGCAAGAGGCGCCGTTGACCTCGCTCAACATGTACACCCTGGCGCGGAAGAACTTCTTCAAGAACCTGACCTTCCACCGCATCGTGCCTGACTTCGTGGCCCAGGGCGGCGACCCGCGCGGTGACGGAGAAGGCGGGCCCGGGTACACGATTCGGTGTGAGGTGAACAACCGGGTCTACGCGCGCGGCGTGGTGGGCATGGCGTTGTCAGGCAAGGACACCGGTGGCTCGCAGTTCTTCGTGACCGCCGCTCCGCAGCCGCACCTCGATGGCCGGTACACCTCGTTCGGTGAAGTGGTGAAGGGCCAGGAGGTCGTCGACGCGCTGCTCGAGGGGGACAAGATCGTCGAGATTCGCGCGACGCCGTAGCGCGCGTTCCTGATTTTTCTGGGGGCTTCGGACCGCGGGCCCTTCGGTGTAGTCTCCGGTGTAGTCTCCGCCCCCTATGGTTCGAGCGCTCGCGTTCGTGGTGGGGCTTTCAGCGGTGTCGGCCTCTGCGCAGCAATGGCCGGATCTGTTCAAGCCGTTGCCAAAGCAATACTCAGGAGAGAAGGACGCAGCGCTGATCATCAGCATCAGCGATTATGCATTTTTGCCTGACATTCCCGGAGCCAACGAGAACGCTCAGGCGTGGTTTCAGCACCTCACCGTCACGCGCGGGATTCCGACGACCCAGGTCCAGTGGATTCAGGACAATGAGGCCACCGTGGTGGCCATTCGGAAGGCGCTCAACCAGCTGGTGGCCGACACCAGGCCGGGAGGGGTGGCGTGGGTGCTGTACATCGGGCACGGCGCTCCGGCGCAGGATGGAAATGATGGGGTGCTGGTCGCGGTCGGGGCGCAGAACACGGTGGAAGAGCTGTACGCGAACAGCATTGCGCAGAAAGAGCTGCTGAAGGCGCTCGAAGAGGGCAAGCAGGCGCGTTCGGTGGTGTTCATCGACGCCTGCTTCTCGGGCGACGCGAGCGGCACGGGGAAGCAGCTGGCCACCTCGACGATGCCAACCTTGCCTGAGAAGGTCGCGCCTCCCGAGGGCAAGAAGCCCGTGCTGGTGCTCTCGGCCGGAACGAGCCGGCAGTTCGCGGGGGCCCTGCCGGGCGCGAAGGTGCCGGCGTTCAGCTACCTGGCGCTGGGCGCGATGCGTGGGTGGGCCGACGAAGACAGCAACGGGCAGGTCACGGCGGGAGAGGCGATTCGGTACATCAACGCGGTGATGCGAACCACGGTGAAGGGGCGAACGCAGACTCCGCAGCTCAACTCGCAGACTTCCGAGGATCTGGTGATTGGGCGTGCCGGCAAGAATGAGCCGGCGCCTGTGCTGAACGAGATTGTGCTGGGTTTGAAGACAGGTGCTGGAGGGCGACCCGGCGAGGCGAAGGAGCAGGCGCCGGCGCTGGCCCCTGCTCCGGAGGTGAGGGTGACTGGGCCGCGGGTCTCGAAGGGCAGCGTGAAGGCGGTGGTTGGGAGCCTCACCATCAAGACGGTTCCGACGGGAGTGAGGCTGGATCTGGTGGACCCCAGCGGGGTGACGCTGGCGACCAGGAGCCCGTTCACCAGGGCGGACGCAACCTCGGGGGTGTGGCAGGTGAAGGCGACCGCAGAGGGGTACGCGCCAGAACAGACACAGGTCGACGTGCCGCCTGATGACGCGGCGTTCGCGGAGCTGACCTTGAAGCAACTGGCGGGGCTCGAGGTGACCGGGACTCCGGCTGGGGCGCGCGTCAAGGTGACGGGGCCGGAGTTCTCTGACGAGGGCGGGTTGCCGTGGAGCGCCGAGGGGTTGGTGGTGGGTGAGTACACGGTGAGCATCACCCGAGAGGGGTATCGGCCGCAGGCCTGGAAGGGCGAGCTGCAGCCTGGGAAGACGCAGGTGGTGACGGCAAAGCTCGAGCGGCAGACGCCAGAAGAGCGACTCAGCGCGACGAGGTGCCCGGCAGGGATGGCCTTCGTCAAGGGGGGGACGTACACGATGGGAGACCGGAAGGACCGGGTGACGGTCGCGGACTTCTGCATGGACGTGACCGAGGTCACGGTCGCGGCCTATGCGTCGCGGGGGCTGGCGCCGGCCACCATCCTCTGGGACGGAATGAGCGCGGTCGCCCTCGCTGATGCGGCCAGGTTCTGCAATGGCAACCGGAGCGACCGACAGAATCACCCGGTGAACTGCGTCGACTGGGCTGCCGCCACTGCGTACTGTGCAGGAATTGGCCTTCGGTTGCCAAGTGAAGAGGAATGGGAATGGGCCGCGCGCGGTGGCGACCAGGGGACGACCTACCCATGGGGCAATTCCGAGCCAGGTGCACAGGTGTGCTGGAACGGAGAGGGCAATGACCTTGTGAAAGGGAATCGGCAGAGCACCTGCCCGGTCGGGAGTTACCCGGCCGGAGACAGTCCCCTGGGCCTCAAGGACCTGGCTGGTAATGTCTCGGAATGGACGTCGAACGATGTGGTCGGCCCCCCGTCCCGGTTGCTCCGCGGTGGTGGTTGGTACGAAGACGGGCGCGGGTGGCTTCGCGCGGCTGACCGGCGGGGGACGCTTCCGGCGAGCCGCAGCAACACCCTCGGTTTCCGTTGCGCGAGGAAGCCGTAGCGAGGTTGGGGCCGTGTGCAGTCTTTGCCGGTCAGCCGCCCGTATTGGCGCGCCGTCGACGTTCCAGTTCTTCGTCGTTGAGCGAGCGGTGTTGCACGCCTTCGGGGTCGGTCAGGAACCCGAGCTTGAGAAGTTGGCGGGTCGGGCTTCCACCGTCGGAATGGCCCTTCAGAGGGGGGTCGACTTCGGTGTAGCTTTTGCGGTCTAGGGTTCGAGCGATGGCGTTCGCGGTGGGGTTGATGGCGTCGCTGTGTTTTGCGCAGTGGCCGAGGCTGGACCAGCCGCTGCCGAAGCAGGGTGGAGGAGAGAATGACTCGGCGTTGATTGTGAGCGTTGGAGACTACGCGTACCTGCCGGACGTGCCCGGCGCGAATGACAACGCGAGCGCCTGGTACCAGCACCTGGTGAAGACGAGAGGAATTCCGGCGCAGCGGGTGAAGTGGCTGAAAGACAATGAGGCGACGCGCGAGCAATTGCTGGAGGAGCTGCGAGCGTTGGCCGAGAACTCGAGGGCCGGTGGAACGGCGTGGGTGCTGTACATCGGTCACGGAGCGGTCTCGGCGGACGGCAGCGACGGGGTGCTGGTCGCGGCTGACGCACAGCAGGTGGTGAACTCGTTGTATGCGCGCAGCCTGGCGCAGAAGGAACTGCTCAAGGCGCTCGAGACCGGAAAACAGAGCCGGTCGATTGTCATCATCGACGCGTGTTTTTCCGGGCGAGACGGCACTTCAGGGCAGTTGTTGGCGAAGTCGTCGATGCCGACGCTGCCCGAGCGAATCGAGGTGGTGTCGAAGAAGCCGGTGACGGTGTTGTCTGCGGGTACCAGCCGGCAGTTCGCGGGGGCCTTGCCCGGGCTCGACGCCCCTGCGTTCAGCTACCTGGCCCTGGGGGCGCTGCGAGGGTGGGCAGACGAAGACGGCAACGGCGCGGTGACCGCGGGGGAGGCGATTCGATACATCAACTCAGTCATCGCGACGACGGTGACGGGAAGAACGCAGACCCCGCAGTTGAACCCGGCGACGGCTGAGAGTCTGGTGATTGGAAGGGCGGGGAAGAACGAGCCGGCGCCGCCGCTGGGAGACATCGTCTTGCAGGTGAAGATGGGCACGGGTGGGCGAGTGGCCGAGACGAAGGAAGAGGTGGTGGAGCCTGCGCCCGAGGTGAAAGTGGGAGGGCCGAGGGTGTCGAAGGGGAGCGTGAAGGCGGTGGTGGGCAGCCTGACCATCAAGACGATTCCAACGGGAGTGAGGCTGGACCTGGTGGACCCGAAGGGGGCGACGCTGGCGACGAAGAGCCCGTTCATCAAGGCGGACGCGACGTCGGGTGTGTGGAAGGTGAAGGCGACGGCTGAGGGGTATGCGCCGGAACAGACAGAGGTCGAGGTGCCGCCTGATGACGTGGCGTTCGCGGAGCTGACGTTGAAGCAGTACGCGGGGCTGGAGGTGACGGGGACTCCGGCGGGGGCGAGCGTGAAGGTGACCGGGCCGGGGTTCTCGGACGAGGGCGGGCTGCCGTGGAGCGCGGAGGGGTTGGTGGTGGGGGAGTATACCGTCAGCATCAGTCGGGAGGGCTACAAGCCGCAGGAGTGGAAGGGCGTGTTGCAGCCGGGGAAGACGCAGCGCTTGACGACGAAGCTCGAGCGGCTGAAGGCAGAAGGGCGCACCACGGGTGGGTGTCCGGCAGGGATGACCTTCGTGAAGGGGGGCACGTACACCCCTGGCGACCAGAAGGCCCAGGTGACGGTCGCGGACTTCTGCATGGACGTGACGGAGGTGACGGTGGCGGCCTACGCGACGCGGGCGACCGCTCCGACCACCGCGGACTGGGGAGGTGCGACTGCCGAACAGAAGAAGAATGCGAGTCAATTCTGTAATGGCAATCGCAGTGACAGAAGGAACCACCCCGTGAACTGCGTCAACTGGAAGGCTGCTGTCGAGTATTGCGAGGGACTTCGGCAACGGCTGCCAACCGGGGAGGAATGGGAATGGGCCGCGAGAGGTGGCGAGCGCGGGTCCACCTACCCCTGGGGCGATTCGGCGCCGGGCTCGCAGGTGTGCTGGGACGGCCAGGGGAGCGACCTCGGGAAAGGCAATCGATACAGCACCTGCGAAGTCGGGAGTTTTCCTGCAGGAGATAGCCCGCTGGGCATCAAAGACCTGGCTGGCAATGTCTGGGAATGGACTGCAAGCACCGAGGAGATCGGGGCTCCCCCTCGGGTGTGCCCCCTGTACCGTGGCGGTGGTTGGGACGGCGACTTTTCTGGCTGGCTTCGCCCCTCGTACCGGCGCTGGCACGACCCGTTCAGCCGCACCGACAACCTCGGTTTCCGGTGCGCCAGGACACCGTAGGCCGTGTCGTTCCCCTTCGTCGTGTTCAGCCTTTGACCCGCGCCCGCCCCCAGGGCGGAGTTTCTGTTTTGGCCATGGGCCGCCACGAGATCACCACTGGCAGGCGCTACTTCGGGCAGTCGGCGAGGTTTTCGAGCATGGCCGCGAACGCCTGCGCTTCTTCTTCGGTGAAAGACTGCACCCCTTCACACGCTGTCTTGTCCTGGAGCAACCGGAAGCTCAGCTCGGTGCGAATGACCTTCCCCGGCAGCGCGTCGTCGAGGGCTCGCAGCTGAAGGTCGGTCAACCGGCAGCTCTCGGTGCCCGGTAAGCCACTCACCATCGCCTGGAACTTCTTCGGCAGCTCGTTCATCGTGTTGACGGCGATGGCCACGTAGCGCTCTTCGGCCACCCCGGGAATTCCGACGATGCGAAACCCCTTTGGCCCGCCGCCTTGCACTGGTCGGCCGGCTTCAATCACGCAGGATGGATGGCTGGCATTTGGAAACATCAGCACAGCGCTCTCACCCCAGGTATCGAACACCACGACACACCGCTTGCGGTCCGACTGCAGCCAGAGTTGCGTCTGCTGCCCCTCACACAGGTCGCCCTTGCGTGTGTCGATGTGCAACCTCAGACGTTGGTCGCGCTCGGCAGCGCGTTTGCTCGCCTTCCCTCCACGCGGGGCGATCTCGTTCGGGAACCGCAGCGTGCTCGGGGCCACCACCTGCGTGTTGACCATGAACTTCCATGACAGCTCGGAGGTTGCGGTGTCGACGGTCACCAGCTCGGAGTCGACGACCACGCTCGAGTTCGTCTCGACCACCACGACCCCCGTCTTCCCGACGGCGTCGATGAGGGCCAGGCGCGCCCACCGGGAACGGCCTCCGCCGATGGATTCGTCGTCGAGGACTGGCGCCACCGCGAGGGTGAGCGAGCCCTTGAGCTTGACGGTCTTCAACTGCTCGACGCCTTTGGCGATTCTCGCCTCCAGGTCCGAGCGAAACGTCTCGCGCAAGGTGTTGCGTTGTGACTTCCACGCCTCGTAGTCCTCGGTGTTGATCGCCGCCGACGCGCAGATCCACGTCTCGGACGCGGCCGTCTTCCACGGGCGAATCGACGGCTCGAGCGAGTCGCAGTCGCCATCTTTGCAGAGCCGATCTCTCAGCCTGGTGCGAGCGTTCTGCGAGGCCACCTCCTGGGCGTTCAGCGTCGACTTCTCGACCGCCGCGATCTCCATCTCGACCCGGCCCACCTCGGGCAGCTTGATGTTACACACCGCGGGTAACGGTTCGTTGGCGCTCGGCCCAGCCGCCAGCAGCATCATCGTCAGCACAGACACGTTCATGGAAGCCTCACTCTACGTCGCGGAAGTCCCGGGCCGATCACCGATCTGCCCGTCGAACAACGGGTTCACCGGAGCTACGAAGGCCCCCCAGCGCTGTTTGTCTTCTCGTTCCAACACCTGGATCTCGTCGCGAATCGCCAGCCAGTCGCCCGGCGGCACCTCGAGGAATACCTTCACCATCTGCGGGTCCAGCTGCGTGCCTGCCAGCCGCGCGATCTGCGCGAACGCCACCTCGGGAGGGCTGGCCTTGCGGTACGGCCGGTCCGACGTCATCGCGTCGAAGGTGTCTGCAATACAGAAGATCCTCGCGCCAATGACAATCTGCTCACCCTTGAGCCCCTGCGGGTACCCGCGCCCATCGAACCGTTCCTGGTGCTGATGGACGATCATGGCGGCGTCCCTCAGGTACGGAATGTTCGACAACATTCTCCACCCCATCTCAGGGTGTTTGCGCATCTCGACCCACTCCTCCGGCGTCAAGGGCCCCGGCTTGAGCAGGATCGAGTCGCGCACGCCAATCTTGCCGATGTCGTGCAGCAGCGCCCCCTGTTCGATGTGCACCAGCAGATCGCCGGCCAGGCCCGCCCCCTCGGCGAGACGCCGGGTGAACTTCGCCACCCGCCACGAATGCCATTGCGTCTCGGTGTCTCGATAGTCGAGCGCCCGGATCATGCCTTCCAGCAACCCGCTGGTGCGCTCGGTCACCTGCTGCTCGAGGGACGCGTTGAGAATCGTCAACCGCTCGTTCCGGTTCGCCAGCTCGCGAGTGAGGCGGCGGTTCTCGTTCACCAACCGCGAGTAATCGACCGCCTGTTGCAAACCGAAGCGCAGATCATGCAGTTGCCAGGGTTTGCTCAGAATTCGAAACACCTCGCCCCGGTTGACCGCCTCGATGGCCACCTTGAAGTCATTGGCCGCGGTGATCAGCAGGCGAATCGCGTCTGGCTTTCTGGCCCGCAAGACCGCCAGCAGCTCGATGCCGTTCAGGTTGGGCATCATGTAGTCGGTGATCACCAGGTCGAAGTCGGTCTCGGCGGCGGCCCGCAGGGGGTCGGTGTGCACCGTCACCGGGTGGCCCATCGACTCGAGGATCTTCCTGAGCACCTCGGTGATCGACGGGTCGTCATCCACCACCAGAAACCGTTCCATGCGCTCGGATCTCCTCGGCTTTTGCTGCCAATCGGCGCACTGTAGCCCCGAGCCGCCCCGGGACGAGACCCCTGTACGTGCTGCAGCGGTTTTCTGGCCGACCCCCGTCGGCGTCGTCTACCATCACAGGGACTTATGCCGAGAGGCGCGCCCCGCGCGAAGAGCCAGCCCCCTTCGTCTTCATCTTCCACCCAACGGGTCCCCGTGATCGTGATGGGCCTCGGCGCCATCGGTCAGGAGATCGCCCGCGCCGCGCTCGCCAGCGAAGAGGTCGAGCTGATCGGCGCGGTCGACACCAACCGCCAGCTGACCGGGCGCAAGGTCACCGACGTCATCGGCCTGCCCGCCGGCCGCCTCGAGGTGCAGGCCAGCCTGGGCGTCGCGGTCGGTCGCCGGCAGGGGGTGGTGTTGCTGCACGCCACCGGCTCGCGCCTGCCCGCCGTGAAGGACCAGCTGCTCGAGGCCATGTCTCACGGGCTGCACGTGGTCTCGACCTGTGAAGAGCTCGCGTTTCCCTGGTTCAACCACCAGAAGCTGGCCGATCAGCTCGAGGCCGCCGCCCAACGCGCGAAGGTGGCCATCGTGGGCACCGGCGTGAACCCCGGCTTCGTGCTCGATCGCCTGGTCGCCACGCTCGGCCAGGTCTGCGGCGCCGTGAAACACGCCAAAGTGAGCCGTACCGTCGACGCCCGCACGCGCCGGGTCTCGCTGCAGCGCAAGGTGGGCGCCGGCCTGAGCGAAGAGGAATTCTTCAAGCTGGTCGACCAGGGCCAACTGGGCCACGTCGGCCTGGTCGAGTCGGCCGCGCTCGCCGCGCTGGGCCTCGGGCTGCACTGCGACGACTACGAAGAAGAGCTGACCCCGGTGTTCGCTGAAGAGGACATCAAGGGCGGCGCCTTCGTCGTCAAGAAGGGCCAGGTCGCCGGCATGCATCAGGTGGCCATCGCGCTCGACGACGGCCAGGAACGCGTGCGCCTCGAGCTGATGATCGCGCTCGGCGCCGACGACCCCGGCGACGTGATCGAGCTCGACGCCGACCCGAAGCTGACCGTGAACATTCCCGGCGGCATTCCCGGCGACCGTGGCACCGCGAACCTGGTGCTGAACGCCGCGCCCCGGGTCACCGCCGCCGAAGCCGGCCTGCTCACCGTGCTCGAGTTGCCCGCAGGCCGTTAAGAAGGAGCCCCTGTTCGATGCTCGATCGCTCTGCCGTCGGTCGCACCACGCCGCCCACCCTCAATGAGATCGAGCGAGGCGCCATTCGCCGCTTCGCCGAGGCCCTGGGCGACTACAACCCGATCTACTTCGACGCCGAATACGCGCGCGCCTCGGGCTACACCAACATCGCCGCGCCGCCCTCGTTCCCCGTCTCGTTCGCCACCGGCAGCGACCTGCGCGAGCTGATCGGGGTGCCCAACCGCAACCTGCTGCTGGGCGAGGTCACCTTCGAGTACGAGCGCGCGATCGTCGCCGGTGACCGGCTGCTGGTCACCAGCCGAGTCGCCGAGATCGCCGATCGTTCGGGCGCCGCCGGGCGCGTCGAGATCGCGGTGATCGAAGACGAGGGCCGCGACGAAGAGGGCCAGCGGGTCTTCCGCTGTCGTCGCTCGTACGTGGTGCGCAACACCAGGGAGCCCTGATGCCCCCCCGCAAGCTCTACTTCGAGAACCTCCGGGTCGGTGACGAGCTGCCGGCGATGGCCAAGTCGCCCATCGATCGCGTGCAGATCGCCCGCTACGCCGCCGCCACCAACGACTTCAACCCGCTCAACGTCGACGAGCTGCAGGCGAGGGTGTTCGGCATGCCGTCGGTGGTCGCTCCGTCGACGCTGGCGCTGGGGTTCCTCGGCCAGCTGGTCAGCGACTGGGCCCGCGGCGGGCAGGTGAAGAAGGTCTCGGCGCGCTTCACCCGCATGCTGTGGCCCAACGACACCCTGGTCTGCAAAGGCCGGGTGAGCGACCGCTTCGGAGAAGGGGGCAAGTACTACGTCGAGCTCGACGTCTGGGCCGAGAACCAGAAGGGTGAGCTGGTCGCCCGCGGCACCGTCACCTTGAAGATCTTCTATTCGTTCGAAGACGAGAACCGCTTCCGCACCGGCCAGCCCCCGCTGATCGTGAACGTGCCCAGGGAGTCGATCCTGGTGGCTGCGCCTGCCGCTCCGCCGCCGCCCACTGGGACCGTCGGCCCACCGAAGCCGAAGTCTGCGGCCGCGAAGGCGAAGTCTGCCAAAGAGAAGGCCCCGAAGCCGGCCGTCGGGGCTTCCAGAAAGAAGAAGTAGGGCTTGCCGCAGTGCGTCCAGGCCCGTTGACTTGAGAATCAGCTGAACAACAGGATGGCTCCTGTTACGACGCTGTGTGTCAAACGGCCGTTCTCCCCCTCCCTGGAGCCCTCCCGCATGTCAGTCGGAATCAATCGCTACAAAGCAGACCTTCGCGAGATGCAGTTCGTCCTGTTCGAGCAGTTCGGCTTCAAGGAGTTCGCTGGCAAAGGCCCCTACGAGGGGTGGGATGAGGAGACGGCGAAGACCATTCTTCAAGAGACCTACCGCTTCGCGCGCGAGGTGCTCGGGCCCCTCAACGGCTCAGCCGATCGCGAAGGCTGCAAGGTGGTGGACGGCAACGTCGTCACCCCCAAGGGCTTCAAGGACGCGTGGAAGCAGCTGTTCGAGGCGGGCCTGAAGCAGATCGCGGTGCCGAAGGAGCATGGCGGGCAGGGGGCTCCCTTCGCCCTGTACGCGCTGATCGAAGAGATCACCTCGGGCGCCAACACCGCCTTCAACATGTACCCGGGCCTGGCCTGGGGCGCGGCCGAGGTCATCTCGCAGTGTGGCACCGAGGTGCAGAAGCGGCTGTTCGCCGACAAGATGTTCAACGGCCACTTCGGCGGCACCATGTGTCTGTCAGAGCCGCACGCCGGCAGCGACGTGGGCTCGGCCAACACGAAGGCCGTCAAGCAGGCCGACGGTCGGTACAAGATCACCGGCACCAAGATCTACATCTCGGGCGGCGATCACGATCTCGCCGAGAACATCGTGCACCTGGTGCTGGCGCGCATCGAAGGCGCTCCGGCGGGCACCAAGGGCCTGTCGCTGTTCATCGTTCCCAAGAAGCGCGTGGGCGCTGACGGCGCGTCGGGACAGCTCAACGACGTTCAGGTCGCCTCCATCGAGCACAAGATGGGCATCAACGGCTCGGCCACCTGTGTCTTGAACTTCGGCGAGAACGGCGAGTGTTTCGGTGAGCTGGTCGGCGCCGTCGAGCATCAGGGCATGCCGCAGATGTTCAAGATGATGAACGGCGCGCGCATCGCGGTCGGCATTCAGGGCCTCGCGGTCGCCTCCAGCGCCTACTTGAACGCGCTGGAGTACGCCAAGGACCGCAAGCAGGGCGCCAACTTCAAGTTCTGGAAGGACCCCTCGAAGCCGCGAGTGGCGATCATCGAGCACCCGGACGTTCGCCGCATGCTGCTGGAGCTGAAGAGCCACGTGGAAGGCATTCGCGCGCTGGTGGTGAAGCTCGCCTCGCACCGCGATCTGGCGCTGCTCTACCAGGGCAAAGACGACGAGAAGTCGACGTACCACAACAGCCAGGTCGACCTGCTCACCCCGCTGGTCAAGGCGTACGCCAGCGACGAGGCCTTCCGCCTGACCGGCGTGGCGCTGCAGGTGTACGGCGGGGCAGGGTTCCTCAAGGACTGGCCCATCGAGCAGTATGTGCGCGACTCGAAGATCTTCAGCATCTACGAGGGCACCAACCACATTCAGGCGATGGACCTGGTGGGCCGCAAGCTGGGGCAGAACGGCGGCGCCAACTTTCAGGCGTTCATGGGCGACATCGGCGCCTTCGTCGAGAAGCACAGCAAGCACCCCATCTTCGGCAAAGAGGTCGTCGCGCTGGGCTCGGCGTCAGAGGCGGTGGTCAGCACCGCGATGGCCTTCATGGGCTTCAGCCAGAGCGACAAGGTCTCGCTGGTGCCCCTGTCGGCCAACCGGTTCCTCGAGATGATGGCCAAGACCACCGTGGGCTTCGTGCTGCTCGACGCCGGCGTGAAGGCCGAGGAGGCCAGCGCGAAGCTGGCGGCTGATCACGCAGACCGCGCGTTCTACGAGGGCAAGCGGTACTCGGCCCTGTTCTACGCGCGCAACGTGCTGCCCACCGTCAAGCAGCTCGCCGAGATGGTGATGCTGGAAGACGAGACCCCCACGCAGATCGCCGACGCGGCGTTCGCCTCGAGCTGAGCCGCCGAGCAGTCTATTGCGAGGTTCCCAGCCGACGTCTTCCTTCGGGGAGGCGTCGGCTTCGTCTGTGAATGAGGCGCGTGATGCTGATGGCGGGCGCAGCGGTGGTCGGCTCGTACCTCGCCCTGCTGGCCCTGGTCTTCGTCGCGCAGCGCACGCTGGTGTTTCCTGCGCCCGCGCAGGCGGCTCGGCCCAGCGCGGCGTCGACCATCGTCGAGCTGCCCGAGACGATCTTGATGGTGCGCCCGCCGCCGACCCCGGGTGTTCCCGTGGTGCTGCACTTTCATGGCAACGGCTCGCAGGTCGCCGACACCGAGTGGCTCGCTGACGAGTTCGCGCGACAAGGCCTCGGCTTCGTGGCCGTCGAGTACCCGGGCTACGGCCTGGCTGCGGGCAAGGGCAGCCCGTCGGAGGACTCGATCGTCACCGCCGCGCTCGCAGCGGTGCAGCACGTGACGGGCACCCTGCAGCTGGCGCCGAAGGACCTGGTGCTGTCGGGTCAATCTCTGGGAACCGGAGTCGCGGTCGAGCTGGCCAGGCGCGGGGTGGGGCGCCGGATGATCTTGATCACGCCGTACACCTCGCTGCCCGACGTCGGGGCGCGGGCCTTCCCGTTCCTGCCCGTGCAGCTGTTGATGCGCGATCGCTTCGAATCTGGCGACAAGGCCAGCAGCATCGCGATGCCGGTGCTGATCGTGCACGGCACCGCCGATGAGGTGGTGCCCTTCGAGCTGGGGGAGCGCCTGTCGACCCTGTTCCCCCACGCGACGCTGATGCGCCTCGAGGGCGCGCACCACAACGACGTCATCGACGCCGAGGGAGTCGTTCAGGGCTTGATCGAGTTCGTCAAGAAACCTTGACGATTACTTCCCGGTCGCTTCGCGGACGCCGATGGCGAGCTGCCCCAGGCCGGCGGACTTGGCCATTTCCATCACCTCGACCACCTTGCCGTGGGGCACGCCCTCGTCGGCCTGCACGATCACCAGCGTGTCGGGGCTCTTCGCCTTCGCGGCCTCGAAGGCCTTCTTCATCTCGTCGGCGCTCACCACGTCGCCCGCCAGCACCAGACGACCGTCAGAGAGGATGGCGATGGACAGATCGTTCGACTGCGCCGCGACGTCGGCGGAGCCCCCCTGTGGCAGGTTGACCTTCAGCCCCGCCTTCGCGCCGTTGCCCTGGTTGGTGATCACCGAGCTGGTCACCATGAAGATGACGAGCAGCACCAGGAAGATGTCGGTCAGCGGCGTGATGTTGATCTCGGCGAACATGCCGTCGTCGGTGGTGGGGTCATCACCTCCTGGGACCTTGCCGACCGACACCTACGCGTTCCCCACGATGGGTGAGGCCGTCGAGGGGACCTGAGGCGCGGCTTCTCCTGCTGGCGTGGTCACCTTGGGCGCTTCGCGCAGCAGCTCGACGAATTCTTCGGCTGTCAGCTTCAGCTCGACGTTGAGCCGGCCGAGCCGCGCCTGGAAGATGTTGAAGAGCACCACCGCCTCGACCGCGACGACGATGCCGGCAGCCGTGGCGACCAGCGCTTCCGAGATGCCCGTCATCACCGCCGCCGAGCCGCCCGTGCCGCCCGACTCGACGTCGACCCCGAGATCGCGGAACGACTTCATGATGCCCGCCACGGTGCCGAACAGGCCCACGAAGGGCGTGGTGGCGCCGATGGTCCCCAGGATCCACAAGCCGCGCTTCATGCGCAACGCGAGCTGCACGCGTTCGCGATCGACCGCCGCGTCGAGGGCTGGGCCGGTGGTCTTCTGTGCGCGATCAAAACCCGCTCGGAAGAGATCTGCCGAGAGCGTGGTGGCCCGGTCAGCCGCCGAACGCGCCGCCGCCACGTCGCCCCGCAGCAGGTGCTTCGAGATGGTCGAGGCGAGCTCGTTGGCTCCCGTGCCGACGCCCCACAGCGCCAGCATTCGCTCGATGGCCACGCCCAGCGCCAGCACCGACGCGAGCAGAATCACCACCATCGTCAGCCCGCCGAGGCGGATGTAGTGGACCAGCTCGTCGAAGCTCATTGGTGGACCGGGGTCTTAGCGGGCCGTACTCTCTGACGCCATGACAGCGCTTCGGGCCGCCATGCTCCTGCTCGTCCTGGCGGGCACCCTGGGCTGCCCCCGCCTGCCGCCCCTCGACTACGGGAAAGACGGCCCCGCTTTGGACGCCGCCGACCTGCTCAAGCGCATCGCGGTGTCCGAGTCCCAGGTGTTCTCGGTGAAGGGTGACGCCCGCTTGCTGGTCGACAGCCCGCAAGGGAAGGGCAGCGTCTCGCTCTTCGTCGCGGTGCTGCACCCGGCGTTCATTCACATCGAGCAGGTCGACTTCTTCGGCCGCCCCCAGGGGGTGATGGTGACCGACGGTGAGCGCTTCGGCCTCTACGACGCCCAACAGGGCAAGTACTTTCGCGGGCCGGCGTCCGTCGCGAACCTGGCGCGCTTTCTTCCCATTGCCCTGCCTCCGAAAGAGCTGGCGGCGCTGCTGCTGGGCCGGGTCCCGCGCGTGCCAGGGGAGGCGTCTGACTTCTCGATCGATGAGCCGACCCGCTCGTACCGCCTGGCGCTGACCCGCGGAGCCATCACCCAACGCCTGCTGGTCTCCACCGGCACCCACCGCGTCACCCAGAGCCGTATCAGCGGCACCGATACGTATGCCATCGACGCCGATGAAGTGACCTCGTTCGGCGCCGCCGAGCTGCCGAAGCACCTGGTGCTCGACGCGCTGACCGCGAAGACGAAGGTCGAGCTGTTCTACAAGGACATCACCGTCAACGAGACCCCCGAGGTGACGCTCTTCGAGATCGAGCCCCCCGAGAACGTGCCTGTGGTCGAGGTGCAGGCCGACGGCAGAGAAGTCGGTCCGTGAGAGCGGCGCTGGGGCTGGTGATCGTCTCCTGCCTGTCGTGTGGCGGGTGCTCGAAGAAGCCGCAGAACACAGAGCAGCCGACTCCAGACAAGGCCTGGCTCGAAGGCGCGGTGGTGCCCGAGTCGCCTGCCCAGAAGCCCAGCCGCGGAGGCACGCTCACCGTTCGCGTCGCCGTCGAGCCCACCGGGTTCTCGCGCATTCATGATCAACAGGCCGAGGGCACCATGGTCCGGTACATCACCGGCACCGTCTACGAGACGCTGGGCCGCCTCGATCCCCAGCATCCTGAAGGCGAGCTGCTGCCATCGCTCGCCGACTCGTGGACGCAGCTCGGCGCCGTGCTCACCGTGGCCCTGAAGCGCGGCGTGCAGTTTCACGATGGCTCGCCGTTCACCTGCGCCGACCTCGCGGCCGTGATCGCCGCCATTCGTGATCCCGCGCACCTCACCGTGGCGATGCGCACCGCGCTGGGCCCCATCGAGTCCGTCGAGTGCGTCGATGACCTCACCCTTCGCGTGAAGTGGACCGAGCCGTCGATCTTCACCACCCGTGCGCTGCTGGGCTCGGTGCCTGCCATGCCCTCGGAGGCGCTGGTGGGCGACTTCGACACGCTGCCCATTCATCGCGCGCCGATCGGCACGGGCCCGTTCCGGTTCTCGGCCTTCGAGCCCGGCAACCGATTGGTGTTGACGCGTGTCGACGGACCTCGCGCCACCGCGTTCCTCGACCAGGTGATCATTCGCTTCGTGAAGGACGACACCGTGGCCCTGTCGCTGTGGGAACAGGGCGCCTTCGATCTCTTCACCCGCATTCCACCAGCCACCTGGCGCGCCATCGAGAAGCTGCCCTGGGCCGTGCGCGACTATCGCCGGCTGCGCTTCGACGAGAACGCCTACGGGTGGATCGGGTGGAACCGCCAGCGCCCGGTCTTCGACGACGTGCGGGTACGACGGGCCCTGGCCATGCTGTACCCCGCCGAGGCGATCTCGAAGGCTGTCGAGCTGGGCCTCGAGGTGCGCACCACCTGCCCCTTCTTTCGCACCTCGGCCAGCTGTGACCCCAGCATCGTGCCGCTGCCCTACGACCCGCCCGCGGCGAAGGCGCTGCTCGACGAAGCGGGGTGGAAGGACCTCGACGGTGACGGGTTGCGAGAACGCAACGGCGTGCCCCTGGCCTTTTCGTTTCTGATGGTGTCTTCGTCGCAGCGGCTGGGCAAGGTGCTGCCGCTCTTCCAGGAACAGCTGGTCGCCGCGGGCGTGAAGCTGGCCCTCGAGCCAGTAGACGCCGCGCAGAGCATCGCCCGCATGCGCACCCACGACTTCGACGCCGCCGCCATGAGCTGGTCGAACCCCGACGCGCTGCAGGACCAGTTCGATCTGTTCCACTCGTCGCAGATCGACGGGGGCAAGAACTCCGTGGCGATCTCGTCGCCTCGGCTCGATGCCCTGCTGACCACCATTCGCCACACCGCGAACCCCGTCGAGCGCGCCGGGCTCGAGCGACAGCTGCACCGGCTGCTGTTCGACGATCAGGTCTACCTGTTCCTCACGGCCAGGCCGTCGCTCGACGCCGCGAAGCGCCGGGTGCACGGGCTGTCGCCGTCGCTCGCCTGGTACGACCTGTCGAAGGTCTGGGTGGATCCGTGACGCTACTGCGCTTCGTGCTGACCCGCCTGGCGTGGATGGTGCCGACCTTCCTGGCGATGACGGTGCTGACGTTCGCGGTGGCGCACCTCGCTCCGGGAGACCCGCTGCAGCTCTCGGAGTCGGGCGGGGTGTCGGGCGCGGTCATCGACGCGGCGAGGCAGCAGCAGGGGCTCGATCGCCCCCTGGCGGGCCGCTACCTGCGCTGGTTGGCCAACGCGGCGCGGCTCGATCTGGGCCGAAGCGCGATCGATCACGTCGAGGTGACCACCAGGATTCGTGAGGCCTTGCCACGGACGGTGCTGGTGTCAGGGCTCTCGCTGCTGGTGGCCCTGCTCGTCGCGATTCCCCTCGGCAGCTGGCTCGGCGCCAGAGATCGGCGACCGCTGAGCCGTCTCGTCGGCGCGGCCCTGACGCTCGCCTCGGCGGTGCCGTCGTTCTGGGTGGCGGTGATGGCCTTGTTGCTGCTGGCCACGCCGCGAGGGGTGATGTGGTTCCCGTTTCAGGGCCTCGGCGAGTCCAATGCCGGCGCGCTCGAAGTGGCGTGGCACCTGGTGCTTCCCGTGACGTGTCTGGCGTGGCCGCTCATCGCCTGGCTCACCAGCGTGGTGCGCAGCGGGGTCGCCGAGTCCCTGGAACAGGACTTCGTGCGCGCGGCCCGGGGCAGGGGGCTGTCCGAGCGGCGGGTCCTCTTTCGGCACGCGTTGCCCAACGCCTTGTTGCCGGTGGTGACAGTGGTCGGCCTGCAGCTTCCACACGTGGTCGCAGGCAGCGTGGTGATCGAGCGGGTTTTCGGCATCGGGGGCATGGGGTCGATGGCCTTCGAGGCGATCGGCACCCGCGACTACCCGGTGGTGATGGGCGTCGCCACGGTGATGGCCGGGGTGACGCTGCTGTCGATGCTGCTCACCGATCTCGCGTACGCGGTGATCGACCCCCGCGTCCGGTTGACGAGGCCTTCGTGAAGCCTTCGCGAGTCGGGTCCGTCGTGCTGCTGAGCTGGGTCGTGGTGGCAGTGTTCGCTGACCTGCTGGCGTCTGATCTGCCCCTCGCGGTGCGCGTCGATGGCACCACCTGGCTGCTGCCGGCCTGGACCCGCCCGGGCTCGCTGGTCGGCCAGACCCAGCAAGGCCTCGCTGGTCGCGCCGAGTGGCTGGTGGGCACCCCCATTCCTTTTGGCCCCCTGCAGACCTTCGTCACCGGCGACTCGACGCGCACCGACGAGCCGCTGGCGGGCCCCGACGGCCGTCACTGGCTGGGCAGCGACGAGATCGGTCGCGACGTGCTCGCCCGCATCATTCATGGAGCTCGCGTGACGCTCTTCGTGGCCGTCGGGGTGGTCCTGCTGTCGACCATGTTGGGCGTGGTGCTGGGCGCCCTGGCGGGGTTCCTGGGAGGGCTCACCGACCTGCTGGTGTCCCGGGCGATCGAGCTGGCCACCACCTTCCCGACGGTCTTCTTCCTGATCACCATCGTCGCCGCGCTGCGGACCCCCTCGCTGCCCGCGGTGGTGCTGGTGCTGGCGCTCACCCGGTGGCCCGAGCCGGCGAGGTTGATGCGCGCCGAGGTGCTGCGCCTGAAGACCCTCGACTTCATCGAGGCCGCGAGGGCCCTGGGCGCTTCGAACAGCCGCATCGTCCTGCGCCACCTGGTGCCCAACGCCCTCAAGCCGGTGATCGTCTCGTCGACCTTCGCGGTCGGCAGCGCGGTGCTGCTCGAGTCGGCGCTGTCGTTCCTGGGGCTGGGCGCTGCTCCGCCCACCGCCAGCTGGGGTGAGCTGTTGCAGCAGGCGCACCGGTCGCTGGTGACCCCCGGCGCGTGGTGGCTCGCGGTGTTTCCGGGCCTCGCCATCGCCTCGCTGGTGCTGGCGACGCACGCCGTCGGGCAGGGCCTTCGCCGAACATTCGACGCCCGGCCGTAAGGGGGTAGAGTTCGTCTCGTTCATGCCGACGATTCGTCTGGGCGACCTGCTCGTCAAAGCCAAGGTGGTGTCCGACACCCAGCTGAAGGCTGCGCTCGCGGAACAGCAGAAGTGGGGCGGGCGCCTCGGCGAGATCCTGGTGCGCATGAACCTGGTCAACGAGGACCTGCTGGTCAAAGCGCTCTCGAAGCAGCTCAACGTGCCCGTCGTGAACCTGGAGACGATTCAGGGCGTCCCTGCGCATGTGCGCAGCAAGGTGCCAGCTGACGTGGCGCGCGACCTGGTGGCCTTGCCGCTGCAGCTCAGAGACGACGGAAGGACCCTGGTGGTGGCGATGGCCGAGCCCCAGAATCTCAAGCAGCTCGACACCCTGTGGTCGCTCTCGCGGTGCAGGGTGGTGCCGCAGATCGCCGGGCGCCAGGCGATCGCCAGGGCGTTCGCCAGGTTCTACGACGGCGCGCAGGACCTCGATGACGTCGAGGGCAGCTTCAAGCTGGTCAACTCGCAGGGGCACACGCTCATCAAGAACGTCGAGGGCGTGGCTGCCAGGCAAGACGCCGATCGCAAGGCGAGCAGGGACGCCGCGGCGCGCGCGACACCTGCTGCCGAAGCGGCGTCATCGTCCGCGGTGATGAAGAGCCCGGCCGAAGCGCTCCGCGCCATCGAAGACGCTCAGCGGAAAGAGGTGGGGGTGCTCAAGGCCATGGTCGAGCTGCTGATCGAGAAGGGCGTGTTTTCGAGGGAAGAGTACCTGGCGAAGGTGAAGCGCTGAGGCTCGATGCGCAAGAAGCTCGGTGAAATTCTCACCGCCTCTGGGGCGGTGACCCAGGCTGACCTCGACGCCGCGCTGAGCGATCAGACGGCGGGTGAGCCAGCACGCCTCGGCGATCTGCTGGTGGCCCTGGGCAAGATCACGCCGTTGCAGCTGGCGCGGGCGTTGTCGTCGCAGCACGCGCTGCCCTTCGTGCAGCTGCCGCTGATTCCCGACGAGGTGGTGAAGGTCATTCCCCTCGAGTTTCAGCGCCAGCACCGGCTGATTCCCTTCCGGGTGCAGGGCGAGTCGATGGCCATCGCGATGGCAGACCCGGCCAACACCGACGCGATCGACCAGCTGCGCGCGCAGACCAAGAAGCGCATCACCCGATATGTGGCGGCGTCCGACGATATCGAGGGCAAACACGTCGACGCGCTCGGGGTGCCGCCCACGGCCGGTACGCCGGCCAGCGCCGACCTGTTCGCAGCCCCTTCGGAGGAAGACGAGATGTTCGCGGGGCTCAATCTCGAGCCAGAGCCGCCGCCGGTTCCAGCGGCGCTCGCCATCGCGCCCGTTCGCGCGGTTCCCCCCGCGCCTGCTGTCCGAGCCGCGGTTCCTCCGGTGGCTGCGGTCAAGAGCCTTCCGACGAAGATCGCCGAGAAGGTCCCGTCGCCCGCGCAGACCCAGGCCCCTTCGCCGATCACAGCCGCTGTGCCTGCGCAGCCCAAAGCCGTTCTGAGCCAGGCTCCCGCGACCGGGTTGCTCAAAGCCGCTCCACCGAGCCAGGCGCCTGCGACCGCGACCGCGTCGCCCAAAGCCGCTCCACCGAGCCAGGCGCCTGCGACCGCGTCGCCCAAAGCCGCTCCACCGAGCCAGGCGCCTGCGACCGTGTCGTCCAAAGCCGCTTCGCCGAGCCATGCGCCCGTGACCGCGTTGCCCAGAGCCGCTGCGCTGACCCAGGTTCCTGCCGTCCCCAAAGCCCCTGCGACCAGACCAGCCACGCCCGTCGCCCCGCGACCTGTGGCGCCCGCAGTGGCCCCGGCGGTTCAACCGACCATTCCGGCCGTCCCCACCCTCCATCAGCCCGCGACCTCGCCCCCACCGGTCGAGCGGACCCTGATCGAGGACCT
>VYLD01000164.1_pt1 | contig 24648 bp, 17 predicted proteins | sample 5114401 | NCBI WGS metagenome assembly VYLD01 (sample SAMN12291783, study PRJNA351875) | freshwater metagenome | isolation source: freshwater lake | place: USA: Michigan, Gull Lake | collected 2013-08-08 | reverse complement strand
CTTGCGCGATGAGGTAGTCGGCCACCGCGCGGGCGCGATCTTCGGACAGCTTCTGGTTGGCCCCCTTGACGCCCTTGTTGTCGGTGTGGCCTTCGACGGTGACCGCGCGCACGTTGTTGCGAACGATGACGTCGACCACCTGCTGCAGCAGGCTGTACGAGTCGGCGAGAATGGTGGCCTTGCCGGTGGCGAAGTGCACCTGCTGCAGGATTTCGATCTTGTCGCCCTTGAAGATCACCAGCGCCTTTTTGGGCGTGGGCACCAGCTCGAACGTGAGGGGCATCTTGCCACCGGGGGGGATCTGCACCTCGCGCGTCTGCGAGAGGAACCCGTCGGCGGTCACGCTGGCGGTGTAGGTCCCGGCGGGCACTTCGACCTCGGTCAGCGACGAGGTGCCGCCAGCGCTCGTCATGGCCTCGCTGGTCTCGATGGTGGTGGTCGCGGGGCCTTTGAGGGTGATGATGGCCTTGACCGCCTTCTTGTTGCTGGTGGCCGCGACCTCGAAGAACGCCTTCTTGACGTCGTCTTCGAGCAGCACCTCGACGTTGGCGGTCTTCGAGGGCTCGAGCACCAGGTCCTTGTCGACGGCCTTGAAGCCGTCGCGCGAGATGGTGAGGCGCACTTTGGCGTCCTTGATCTCCAGCGTGGTGAAGCGCCCTTGCGCGTCGGTCGCCGAGGGCAACACGCCGGGGCTGGCGATGACGGCGCCGGCGATGGGGGCCTTGGTGCTGGCGCTGAGCACGGTGCCTTCGACGCGTGAGGTCTTTGGCGCTTCGGCCACCTTCTGCTCGACCTTTCGTTCGCGAACCGTCTCGATGGTCTTCGTCTCGCCACGCTGGAAGGGGTCGATGGCGAAGCTGGCGCCGACGAAGAAGTTCCACGGCGGAGTGGCCGGCACGCCAAGGCCGACCGAGCGGGTGAGGCCCAGGTTGACGCCCGAGACGATCGTGAGGTCCTTGATGGCGGTGACCTTGAGGCCCAGGCCGAGCTGCTGCGGCAACGCCGAGCCCACTGGCACGCTGGAGCCATCGGGCCCGGTCAACACGCCGCCGGCCACGCCCAGCGGGGTGGCCAGGCCGTATTCGACGAAGGGAGTGACGATGGGCAGCGGCACTTCGAGCGACGCGCCAAAGGTGAAGCGGTTGTACCTGTTGATGCCCAGCGCGAACTCTTCAGACGCGTTGAGGCGCTGGGTGACGAGGTTGGAAGTGGAATCGAACACGAACCCCGCGGCCACGTTGGCGATGATCGGCACCTTCGGGGCGACCCTGCGCACGTCGAAGGCGACCAGCAGGTTCGGCTTGAAGCCCACCGCGAAGCGATCGATGCCCTGATTGCCGACGCCCGAGAAGGTGAGCAGGCGAAGATCGACGCCCGCGTGAAAGCCCTTCGTCCATTCATTCGACGCCTTGATGCCGAAGGACAGATCGCCCAGCGCCTGGATCAGGTTGGGGGAAGTGCGGTTGTTGGTGTTCGCCGCGGCCGTGTACCCGACGTACGCCTCGCCCCACGAGAACGGCTGAAAGCTGGCCGCGAAGGTGATGCCCGAACGAATGTCGGTGGCGTTGCGCACCGGGAAGTCGGTGATGCTCAGGTACTCGCCGATGACGCCGACCCGCACCAACCCTTTGGGGCCCATGCGCGCGCCGGGGACGAAGGGCGTGCCGGTGGTCACCGTCCCCAGCGTCACGCGGCCGTTGGTCGGCGCATCGAAGGGGGCGCCCCAGGTCGAGGGGCTGTGCGGCTCGGTGCCCGGAAGGAAGGACTCCTTCTTCGACACGATCGGCAGGGCGTCGGCGTCTTTTGAGTCCTTGTCGGTGGGGGGGGTCGACGGGCCGCTCCCGGTGCCGGCCTTTGGTTTCGGCTCGGTCCTGGGCGCATCCGCGGGCTCTTCTTTCAGGCGGGTCGAGGGCGCTGGCTGCGTTCCCGAGGGTGTCGCGGCAGGTGGCTGCTGCTTCCTGGGTGGCGCCGGCGGCTCGGCCGCGGCCGGCTTCTTCGGCGGCACGGCCGCAGGGTTGGCCGGGGGCGGGGAGGGAAAGGGGGTGCTCCAGTCGTCGCCCGTCTGGGCCAGCGAGGAACAAGCCAGGAAGAAACAGAGGGCTGGGAGTGTGCGGTGCATGGGTCCGGTGTGTGAAGCGGCCGAAACAGACTGTACCCGTCGCCCTGTTACACTGCGAGCATGTCGACGCGCAGGGTGTTGATTCTTGGCAAACGCACGCCTGAGCTGGCGGCGCGCCTCGCCGAGCGCGGTTTCGATTGTGTGTCGTCGGCGCGGACGAACGAGGCGGTCGAGCAGCTGCAACGCCTGCGACCCGACGCGATCGTGGTGTCCCTGTCCGAGCGGCTGGCTCCGGCGGCCCTGCGTGCCCTGCGCAGCGCTCCCGCGTCTCGCGGCGTGCCCCTGGTGTTGGACGGGGCGAAGGTCGCCGGCCGCGCGGTCTTCAAGGTCGACGCGGACGCGGTGGGCCGGTCGCTCGATGAGCTCGACCAGCAGCTGACCGCGAGCATTCGCGCGCGGCGGGCCACCGACCGGGACGAGCTCATTCGCCAGCGCCTCGAGCTGCTGCTGGACGTGACGCGCGTTGGCTGCGACCTGGGCTCGCTCAACCGGCTGGCCCTGCTGGTCGCGCAGCGGCTTCAGGTGGCGCTGGACTGCGAGCAGGCGCGGGTGCTGCAACTCGAAGGGGACGGGCCTCGCACCGCGTGGCTGGTCGACGAGACGAGCCGAACGCCGGTCGACCTGGCGGTGTCGCCCACGCTGCGCCGCGCGATCCAGACCCGTCAGTTCACGGGCGCTGAGGGCACGTGGGTGGTGCCGGTGCCGCACGAGCCAGCGGCCTTCGCGGCCCTGGTGCTTCGCCGCGCCGTGCCCTTCGAGCCTGAAGAGCGCGACTTCCTGTCGGCCCTCGTGGCGGCCCTCTCGCGCGCCGGCCAGCAGGACCAGGCCCACGCGGCGGCGCCGCGCACCGGGGCGGCGTTCGAGGCGGCCTACCTCGAGCGATTTCGCGAGCTGCAGAGCGCCAACCAGCGCCTCAAGGCGCTCGATCGCAAGAAGAATGAGCTGCTCGCCGTGCTCAGCCACGATCTGCGGGCGCCCCTGAACGTGCAGCTCGGCCACGCGCACCTGCTCTTGACCGACCCGTCGCTCCCCAAAGCGCTGACCCCCTCTGCAGAGGCCATTCAGCGCTCGGGCCGCAAGATGCTGGCGCTGGTCGAGTCACTGCTCGAGGGCAGCCGTGGCGAAGACGGGCACATCGTCTTGTTCTCGAAGGCCATGGACGTGGCCGAGACCTGCCAGGAGGCCGTTCGCGACCTGCAGATCCTCGCGGCGAAGAAGGGGGTGGCGCTGCGCGCCGAGGCGCCCATGAGCCTCGAGGTGGTGGGTGACGAGCAGAAGATTCGCCAGGTGCTGCAGAACCTCATCACCAACGCGCTGGATCACGCGGTCGGCGCGAAGACCCTGGTGGTGCGCGCGCGCCTCAAGCCGCAGCCCGACGGCGACGTGGCGGTGGTCGAGGTGAAGGACGACGGCGTGGTGCGCAACCCGGGCGACCTGCTGCTGGCCTTCGAGCGCTCTCGGGGCCTGGGGCTGTCGATCTGTCAGGACTACGTCGAGCGGCACGGCGGCGAGATCTGGGCTGAGGCGCCCACCGGCGGCGGAGCGGTGTTCGCCTTCACCCTGCCCATTCGCCAGAACCGGCCCGCCCCGAAGCCGGTGGTGCCGGCGGGGGCCCCCCTGGTGCTGGTGGCAGAAGACGACCCGGTGTTCGCGCGGGTCTGCAACATGGGCCTCTCGGGGCACTACCGCGTCGAGGTCGCGAGGGATGGCAATGAAGCCGTGCGGCGGGCGAGGGCGCTGCTGCCCGACGCCATCGTGATGGACGTGTCCATGCCCAACCGCGACGGGCTCGATGCCTTGCGAGAGCTGCAGGAAGACCCCATCACGGCCGCCATTCCCGTGCTGTTGATCTCGGGCCACCCGGACCTCTCGGAAAAGCTGCGCGCCCTCGAGCTGGGTCACGTCGACTCGCTCAGCAAGCCGTTCTCGCTCAGCCAGCTGCTCACGCGGGTCGACGAGACGATGAAGCGCCGTGCCGTGCAGGTGCGCGCGGTGGGGGTCGATGCCGAGACGGGGTTGTTCGATCACCTCGGCGTGGTGAACCGCCTCGAGCAGGAGCTCTGTCGCAGCGGCCGCTATGGGCGCGCGCTCGCCGTGGCGGTGCTCAAGCCAAGCCGCGCGGTGGTCGGCGTCGGCGCTGCGGCAGCAGTGGTGCGCAGGGGGCTTCGAGTGCCCGACGTGGCGGGGCACCTGGGGGCTGGGGTCTTCGCGGTGGTCTTGCCTGAGACGTCACCGACCGACGCCCGCCAGCTGGTCGACTCGCTGTGCGTCGCCCTCGCTGAGGCCGGGTGGCCGTTTCGGGCCCGGCTGGAAGACGTCAGCCACGCGGTCAGGGGCGCCGAGGTCCTGCTCGAGACCTTGCTCGCCTGAAGAGCGCCACCCGTGCGGTGCTTCCGTTCTTCCGGCAGGCGAGCAGCTGAAGGGACGGAAGTTGGCCGCGACCCGCCTCGGTAGAGAAGTTCCACGAGCCTTGAGGGCCAGCGGGGGGCCAGGTGCGCTGGCGGTCTGCGTCGCGGCCCCGCTACACTCCGGCTCGATGCTTCGTGCCGCGACCTGGGTGCTGGGGGTGCTGGTGGCCGGTCCTGTGGTGGCGGGGCCTCCGAGGCGGCCGCCGGTCGATCTGCAAGCCATGCACGAGGCGATGGGCAGCCAGGAGCCCTCAGTCTCCTACCCGAGCGCTGCGTCCTACGCACACTTCCTTCACGCCCGGCTGTCTCACCACCAGGGCGATCACCGCACGTCGTTGGACGAGCTGCGCCTGGCGCTGGCGACGGACGATGGCAGCCCGTATCTGATCACCGAGCTGGCCGAGCAGTTCGCGCGCCTCTCAGAGCTCGAGCGGGCCGAGGCCCAGCTGAAGCGCGTGCTGGACAAACACCCCGACTACGCCGCGGCGCAGCTCCTGATGGGGCGGGTGCTGTACGAGGCCCAGAAGACGACGCGCGCGCGGGTGCATCTGGCGCGGGCGATCAAGCTGCGCCCCAACGACACCGAAGCCTATCTGGTGCTCACCCAGCTGGCGCTCGATCAGGGCAAGATCGACGAAGCGAGCAGGGTGGTCGACGAGCTGTCTGCGGCGCTGCCCGGCGAGCCCGTGGGCTTCCATCGCCTCGGCCTGGCCCTCGCCGAGCGCGGAGACTCGGTGCGCGCCGAGAAGCTGCTGACCCGCGCCGTCGAGCGCGACCCCGGCGACGTCGAGGCGTGGGTGACCCTGGCGCGGCTGTACGAGGCCTCATTCCGCAGCCAGAAGGCGCTCGACGCTTTCTCCAAGGCCATCGAGCGGGACCCGGACAACAAAGACGTGCTGCTCGCCGCTGGCCGGCTCGCGCTGCGCCTGGACCAGCCCGTCGAGGCGAAGGCCGCGTTCGACCAGCTGCTCTCGCTGGGCCGCGACCCCGAGGTGGTGGTGAAGATCGCGTTCTCGTACCTGGCCACCCACCGACTGAATGACGCCGCGGCGGTGCTCGACACGGCGCGCCGCCAGCTCACCGAGCCCCGCCTGCACTTCTATGCCGGCCTGGTGCACGAGCGGGTGCGTGCCTGGGCCCGGGCCGGTGAGGCCTTCGCCGACGTGCCGGTCGCCGCCGGTGAGCTCTTCTTCGAGGCCCGCCTGCACCGCGCGCTGTGCCAATCGGCGCTTGGTCAGCACCGCGCCGCGCTGGACGCGCTCAACGCGCTCAGCGTCGATCAGCCCGGGCTGTCGGGCCTCACGCCAGCCCTGGCCCGGGCGCTCGAGAGGGCCGGAAAGCCGAAAGACGCCGAGCAGCTGCTGCTCAAGGCCTTCGCGCAGAGGGCCTCGGCCGAGGTGCTCGAGGCCCTGGGCGGCTTCTACGAGCGGCAGGCGCGCACCCCCGAGGCGATCGCGCTGTTCTCATCCGCCCTCGCCCGGTCGCCGTCCGATGAGGCGCTGCGTTTTGCCCTGGCGGCCGCGCTCGAGCGCAGAGGCGACTGGGTTCGGGCCGTCGACACCATGCGCATCGTGCTCGAGCAGAACCCCGGCAACGCCGCGGCGATGAACTTCATCGGCTACACCCTGGCCGACCATGGCGGAGACCTCGACGAGGCCGAGCGGCTGGTGAAGAAGGCGCTCGAGGCGAAGCCCGACTCCGCGGCCTTCCTGGACTCGATGGGGTGGGTGTGTTTTCGCCGCGGCGACTACGAGCGGGCCGTCGATCTGCTCGAGCGTGCGGTGGCCGAGGCACCCGATGAGCCGACCCTGCTCGAGCACCTCGCCGACGCCTGCGCCAGGGCCGGCCGAAAACAACGGGCCGAGGCCGTGTTGCAGCGGGCCCTTCAGGTGGTGACCGAGAGCGCCGAAGCGGCCGATCGGCCCACCCAGCGGCGCGACCTCGAGAAGAAGTTGAAGAGCCTGTAAAAGTGCATCACTTCGCTCACCCCCGCGTGTAGCTTCCCGCTTCGGCCTTTCATTTCGGGAGCGGGCGTGGCTCAGCGTGACGAAGGTTTTTTCTCGGCGAAGGACGGCACCCGGTTGTTCTGGCGCAGCGCCATTCCGGACGGCGCAGTGAAGGCCTGGGTCGGTGTGGTGCATGGGTACGGCGATCATTCCGGCCGGTACCTGTGGGTGATCGATCAGCTGGCCGCTGCGGGGTTCGGGGTGCTGGCCTTCGACTACCGCGGGCACGGCAAGGCCGACGGGCGTCGTGCTGACTGCGGCCAGTGGGACGAGTACCTCGATGACCTGGCGGTCTTCTGGGACAAGCTGCGAGGGCTCGCCGGCGAGAAGCCGACCTTCCTGCTCGCGCACAGCCACGGCGCGTTGATGGCCACGCACTGGGCGGCCGCGCAGCCGGTGGGCCTGAAGGGGCTGGTGCTCTCGTCACCGTTCTATCGGTTGGGGTTCGACCCTCCGCCGCTCAAGGTCTTTGGCGCAAGGCTCGTTCGCAGCGTGCTGCCGGGGCTGCACCTCGACAACGAGCTGAAGGTCGAGAGCCTCTCGCGGGACCCGGCGTGGCAGAAGGTCAGCGCCGAAGACCCGCTCTATCTGCACGTCACCACGCCGCGGTGGTTCTTCGCCGTCGCCGACGCGCAGGCCCGTCTGGCCGGCAAGGGCGCGTCGGTGAAGGTGCCGCTGCTGACCATCGTGGGCACCGCAGACACGGTCGCTTCAGTGCCTGCGATGAGGGCCTTCTTCGACACCATCGCGTCGCCCGACAAGACGTGGAAAGAGTTCACCGATTTTCGTCACGAGGTGCTGTGCGAGTTGGGCAAAGAGCAGCCCATGGCCGACACTGCGTCGTGGATTTCGTCCAACTGCTGACGTAGGAACCGCACGCGCTCATGGCCACCAACGATCAGATCAACATCATCGGCAAGGGCATCACCATTCGCGGCAGCTTGACCGGCGCAGGCGATCTGGTGGTCGAGGGGCGGGTCGAGGGCCAGGTCAACCTGAAGAACCAGCTCACCATCGAAGCCAGCGGCGTGGTCGAGGCCGACATTCGCGCCGACGAGTTGACCATCAACGGCACGGCCTCGGGCAACATCGACGCGGGCACCAAGTGCAGCATCAACCAATCGGCCAAGGTGAACGGCGACATCAAGGCGGTGCGCGTGGTGATCGAAGACGGCGCCGTGTTCAACGGCTCCATCGAGATGGACGTCAAGCTGCCAGACGACATCTGACGCCGGACCTGCCCGGTTTCGAGGGTGCAGGTGCATCGACTGTGCAGAACAGCTTGAACGACAACAACTGCAGCACCTACGAGGGGCGAAGGACGACACATGGCGAACACGGTCATCGGCTCGAGCATTGTCATCGACGGAGAGATCTCTGGCGATGAGGACCTCGTCATTCAGGGCACGGTGAAGGGCAAGATCTCGCTGAAAGAGAGCCTCTTCGTCGAGGCCTCGGGCGTGGTGGAGGCCGACATCGAGGTGCAGAACGTCGACATCGCCGGCCGGGTCACCGGCAACATCGCCGCCACCGACAAGGTCGAGCTCAAGGCCGACTGCCGCGTGGTGGGCGACGTTCGCGCGCCCCGCATCTTGATCGCGGACGGCGCGAGCTTCAAAGGCAACGTCGACATGGACGTGAAGGAGCGTTGAGTTCATGGCGGCCACCAAGGAGTTCGGGACGAGCGCGGGCGGGGACAGCACGGTGATTGGCCCATCGATTCTCATCAGCGGTCGCCTGACCGGCGATGAAGATTTGACGGTGCGTGGGCGGGTGGAAGGCGAGCTCAACCTCTCGAAGACGCTGATCGTCGAGACCAGCGGCATCGTGAAAGCGAACGTCTCGGTTCGAAACGCCATCGTCTCGGGCGTGGTGGTCGGCAACATCACCGCGTCCGAGAGCGTCGAGCTGACCCGCGAAGGGCGGATGGTCGGCGACATCAACAGCCCCCGGGTGATCATCGTCGACGGCGCCAGCTTCCGGGGCCGTGTCGACATGGGCAACGCCGAGCCGCGGCCGCAGAGCGAGCGCCCCACCACGCGGCCCGCAGCTCGCCCGGCCACCACTTCACAGCCTGCGGTCGCGCCGGCCCGGTCGGCGACGCCTGCTGCGCCGCCTCGCCCAGTGGCCAAGCCCCAGCCGCCTCCCATGGCTCCTGCACGAATCGAAGCGAAGCCTGTCGAGGTGGCGCCCAGGGCACCAGCGCCTCAGGCGACCAAGGCGCCGCCGCCGCCACCTCCCCAACCGTTGGCCATCGCCGAGGCGGGGAAGAAGAAGGTTCTGGTAAAGAAGAAGAAGTGACCCTCGCGACTGCGAGGCCTTGCGTCCACTTCGAACTCCCATGGCTGATCCGTCGAACACCCAGAGCCCGGCTTCACCCGACGGAGCGCCGCCGGTGGAGTCGTCGGGTGTGGTGGTGACGCCGCAGGAACAGGCGCTTCCGTCACTTCCGCCTGATTTGGTGGATACCGCTCGAGGAGCAGGGACGGAAGCTCAGCACGAGCCAGAGACCGAGCGGCCCGCCGCCGAAAGCGCTCACGTCGGGGCAGCCGCGAGCTCTGACGAAGAACACGCTGGTGACCAGGTTGAAGCTGACGGCGGTGAAGCTGACGGCGGTGAAGCTGACGGCGCCAGTGACGCAGACGCCGGTGACGCTGAGGATTCCGGTGACGCCGACGAAGAGGGTGACGACGACGACCTCGAAGAGGTCGAGCCGCACGAGGTGCCGCGGAACTTCTCGGCCCCCGCGCTGCTGCCGCTGGATCGGCTCGAGCTTGATGCCACGTATCGCATTCGCGGTGCAGCCGAGGTCGACGATGTCTCGGCGCTCGCCACAGACCTGGCGCGCCTGGGCCAACTCTTCCCCATCGACGTACGGCTGGTGGTGCCCGACAAGCTGCAGATCATCACCGGCTTTCGGCGGGTGGCTGCGCTCAAGGTGCTGCAGCGCGACAAGGTGATCGCGCGGTTGCACACCGAGCTGAGCGACGACGACGCGATGTTGATGGCCCTGGCGTCGGCGATTCACTCGCGCTCGGTCGATCAGGAAGCCCTGACCGCCGTGAAGGAGCGGCTCGCAGGCGAAGGCAAGCTGATCCCCGCGGCCCGCGACATGCTCGAGAAGGCGCTCGCCGAGGACTCGAGCCTCTCACCCGAGAACGTCGAAGAAGAGGTCGACGCCGATGAGCTGGCCAGCGACGTCACCGCCCGGCTCGGGCAGTGCAACCAGGACCTGTCGCTGCTGGCCGATGTCTTCGAAGAGCTCGACCCCGAGCGTCGCGACGCGCTGCTGACCCAGCTGAAGTACTCCATCGATCTGGTGGCGTTCCTGGAGCACCGCAAGTGAGTGGCTTTTCGCTCGAGCTTTCGCAGCTCGAGGGCGATCGCCGCCGCCTGCTGACGTTGCTCACCGAGCGGAGCTACGCGAAGCGGGCGGTCACCTTGTCGAGCGGGAAGACCTCGGACTTCTACATCGACTGCAAGAAGACCATTCTCACCGCTGAGGGCCACTACCTGGTGGGGCGGCTGTTGTTCGCTGAGATCGTCAAGCGGGCGCCGGCGGTGTTGGGCGTGGGCGGGCTGACGATGGGCGCTGACCCGATCGCGTCGGCGGTCAGCCTGGTCAGCTTCCTCGCTGAGCGGCCGCTTCAAGCGTTCCTGGTTCGCAAAGAGCCCAAGGGCCACGGCACCGGCCAGTGGGTCGAGGGGCGCAGCTCGTTGCCGGCAAACGCCGCGGTGGCGATCGTGGAAGACGTGGTGACCACCGGCGCGTCGGCGATCAAGGCCATCGAGCGCGCGCGCCTCGAGCAGCTGACTCCCGTCGCGGCCTTCGCGCTGGTCGATCGGCAAGAAGGTGGCGCCGAGGCCATCGCCGCGCTGGGCGTGCCGGTCTTCTCGCTGTTCACCCGCGAGGACTTCCCGAGATGAGGCGCTCGGCGGCGCGGGTGCTGGCGCTGCTGCTGGTCGGGTGCGCCGGCGCGCGTATTCCCCGCGTGGGCGGTGACCCTGCGCCCGCGGACCCCGACGACGCGATGGAGTCGGCGTACCAGCAGACCCTCGAGCGGTGGACCCGCAGCCAGGCGGTCTACGACAACCTCGACACGCGCATCTTCGTGCACGCCACGCACGAATCTCGCGAGTTCATCGACGCCCGGGTGCAGCGCTTCGCGAGGTTCCGCGCGATGCCTCAAGAGGAGCAGACGGCCGCGCTCGAGGCCGAGCGGCAGCGGGTCGCCGACGCCACCGAGTTTCACGTCGCGGTGCACGCGAACGATTACAGGCTCGATGACTTCGACAAGGCCGGGTCGATCTGGCGTTTGGCGCTGCTGGTCGACGGGCGCGAGTACCCCGCGAAGACCATCGAGCGCATCGGCCGCACCAACGTCGATCAACGGTCGATCTACAGCTACATGGAGCCCTTCTGGGTCGGCTACCGCGTGCGCTTCGCGAAGGTGCCGTCGGGCTCGATCACCTTCAAGGTCTCGTCGTCCGTCGGCAAGGCCGAGCTGGTCTTCAAAGGCGAGTAGCGGCGTGCTGCCCCTGACACGCAGGTGGTCGACAGGTCCGCAGCAGCACGGCTGGCTGGTGTCGTCGCAGGTGATCGGGCGCTGACGGCCATGGCGCGCTCGTGGGCGCAGCGGCTGGTGCCGGCGGCGGCCTTCCAGTTCTGCTTCATTGGCGCGGTGGCGATGCTCAAGCCCGCCACCAACGCGCTGGTGTTGTCGCGCTTTCAGTCCTCGGTCTTGCCGTGGCTCTATCTGGCCGCGGCGCTGCTGTCGGGGGCGCTGGCGATCACCGGCGCCCGCAAGGCCTCGAGGCGCCGCAGCCCCGGGTGGCTGGCCCTGGCCGGAGCGTTCGCCTCGTTTGTTTTCCTGGTGCTGGTGACGTTCGAGGTGCCCTTCGCGGCGGTGGCGGCGTACCTCTTCGTCGAGGCCTTCGCGACGCAGGTGTCGCTGGCCTTCTGGGGCACGGTGGGGGAGTCCTTCGACGCCCGCGAGGCCCGGCGGGCCTTCACGGTGATCAACGGCGTGGGCATGTCAGGGGCCATCGTGGGGGGCCTCGCAGCGCAGGTGGCAGCCCGATCGGTGGGCGCCGAGTCGCTGCTGATCGGCGGTGGCGCGCTGTTGGCCTTTGGCTTCCTGGCCTTCTGGTTCCATCGGGGTGAAGGTCAGGTGAGCACTGCCTCGCGTTCAGGGCTGGCCTCGCTGAAGACGGTGATCGAGCTGCCGTACGCCTCGCTGTTGGCGCTGCTGGTGCTGGGGTTTGCGCTCAACCAGCAGTTGACCGACTACGTGTTTCGGCAGGCGGCGGTCGAGCGGCTCACCGAGGCGGGCATGGCCGACGTCTTCGCCTCGCACCAGCTGTGGACGGGCGTGTTCTGCGTGGGGTTTCAGTTCATCGCGGCCGAGGCGTTGCTGAAGCGGCTGGGCATTCTTCGCTACGTGGCGGTGGTGCCGGCGGGCATCGCGGCGCTGGCGGTGCTGACGGGGGCGTGGCCGTCGGTGCGGGGCGCGTGGGCGCTGAAGTTGTTCGAGAGCGCGGCGAGCTGGTCGCTGCTGCCGGTGGCGGTGCAGCTGCTCTACGCGCCCCTGCCCGACGAGGTGCGCGACGGCGTGCGGCGCACCATCGACGGGCTGTTGCGCAAGGTGGGCATGGGCGCGGCGGGGCTGTTGCTGATCGCGGTCTCGGCCTGGCTGGGGCGGTGGGGCGTCATCTGTCTGGTGCTGCTGGTGTGCGCGGGGCTGCTGGGGTTGCTCTGGCGCATTCGGCCGCGGTACCTCGAGGCGCTGCACCTGCGGGTGGCGGGCGCGGCGTCGAAGTCCCTCGTGGGGGCTGAGCTCGCGTTGTTGGGCGAGGCCTTGCGGGCGCCGGCTCCCGAGCGTGCGCTGCGTGCGGCCGAGCTGCTCGAGTTCGCGAGCGGCCTCGACGAGTCGCACGTGCGGGTGCTGCTCGCGCACCCCCAGGAACGGGTGCAGACGCGAGGCGTGCAGCTCGCCGAGAAGCTGCGCACGGCGGGGCTTTCGCGGCAGCTCGAGCTGCTCATCTCGTCGGGGGCCCGCAGGCCGCGAGACGCCGCGGTGTGGACGCTCGCGAGGTTGGCGCCCGAGCGCGCGCGGCTGGTGCTGCCGCAGCTGGTGGGGCGAGACGACACCGGCCTGGTGACCTCGGCGGTCGGCGGGCTGCTCTCGCTGCCCGGTGAAAAGCACCCGCGGGCGGTCGAGGTGTTCGAGCGGTTGATCGCACGGGGAGGGGCTGCTCCGACGTCTGAGCGTCGCGAGGTGGCCCGCCTGCTGGGGCGCCTGGGTGACCCGGCGTACGGGGCTGCGTTGAGCAAGTACCTCGACGACAGCGACGTCACGGTGCGGCACGTGGCCATCGTGGCGACGGGGGAAGGGCTGCACGTCGAGCAGGCCCCGCGGCTGCTGCGGTTCTTGAGCTGGCGTGACGAGCGCAAGCTGGCCCGGGAAGCGCTGGCTGCCATGGGCGACGACGTGGTGCCGCTGCTCGCGGTCACGCTCGATGATCGAACCCGCGCGCTCAACCTGCGCCTGCAGCTTCCGCGGGTGCTGCGGCGTATCGGCACCCAGACGGCGTTCGACGCCTTGCTGCAGTCCAACGCGCGGGACGACGCGGCGCTGCACTACCGCGTGGGTGCGGCGCTGGCCCGGCTGCACGATCAACACCCGGACTACCTGGTCGATCGCGCGCGGGTGATGGAGGCCCTGGTGCGGCGCCAGCAGACCCGGGAAGAGCTGCTCCCGGCGTACCTGGGCATTCGCGCGGCGCTGGGGGACACCTCGCTGCTCACGCGGGTGATCGAGGATCGGCTCGATCAGGCGTTCGAGATCTCCTTCTGGCTGTTGGGGTTGCTGCACGACTCACGGGCGCTGCGGCGCGCGCACTCGCACCTGTTGGGCTCTGACGGGAGGCGGCGGGCGTGGGCGCTCGAGCTGGTCGACAACCTGCTGACCGCCGATGAGCGCGCGCTGGTGATCGGGTCCATCGAAAAGCCGCACCGCGAGCGGGCGCTGGCCGATGAAGACACCGCGCCGCTGTTCATCGAAGAGCTGTGCACCAGCCCCGACTTCACCCTGCGTGCGTGCGCGAGGCGGGTGGGGCGCCCGCTGGGTGTGTGGAAGCGACCCCCGAAGGAGGACGACATGAGCGACGTGACGGTGAAGCGCCTGTTCGCGCTGGAAGGCGTGGAGATCTTCGCCCAGAGCGACGTGGATGATCTGGCGGCGGTGGCCGCAGTGGCGCGCGAGCAGACCTTCCACAGCGGCGAGCGGGTGTACGCGGAAGGGGACCCCGGGGACGCGCTGTTCGTGATCGTGGAAGGCGTGGTGCAGGCGCGGCGAGAGGGCGAAGTGCTGTTCACCATGAAGGCGCGGGAGAGCTTCGGGGAGACGTCGTTGTTCGACGGGGCGCCGCGCATCAACGAGGTGGTGGCGATGACGGACACCACGGCGCTGGTGATCGACCGCCGCGATTTTCTCGATCTGCTGGGCGACCGGCCCGAGCTGTTGGCCGGCATGTTCCGGGTGATGTCGCGGCAGCTGAAGTCGATGGTGGTCGAGGTGGCGTCGCGTCGCAGCAGCACGGGAGACTTGCCGGCGGTGGTGGTGCCTCCCGTGTCCGAGACGGGGCGCAATGTGTTCTGACCGGGCTGGTACCAATCGCGGGCGGCCTGGGCCAAGAAGTGGGGCAGGGCAGGTCCTCTCATCGCCGCACGGAGCCTTCACGTGAAGACCATCGCCCTCATCGCCCGACCGAAGAAGGCCGAGGCCGCCGTGTTGGCGCGCCAGTTCAAGGCTGCCTACCCGGGCATCGACTTCCTGGTCGAGCCGCACTTCGGGCAGCAGCTCGAGTGGCCGTCGGTGAACGAAGACGAGCTGCGCGCGCGCGCCGAGCTGGTGGTGGTGCTGGGGGGCGACGGCACGCTCATTCACACCGCGCGAATTCTGAAGGATCGCGAGGTGCCCATTCTGGGCATCAACCTGGGGTCGCTGGGGTTCATGACCGAGGTGACGGTCGCCGAGTGTCTGCCCATGCTGGCCAGGGCCATCGAAGGCACGGCGGTGGTCGACTCGCGCATGAAGCTGACCGCGCGGTTGATTCGCGACGAGTCGACGGTGCTCGAGGCCGAGGTGATCAACGACGTGGTGATCGCCAAGAGCGCGCTGGCGCGTATCGCGGATCACGAGACGTGGATCGATGGCGCCTACGTGGCCACGTTCAAGAGCGACGGGGTGATCTTTTCGACGCCGACTGGGTCGACCGCGTATTCCTTGTCAGCGGGCGGGCCGATCGTGCACCCGTCGATTGATTGTCTGATCGTGACTCCGATTTGTCCGCATGCGCTGACCCAGCGGCCGATCGTGGTGCCGGCGAACAAGCCGGTGGCGGTGAAGCTGACCAGTGAAGTGAGTGATGTGTACCTGACCATCGACGGGCACTCGGGAGAGCTGCTGCGGCAGGGCGATCGGGTCGAGGTGCAGCAGGCGAAGACGAGGCTGCAGTTGGTGCGCAACCCAGCCATCGACTACTTCGGAGTGCTGCGGACCAAGCTGCACTGGGGCGAGCGCTGAGGCGACAGGGGTCCCGAATCGATCAGTGCCCGCCCCGATGGCTCCTGGAGCCCTCTCGACGGAGCGCTCGTGGCTGCGCACGCTCGGCGACGACCTTCGGTTTCAGGCGACCCCCGTCCCCGTCGGGCTCTATCGCGTCAGGGCCACGCGCTCGGGCTACACGAACCTCGAGGTGCCCAACGTGCTCATCGCCCCGGGCGTCGCGGCCACCGCGGGGGTGCTGACGCTGACCACCGCGCCAGCCTTCGACGCGGGCACCGCGCTGCCTCGACCCGATGCGGGTGACGACGACGCAGGTCTGCCCATCGACGCGGGCCGTGACGCCGACGCCGGGAGTGGCACCGAGCGACGGCGCCCCGTCGCTCGTCATCGGCGCAGGTTCGAGCGAGTGCTCGATCTTCACCTGAGGCGGTGGCGGCGTTGCTCAGCCCTTCGAAGGGCATCACCAGGAGCCGGGTCGAGAGCGTACGGGTGCCGCCCGCCACGCCGACGGTCTCGCCGCCAGCCGGCACCGACAGAAACGGGCGGTACACCACCTCGACGAGCCTGAAGAAGGTGACCCCGATCGGCACCGCGACCTCTGCGAAGCTTCGATCGGGCCCTGAGGCGTCGAGGGTGAACCCCAGGCCCAGGCCCGCGCGCAGCGTCAGCCACGTCGTCGGGGTGAACGCGAACGTCACGTCTTGGCGAACGAGCGCGTGCCAGTGGCCGGTGACGAAGGTGGGGCCTGTTCCCAGCGCCGCGTGACCGTCGAGGCTCACCGAGGGGCTGAAGGACACGATGGGGTGCGCGAGGCCCAGGGTCAGGAACGCGCGGTACTGGCTTTGCCAGCCATTCGAGGTCGCGCCATCGACGGTGAGCGCCTGCTGCTCTTGAAACGATCCCAGCCCCAGCGAGATCGATGGCGTCCACCGGGTCGGCTCGGCCAGCGCCGATGTCGCCAGCAGCGCCACCAGCGGCAGGACCACGCGGGCCCTCACGTCACCACCCACTCGATCGGTCGCCGGGGACTCTTCAGCGCGGCCTCCCACGGGTAGCCGATGCGGAACAACATCTGCGCGCGGCGGCTCGACGTGACGAACCCTTCGTTCACCGCCGTGAACCTCGGCGTGAGGCCCTGGGTCTGCTCACGATCCTGCAGTTCAGCGAGTTGATTGAGTGGCTGCATGGCCATGCCCTGCGTGACCGCCCACAGCGCGAGCCTCTGATACGTCCGGCCCACGAGCAGCTGATCGGCGCGGGTGTTGGAAGCCGGCGACGACAGAATACAGAAGGCCGACGCGGTGGCCTGGGGCCCGCTGGTGCCATCGAGCCAGTAGCTGTTCGACGAGGCCTCGCTGGGGCGGCCGAAGATCTTCCCCAACAACCGCGTGGCCGCCGGGCTCCCCGTGGCGTCGATGGTCAGCCCGTCCCGGTGCTCGAGGATCTCGGCGGCCGTGTGCCGGTACCACGCGTTGCTGTCGTGGCTCAGCTCAGGGTCGGCGTTGAACGCCACCGTCGCCGCAACGGTGTTGGTCCTGAAGGTGCTCTTGTCGGCGTCGGTGATCAGCAGGTGCAGCTGCACCGAGGGGTCGGTCACCTGGGCTTGCAGCGCGGGGATCACCATTGCCGGCCAGCGGAGCGTCGGAATAGCGCCCCCGGTTGGTATGCCTGCGCAGAATGGCTGAGAACAGCGGCACCTGGGTCGGGGCGGCCGCTGAGAGCGCGATGGTGGCGACCAGGTTCGGCCTCGAGGCGTCGGGCAGCAGCGTCACCTCGGCCCGTCGACCCGACGCGCGCGCGGCGATCACCAGGTTCTCGAGGCAGCAGCCCAGGCCGATGTGCTGCTCGCGCAGCAGGCTGTCGATACTGCCCGGGCCGCGCTCGGGCACGTTCGTCAGCTCGATCGACGAGTCGGTGACGTGCATTGACCACGGCTGGGTGTTGTGGGGGTTCGAGGCGAGAATCGCAGCGCGCGCGGCGATCCACTCGGGCCGGGTCTCGAGGTCCGGGAACTGCCACGGGGCGTAGGCGTCACCGCTCTCCGCGGGGAAGGCGTTGCACCCCGAGCCGAGAAACAACGCGCTGCCGCCTGCAGCGATGAACAATCGGGCCACGTCACGTCGGGGGAACATCATGCTCCACCACGCTGCAACCGCGGGCCCGCCGACCGTTCACCCGCGTCGGGGTCGAACGCGCCCTCTGCGCCCCGTCAAGATGACGGTCGCCTCCCACGAAAGTGAGGGGGGGCAGGGCAGGGCCGCGCTTCCGTCGCCGCGCCGTCCATGCGAAAGACCGCGCGTCTTTCTCACCCCGACAGGACGCACGTCATGGCCCGCGAATACCCCCTCGAGCGCTACCGCAACATCGGCATCATGGCGCACATCGACGCCGGCAAGACCACCACCACCGAACGAATCCTCTTCTACGCGGGCGCCATTCACAAAATGGGCGAGGTGCACGAAGGCACCACCACGACGGACTGGATGCCGCAGGAGCGCGAGCGCGGCATCACCATCACCTCGGCGGCGATCACCTGTTTCTGGAACCGGCGTGACGTGAAGCACCGCATCAACCTGATCGACACGCCCGGCCACGTGGACTTCACCATCGAGGTCGAGCGCAGCCTGCGGGTGCTCGACGGCGCCGTGGCGGTGTTCGACGGGAAGAACGGCGTCGAGCCCCAGTCGGCGACGGTCTGGCGGCAGGCCGACAAGCACCACGTGCCCCGCATCTGCTTCATCAACAAGATGGACGCGGTCGGCGCCGACTTCGAGATGTCGGTGGCCTCGATTCGTGAGCGCCTCGAGGCCAAGGCCCTGGTGATGCAGCTGCCTCTGGGAAAAGAGACCGAACTCAAAGGAGTCATCGACCTGGTGCGCATGAAGGCCCTGGTCTTCCGCGACGAAGAGAAGGGCAGCACGTTCGATCTCGTCGAGATCCCCGCTGAGTTCAGCGACGCCGCGAAGGCCGCCCGCACGGTGCTGCTCGAGACCGTGGCCGAGCTCGACGATGCCCTCATGGAGCGCTACCTCGTCAACGAGGGCGCCGACATCACCGAGGACGAGATCCGCGCGGCGGTGCGCAAGGGCTGTATCGGCCTGAAGGTCTTCCCGGTGCTCTGCGGCTCAGCGTACAAGCACAAAGGAATACAACCATTGCTCGACGCGGTGGTTGATTATCTGCCGTCGCCGATCGATATTCCTCCGATTCACGGTAAAGACAACCAGGGTAAAGACGTGGTGCGCGAGACGAAGGACAGCGCGCCGTTCGCGGCGCTGGCGTTCAAGATCATGAACGAGGCGTACGGCTCGCTGACGTTCATTCGGGTGTACTCGGGCACCCTCGAGTCGGGCACCGCCGTCTGGAACACCGCGAAGAAGAAGCGCGAGCGGGTGGGGCGCCTGGTGCAGATGCGCGCCGACAAACGGGACGAGATCACCGAGTGCTGCGCCGGAGACATCTGCGCCATCGTCGGCCTCAAGCTCGCCACCACCGGAGACACGCTGTGCACCGAGTCGCACCAGGTGCTGCTGGAGAAGATCGAGTTCCCCGAGCCGGTGATTCAGCTGGCGCTCGAGCCGAAGTCCACCGAGGACGCCGACAAGCTGGTGCAGGCGCTGCAGAAGTTGTCCGTCGAAGACCCCAGCTTCCGCGTCAAGACCGATGACGAGACAGGGCAGATGCTCATCTCGGGCATGGGCGAGCTGCACCTCGAGATCATCGTCGACCGCCTGAAACGTGAGCACAAGGTCGAGGCCAACGTCGGCAAGCCCCAGGTCGCGTGGCGCGAGACGGTGACAGGGAAGGGCGAGGGCGAAAGCAAATACATCAAGCAGACGGGCGGCAAAGGGCAATACGGCCACGTCAAGCTGCGGGTATCGCCCAATGAGCAGGGCAAGGGCTTCGAGTTCATCAACTCGGTGAAGGGTGGGGTGATCCCGCCCGAGTTCTTCCCGGCGATCGAAGCGGGCGTGTCCGGGTCCTTGAGCCGCGGCGTGGTGGCGGGGTACCCGATCATCGACCTGAAGGCCGAGGTGTACGACGGCAGCTTCCACGAGGTCGACTCCGACGAGATCTCGTTCCAGGTCGCCGCGTCGATGGCCTTCGTCGAGGCGTGCAAGGCCGCCAGCCCCGCGTTGCTCGAGCCGGTGATGAAGGTCGAGGTCACCACCACCGCCGAGTCGTACGGCGCGGTGACTGGGGACTTGAGCAAACGCCGCGGCAGCATTCGCGGGATGAGCTCACGCGGCAAGCTGCAGGTGGTCGACGCCGAGGTGCCCCTGTCAGAGATGTTCGGGTACATCGACTCTTTGAGGTCGCTCACCAGCGGGGCCGGGAACTTCTCGATGCAGTTCGGGCATTACGCCACCATTCCGCCGAACATCCTCGCGCCGCTCCTGCTGCGGCTGCGTGGGTATTGAGCGCAGTTTTTACAATCAATCAGTCTTTCAACGAAGGGGCTCCCCGTGCGCCATCACGTTCGACAGGTCATCGACGCTACCCTGCAGTCCCTGAAGGCGAAGGGGACGATCAGCTTCGAGCAGATTCCGTCGTATTCGGTCGAGGCTCCCAGAAAGGCCGAGCACGGCGACTTCGCCTGCAACGTGGCGATGGTGTTGTCGAAGGCCGTCGGCCAGAAGCCGGTCGAGCTGGCCCAGGCGATCATCGCGAACCTGGTCGACACGCACCAGGTGGTGACCAGCGTCGAGCTCGCCGGCCCGGGGTTCTTGAACCTGCGCCTGAAGGACTCGGCGTTTCAGGACGTGGCGCGTGAGGTGCTGACCGCGGGCACCTCGTTCGGGCGACGGCCCCCGAAGTCGACGGGCAAGAAGGTGCTGGTCGAGTTCGTGTCAGCCAACCCCACGGGGCCGGTGCACATCGGCCACGCCCGGGGAGCCTTCATGGGTGACGGCATCGCCCGCCTGCTCGACGCCGCAGGTCACGACGTGACCCGGGAGTTCTACATCAACGACGCCGGCAAGCAGGTCGAGACGCTGGGTCGAACGGTCTTCAAACGCTACCAACAGTTGTTTGGGCATTCCGTCGAGCTCGCGGACGGTGAGTACCCTGCCGAATATGTGATTGACATCGCCAAGACCTGGAAAGCCGAGGTCGGTGATCGCTCCCTGAGCGCCCCCGAGACCGAGTGGTTGCCATTGGCCATCGAGGTCGGCATTCGCGAGAACCTGAAGGCCATTCGGGCCACCCTGGCGCAGGCCAACATCAGCCACGATGTGTTCTTCAGCGAAGCCTCCCTGCACGCCTCTGGCGCGGTGACCTCCATCGTCGACGTCTACAAGCAGCGGGGCGTCACCTACGAGGCCACCGAGGGGCGACGGAAGGACACCAAGGACAAGGTGCGGGACGCCGACTCCAAGGCCGCGAAATACGCCGATCGGCAGCTCGGTGGCACCTTCCTGATGACCGCCACCTTCACCGACGAGAAAGGCAAACAGCCACTCAAGGACGAGGAGGATCGGATCATCCTGCGGCATGACGGCACGCCGGTGTACCTGACTGCTGACCTCGCCTACCACAAAGCCAAATATGACCGGGGCTTTGACCTGATGGTCGATGTCTTTGGAGCCGATCATGGCGGCCACGTGCCCCGAATCCAGTCGGGCGTGCACCTGCTCGGCTACGACACCAAGAAGCTCGAGTTCGCCCTGGTGCAGATCGTCCGCATCACCCGCAACGGCGAAGAGGTGAAGGTCAGCAAGCGCAAGGGAACGATCTTCGAGCTGGCGGACCTGATCGACGAGGCGGGCGCCGATGTCTGTCGATTCATCTTCCTGATGAAGACCCGGGACTCGCAGTTCGACTTCGATCTCGCTGACGTGGCGAAGCAGTCGAAGGACAACCCGGTGTTCTATTTCCAGTACGGCCACGCCCGGTGTGCCTCGATCCTCAAGAAGGCGGTCGAGAAGGGCGTGCCCTTCGTCGGGGTCGATCAGGTCTCGAATTCCCAGCTCGCGCGGCTGGTGCTGCCCGAAGAGAAGTCGATGCTGAAGAAGATCTCGCAGCTGCCCGACGTGGTGGCCAGCGCCGCGGATCGCCTCGAGCCGCACCATGTCTTGTATTACTGTCAGGAGCTGATCGGCGACTTCCACTCGTATTACACCCAATACAAGTCTGACCCGATCATCAGCGACGACCCCGAGAAGACCCAGGGCCGGCTGGCGCTGGTGGCTGCGCTCAAGCAGACCCTCAAGTCGGCGTTCCTGATCCTTGGCGTGGACGCTCCCGAGTCCATGGAAGCGCCAGCCGAAGAAGCGTGACGGCCTACTTGACGCCACCGTCGGTCACGCGCGCCTTCAAGACGGGCAGGGTGTCTGGGAACTCCGCTGACAATTTCGCCAGGTGGTTCAGCACGTCTTCGGCCTGCTCACCCTCGGCCAGAAACGGTTGACACGGCCGCTCGGGGTACGCGTCGCTGCGCGCAGGTGTCACCTCAATCGCAGACACGCCATTCTTCGTGAGCACCAGGTGCACCAGCGCCGTCCGCTTGTCGCCCGGGTTCCAATTGCCTCCGAACACGAAATTCCCCAGCGAATAGACAATCGGTTTTTCCCGATACAGTTCGATGCCTTGCAAGACATGTGGGTGTGAGCCGATCACCGCAGAGGCTCCAAAGTCGATCGCCGCGTGCCCCAGCGCCAACTGGTACGGCTCTGGCTGCCCGCGCCCTTCGCGGCCCCAGTGAAAGAAGGGAATGACGTGGTCCGCCTTCTTCTTCGCGGCCCGCACGTCCGCTTCCAGCATCGTCTTGAGCGCCGCCAGGTCGCTGAAGTGCCCCGCCACGCCGGGAGTGCTGTCCGTCGCGATGACCTCCTTCGGCTCGATGTTGCGGTCGCCGAGGAAGAAGTACCCCAGGAACGCCAGCGTCACGCCCTTCACCTTCACGATCGCCGGCGCCCGCGCTTCGACCAGTGATCGCCCCGCGCCAAAGTGCGCGACCTTCACCGTGTCGAGCACCGTCAGCGTGTCGAACAGGCCTTCAGGGCCGTAGTCCATCAGGTGGTTGTTGGCGAGGCTCACCACGTCCACCCCGCCCGCCGACAGCCCCGCCACCAGCTCGGGCCGCGCGCGGAAGTTGAAGTTCTTCGCCAGCTTCGAGCCCTTGTCGGTGAACGGGCACTCGAGGTTCACCACGAAGAGATCGGCCGAGCGGGTGACGTCCTTCACGCGGTCGAAGCCGTACGCCAGCGCCTCGTCCTTCGGCGTGCCCTTCTTCACCAGCTCGTCGGCCCACTCCTCGACGTGAAACCCGAGCGTCACGTCGCCTGCGAAGGTCACCCGGACGCTGGCCACTCCCGCGTCCGAAAGCCCCGACACCACCAGCGTCATCACCACCGCGATCATCACCGGGTGCTACCAGAACGGCACCCCCGGTCGAACCTGCTGTGGGCCAGGGCGCCGCGTGCTATCCAACCTGGTCATGTCTCGCGAGAAGGACCCGGTGGGCCAGTCTGATGAGCACAACTCCCGCGGCATCGAGCTGGCCGACCGCGGCTGGCTCGACGAGGCCGTGAAGGAGTTCCGACGCGCCATCGAGCTCGACCCCAACTCGGCGCACGCGCACGACAACCTCGCCACCGTCTTCGCCGAGAAGAAGCAGTTCCGCGACGCGCTCGTCGAGTACCTCACCGCCATCAAGCTCGAGCCCGACTCGGCCACCGCCCACTACAACCTCGCCGTCTTCCTCTCGACCCACGGCAACGAGTTCGCCATCGCCGAGTACCAGGAAGCGATCGGCTTCGAACCCGACTACCCCGACGCGCACCTGAACCTGGGCCTCGCCTACGCCGACGCCGGCCGCCTCGATGACGCCCAGAAAGAGCTGCGCACCGCCATCGAGCTCGACCCGTCCGACCCGTTCCCCCGGCACGAGCTGGCCGCGATCTTGATGGACGAAGGCGACTACCGGGGCGCCATCACCCACCTCAAAGAGGTCACCCGCCTCGACGCGAAGAACTTCGAGGCCTGGCTCGACTTAGGGATCTGCTACGCGCAGAAGGGCTTCTACGCCGAGGCCGAGCGCGCCTACGGCAAGGGCGCCGAGCTGAACCCCGAAGACGTGCTGCTGCTCTACAACCAGGCCGCGCTCTACGCGCTGTGGGCCCGCCCTGCCGATGCGATCGCGTTGCTGACCCGCGCCGTCGCCGCCGACAAGGTGAAGGTGCAGACCTGGCTCAAGGCCGACCCCATGTTCGACGTGCTCAAGGGGCAGCCTGAGTTCGAGGCCCTGCGGTGATGGAAGGCTGGGCGCTGGTCTTCGCGCTCGCCCTGGTGTTCGCGAACGCCTTCTTCGTCGCCATCGAGTTCGCGCTGGTGAAGGTGCGCCCCACCCAGCTCGAGGCCCTCGTCGAGCAGGGCCGCCCCGGCGCTGCTGCGGCGCTGGTGATGCGCAAGAACCTCGACACCTGGCTGTCGGCCTCGCAGGTCGGCATCACCCTGGCGTCGCTCGCCCTCGGCTGGGTCGGAGAGCCAGCCTTCTCGCACCTCATCGAGCCGCTGGTGCTGCGCGTCGCGCCCTCCAGCGAGTCCGGCCAGGCCATCGCGAAGACCGTGGCCATCGTCCTGGGCTTCGGGGTGATCACCTTCCTGCACATCGTGGTCGGCGAGCAGGTGCCCAAGACCCTCGCCATCGCCCAGGCCGAGCGCACCGCGATGACGCTCTCGTTGCCCATGCGGGCCTTTCATTTCCTCGCCTTCCCGGTGATCTGGCTACTCAACGCCGGCACCCGCGGAGTGCTCACGCTGCTGGGCCTGGGCCACACCCAGACCGATCATACCGAGGCGCTGGGCGAAGACGAGCTGCGGCTGATCTTCTCATCGTCGGCCGAGGCCGGGTCGATCGACGCGTCCCGCGCGCAGCTGCTCGAGCGCGCCCTCTCGATGCTCGAGAAGACCGCCCGCCAGGTGCTGGTGCCGCGCTCGCAGATGAAGTGCCTCGATCTCGACCTGAGCCTCGACGAGAACCTGGCCATCGCGCAGCAGGCGGGCCACACCTGGTTGCCCGTCATTCGTGGCTCGCTCGATCGCGTCGAGGGCCTGGTGAACGTGAAAGAGGCGCTATTCCTGCTCGCGAAGAAGGAGCTCACCAGCCTGACCCAGGTGCAGCGCCCGGTGCTCTTCGTGCCCGAGACGATCACCCTCGAGCAGCTGCTGAGTGAGTTCAAGCGGCGCAACAAGCAGACCGCCATCGTGGTCGACGAACACGGCGGCACCTCGGGCCTGGTCACCATCGCCAACGTGGTCGCCGAGCTGGTGGGCAACATCGCCGAGCTGGGCCGCAAGGTCGAACCGGTGCGCTCGTTGCCCGGCGGCCGCCTCGAGCTGCCCGGCACCGCGCAGCTCGACGACATCGAGCACACGCTGGAGATCGAGTTCGACATCGACAAGGCCCAGGTCACCACCATCGCCGGGTACCTGATGTCGAAGTTCGGCCGCGTGCCTGTCGCCGGCGACGTGTGGACCCGCGAGCCCTTCCGCATTCACGTGGTGCGCGTCGATGGCCCCCGGGTGCAGCTGGTGCGCATCGA
>VYLD01000163.1_pt1 | contig 24695 bp, 21 predicted proteins | sample 5114401 | NCBI WGS metagenome assembly VYLD01 (sample SAMN12291783, study PRJNA351875) | freshwater metagenome | isolation source: freshwater lake | place: USA: Michigan, Gull Lake | collected 2013-08-08 | reverse complement strand
CCCAGGGGCACGATGTCTTCACCGTCGACCGTCACCCGCCCCGAGTCGGGCTTGAGCAGGCCGATCATGTGCTTCATGAGCACCGTCTTGCCGCTGCCCGAGCCTCCCAGGATCACCAGGGTGCTGCCCGCCGGCACGTCGAGCGAGATGCCCTGCAGCACCTCGTGCTCGCCGAAGGACTTGTGCAGATCGACGATCTGGATCATCGGCGCTGCGGCGCCGGTCTGCGACGAAGGCGCCATCAGTGCAGGAGCACGCCGACGAAGTAGTCGAGCACGAAGATGCCCAGGGCCGAGAGCACCATGGCCTCGGTGGTGGCCTGGCCCACGCCCTTGGCTCCGCCGCTGGCGCCGTACCCCTTGAAGCAGGCCACCAGCGCCACGTAGAGGCCGAACACCGCGCCCTTGATGATGCCCTCGGCGATGTCTTCAGGGTCGAGCCACTGCTGGGTGCGCGAGATGAAGGTGCCGGCCGAGACGCCCTTCACGGCCACCGACACGAAGTAGCCCCCGCCCACGCCGGCGAGGTCGAAGATCATCACCAGCAGCGGCACCATCACCAGCCCCGCGAGCACGCGAGGCACCAGCAGATACTGAATGGGGTTGACGGCCATCGTCTCGAGCGCGTCGACCTGCTCGGTGACGCGCATGGTGCCCAGCTCGGTGCACATCGCGCTGCCCGCGCGCATGGTGACCATCAAGGCGCTGAAGACCGGAGCCAGCTCGCGGGTGATGGTGAGGGTGACGGTGGGGCCGACCAGGCTCTTGGCGTTGAAGAGCTCGAAGGCCCGGGCGCTCTGGTGCGCGAACACCATGCCCGAGAACATGCCGGTGATCGCCACGATCAACACCGAGCCCACGCCGACGAAGTCGAGCTGCGCGAAGAGGTTGAACACCCGGTAGGGCGGCCGCACGCCCCAGCGCACGATGTCGATCAGCAGCGAGAACAGCCCGCCGATGTCTTCGACGGTGCGGGTGACCGAGTTACCGACGGCGGCGATGGCCTGCACCAGCACGTTGGGGCGAGGAGGAGGTGGGGTGACCTGCGTGTCCGTCGCCATGAAGAGCGCTCGACTCTACACGCGAATCGCCGCGGCCCGGCGAGTGTTGCGAGGGCCCTTCGGCGTGGTAGTCGAGCGGCCCATGACTCTGCCGAACAGCATCCGCGTCGGGGGTGAGGTCGACGATCAGTGCAACACCTGCAACATGAACCTGGCGCACACCATTCTCGCGATGGTCGGCATCAACGTGAAGCGGGTGCAGTGCAACACCTGTGGGGCGCAGCACAACTTCCGCAGCGCGCAGCCGCTCGCGAAGGCCACCTCGTTCGCGGCGCCCCGGAAGACCAGCGCGCCGAGAGCGTCGGGGTCGGGCACGAGGCCCTCACCGGCGAAGGCCGCGGTGGTGGTGGCGAGCTTCGATGAGCAGCTCAAAGGGAAGGACCTGACGAAGGCCCGCAAGTACTCGGTGAAGGACTCCTTCAAGCTCGACGAGGTGATCGACCACCCTACGTTTGGGTTCGGCATCGTCTCGGCGGTGCGGGTCGACAAGGTCGACATCACCTTCAAGTCAGAGCTGAAGACGCTGGTGCACGGCAAAGGCGGCGGGCTCGAGCACAAGCCGACCTTCAGCCACGCGCGGAGCCCGGCGCCGGCCTTCGCCGACAAGCCGCCAGAAGACGTGGCAGCGCAACCCTCGGCCGATCCGGGACCGCTCCGAGAGACCTGACGCGACCGCACCCGGCTCTGGCCCAGGGCGATGCTTCAGCTCGAGGCCTGAACCCCTGAGGGCGTCGGTCACCGTGTTTCAGCGAGCCGAGCCAGCACGCCGACCAGGTCTGCGGGCAACGGAGCGCGCGCGCTGAACCCTATCGAAGGAAGCTCGATGGAGGCCGCGTGCAGCGGCGTGCGATCGAGCACCACGCCGTCCCCTTCACCGCCGAAGTCCTTCTCGAGCCATGGCTGCCGGCGCCCGTACTGGTGGTCGAAGAGCAGCGGGTGCCCCTTCGCCATCAGGTGCACGCGCAGCTGGTGCTGGCGCCCGGTGAGCGGCTCGCACTCGACCAGGGTGGCCTTCTTGAACGCCTCGAGCGGCCTCACCAGGGTGCGGCTGGCCTTGCCGTCCATACCCGGCAGCGCGACCTTCATCTTGCGCTGACGCCCGGGCACCAGCGGCAGATCGATGTCGAGCGGGCCGCGCACCACGCCCTGCACGATCGCCAGGTACCGCTTGCTGACCGCGCCGTCCTGAAACGCCAGCGACGCCGCGCGCGTCGAGGCTTCGTCGAGGGCGAAGACCAGCACGCCAGACGTGTCCGCATCGATGCGGTGCACCACGAAGACGGGGCGGCCCAGCTGCCCGGCCAGCGCGTCGCGAACGCACGGGCCTTCGACCGCCTCACCCGCGATGCCGGGGATCACGAGCATGCCGGCGGGTTTGTCGACCGCCACGAGCCCGGTGCTGCCAACGGGCCCCAGCAGCGTCAGCACAGCGCTCACTCCAGGGCGGAAGGCTTCACCACCTGCACCGGGCCGTACTGTTTCACCTTCGGCTCGAGCTGCGCCGCGTTGCCCACCAGCACGATCACCCTCTGGGTGTCGAAGAGGTGTTTCTTCGCGGCCGCGGCAGCGTCCTTCACGGTGACGGAGGCGATGCGCTCGCGGTACTGACTGATCCAGTCGCGGGGCAGGCCGTAGTGCTGCACGTCCGAGATCGCTCCGGCGAAGGCCTCGTTGGTCTCGAGGCGCGCCGGGTACAGCCCCGAGATGTACCGCTTCACCGTCTGCACCTCGGCCGGCGTCGGGCCCTTCGACCTCATCTTGTTGACCTCGCCCAACGCCACGTCGATCAGCGCGTTGACCGACTCGGTCTTGGTGAAGGACGACACCGTGAAGGTGCCCGCGCTGCTCATCATGTCGAACGAGCTGCCCGCCCCGTAGGACAGCCCCCGCTTGACGCGAATCTCGGTCACCAGACGCGAGGTGAAGCCGCCACCGAGCACCGTGTTCATCACGGCGAGCGGAAAGTGATCGGGGTGCCCGCGCTTCACGCCGGCAGCGCCGATGCGCACCTGCACCTGGGTCTGCTCAGGCTTGTCGACGATCACCACCGCGCCGGCCTGGTCGGGTCCGCTCCAGTCGGGCACCAGGGGCGCAAACTCAGGCCCGCCCTTCCAGCCCCCGAAGACGCGCTCGGCCACGGTGGCGATGCGATCGACCTCGAGATCACCGACCACGTAGAGGTTGCCCAGCGCGGGCCCCAGCCGGTGGCGATGAAAGTCGACCAGATCGGCGCGGGTGAACGCCTCGAGCGCCGCCTTCTGCCCCAGGGTCTCATGCCCATAGGGGTGCGAGCCCCACATGGCCCGCGACCACGCGCGATCGGCGAGCGAGCCGGGGTCGTCGAGCTCGTTCTGCAGCTGCGCGAGCGCGCGTCGACGGGCCAGCTCGACCTCGGCGTCGGGGAACTCGGGCTGCTGCAGCACCACCCCCATCAGCTCGAGCATGGGTTCGAGGTGCCGAGAGGGACAGCTGAGCGAGAGCACCACGTTCTCTTCGTTGGCGTACCCGCCCATCGCCGCGCCCACGAAGTCGATCGCCTCGCTGAGCTGGTCGGCCGTCTTGCCACCGGCCCCACGGCGAAACAGCCGCGCCGCGAAGTCTGCTGCGCCCGAGCGGCCGGGTGGATCCCACACGCTGCCGCCGCGCATCACCAGCCGCACGGCGACCAGCGGCAGTTGGCCGCGGGGCACGACATGCAGCGAAAGGCCGTTGCTCAACACCCGCCGCTCATGAGGCGGCAGCTTGAGGGGCCGCAAGGAGAGGCCAGGGGTCGCCTTCGTCATGCCGAGGCCTCGCTCTGGGGCACCAGGGTCACCACGCTGCGGCGCTCGGGGCTGAGGTACTTCTTCGCGGCCGCCTTGACCTGCTCACCGGTGACGCCCTCATAGAGGGATGGAAGGGCCAGGCCGCTGCGCCAGTCGCCCATCATCGTCTCGTAGGTGCCAAGCGCGTGCGCTCGGCCGTTGTTGGTGGCGAGCTCGCGCAGCAGCGTGGCCGCGAGGTTGTTCTTCGCCTTCTCGAGCTCACGCGCGTCGAGCCCGTCGCGCACCACCTTCTCGAGTTCGTCGTAGAGCGCCGCTTCGGCCTGCCTGGGGTCTCCGCCAGGCTTCAGCTCGAGCCCCACGGTGAAGGCGCCGGGGTCGAACCGCCAGGACCAATCGACGCTGACGCCCACCACCAGCTCGAGCTCGTACACCAGGCGCCTGGTGAGCCGGCTCGACTGCCCCACCGACAACGCGTACTGCAACACGTCGAGCACCAGGGTGTCGTGCTCGTTCCCCTTCGGCCCCCGCCAGGCGATCATGAGCGACGGAGCCTGCGCCGGGTGGTGCACGTCGGCTCTGCGCTCACCCTTCTGCTCGGGCTCGGCGTCGAGCACCGCAGGGGCCTTCGGGCCCGGCTTGATCGAGCCGTAGTACTTCTTGATCAACGCGAGGGCCTGCTTCGGGTCGAAGTCTCCCGACAGGTAGATGGTGGCGTTGTTGGGCGCGTAGAAGGTGCGGAAGTACTCGAGGCAGTCGCGGCGGGTGATGTTCTCGATGTCCTTCAGCCAGCCGATCACCGGCCAGCGGTAGGGGTGGGCCTTCCACACCAGGGTGCCCAGCTCTTCGTCCATCATGCCGGCGATCTCATTGTCGACGCGCAGGCGTCGCTCTTCGATGACCACCTGGCGTTCGCTCTCGAGCATCTTCGGGGTCACCGCCAGCGAGCGCATGCGATCACTCTCGAGATCGATCACCTTCTCGAGCGCCTCGCTCATGAAGTCCTCGTAGTACACGGTGACGTCGTTCGAGGTGTACGCGTTCGAGCTGCCGCCGTTCGACTCCAGCACGCGGTCGAACTGACCCGGCCCGTACTTCTTCGCCCCGTTGAACATCATGTGCTCGAAGAGGTGGCTGATGCCGGTGATGCCGGGGCGCTCGTTGCGCGAGCCGACCTTGAAGAACGTATAGAAGCTGCAGGTCGGCACCGCGTCGTTGGGCAGCAGCCGCACGTTCAGCCCGTTCGGCAGCTTCGCCTCGAACACCGAGTCGGCGATGGTGGCCAGCGGACCAGGCAGGACGATCTGTTGCTTCGACGCACGGGCAGAGGGCTTCGGCATGTCAGGGGTGATTCCTCGTCACTTCGCGGGGTGGTTGAAGAAGTCCAGCACGGGGCGGAACACCTCGTCGGGGGCGCGTTCGCCGATGACGAGATCCATGTGACCGTACTCGCCGAGGGCGCCGTTCGCTCGGGTAATCAGGCGCCAGGCCCTGGGGCCTCCGAGGGCGCGGTACCCGTCCTTGACCGCGGGGGTCAGCGCCAGCCGATCGAGCTTGCCGGCGACCACCAGCACGGGGGTGCGAATGGTGGCCATGTCGCGCCGAAAGTCGATGCCCCCGTCGGCCGAGGTGAAGCGAGTGGTGCGGGCGAGATCGAGGAGCTGGGTGGCCGCTCCGCCGGCGGTGTCTGCGGTGCCGTAGAGCACCAGGCGCTGCCAGGTCTGAGGCAAGGTCGACTGGGGGTTGTAGAAGAGGCGTTGAAAGGGCCCGTCGTCGAAGGTGGCCTGCAGGGGCGCAGAGATCACGGCGCCGACCTGCGAGGGCAGTTGGCTCTCGGGCGCGACCACGCTGGGGCCAACGGTGACCAGCAGGCGCTCGATGCCGGTGCCCCAGTCGAGCCGCGTGGGTGAGCCCAGCGTGGCCGCGGCGTGAAGGCCCTGCCCGCCCTGCGACAGGTACGCGTAGAGGATCATGCCCCCCAGGGAATGCCCAGCGTAGTCGATGGTGTCGGCCCCGCTGGTGGTTCGAACCAGCGCGATGGCGGCGGGAAGATCGTGCTGCCAGTACGAGTCAAACGTAATCGGCAACGTGCGACCGCTCTTCGCGTCCGGCTGATCGGAGGTCCCTGTGGCGCGCAGCGACAACGTCCACGCTTCGCGTCCCTGAGCCGCGAACCAGCGCGCCATCGAGTGGCGCTCGTCGAGGTCCATGTTGCGGCTGTTGGCCGAGATGCCGTGGCAGAGCAGCACCGGGCGGCCGGTCGAGGGACCCACCGCCCGGTAGCGCACCATGGCCACTTCCCAGCCGTCGTCGGTTCGGGCGCGGTACAGCTCGGCCTCTGCAGGCAGTGGCACCACGCGCAGGTTCGCGCAGCCGGCCAGCACGATCATGGCCAGCGCAGCCCTCACGGCGTCCCCTCGCGAAGAAAGCGGCTCACCAGCGGGAAGACGCGCCGGGGCGCCTCCGAGCCGAGCAGCATGGACAGATGGCTGAAGTCCTCCGCGGTCTCGAGGCGACTGAAGGTGCGCAGGGTCACCTTTCCTGGCACGCGCTCTCGCAGCACCGCGCACTGTTCGGGCGGCGCGAACCCGTCGGCCAGCCCCAGCAGCAAAAGCGTGGGAGTCTTCAAGGTCGACAAGCGCTTCACCACCGTCGTGGGACCGAGGGGCAGATCGCCCGACCGCATCCACGCCAGCAGCTGGGTGGCCGCCTGCGCCGACAGATCTCGGGTGCCGGTCGACAGAAAGCCCCGCGCGGTTCCGGTCGGGAACGGTGAGCCCATCGAGAAGAGCAGGTCGAACGTGCGCGCCCCTTGAGGAGCGCTGGCCAGCGTCGAGAACCGGCCCCCATCGAGGAGGAAGGCCTCGGCGAGATCGCTGGGCGGCTCGGCCAGCAGGGGCGTGTTGAACGCCACGATGCGGTGCACCCGGGGGTCGTCGACCAGCGACGCCATCACCAGACTGCCCACCCAGCCCTGCACCACCAGATCGATCTGTGGAGCGCCGATCACCTTCAACACCGTCAACAGGTCGACCCGGCCCATGGCTTCAAGGGATGTGGCTTCAAGGGATGTGGCTTCAAGGGATGTGGCTTCAAGGGATGTGGCTTTCAGGCTCAAGGCGGTACCGGCCTTGCCCTGCCCTCGCAGCTCCGCGACGTAGACGGTCTGCCCTTCCCGGGCCAGGTGCCGCGCCAGGCCCCGCCCTTCGAAGTCCCACGCCGCCCGGGTGAAGCCGACGTCTGGCACCATCACGATCGGCGGGCGCGCGCTGGTCACTCCGGTGCGCTGGTAGCGGTACAGCGCCAGCGCGACCCCGTCGGGCGTCATCACCTTGCGGTGGGAAATCACCAGCTCGTCACCCGACGGCCCTGCGGCGAGGATCAGCGCCACGCACTCCGCGATCACAGGTCGACGATCCCCGATTTGAGGGCCAGCACCACGGCGTCCACGTGCGAGTTGACGCCCATCTTGCGGTACACGTGGCCGAGGTGCGTCCGAATGGTGCGCCGCTCGAGGTCCATCACCCGGCCGACCTCGGCGTTCGACAGCCCCTTGGCCACGTAGCGCAAGACGTCGAGCTCGGTCGCAGACAACCCCCATGGGTTCTGCGGTTGCTCAGGCTTCGCCTTGACCGACTGAAAATAGTTCCAGAAGCGGCGGGCGATGCGGGCCTCGAGCACCGTCCCGCCGGCCAGCACCTCGTGAATGCCGCTGCGGATCTTCTCGGGCCCCACGCGCTTCACCAGGTAGCCCGACGCGCCCGCCTGCATGGCCTCGTAGACCTTCTGCTCGTCATCGAACGAGGTGAGGATGAGGATCTCGACCTGCGGCGCCTTGCGCTTCACCCGGCGCGTCACCTCGAGGCCGTCGATGCCCGGCAGCTCGAGATCCAGCAGCACCAGCTGCGGCACGAGGCTCACGATCTCGTCGACGCCGGCTTCCCCCTCGCGGGCGGTGCCAACCACCACCAACTCGGGGAACGCCGAGAACGCCTTGAGCAGGCTCGCCAGCAGGGGCGCCTGATCTTCCACGACGTAGATGCGAACCTGTTCGGCGGTCATCGGAGGTGCCAGACGATCTTCGTCCACGGGGCGGCTTGCAACCGAATGTTCGGGACGCCGAGCGCGAAACGAGGGGCCGGCGCGAAGAAAGCCCGGAAGCGGCCGAAGGACCGGGTGCGAGAGGCGCGCGACTGTTTCACAGGCGCCACCGCCCACGGCGATTCACGGGGTCGCGTCCATCCACTCGCGCAGCTCGACGGGCACCTGCGCTTCGCCCCGAACGCCAGGCTCGGCAGCGACCGGTACGCTGAAGTACCCACGCGCCTGAAAGGTCTCGCGCGCGAGCGAGCGCGTCGCTTCGTCCGGGGCGAACACCAGACAGCCATCGCCTCCTCCAGCGCCCGACTGTTTGGCCGCGCAGCCCGCCGAGGTGGCCAGGGCCAGGGCGCGCTCGAGGCCCTCGGTGCGGGTGGGGCCCAGCGAGAAGAGCAGCGCCTGAAGCTCGGCGCAGAGCGTGAGGGTGCCCTTGAAGTCTCCCCGTGCCAGGCGCTCTTCGAGCGCCGCGCCAAGGGCGTCGCTCTCGACGACGAACCGGCGTCGGGCCGCGGCGTCGAGGCGGCGCTCGACCTCGGCGATGAGGCCCGGCGTCGAAGCGCTCTGGCCGGTGAAGACGTAGAGCATCGGCAGGCTCGGCGCTGCCACGCGCCACAGGTCGACGGGCGCCGCGTCGAGCAGGGCCCCCCCAAAGCCCCCGCGGTTGGCGGCGTCGATCAGCCCCAGCACCTCGGCCTTCCGGTAGCGCACCACGTCGCCCGCGAAGCACGCGGCCACGTCGGCGCCGCTGCCCTTCCCACCCTGCGCAGCGCTGTGGGCGACCAGGGCCAGCTTGAGGGCGTCGAAGGTGGCACCGGTGACGCTGCGGGTGGCCTCCGCCGCCAGCACGCACGCGCGCGCGCTCGAGCCGATGCCCAACTTGTGGCCGTTGACGGTCGGCGACGGCTCGAAGGCGATGCTGAAGCCGGGGCCGTCCTTCCCGACGGCGCGAAGAGCCAGGTCGAGCGTGCGGGCGACGAAGTGGAAGGGGCGCTCGGGCGCGCGCCGCCACTTGACGCCCAGGGGCGTACACTCGCCGGTCAGGCTGCCGTCGGCGAGCAGCACCTCGACCCGTCGATCGGCGCGTGCACGCACCGAAGCCCTGGCGCGTGGGCCGACCGCCAGCACTCGCGCCACTCCCCCGAAGAGCACCGCATACTCACCGGCGAGGAAGAGCTTGCCGGGGGCTGACAGCGTGCGATCCACGAGCGGTGACTCCACGGAGGAAGGTCGCGCGCGCCGGTGCAGCGGGAGCGCGACGAAGAGGCGGGCACGCTACCCGCCGCGGGGGGGGGTGGGGCGGAACTTTCTGTCGTGGTCTGGCGGCGCGAACCCTGCCCGACCCGCAGCAGGAGCCAGGCTTCGAGCCCGATCGGCAGCGGGTTCGCCGACTTCAGGCCAGGCCTCGGGTGCGCCCCTGACGCGCCGGTGGGCCCACCGCTGCCGAGCGCAGCGCCGCTGGCACCAACCGCCTCCCGAGCCCGCCGGCGAGGAACCCCAACAGGCGGTGAGCGTGCGAGCGCTGGAGCTGCTCAGGCCGCAGCGACCAATGTGAGCAACCCTGCTCACTTTCATGTTTGCTCACTTTCAACGTTGCTTACCTTCAACCTCGCTGAATCGGATCCCGGCGAGACCTGCGTGGACGAGGTCCTCGTCGACGCCATGCGCTCTTGCAGCATGCAGGGCCACCTCCGCCTCAGCGAATTGCCTGGCTGCGCTTGGGCGAGCGCACCTGCGACGAGGAACTCACCAGGACGTAGCCGGGGAAGCGGCCCTCGGCGCTGGCGTCGAACGTGGCTCGGCGGTCCGCCCCGGCGAGCCCCGCGCCTTCCAGATCGAAGTGGGGGGACGGATGGCGACTCTTCAATGCTGCCAATTGGCAACGTTGCTCACTTTCCGCGGTGCTGACTTCTGTCCGCGACCAGCGCGCCTGCCACGCCGAGCGCTGCTTCCCCGCACCCGCGCATTGCCACATTGAGGCCGAGGAGTGCTCGCGCGAGCCGTCAGGGCGCCCCCCGCGACAGCCACGCCAGGTCGATGCTGGCGCTGGTCGACCTCACCGAGGCGTCGGACAGGGCGAGCCAGCAGAGGGTCAGCTTCACCGCTGGCGACTCTTCAAGACTGCTCACTGGCAACCCTGCTCACTTTCCGCCTGGACCTGGACTCCACTGCTTCACCAGGCCCGTCACCAAGAGCGCCGCGGTCCGCCGAGCGGTTGGCCTCTGACGCCCCTCGCCGGGCTCGACCACTCGACCGATACGTGCTGCGCGACGTCCCGCCACCAGCGCACCCTGCCAACGCCGAGCGCGGCCTCCCCGCACCTGCGCCTGGCCAATCGATGGGGACGGCTTGGCCTGACGAGCGTCGAGGGCCTCGCTGGCGACTCTTCAGGACTGCTCACTTGCAACGTTGCTGACTTTCAAGTCTGCTCACCTTCATGTTCGCCACCAGCACACCCGCCAGCGCCGAGAGCTTCTTCGACCGCACCCACGAGCTCGCGCGCATCGAGGGCGCCGTCACCTCGCTCACCAGGGGCGCGCCCAAGTGGCTGTGCCTGGTAGGCCCTCGCAAGGTGGGCAAGACCAGCCTGATGCGCGAGGTCGAGCGACGGGCCCGGACGCGCGGCGCCCCGCAGCCGTGCTTCGTGGTCGTCGACGTGCTCGACACGATGCCCGCCTCGACCGAGGTCTTGCGGGACGTCGCGGTGCAGGCCGTCGACGCCCTGCTGTCGCGCGACTCGGGCCAGGCGCTCGGCCGGCTGGCATCGACCCCCGACGCCTGGCGCGCGGCGCTGCTGAACAGTGCCCTGTTCTCGAAGCTGCCGCAGGCGCTCAAGCAGACCGTCCTCGAGCTGCCCACGCTGCCAGACGATCAACGCACGCTGGCGTTGATGCTCGCGGTGCCCGAGCAGCTCGCGCACGCGCTCGACACCTGGGTCGTCGTGGCCATCGACGAGTTCCAGGAGCTGGCGACCCTGCACCGGGGCGGCCCCGACGTGATGGCCCTGCTGCGCAGCACCTGGCAACGCCACCGCCGCACCTCGTACATCGTCTCGGGTTCGGCGCGCAGCACGCTGCTCGAGCTGGCCACTTCGCAGCACTCGCCCTTCTTTCAGCACTTCGAGGTGCTCGAGGTGGGCCACTTCGACGAGGCGTTCGCGGTGAAGCTGCTCGTCGGGGCGAGCGCCGACGCGCCCGCGCCGCTCTCTGAAGCGCTCGCGAAGAAGATCTTCGCCGCGGTCGGCGGCAACCCGTTCTACCTGCAGGTGGTCGGCGAGGCGGCGGCCCAGGAACGGGGGCGGGCCGACGCGCGGCTGCGCAACGCGCTTCATCAGGTGGTCTTCAGCGACACCGGCCGCCTCTCGCTCTACTTCACCAACGAGTTCAATCGCCTCGTCGGCCGCGCCACCACCCTCGCGGCGACGCTCAACGCCTTGTCCCAGGGGCACAAGACGCTGACCCAGGTGGCGACCCACATCGGCAGCGCCACCGCCGCCACGCTGGGCTACCTCGAGCGCCTCAAGGACGCGGTGCGCCGCAGACCCGATGGGCGCTGGGAGCTGAGCGACGCCACGTTCGGCTCATGGCTCGAGTGGCGGCAGCCGGGAGGAACGGTGGTGCCCATGCGCCTGGTCGGCGATGAAGCCGAGCTGGCCGTGGCCCAGCGGCTGGCGCAGCTGGGGTTCGAGTTCCTGTACCAGTCGCGTGGCTCTCGGGGGCCCTTCGATCTGCTCGCCTCTCGCGGGGCGCGGCTGCTGGCGGTGCAGGTGAAACGAAAGCCGTTGCCCCTGCGCTTCACGAAGGCCGAGTGGCAGCGCATGCAGGCCGAAGCGAAGCGGTACGGGTGCAAGTGGCTGATCGCGCAGGTCGAGAAGGGCGGCGCGGTTCAGCTGCTCGCCCCCAGGCGCGCCTCGTCGAGATCGGGCGTCACCTTGAGCCAGGGCGCCGCGCTCGAGAACGCGCTCGACTGGTTCGACGCGGCGTGAGTCGGCGCCCAGCGCACAGGCCATCGACGAACCTCACGGCCCCGCGATGAACGGCGCCTGCCGAACCCAAGGGCCCTCGACCACTGCCTGCACCAGCGCGCTGGCGATCGCGGGGCGCGAGGTCTTCGCGGCAGGCCCGAACCACTCGGTGAGCCGGGTCTGCAGCGGCCCGTCGGCGCCGTCCTCGAGCACTCCAGCGCGCAGCAGCGTCCAGTCCAGCCCCGCGGCCTGCACGCCGTCGACCTCGGCCTGCTTGTCGGCCAGGTACCGGCTGGCGCCCAGGCCCAGGGCGTTGACGAACGCCCGCTGAAAGAAGCCGCCGGTGTCGGTCGGCAGCGACGCCGCGCTGCTGCTGAGCGCCGCGTACCGTCGAACGCCGGCGGCCTTCATGGCCTGCATCAACACGGGAATGGTCTTGACCTGCAGCCCCCCGTCTCGAAGGCCCGCGGTGCCGAGCGCCGAGATGATCGCGTCGCAGCCGTCGACCAGGCTTCGGACCGCTCCCGGGTCATCGGCGGCGCCCTGCACCACCGTCACCTTCGCCGCGAGCACGCCCAGCTTCGCTGGATCACGGACCAGCGCTTTGACGGCCAGACCTCGCGCCAGCGCGCGCTCGATGACGAGCTGACCGGTGCGACCGGCTGCACCGAGGACTCCGATTCGGGTGATGGGCATGTGCAGGGGTAGCCCTCTGAAACCGTGATTCCATTGAAATCTCTTCGGGCGGCCTCTTCGTTGCGCAGGCTCAGACGTCACCCACCAGGACGCCTCGACAGCTCGCAGGTGTCTTCAAAGACCAGGCATCGAGGCACGAGCCCGCGCGCCTCATTCCCACTCGATGGTGGCCGGCGGCTTCGACGAGATGTCGTACACCACCCGGTTGATGCCCCTCACCTCGTTGATGATGCGGGTGCTGATGGTGGCGAGCAGCTCGTACGGCAAGCGGGCCCAGTCGGCGGTCATGCCGTCGACCGAGGTGACCGCGCGCACCGCGCACACGTTCTCATAGGTGCGCTCATCGCCCATCACGCCCACGCTCTGCACCGGCAGCAGCACCGCGAAGGCCTGCCAGATCTGGGTGTACAGGCCCGCCGCCTTCACCTCTTCCTGCACGATCACGTCGGCCTTGCGCAGCACCGCCAGCCGCTGCTCGGTCAGCTCGCCGATGATGCGAATGGCCAGCCCGGGGCCGGGGAATGGCTGGCGCGACACCATCTCGTCGGGCAAGCCCAGCTCGCGGCCCAGCACGCGCACCTCGTCCTTGAACAGCTCGCGCAGCGGCTCGACCAGCTTCAGGTTCATCTTCTCGGGCAGGCCGCCCACGTTGTGGTGGCTCTTGATGGTCGCCGAGGGGCCCTTGATCGACACCGACTCGATGACGTCGGGGTACAGGGTGCCCTGCGCGAGGAACTTCGCGTCGGTGAACTCGCGCGCGGTCTCTTCGAAGATCGCGATGAACTCGTAGCCGATGGCCTTGCGCTTCTGCTCGGGGTCGGTGACCCCTCTCAGCTTCTCGAGGAAGCGCGCCCGGCCGTCGATGGTCTTCAGCGGTACGTGGAAGCGGCCGACGAAGAGCGCCTCGACCTGCTCGCGCTCGGCGTGCCGCAGCAGCCCGTTGTCGACGAAGATGCACTGCAGCTTGTCGCCGATGGCCTTGTGCAACAGCAGCGCGGCCACCGAGCTGTCCACCCCGCCCGAGAGCCCGCAGATGACCCGGCCGTCACCCACCTTCGCGCGAATCTCGGCGATCGACTCCTCGATGAAGCTCTTCATCGTCCAGTCGCCGGTGCACTGGCAGTCGGTGAAGAGGAAGGCGCGGAACAACGCCTTGCCCTCGGGGGTGTGCACCACCTCGGGGTGGAACTGCAGGCCATAGAGGGGCTTCGACTCGTGCGCCGCCGCCGCGAAGGGCGCGTTGGCCGTCTTGCCGATCGCCACGAAGCCCGGCGGCAGCGCCTCGACCCGATCGCCATGGCTCATCCACACCTTGAGCGAGGTGCCCGCCGTGAAGCCCGCGAAGGGGCCCCGGGCAGAGACGATCTCGACCTCGGCGGGGCCGAACTCCCGGTGGGCGCTGTGGTCGACCCGGCCGCCGAGCATCTTGGCCAGCAGCTGCAAGCCGTAGCAGATGCCCAGCACCGGCAGGCCCAGCTCGAACACCTCGGGCACGCACCGTGGAGCCCCCGGCGCCTCGACCGACGCCGGCCCACCCGACAAGATGATGCCCTTCGGCTGGAACGCCGTGATCGCTTCCAGCGGAAGATCGGGCCGATGAATCTCGCAGTACACGCCCAGCTCGCGCACGCGCCTGGCGATGAGCTGCGTGTACTGACTGCCGAAGTCGAGGATGAGGATCTTCTCGTGGGTGGCGTGCATGAGGCTCCGGCGCAGCGGGGAGGCTTCTCGTTGACTTGGGCGTCTACCCCTTCAACACTCGCCTCGCCAATGACAACGCGAACCTGGTCGGTGCTGTGTGCGCTGAGCGTCTCGACCGCCTGCGTGAAAGAGATCAGCTCGGACGAGCGCCTCGAGCGTGAGACGGCCCGCAGTGAGTCGCTTCGGTCGAACACTGCCGCCGAGCTGGGCAAGATCAAGTGTCAGGAGCTGGCCGACGAGCTGCAAAAGGCGCGCGATCTCGGCAAGTCGGAAGAAGAGCGGTTGACGGTCTTCACCGACACCTACGACCGGCTGAAGACCCGCACCGCGAGGTTCGACGAGGCCATGTCGCGCAACCCTGACCTCGCCTACCAGGAAGGCAGCCAGGACCTGGTGGGCGCCCGGGAGGCATGCATTCAGCTGACCGCCGACGTGCGCCTCGAGCTCGAGGGCTTCATTCGCGAGATCATGCAGGTGCTGGTGGTGGAAGAGATCAAGGGCGGCGCCACGGTGAAGGCCGCGCGCCTCGAGTTCGCGCCGCTGCGGGCCGCCATCGAGAAGCTCGAGCTCGACGATCGAGACAACCTGCTGACCCGCATCGCCAACGCCGAGAAGCAGGTCGACGTGAAGACCGGCCCGCGCGGCAAGCTGAAGTGACCTACTCGACGCGGTAGTTGGGCGCCTCTTCGGTGATGATCACGTCGTGCACGTGGCTCTCTTTGAGGCCCGCCGAGGTGATCTGAACGAAGCGCGCTGTGGTGCGCAGCTCGTCGATGGTGCGGGTGCCGACGTAGCCCATGCCGCTGCGCAGCCCGCCCAGCAGCTGGAAGACGTTCATCGCGATGGGGCCCTTCGACGGCACGCGGCCCTCGATGCCTTCGGGCACCAGCTTGCCCGCGTCGGTGACGCCCCCCTGGAAGTAGCGATCTTTCGAGCCGGCCTTCATGGCCCCCATCGACCCCATGCCCCGGTACGCCTTGTAGGTGCGCCCCTGGTAGAGGATCGTGTCGCCCGGCGCTTCGTCGGTGCCCGCGAAGAGCGAGCCGATCATCACCGTGTTGGCGCCCGCCGCCAGCGCCTTCACCACGTCGCCCGAGTACTTGATGCCGCCGTCGGCGATGATGGTGACGCCCGAGCCCTCGGCCGCGCGCGCGCAGTCGTCGATGGCCGTGATCTGCGGCACCCCGACGCCCGCCACCACCCGGGTGGTGCAGATCGACCCCGGGCCGATGCCCACCTTCACCGCGTCGACCCCCGCCTCGATGAGCGCCCGGGTGGCCTCGCCGGTGGCCACGTTGCCGGCGATCAGCTCGAAGGCGCCCTTGAAGTTCTTGCGGGTGTCGCGCACCGCCTCGAGCACGCCCTTGCTGTGCCCGTGCGCCGTGTCGATCACGATCACGTCGCAGCCGGCCTTCAGCAGCGCGTCGATGCGGGCCTCGCGATCAGGGCCCACGCCCACCGCCGCCGCGGCCAGCAGGCGCTGCTTCCCGTCCATCGCGGCGTTGGGGTACACGCGGCGCTTCTCGACGTCCTTGATGGTCATCAGGCCCTTCAGCTCGCCCTGCTCGTTGACCACCAGCAGCTTCTCGATGCGGTTGGAATGCAGCAGCTCGATGGCCGCTTCCTGGGTCACGCCCTCGCGCGCGGTGATCAGCTTCTTCGTCATCACCTGCTCGACGCGCTGGTTGAGGTTCTTCTCGAACTTCACGTCGCGGCTGGTGATGATGCCCACCAGGCGTTTGCCCTCGACCACGGGAATGCCGTGAATGCCGCGGCTGCTCATGATCTCGAGCACCTTCGCCAGCGGCGCCGACGGCTCGACGGTGATGGGGTCGAGCACGATGCCGCTCTCGTGCTTCTTCACCTTCGCCACCTCGGCGGCCTGCAGCTCGGGCGAGAAGTTCTTGTGAATGATGCCCACGCCCCCTTCCTGGGCCATGGCGATCGCCATGCGCGCCTCGGTCACCGTGTCCATCGCCGAGGACAGCAGGGGAATCGGCAGCTTCAGGTTGCGGGTGAGCCGGGTGCTGACGTCGACGTGGTGTGGCAGCACCGAGCTGTCGGCGGGCACCAGCAACACGTCATCGAACGTCAAGCCGAGGCGAAGGTCAGGGGTCAGCATGGACGGCCACTACCCCAGAACCCCTCGGCCCCTCAAGGCATCGCCTGCCCGGGTGCTGGCAGTCAGGTCGTGCCCATTCGCAGCAGCCCCTCGAGGGAATCGATGGTGACGAACACGAAGGCCGCGTCACCGAGCGAGAGCACCTCGCCGTCAGACAGGGAAGCCGGCTCGGACGTCACCTGCGCGCCGTTGAGGAAGGTGCCGTTGGTCGACCCGAGATCTCGAATCGAGACCACCCGCTCGTCCTGAGACCAGACGAGCTGGGCGTGCCGCGACGACACCGACGGCTCTTGAACGACCAGGTCATTGTGGGGCAGCCGGCCGATGGACAGGGTCTGGTCGGCGCCGCCGCCCACCGGGAAGACGAGCATCTCTTCGAAGCCCAGGACCAGCGAGAGCGCGTGCTGGGTGAGCTGGGGGAGCTTCGGCAGCACCATGGTCTTCATCTGGCTGACCGTCAGGCGACGCCGCACCTCGTCGGGCGGCTGTTGCACCAGGGCCCCGAAAGGCACCGCAGCTCTCAACTGGTTTGCGGCCTGAAGGGAACGCAGTTCCCGAAGCACCAGCTTCGACGACATGCCTTCATTCTACCCCAGAGATCGGTTGAGTTGCGCCTGGATCGCGACGGGATTTCGGTCGAGGTCGAGGTCGAGGCGCGAGGAGAGAGCGTGCTTTGGGGCACATGACCGACGAGCAACGACGAGATCGACCGAAAGACCGAGCGAGGCAGGCTCAACTGCTGTCGGGTGTCGCTGTGGGGATGGCCGGCCTCGAGCGGGCCTCCCCCCGCCCCGAAGCGGAAGGTCGAGGGCGGGTTCTGGTTGCACAGGGTCGCGATGCGTTGACAGCGCTGTGGACCTGCGCGCGGGCCCGACCTATCCCTGCGGGGCGTGGCGAGCGTCAAGGCGATCGTTGTCTCGGTTCGACTTCCTTTCGCCAGCGCCGAGGAATTTCTGCAGCGCTACGGGCTGAACGTCAGCCGCGGCGGCATCTATCTGAGGGCGCGAGCGCTGCATCCTCCGGGCACGCCGGTGACGCTCGAGGTGAAGCTGCAGGACGGCAAGCGCCTGCTGTACGGGAACGCCACCGTCTCATGGGTGACCGGCACGCGCGGTGCGGGCGTCACCGGCATGGGGTTCAAGTTCATCACCCTCGACGCGGTGAGCCGTCGCTTCCTCGAGTCTGCGGCCGCGGCCATGCCCCACGCGCGCAGCCCAGAGCCCCCGGTCCCCAGGGGGGTGGGGCCCATCGACACCCGCCCCGACGCCGTGGTGGTGCAGCCCAAGCCCGAGCCGACCCCGCCGCCGTCGCAAGCCCAGTCTTCCCTGCCCTCTGAGCAGGCCGGCCGCCTGGTGGTCGAAGGCTCCGATGCGGGGAACGTGAACGCCCCGGCCTTCGAGCCGCCGACCGAAGCGCCGCCGCGCACCGGGCCGATCATCGGCATCGATCTGGGCACCACCAACTCGTGCGGGGCGATCGTGAAGAACGGGCAGCCGCAGGTGCTGCGCCGCAAGGACGGCACCGCGCTGATCCCCTCGGTGGTGGCGCTCAACTCGCGCGGCAAGCTGCTGGTGGGCGCGCAGGCCCGGGGGCAGCTGGTCACCAACCCGAAGTGGACCGTCGCGGGCTTCAAGCGGCTGCTCGGCCGCGCCTTCGATTCCCCCGAGGTCAAAGAGCTGTTGCCCCGCTTCACCTTCGAGGTGGTGTCGACCCCCAGCGGTGACTGCGGGGTGAAGCTGGCAGACCGGGTGTACGCGCTGGAAGAGCTGTCGGCGATGTTGCTGCTCGAGGTGAAGGCGCTGGCCGAAGAGACCCTGCAGCGGCCGGTGCACCGCGCGGTGATCACCGTGCCCGCCTGGTACTCGGACAAGCAGCGGCTGTCGGTGCGCGAAGCCGGGCGGCTGGCGGGGCTGCACGTCGAGCGGGTGGTGAACGAGCCGACCGCGGCGGCGCTGGCGTGGGGCTATGGCAAACGCCGCACCAAGCGGGTGCTGGTCTACGACCTGGGCGGCGGCACGTTCGACGCGTCGGTGCTCGAGCTGAGCGACAACGTCTACGAGGTGGTGTCGACCGGCGGGCACCCGTTCCTTGGCGGGTTGGACTTCGATCAGGCGATCGTCAGCTGGCTGGTGAGCGAGTTCGAGGCGAAACACGCCGGCGCGACCTTCACCGACCGGGTGGCGATGCAGCGGGTCCACGACGCGGCCGAGCGGGCGAAGATCGCGCTGTCCGACCGCACCGAGGCCCGCGTGCACGTGCCGTTCGTGACGTCACACCACGGAGAGCCGCTCGATCTCGAGCTCACCATGACGCGCGGCCAGCTGGTCTCGCTGACCCGGCACCTGGTCGATCGCACCATGGCGGTCTGCCAGGAAGTGCTCGAGTCCCGCTACCTGCGGGCGGATCAGATCGACGAGATTCTGCTGGTGGGGGGGCAGGCCCGGGCGCCGCTGGTGCAAGAGCGCATCACCCTGCTCTTCGGCCGCCAGCCGATGTTCGGGGTCAACCCGGAAGAGGCCGTCGCGCTGGGCGCCGCGCTGCTGGCGCAGTCGCTTCAGACGCAGGAAGGGGTGCTGCTGATCGACGTGCTGCCGATGTCGATCGGCGTCGGCCTGCCGGGGGGGCGCTTCTACCCGGTGATTCCGCGCAACACCTCGCTGCCGGTCACCCGCACCCACCGGGTCAACACCACGCGCGACGATCAGGGCGAGCTCGAGATCACCATCTTCCAGGGCGAGTCGGCGCTGGTGCGCCACGACACCCTGCTGGGCACCTTCAAGGTGGCGGACCTGCCCAGGGGGCCCCGAGGGTCGGTCGCGGTCGAGCTGTCGTTCGAGCTGTCGAACGACTGCCTGTTGACCATCAAGGCGAAAGAACTGAGCACCGGGCGCCAAGTCGAGTCGACGTTTGCCACCAAAGACACGCCCGAGGCGGTGCGGAAGAAGGTGTCGGCGCTCGAAGCGCAGGGGCCCGAGCTGACCGCCGAAGAGATCGCCTCAGCGAAGCCCACCGGCCTGTTCGCGTTCTTCAAGCGCCTCTTCGACTGAGTGGTGAAGGCGCTCACTGCGCGACGGCGCGCGCCCGGCTGGCCTGCTTCTCGCGTTCGCCCAGGGCGGCCTGCAGGTACTTGCCCGACAGCTTGCGGCCGATCAGCTCCTGCGCCAGCTCGCCGGCTTCGACCAGCTTCTTCAGATCGACGCCCGTCTGCACGCCCATGCCCTCGAGCATGAACACCAGATCTTCCGTCGCGAGGTTCCCGGCGGCGCCAGGGGCGTAGGGGCAGCCACCCAGGCCACCGATGCTGGAATCGAAGGTGGTGATGCCCATCGACAGCCCGACCAACGCGTTGGCCAGCGCGGTGCCGCGGGTGTCGTGCAGGTGCAGCGCCAGGCTCTCGAGCGGCAACAGCCGTGACACCTCACCCACCACCTGGGCGGTGTGCACCGGAGTCCCCACGCCGATCGTGTCGCCCAGCGACAGCTGGTACAGCCCCAGGTCGGCGAGCTGCTTGACCACCTCGACGACGCGCGAGACCGGCACCAGCCCTTCGTAGGGGCAACCCCAGACCGTCGACAGGTACCCGCGCACCCGCAGGCCCGCCGCCTTCGCCTGCAGGGCCACCTCTCGCGCCGCGGCGATCGCTTCCGCCACCGACTTGTTGAGGTTCTTCTTCGAGTGCGACTCGGTCACCGAGAGGAACACCGCCGCCTCGGTCAGCCCCGCCGAGCGGGCGCGCTCGAGGCCCTTCACGTTGGGCACCAGCGCCGAGTACGTCACGTCGTCGCGCCGCGGCAGCAGGCTGAGCAGCTTCTCGGCGTCGGCCAGCTGGGGGATCCACCGAGGGGAGACGAACGAGGTGACCTCGATGCGCTTCTGGCCCGCAGCGACCAGGGCCTCGATCAGCCGGGCCTTGTCGGGCGTGTGCAGCGTGCGCAGCTCGTTCTGCAGCCCATCGCGCGGACCGACCTCGTAGACGTCGACCCGCTTCGGGAACGGCCCCAACGCGCGGCTGGAAGAGCCCGCGGAGGCGACGGCTTCACCGCTCATGCGCGCGCGGGGATGTGGGTCTCAATCCACTTCACGATGTCCATGGTGGTCGAGCCGGGGGTGAAGATGGCCGCCACCCCCTTCTCCTGCAACCGGGGAATGTCGTCGTCGGGAATGATGCCTCCGCCGAACACCAGAATGTCGGCGGCGTCTTGCGCCTTGAGCAGGTCGATCACCGCGGGGAACAACGTCATGTGCGCGCCGGACATGATCGACATGCCGATAGCGTCGACGTCTTCCTGCACGGCGGCGCTGACGATCATCTCGGGCGTCTGGTGCAGGCCCGTGTAGATGACCTCCATGCCTGCGTCTCTCAGCGCGCGGGCGATGATCTTCGCGCCCCGGTCGTGACCATCGAGGCCCGGCTTCGCCACCAGGATGCGGAGTTTTCGGTCAGCCACGTTTCTGCGCTCCTACCAGCTGTTCGACCGACGCGTCACCGGGAGGGCTGCCATCGACGGCCCCGTGCACCCACTTCACCGAGAAGCCCGCCGCGTCCAGCAGGGCTTCCCACTCGGGCACGCCATAGTAGCGAATGAAGAACGATGCAGCCATGAAGCGGCCGTCGGGCAGGTGCAGCGTTCGCTCGAGGTGATCGCGGCGCGTCTGGGCATCGAAGCGCACCTGCTCGACCAGCCTCGCCCCGTCCTCGAGCACCCCGTCATACGACGCCTGCGGTTGCCAGGTGGCAGACTGCAGCGCGGTGCCCTGGGTGATGAGCCACCCGCCCGGGCGTACGCACCGTGACAGCTCGGCGAGGGCCAGGGGCACCGCCTCATCGGCGAAGGTGCCCAGGGTGTTGTACCAGCAGTAGGCCGCCCCGAAGGCCGCGTCGCGGAACGGCAGGTGGAAGAAGTCACCGCGCACGACGGGCGCCGCGCCGCGGGCCTCGGTCAAGGACATAGGGTCGAGATCGACGCCGATCACGCGCCCCGGCAGCCGCTTCGTCAGGCGCGCCAGGTGGCGTCCGTGGCCGCACCCCAGGTCGAGCACCAGGCCGCTGACGTCGGCCTCACGCAGCCGATCGGCCAGGTAGGTGGCCTCGGCGTCGGACACGTGATCGGGCAGGAACGGTCGGGTCGATCGCAGGTACAGCTCGCCGAAGAAGCCCTGTGGCCCGTCAGTCGAGATCGTCATCACTGGAATCTTCGTCGTCGGCCTCGTCGTGCGCCTTCGAGGTGTCGATGGTGAAGGTGGACTCCAGGTCCCACTCGAGCCGCACGCCCGGGGGCAGCGCGAGGTAGCGGATGATCTCTGGAATGCGGCGGGCCACGTCGCCCAGGGTCATCACGCCCTCCTGGGGGCCGTCGGCGGGGGTGCGGCTGATGAAGCGCCACCCGCTGTCCTTCGAGGCGATGGGCGCTTCACGAAACGCCGAGAGCGCCCGCAGCTCGTGGACGAAGCCCCGCACGCGGGCGGTCGCGGTGTGGTGCGGCGCGTCGCCGGTCAGATCGTGTTCTTCGAGCACCACGCGCTGCTCGAGGGCGCGCAGCAGGGGCACGGTGAGATCGTGCTTCTCGGTCGGCCTCGCCCCCTCGGGCAGGCAGAGCACCTCGAGCACGCCCACCCCGGGGAAGTGCGACGGCGACAGCAGCTTCTGCACCAGCGGAGCGTGCCAACCCCGAAACGGCCCGCCCGCGTCGCCTTCGCACGAGAAGAACGTGAGGCGATCGAAGCCGAAGGCCATGGCCTGGGCGTTGTTGACGCGGTGGCCGTGCTCCATGGCCCAGTCGGCGAGGTGGCCGCACATCAGGGCCGCGTCTTCGAGCAGCTCTTTGCCTTTGAACTCGAAGGTGATCTCCCGCTGGTCGAGCTTGGCGAGGCCCACCGTCTCGGCGCGGAAGCCGTGTTCGCCCATCTCGGTGAAGCCCACCGAGAACAGATCTTCGGCGAGCGGGTCTTCGGGCAGCGCCTCGACGGCGTTGGCGAGGGGAAACGGCCACAGGCGCAGCACGTCGAGCCCGAACCCGGACACGCCCTGCGTCGCCTCGAGCACCACCCGGCGGGCTTCGCTGAAGAACGTGCCCACCGCGCCTTTGACCTCGCGGCTCAGGCCCAGCAGGAACGCGCGCTTCGGCTTGAACTGCGCGAAGGCCCGGGTGTGCGGCCCGAAGAGCTCATCGTCACGGCCGGGCCAGATGACGGGCGACAGCTCTTCCAGGAAGACCTGGGTGCTCGAGGCCGGAGCCTGAAACGCCTCGTGGGGTGCAGCGCCGTCCGTGTAGATCGCGAAGAAGCAACGCAGGGTGGGCAAGGCCATGGACCATACGATCGCCCATGGGCAGAGGCGACCAAAGTCTCTTCGGGTGCTGCCGCTAGAAGATGCCGCCTTCCCGGTACTGGCCCCAGACCTTGCGGAAGACGTCCGAGATCTCGCCGAGCGTGGCGTAGGCCTTCACGGCGTCGATGACCGGGGGCATCAGGTTGATCGCTTCATCGCGGCAGGCGGCCTCGACGCGGGCCAGGGTCTCGGCGACGGCGGCCTGATCGCGGGTGGCCTTGAGCTGGGTGAGGCGCTCGATCTGCTCCTGGGCGACCTCGTCGTGAATCTTGAGCAGGCTGATCTTCTCGCTGCCCTTCGACTTGAAGGCGTTGACGCCCACGATCAGCCGGTCGCCCTGCTCCACTTCGCGCTGGTGCCGGTAGGCGGACTCACCGATCTCTTTCTGCGGGTAGCCCTCTTCGACGGCGCGAATGATGCCGCCCATCTCGTCGATGCGGCGCAGATAGTCGAACGCGAGGCGTTCCATCTCATCGGTGAGGTGCTCGACGTAGTAGCTGCCGGCGAGCGGGTCGACGACGCGATCGGCTCCCGACTCGTGGGCAATGATCTGCTGGGTGCGCAGGGCGATGGTGACCGAGTCCTCTGACGGCAGGGCGTAGGTCTCGTCGAGGGAGTTGGTGTGCAGCGACTGGGTGCCACCGAGCACCGCGGCGAACGCCTGCAGGGCCACCCGGGCGACGTTGTTGTACGGCTGCTGGGCGGTGAGCGACACCCCGGCGGTCTGCGCGTGGGTGCGCAGCATCATCGAGCGGGGATCTCGCGCGCCGAACCGGTCTCGCATGATCTTCGCCCACATGCGACGAGCGGCGCGGAACTTGGCGACCTCTTCGAAGAAGTCGTTGTGCACGTCCCAGAAGAACGAGAGCCGGGGGCCGAACTCGTCGACGTTCATGCCGCGCTTCACGCCCTCCTCGACGTACCCGATACCGTCGGCGATGGTGAAGGCCAGCTCCTGCACGGCCGTCGCTCCGGCTTCGCGAATGTGGTACCCGCTGATCGACACCGGGTTCCACTTCGGCAGGTGCTTCGCCGAGAACTCGATCATGTCGGTGACGATGCGCACCGCGGGGCGGGGCCCGACGATCCATTCCTTCTGGGCGATGAACTCCTTGAGCATGTCGTTCTGAATGGTGCCGCCCAGCTTCGACATGGGCACGCCCTGCTGCTCGGCGACCGCGATGTACATGGCGAGCGCCACGATGGCCGAGGCGTTGATGGTCATCGAGGTGGTGACCTCGTCGAGCTTGATGCCCTCGAAGAGAATCTCGAAGTCCTTCAGCGACGAGACGGCGACGCCTTCTTTGCCGACCTCGCCCCGGGACATGGGGTGATCGGCGTCGTAGCCCATGAGCGCGGGCATATCGAAGGCGGTCGAGAGGCCGGTCATGCCCTGGCTGATGAGGTACTTGAAGCGCGCGTTGGTGTCGGCCGGAGTGCCGAAGCCGGCGAACTGCCGCATCGTCCACAGGCGGCTGCGGTACATGGTCGGCTGGGTGCCGCGGGTGTACGGGAACTCGCCGGGCAGGCCGATCTCTTCGAGGCGCTCGGTGCGGCGGTCCCAGGCGGTGAACAGCTCAGGCAGGGGAATGCCAGAGTCGTTGACGAAGGCCGGTTTGCGCTGCGGCATCTTGCCGAGTGACGCGGCGAGGGTGGTCTTTCGCCAGCGGGCCTGCTCGCTGCCCAGCTGCTTCATCGAGGCGGCGTCGGAGGTGACGGCCTTCTTCTTCTTCGCGGGTGTCTTCCTGCTCTTCGCGACGGGCTTGATCGTCTTCTTCACGACCTTCTTCTTCGCCTTCGCCACGGCCGCCGTCTTCGCGCTCTTGACCATGGCGCCCAATACCATCGCGGGTGACGGGGCTCCAACGTTCGGGGTGAAGGCTCAGCCCTTCGTGGCCCATCGCGCCAACCGGGCGAGACCTTCGGCCAGCACCGGGTCGGTCTTGCAGAAGGCGAAGCGGGCCAGG
>VYLD01000162.1_pt1 | contig 24780 bp, 21 predicted proteins | sample 5114401 | NCBI WGS metagenome assembly VYLD01 (sample SAMN12291783, study PRJNA351875) | freshwater metagenome | isolation source: freshwater lake | place: USA: Michigan, Gull Lake | collected 2013-08-08 | reverse complement strand
GGCGGGTGGAACCGCGTCGGCGGGTGGAACCGCGTCGGCGGGTGGAACCGCGTCGGCGGGTGGAACCGCGTCGGCGGGTGGAACCGCGTCGGCGGGTGGAACCGCGTCGGCGGGTGGTTCGGCTGGCGGCGGATCGGCCAGCTGCGTGAACCTTTGTTCGGGCTCGGCCAGCATCTGTGACTCGGCGGGCGTGCGAACCTGTCAGCTCGATGCCGCGACGGGATGCCGTGTCTTCGGCGCTCCCGTGGCTTGCCCCACCTCGCAGAGCTGCAGCGGCGGCTCGTGCCAGGCGACCTGCACCAACCAGTGCGCCCTCAACTCGAGCCAGTGCGCGTCTTCGGGCGCTCCCGTGCGTTGCCAGACACTGACCAACGGCTGCACCGACTGGGTGCTCCAGTCAACGTGCTCGCCTGGCCAGGTTTGCAGCGCCGGCTCGTGCGTCACCACCTCGACCTGCACCAATCAGTGCACCATCGGTCAGACGCGCTGCACGGCCGGTAGCCAGCAGCAGACCTGCGTCACCCTCGCGTCGGGTTGCACCGACTGGTCGCTCCCAGTTGCCTGCGTTGCCGGTCAGTCCTGCAACGCGCCGCGCACGACCTGTGAGGTTCCCCAGTGCACCGCCGGTCAGCGTCGCTGCACGACGTCGGGTTCGCCGGCCGTCGAGACCTGTGACGCGCAGGGCACCTGGTACACGACCTCACGATGCCCGCAGGCCTGCTCCGCCGGAGCCTGCACCGCCTCGGCCGCCTGCAGCGCCGGCACGGTTCGTTGCAACGGTACCAACATCGAGATCTGCAACGCCTCGGGCACGGCCTGGCTCTACAATCAGACCTGCTCGGTTGCCTGCACGGCTGGCGTCTGCACCGGCCCCTGCACCGCCAACCAGAAGCGGTGCAGCGGCAACGTGCCCCAGACCTGCAACGCCGGTGGCTCGGCCTGGGTCGCGGCGCAGTCGTGCATGTACGAGTGCTACAACGGCGAGTGCACGCAGAACGATCTCGTCATCGACGGCACGACGCAGACGCTCGAGGGCGATCTCAAGTTCTCGAACAACGTGACCATTCGGAACCAGGGGCAGCTGCGCGTCGGACCGAGTGGCGTTCTCAAGATTCGCGCACGGAACATCACCGTCGAGAGCAACACCACGCTCAACGCGAACGACCTCGGCGTCGAGACGCGCGGGGCAGGCAGCTCGAGCACGGCAACCACCTGCTACAACTCGTGCAACGGTCAGACGACTTCGACCACGGTTTCGGCTGGCTCCTCGTATGGAACGGTCGGGCAAGCGGGCTCGTCCACGGTCTCGTCGTACTGCTGCTCAGGCTGTGGCAGCAGCAACTTCTGCACCGCCTCGGCGTCGACCGCCGTCTACGACCGTGACGACGACCTTTCGATCAGCCAGGGGAGCCGCTGGAACAACGCCACGAACAAGGGCGGTGGTCTGATCCAGCTCATTGCCGACACCGTGACGATCAACGGGCAGATCACAGCGAACGCGACGTCGACCGGAGCCTCGGGTGGTGGCGTTCTCATCGCGGCGAACCAGATCAGCGGTGCTGGAGTCATTCAGACCTCGGGCGCTGCCGCGTCTCCTGCGGGCGGCAACGGGCGAGTGAAGCTGCTGCGTGGAACAACGAACAACTTCTTCAGCGGAAACATCACTGGCAACAACCGCGCGAGTCCGATGCCGCCGCTCGACCTCGTTTCGGGCAGCCACCCGGAGCAGTCGAAGTGGTACAACGATGGGCTGGGTGACTGGTTCCTCGCCTGGAGCCGCCCGTATCAGAGCCTCGTCGGCTATTACTGGAGGCTCTCGACCTCGGCCTCGACGCTCCCCTCTGCGGCCGCGGGCAACGGCACACTCATCATGGCGGAGTCGATTCAGGTGCCCGCCGCCCAGCTCGTGCAGGGGATGAACTACGTGCACCTCGTCTCGGTCGACTCGGCATTCAACGTCGGCACCGTGAAGGCGACCGCGACAGTGCAGGTCAACACCCAGCCACCCTCCATCACCTCGACCAGCCACCCCACGCAGCGGACCTGGGGCGGCACTCCGGGGCTCTTCTTCTCGTGGACGAACCCGCAGGCCGACTCGAACTTCAACGGCTACTACTTTACGCTCGATCGCTACGCCGACACCATTCCCGCCGCGACGCCGGCGAACTTCACCTCGAACAAGCAGGTGCTGCTCGCCAACACGCCCGACGGCATCTGGGGCTTCCACGTGGTGAACCGCGACACGCGCGGGGCCATCACCAGGGCCGCTGCCCACTCCATCGTCTACGTCGGCGCGAACCCGGGCTCGGGCAACGTCTCGGGCAGCGTCTACGACGGCAGTATGGGCAACGCGGCGCTGTCGGCCGTCACCCTCACCATCAACCGCGGCTTCTTCAACCAGACGACCGCGTCCAACGGCACGTACACGTTCAGCAACGCGCTGCCCGCCGGCACCTGGGAGCTGACCGCCTCGAAGACGGGTTACATCTCACAGACGGTCACAGTGACGGTCGCGGCTGCGGGCTCGGTGAACCAGAACTTCACCCTGCTGCGCGCCCCCTGAGGCGAGCGGCGGTTTCGATTCTTCCGGCCCGGGTGGCGTTCGCGCGGAAGTGAGGCGCACCGGAAGCCCGGGAGTCTGCCCCAGGCGCGAACCGCCGCGTCATCGCCGCCACCCGCTGATGGGCCGCGCGCTGCGCCCAATCTCCTGCGCGCGCGCACGGCGAACTGCTCCAGCCACCCGCTCCGGAAGGCCTGCACCTCGGCGGCCACGCTCGCCGGTTCGTAGTGCGCGCGCACGTCGTCGAGGATGAAGGCGGGCACCGTGTCGAAGCAGGTGAAGCCGAAGGCGGCGATGAGCGACGAGACGACGAGCAACGCCAGGCCCACCGTCACCTGCCGGCGCACCGTCCACGTGAGGGCCGGCAGCACCGCCAAGCCGACGACGCCGTAGGTGAAGAGAATGTCGCCGTACCAGACGAGGTAGCCGTGCAGCAGACCGAAGCCCACCAGCCACAGCAGCCGCCGCCGCGGGTTCGACGCCGTGCCGGCCAGCACGAGCGAAGCGCCGAAGAGCGTCGAGAACAGGCTGATGAACTTGAAGTCGAAGAAGAGCCGGCCCAGCGACCAGGCCACGCCTTCGAGCCCGTCGAGCGAGCCGAACGCGGTGGGGTTCAGGTACGCCGTGTGCGGCATCGCGAAGGACTGGATGTTCATCACCAGGATGCCCACCAGGGCCACCCCGCGGAGCACGTCGATGGAGGCCACCCGTTTCGGTTCGGTCATGGTCTTCAAAAACGCTGCGCAGGGCTACTGCGCGCGCTCTTCCGACGGGTCCACCGCGAGCGGCTTGGGAGCCGAGAGCTCGAGGGTGGGCATGGTGCTCGCGCGGTTCCCCGCGGCGTCGAACAGCTCGGTGACCAGCCGGTAGGCGCGCCCATCGTCGAAGCCGAAGGCTCCCGAGCAGGCGTCATGACCGAGCAGGGCGTTCTCGCCGTCGAGCGGCAACAGGTACTGCTGCTTGGAGGCCGTGCCCCTGGCGCGCGTCATGGCGACGACCAGGTAGGTCGGCCCCACCTCGCTCACTTGAGTGCGCAGCTTGAGGAACCGCGTCAGCCCCTGTTTGGTGCGCAGGTACGAGCCCTCCGAGACCGCAGGGCGCACGATGAACCGGGGCGGCGTGGTGTCGGCGGCCGCGCCGGTCCTCCACCGGGGCGTGTTGTCACCGAAGGCGTCGTTGAGCAGCGTCACCTTCGGCATCACGCGCCCGAGCGTCAGGGTGTACTCGGTGTTCGGCTCGAGCGGCTTCTTCGGCTTCAGGCGCACGGCCACGCGGTTCATCGTCGACACCCAGCCCTTCTCGACGGCGACTGGAATGGCCTCGCCCTTCCCCAGCAGCGCGAGCTCTGGGTTGCCGATGAGGGCCGTGACCCGTTCCTGTTCCTTGAGCACTCCCTCGAGCACGAACTGCACGTTGGTGGGCACAGTGGCCCCTGGCGCGGGGAACAACCGAACCCCGTCTTCGCAGCCCGCGTGCGCAGGCGTGCCGAGGGCCAACGACGCCATCAAGGCAGCCGTCGCGGTCAACCGAACCACGTGGCCCAACGCGGGGGGTGAGGTGCCCTGAAGTCGCACGAGCGTGAAGAGCAGCACGCCCCTCAGTGTACGGGAGTCCCCGGGTCGATGATCTCGACCGGGCCGAACCGCGCCTCGTACTTGGCGAGGTTCTCTTGAATCGCGCTCAACAGGCGCTTCATGTGTTTGGGGTTGGTGATGATGCGCGAGAGCACCTTGGCGCGCGGCTGCTGCGGCTGCACGTAGATGAAGTCGAGGGTGAACTCGGTCTCGGTGTGGTTCACCAGCGCCATGTTGACGTACTGGCCGTTGGCGATGGCGTCATCGAGTTGAATCTGAAGCTGAATCTCGGGCGGCTTGGGTGAATCGCTCATGGGCGCGAGGTCCTATCAGCCCGCTGAAAAAAGCGCTCCGATCGGCGCGCCATGCAGGGGGCCGTTGCGCTTCTGCGCGGCGCTGTCACCATCGCCGGCGAACAGCGCCCACCCGTGTCCTTCCCGCTCGACCCCTCGCTGACGGCTGCCTTCGACCTGGGCGACCCGCGCGCGCGCACTGCGGTGTTGATGCTGCATGGCTTCAGCGGCAGCCCGTGGGAAGTGCGGCCGCTGGCCGAGTCCCTCGCCGACCGGGGGTTCTTCGTAAGGGCCCCACGGCTGCCCGGGCACGGCACCACGCCCGAGGCGATGCTGTTCGTCACCTGGCAGGACTGGCTCGACGCGGCCGACGCGGCCTTCACCTCACTCGGCACCTTCGAGCGGGTGGTGGTGGCCGGCCTGTCGATGGGCGCGCTGCTCAGCGTGCTGCTGGCAGAACGCCATGGCGCGAGGGTGTCGCAGCAGGTGCTGATGGCGCCCGTGATGACGGTGCGCTCACGCAGCGGGCGGTGGCTGAAACGACTGCGCCCCCTCTCTCGACCCGCTCTGCAGGACCGCTGGGTGAAGAAGACCGGCACCGACGTCGAAGACCCTGACGCGCAGGCCCAGGCGCCCGTGCTGGCGAGGTACCCCCTGGCGCGGCTGTTCGACCTCTTCCACCTGCAAGACCTGGTGAAGGCCGCCGCGCCGACCGTGCCGACGCCGAGCCTGGTGGTGGGCGCGGTGCACGACCACGTGGTGGCCTTCGACGGCGTCGACCAGTTGCACCGGTCCCTGGCTGCCTCGCGACTGCTGGTGTTGCAGCGCGGCTTCCACATTCTGCCCCGCGACGTCGACCGGGCCCGTCTGGCCAGCGAGGTCGCCGACTTCTTCGACGCCTGAACGCCGCTGGAGCGTGTTTCGCCCAGCGGCGTCATGGCGACTCTCTTCGAGCACCGAACCGGTGGACTCCCGTCGCCGCATCGCGGGTCTGCGTCGCAGCTCGTCGTGGCGCCTCGGCCTGCTCGCAACTTCACGATCCCACGGGGGCCGCTCACCTGATCCGCCACGCTCGGGACTTCAGCGCACCGAGACGGGGTTCGGCCCCACGATGATCTCGACGCGGCGGTTGTTGGCGCGGTTCTCGGCGTTGCTGTTGCTCAGCAGCGGGTGCTTCGAGCCCAGGCCCACCGCAGAGATGCGGTTGGGGTCGACGCCCACGTTCACCAGGTAGTCGCGAACCGCGGTCGCCCGGTTGAGCGAGAGCGGCTGGTTGGTGGCGTCAGAGCCCATGGTGTCGGTGTGGCCCTCGACGACCATCTTGCGGTCTTCGTTCTGCGCCTTGAGCGCGATGGCCACCTGGTCGAGCCTGGTCTTCGCGGTCTCGAGCAGCGCGTACTGCCCCGAGGCGAACAGCACGCTGCCGCTCAAGGTGATGACCAGGCCGCGGCTCTCTTCACGAATGGCGGCGATGGTCGCCAGGTCCTTCATGGCACCAGCCAGCTTCGCGTCCGACGTCATGCGCGCGGCGCGTTCGGCCTCGAACTTCGCGTTCGAGCGCTCGAGCTCCTGCCCCTGCGCCGCATTGGTGGCCTTCATGGCGCTGTTGGTGGCGTCGTTCGACGCTCGCATGGCGGTGGTCTGCGCGTCGTTGGCTGCGCGCTCGTCTTTCAGCTGGGCGCGGGTGTCATCGAGCGCGGCCCGGGTGTTGGTGACCTGAGTGTCGCGCGCCACCACGCCCTGCCTCACGGCCTCGGCGATGTTGCGGCGGTCGACCTCGGTGCGGGCCTTGACGTCGGCCAGCTCGACCTTGCGCCTGGTGACGTAGGCGTAGTCGCGCACCGCGAGCGTGTCGCCGTTGAGTTCGAACTCGGCGTTCGCCTTGTCGAGCACCTTCTTCGCGTCGTACAGCTCGGTGGGCGTCAGCGTCCTGGCCAGTCCCTGGCTCGAGGTGGCGTAGGCGTTGCGGGCCTCGATGAGCTGAGAGGGAGCGACCGACGCGCAGCCGACGAGGCCGCCGACGGTGAGCCCAGCGGTGAGCAGCATGGATGACTTGAGGAACATGGGCGGCTTTCGGAGACGACGGGGAATCACGGAGCACCTCGGGCCTGAACGGCCTTGAGGTCTTCAGCAGCGCGCAGCGCCTCGGTGTGGGTGGCGACCTCTCGGGCCAGGCCCAACGCGAGCTCGGCATCGGCCTCGGCGCGGGCCAGCATCAACGTCGCGCGCTCGTCGCCGTCGGCCGCCAGCAGCTTGGCCTGCGCGGTCTGGTCCTTGGCGAGCTGCAGGTGAAGCCGCGCGTCAGGGACTGCGACCGCGCCCACCTCTTCAGCGCCGCGAATGCTGGCCTCGTTGGCTTCGAGGCGATCGATGGGGAGTTGAATGGTGGCACAGGCGCCGAGGGCGAGCGCCCCCAGCAACGGCACGATGTGGCGCATGGAAAAGTCCTTTGAGGGTGGAGGGGAGACACCGAACACCTGCTCGGGTCACGACGGGGCGCACCGGCAGCGCTCGCCCCGACCGAAGAGCAAGCGCAGGGCCACCCGCGGCAGCACGAGCAACACCATCGGGTTGGGCGAGGGGGCGGCGCTCGCGCTTCAGAAGGCCAGCCAGCGCCCCATCACTTCGACGTCATGGCGCGCAGGCGCGACGCGCCGAGATGGTCGAGCCGTCACGCCACCCGACGATCAACCAGCCCGCGGTGGCAGCAGGGACCAGCTGCGGCAGGCCGTAGCCTCCGTCGAGCGCACGCAAGCGAAACGCGAACGTGCCCCCCGTCGGCACCGAGGTGCCGAGCACCAGCTGCTGCACTCCCGCGAGGCGCTGCTGCATCACCACCTGCAGCTCGCCGGACCGGGCCCGGTACACGCTGGCGGCGCCCCATTCCTGCGAGAGCGGCGACGCGGCGGCAGCCACCTCGGTCAGGCCCTGGGTGAGGTCCGGCAGATAATACACCCCAGACAAACTCTCATCGGGGTCTGAGAAGGCATACGCCGCCGAGACGCCTGCGTCCCACTCGTTCAGCTCGGCGTCGACCCCGCCGTAGAAGGGCGGAGTCCACACCCCGCCGTCGCCCAGCCGAATCAGCTGCCGAATGGTGCGAGCCGCGTTCTCCGCGCTCAAGATGACGTAGTGACCCTGGTCGCTGCAGTTGACCGAGTTCAGGCTCTCGGTGGAAAGCGCCCCGGGTACGTTGTTGAGGTCCTTCACCTGTCGCAGGCCGCCGTCGAGGTTCCAGATGACGAGCCGGGCCTGGTCGCCGTCCTCGGCCCCGAAGGTGCTGATGACCTGATCATCCACGCCGAGGCGAAGGCCCTGGCGATAGCCGGCGTCGACCAGCGGCTGGAAGGTGCTCACCGTGGCGCCCGCGCGGCTGACCGTGACGCCCCCTTCGAGTGACGACACCACGAACACCTCATCGCCCAGCGCGCGCGCGAACCAGGCCGCGGGCAGCTTGTTCAGCACCTCCTGCGTGCCCACCAACTGCAGCGCGTCGTCGAAGCGGGCCACCTGCAGCACGCCAGCGGCCGGCGGGCGGCGCTCGTACACCAGCGCGAAGCCCCGGTTGAGCGCCAGCAGCTGGAAGGGGCCCGTGGGGGCCGCGTCGAGCACCAGGGGGACAGGACTGCGCACGTCGATCTGCCCGTCACAGTCGTTGTCGAAGCCGTCGCAGCGGCTCTCGACGGCCTCATACCGAGCGCCGTATTCCTGGGGGCCGCAGGCCATCTGGCTGCCGGCCTCACAGGTCTGCCTCGCGCCAGCGCAGACCCCCACCTGAATGGTGCACAACACCGAGTCGGTGACGGCGTCGTCGATCAGCCCGTTGCAGTCGTCATCTTTGTTGTTGCAGGTCTCGACGCCGGGCCGCTTCTCGTTCGTGCACACGCCACTCCACACCCGCTCGGTCGAGCACACCTCAGCGCCCGGCTTGCACTCTCCCCGTCCACCGCCGCAGGGGCGGGTGTCACCGGGCTTGCACGCGCACTCGCCCATCGCCGACGGCAACCGGCAGAACCCGTTGCGACACTCGGTGCCACGGGGGCACGGGCCCATGTCCTGGCAGGTCAACGCGCAGTCGACGAGGGTGGGGGTGTAGAACGAGCAGCCGACGACGCAGCCGCAGCTCAGGGCGATGACGAAGGCCGACAGCGGTGCGCGCAGGGTGCTCACCATCGGGTCGACCAGGTGAGCCAGGCCCCGTGAGGCGAGGGCAGAATCAGCAGCTGCGCGTCGGCCGAGTCACTCGCGCCGCCAGCCAGCGTCACCACGGTGGCCACCACGCCAGCCGCCACCAGGACACCCGAGGCCACCAGAAAGACCGCCGAGAGCGTCTGGTCTCTCAGGCCACCCGCCTCGACGCTGGCGCGGGTCGGGTCCCAGGCTCCGCCGAGCCGGAAGAACTCGGACACCTGACGCGAGGCGTTGCCGGCCTCGACGGCAAAGAGGGCCGCCGCGCCACCCGCGAGCACACCCGCGCCCAGCAGCACCACCCCCAGCACCGGGAACCGACCACGCGATCCGCCACCGTCGACGCCGGCGCCGCCGACCACCAGCTTGAGCTTCACGGTGCGGGGCTTGCCCGGCTCGACCATCACGTCGGTGCGCGCCGACTGGTACCCGTCGAGCTCGGCGATGACCTCGTGGGAACCGGGAGCCAGCGAGACCCTGGTGGGCGACACTCCCGCCAGCTTGCCGTCGACCTGCAGCACGGCGTCTTTCGGGTCGGTCTCGAGGGTGACCTCGACCGGGCCCTGGCTGACCTGTGGTTTGAAGGCCAGGGCGACCTCTTTGGAGCTGCCCGAGGCGAGCTCGAAGGTCACCTCGACGGGCTCGGGCTCGGCGTCTCGCGTGGCCTTGATGGTGTGTTTGCCAGGCCCCAGCAAGATGGCCTCGGGCAGCGGCGAGAGGCCCACGTCTTCGCCATCGACGTTCACCCTGGCGGCGGGGCCTTCGACGGTCACCGTCACCTTCGAGGTGAGCGAGCGGATCTGCGAGAGCTCGGACACCACGCTCTCACGGCGGTCAGGCGGCACCTTCTTGCCGCCTTCTTCGAGATACCGGTTCAACGTCTTGACGGCCTGGCCGTACTTGAAGAGCCGCCGCTCGGTGAGGCCCAGGTTGTAGAGCACCTCGAAGCTGGGCACCGCCTGGTACGCGGCCTTGAACTCGGCGAGCGCGGCGCCGAAGTCGCCTTCTTTGAACAGCCCGACGCCCTTCTTGTAGTGGTCAGCCGCCTGTTTCTTCGCTGCGCCGGTCTGGGCCACGGTGACGGACGCCAGACCGCACCAGAGCAGCAAGAGCCAACGACGAACGCGCACGGTCACGGAGTGTAGCGGTATTCAGCGTCGATGCCTGAAACTGTCAGCCTGGCGCGGGCTCAGCGGCGCCCGGTCGTCCCCCCCCGAAGGATCCGCGCGGCCTGACCTGACCAGGAAGGCCGGCGGCGAGGGCCCTGGCTCGCAGCAGGGCGGCGGACCGTCGGAGGTGATGCTGGCGGCGGGGTCGCACCTCTGCCCCGGGAAGACTGCCAGACGCGCACGAGCGACCCTGCAAAGACGATCACCGACGGGTCGCGTCGCGGAGGCTGGGGTCGCCTTCCGGGTGATGCGCGAGCGTGGACTCGCCAGCACCGATGCCCAGGGCCGCCGCACCTTCTGAGATGGCACCAGCGACCGCCCCATGAGGCAGGTGCAGCGCCTGGCCGATGCCGTGAACCCCGACTGGGGCGACCGCCTCGGCGGCGCCGGCGATGATGGTCAAGCTCCGATGGTCTTGGGCCGCTTTGACGGTTCCCCGAGCCATCACTCCCGCCGACTCGCCCGCGGTGGCGTCGACGACGGCCTTGTCGGCTTCACTCACCTTGCGCGCCGTGTTGAGCAGGGTCGCTGGCGCGGCGATGGCGGCCGAGCCAAGCGCTCCGGCGCCCACCACGGCAGCGACAGCGCCAAACGCGGCCGCTGAGGCGACGCCGAGCGCGAAATCGGCCTTGGCCCGCAGACCCTTCTCGGAAGCGGCATCGGCAACGGTCTGATGCAACGCATGCCCTGCGAACGAGTCAGGCTCGATCTTCCTGGCCTTCGCGAAGTCAGCCTCGACGCCGGGGTAGTTGGCAATTCTGAACAGCGTGTGGTCGGCGCCGCTGGTGTCTCTGAGATCTTTCGCGCTGCGCATCATCACCGCGGCTCGCTCGGTGAGCGCTTTGGCGAGCTGGGCCGCGCTCGGGTTCTTGACCTCGGGGGCGAGCCCCAGCGCACTCAAGGTCTCACGACGTTCCACCAGCGGCAGCTGCTCGACGTGGCGAAGCAGGGCCTCGAGCTGCGCGGGGTCTTTCGCCGTCGCGAGAAAGTTCCTGGCGCCGGTGTCGATCTTGTCGCTGATGAAGGTCTTCAGGTCCTGAGCGAGCTGGTACTTGGTGTCACCCAGCACCGCCATCGTCTGACGCTGAAGCGTCTCGAGCTTCTCAGCTGACGCTTTGGGGAACGCCCGCTGCACCGACTCGCGCACGGCCGCTTCGACCTGGTCCGGGGGCAATTGGGACAACGCCTTCTTCACGTCGTCGGTGAGGTTCATCGGCAAGCTCGAGCTGCTGATGCCGCGATGCACACGGGCCTCGGTCTCGAGCGCGGGCGTGAGGTCGTTCACCAGCGCCTCTTGACGCTCCTGCCTGGCGAGGGTCCGCTCGATCTCGAAGCGGGTGGCGTTCGACGTGGGGCCTGCCATGGGTCCGCTCGAAGCCGGGGGTGCACTGTGAAGCAGGCCCGCGCGCGAGGTGTTTGCGCCCGACCAGGACTCGACGCTCGAGCGACTCGAGGCCAAGTCCGACGACAGCGGCGCGGACTTCGTCGTGACGGGCGCCTCGGGCGCTTCGGGGACGCAGGCGTTGTTGACGGCAGGGCTGGTGGGGGAACCGACGCGGGGCGGGGCCATGAAAACTCCTGGTGCAGCGGGGAGTCACCGCCCTGTGCGAGCGTCGTGCCTTCCATCAGCCTTGCCGCTTCAACTGGTTACCGCTTCAGCCAGGGCCATCGTCCCGAGCCGGGGGTCCGGTTCGAGCAAAGACCGAGAAGGCACGGGACTTCGACGCGCTCACTCGTACGGGTTCGCTTCATCGACAGTGAGCTTGCCCTTCTTGACGGGCGCTGGTTTCGACGGGGCCTTCGCGGGCCTCGTCGGCGGCTGCTCGGTCGCTGCTGCTGCGATGGGGAGCAACGTCAGGCGCTCTTCATGCGGCTCTTCGAAGACGAGGCGCACGCGGCGGGCCTGGAACCCGGGAGCGCTCGCCACCACCTCGACCTGAGCGTGTTGTCGACGGGTGAGTGAGGCGGGGTTGCCCTCGAGACGCAGGCCGTCGACCTCGAACCGGGCCTCGGCGGGCTCGGCGCGCAGGGTCAGCGCGACGTCCTTCAGGCCCAGCTCGGCGGGCGGAGTCCCCACCACCGGCGACGACGCGGTGACGACCTCTGGCGTCGCGGTGCCGTCGGTACCCAACAGGAAGAACAGGCCTCCGCCGACGAGCAGCCCGACGACTGCGACCGCCACCACAGCGAGGGGCAACTTCGCCTGACGAGGCGGCTCGGGTTCGACAGTCGGCTCGAGGGACGTCGCCGAACGCCGGGACGCCGGCAGCTCATCGGCGCGGCGAGCAGGCGGCGGGCGACGACCGGTCGAGGGCTTTGGTGCCGGCGGCTCTTCATCGACCGTCTGCGCCGGCGAGGGTGTCTTCGGGGTGGCGGCACGACGGGCGTTGACGGTGGGCAACCGGGCCGGGCCCGTGGGAGGCCGCGGCGTCCCGGCGGTGTTGGTGCGCGGGGCGGCTTCCTGCGCCAGGTCGTACAGGCTCGACAGCTCTGTCGGTTTCACCAGCGCGACCAGTTGCGCCTTCACCGCGGCGGCGTCGTGAGGGCGCTCCGCGGGCTGTTTGGCCAGCAGCGCGTCGACGGCCACGCAGAGCTTCGGCGGCAGGTCGGCGCGCACCTGCTGCAGCGGTTCGTGCGATTCCTTCAGCATTCGGGCCAGCGTGGCGATGTCGCTGTCGGCATCGAAGGGCGCGCGACCGCCGAGCAGCTCGTACAGCACGGCGCCCACCGAGTAGATGTCGGCGCCCGGGCCGATGCCCTTCTCGCCCATCACCTGCTCGGGGGCCATGTACTTGGGTGTGCCCACCGCCGTGCCCGAGTGGGTGAGGCCAGTGCTGGAGCCGAACCGCGAGATGCCGAAGTCGAGCAGCTTCACCTGCCGTTGGGGGCGAGTGCACAGGAAGATGTTGGCCGGCTTGATGTCGCGGTGAATGACGTTGGCGGTGTGCGCCGCGGCCAGCGCATCGAGCAGCGGCGCGATGATGCCCACCGCCTCGGCGGGGCTGAAGACGCCATGCTTCTTGAAGACGGCCTTCAAGGTGGCGCCGTCGAGGTGTTCCATGACGATGAAGGGCTCACCGTCGCTCGTCTCGCCCATGTCGAGCACGTCGACGATGCCGGGGTGATTGATGAGGCCGGCGGCTTTGGCCTCGAGGGCGAAGCGTTCCTTGACGTCTTCACGCTCGGCGAGGTCGGCGATCAGCACCTTGATGGCCACCCGTCGCCCGATGGCCTGGTTGGTGGCCGAGTACACGGCCCCCATGCCCCCTTTCCCGAGGGTGCCGTCGATGAGGTACTTGCCGGCGAACGTGGTGCCGGGCTCGAGGAGCGTCACGTCGCGCGAGCGTAGCCCAGCCAGACCGCGGGTCCGTGAGGTGAATGCAGCTCTTCAGCTGCTTCAGCTGAGCGGCGGTGGTCTGCGCGTCATGATCAGCCATTGGCTGGGGGCCTCGGTGCTCCAACGTGCCCGGGGGGGCGCGAAACACTCAGCGGGCTGACAGGTGCCCTTTTCGATCCGCGTGGTCATCGTCGTCATGGAGCCTCAGGGCAACCGCGACAGCCGGCGGGAAGGCAGACCTCTGCCCCCACCCCACGGCGTGGTGGCGAACGCTCGAGCGTCGTGGTCGCATCGACGGACATGCCACCTCGACGCGTCCTGCTGGTGGCGGTGCTCGCCCTCGTGCTCGCGGGCGCGGACCTGGTGAACACCCTGGTCGACGCCGGGGCGTTCAAGGCGCTCACGCCGCATGGGCTCGACCGGTGCACGGGGGCCGAAGAGCTGGTGTTCGAGGCGACGGTGCGACGCTGTCCGGGTCCAGCGTCGTCGAGCCCCACGTGCTCGACTGTCAGCTCGCGATTCCCTGAGCCGGCAGCTCGATGATGAACTCACTGCCACGCCCCGGCGCCGAGGTGACCGTCAGGGTGCCCCCGTGCTGCTTCACCAGCGACTGCACGATGGACAGCCCCAGCCCGGTGCCGTCCTTCTTGGTGGTGAAGAGGGGCTCGAACAGCCGCGCCCGGGTCGCCTCGTCGATGCCCGCGCCGTCGTCTTTCACCGACACCCGCACCCGGTTGGCGTCGAGCGCCGCGCGCACCTGCACCAGCCCTGGCCGCCCTTCGGGCACCGCCTCACAGGCGTTCTGCACCAGGTTCATCAGCACCTGGCGGAAGCGGTCCCTCGACAGCGGCACCGGAGGAAACGAGGGCGGCACGTCGACCCGCACCTGCACGTCGTCGCGTTTGCGAAGCAACCCCACCGCCTCGTCGATGAGCGGCAAGAGCGGCGTCGGAGTGAGCTCGAGCGGCTGATCTCTGGCGTCATCGAGCAGGTCGCCCACGATGCGCTGGCTGGCCTTCACTTCGCGCTCGGCCAGGTCGAGCGCTTCTTTCACCTTGTCGTCGAGCGGCGCGCCGCCCTTGTCCAGCCGACGGCGCACCACGAAGAGCGCGGTGGTCACCGCCGCCAGCGGGTTGCGCAGGTCGTGCCCCACCGCCGCCGAGAGCTGTCCCAGGGCGGCCAGCTTCTCGGCGCGCGCGGTGGTGATGAGCAGCCGGCGCATGCGCTCACCCGAGTAGGCCACCAGGAAGCCCGCCACCGCCATCACCGCCACTGCCGAGACCATGCCGCCCACGCTCACGCCCGCCTCGCGCTGCAGCAGCACCTCGAAGGTCGCTCCAGCGACCGTCGCCAACACCACCTGCCACCGACTCAGCGCCAGCATCGAGATGATGAGCAGCAGCACGTAGATGCCGAGCGAGAACCCGGCCACCGCGCTCGGCGCGGGCGTCGACGCGAAGTTCGACCGCTGCACCACGTAGATGAAGGGCATGTCGAGGAACACCGGGGCCAGGGTGAGCACCTTCGCGGCCCGGCGGCTGCGCCAGGCGAGCGCCACGGTGAGCACCGAGCCGAAGAACCACATCGCCAAGGCCGAGAAGTCCGTCGACCAGCTGGCGTCCTGCTTCACCAGCGCGAGCACGACGAAGAGCCCGAAGAAGAAGGTCACCGCCACCAACCGCACCAGGTGCGTGCGACGGGCGTTGAGCAGCTGCTCGGTGAGCTGCGCCTCTCGAACGGCCTGCGCTTCTCGGGTCGGCATGCGGCGGCGGTGGTGTCCTTCTTCAGCTCGTCGCTTTTGTGGCCGCGGCGCGACGGTTCACGCCCAGGCGCCCGACCTGCGTCACCAGGCGCACCAGCCGCTCGGGCTCGAAGGGCTTGGCGAGCACCATCACCAGGTCTTTCGCGCCGGGCAGGTCGTGCGTCACCGCCTGCGGCGTGGCGGTCAACATCAAGAGATACGGGGTGGGGGTGATCTGCTGCTTCACTGCCTGCGCGAACTCCGAGCCGGTCATCGCGGGCATCTTGAAGTCGGTGACGATGACGTCGAAGGTCTTCTTCGTCGCCAGCGCGAGGGCCGCTCGGGGGTCGTCGCAGGTCGTCACCTCGCACTCGTCTTCCAGCAGCAGCTCGAGGCTGCGCAGCACACCGGGGTCGTCGTCGACGATGAGCACGCGGGGAATCGGCATGGCGGCCGTCTTAACCCGTGGCCACTCCCAACGCCCGCGGGACGGCGCTTCGGGTATGCCGCCGGTGCGCTGTTCCTTCGAAAAAGGGGAAGTTCATGTGGAAGCTGCCTGCCCTGCTGATGGTGGCGTCGTGCGCGGGCCCCATCACCGTGCCTGACCTGTCGCGGGTACCGCCGTCCCCCACCACCGGCCGGGCCGTCGAGGTCTGCGTGCTCATGCAGGAACGGTCGACCCGTTCCCGACTCGAAGGAGTCGCCGAGCTGTCGAACGAGCCGTGGCCCTACGCCATCGCCTCGGTGTTGATCAGACACCCCGCGGGGCTGGTGGTGCTCGACCCGGCCTTCGGGCGAAACGTGGCGGACGATCTGGCGCGCGGCCCGAAGCTCTTCGCCATCGCCATGGGCCCCGCCCGCACCAAGCGCCCCCTCGAGGCGGTGATGCGTGAGGCCGACCTCGACCCGGCCGAGGTCACCCTGGCCCTCGCCACCCACGTGCATTGGGACCACGTCGGCGCGCTGGGAGACCTGCCCAACGCGAAGGTGCTCCTCGCGAAGCCCGAGCTCGAATGGGCCCGCACCTTGACCCGGTACCTCGACGGCGGCGCCAGGCCGCACCACCTGGCCCGCGCGCGCGGGCGGCTCTGGCAGTTCGACTTCACGGGCCCGGCGCGCGACGGCTTCCCGGCGTCGTTCGACCTCTTCGGTGACGGCGCCATCGTGGCGGTGCCCCTGCCCGGGCACACCCCCGGCAGCACGGGGTTCTTCGTGCGAACGGCCAGCGGCAGAACCGCGCTCTTCACCGGAGACACCTCATGGACGATGCGCGGCATCGAGGCGCCGGTGCACAAGAACCCGCTCGCCCGGTTCGACGTGAGCGTCGCGCAGACCGGCGAGGCCCTGGGGCTGCTCCACGCGCTGCACCGCGCGCGGCCCGACCTGCTGCTGGTGCCCGCCCACGACGCCTCGGCGCTGGAGCAGCTGCCAGCCTGCTCCGGCTCTGCAACCACCTGGTCTCACTGAGGAACTTCGGGAGCCTTGCACTGGCGGGCGGGCTCTGGGGTCAGCCCGCCACCTGCCCATGTCCGCGCGAGCCGAGGCACCACCACCACCCGATGAAGGGGGACCTTCCGACAGCCGGTGGTACGGTCGCGCGCCGATGCAGCGGCTCGAGTTCCTGATCAGCGATGGGCCCCGGCGCGGCGAGGCCGTTCCCCTGCCGGGCACCCGCTTCGTCATCGGCTCGGACTCGACCTGCGAGGTGCACATCGAGGGTGACGCGGTCGCGCCGCGGCACGCCGAGGTCACCTTCGATGGGCAGGGTCAGCCCACCATTCGAGACCTCTCGGGCCGCAACACCGTCGTCATCAATGGCATCGCCACCTCGGGCGCCGAGCTGCCGGTAGGGGCCTTCGTGCGCATCGGCGCGGTCGATCTGGTGCTGCGCGAGACCGGGCCTTCGGGGCCCCACGGCACCCTGGCGAGCGTTGCGGTGGTCGACGTCGAGCCGACCCAGAAACACGCCACCCCCGCGCTGAGCCAGGGGTCGTCTGGCAACAGCGCGCTGGAATCGATTCGCACCGACGGCATCGACCTCGACGCCGCGCTGGCGGTGACGGGCGAGCAGAAGGTCGGCGCTCCCCTCAAACCGGGCGAGGTCATCGGTCAGCGCTACCGCATCGTGGGGCCGCTCGCCTCGGGCGGCATGGGCGAGGTGTACAAGGCCGAGCACACCGAGCTGGGCCGGCCCTTCGCGGTGAAGGTGATGCGGCCGCACCTGTCGCATGACAAAGACTTCGTCACCCGCTTCAAGCGCGAGGCGGTGGCCGCCAGCGCCATCGGCAACCTGCACATCATCGACGTGTCCGACTTCGGGCAGACCGCTGACGGCCGCTTCTACTTCGCGATGGAATACCTGGCCGGCGAGACGCTGACCGACATCATTCAGCGGCAGGGGGCCCAGAGCGTCGAGCGGGCGGCGCGGCTCGGCGTGCAGATCGCCCGGGCGCTGTCCGCCGCCCACGCCAAAGGCATCGTCCACCGCGACTTGAAGCCAGACAACGTCATGGTGCTGCAGGACCGCGGGCAGCCCGACCTGGTGAAGGTGCTCGACTTCGGCGTGGCCAAGGTGACCCGCGCCTCGGAGAGCTCGGGGCAGACCACCATGGGCGTGGTGGTGGGGACCCCGCAATACATGTCACCCGAGCAGGCGTCGGGGCTGAACGTCGACCCGCGCAGTGATGTGTATGCATTGGGGTTGATTTTGTATGAGTTGGTCTGTGGCCGGCCGGTCTTCAACGCACCCACCGGGCAGATGGTGATGGCCAAACAAATACATGAGCAGCCCGCGCCCATGGAACCGCCAGGCGCGCCGCTGCCCCGCGGCTTCGAGGGGCTGGTGATGGACATGCTGGCCAAGGCGCCCGCAGCCAGGCCGCAGTCGATGAACGAGGTGGTCAAGCGCCTGGTCGACGTCGAGCACGCCGCCAGGGTCACGCACCCACCGACAGGCGTGGTGGCCAGGCCGCCATCGCAACCCTCGAAGGCGGCCGTCCCGGCGCCGGCGCCTGAGCCTCCTTCCGCAGCCCCATCGAACACCACCCGGTGGGTGTTGTTGGGCGCCTTCGTGGCGGCGGTCGGCCTGGGGGCCTTCGGGGTGTTCGCGACCAGCGCGAAGACCGAGGTGCCGCGGCCGAGCGTGGCTGAGGTGGCCCCCCCGCGGCCCGTGGTGGTGGCGCCGCCGACGCCACCCCCGGTGCCCGCTGCGCCGGTGACTCCGGTGGCTGTACCGGTTGGGCCCGAGGCTGGGCCCGTCGCCGTCACGGTCACGCTGATCACCGAGCCTGCCGGCGCCCAGGTGCGCGTCGGCGAGGTGCTGAAAGGCACCACCCCGTGGCCGATGACCGCCCCGACGGGAACCGAGCAGCGGGTCACATTCAGCCTTCCGGGGTATCTGCCGAAGCTTCAGGTCGTCCGATTCGTCGAGGCGGGGGTGCTCACCGTCGCCCTTCAGAGGGTGGTGCAGGTCAAGCCGCCGCCCCCGACGCCGAGCCGGCCGCTCACCCACCCACTGCCCGCTGAGCAGGTGCCGCTGCCACCCCGCAAGGCCACCAAGTCGCTCGACGATCAATAGCGCCTGCTCGTCAGGGCTTTCGAGCGCCACAGGCGGGTGTGCTACGCGGCTTCACGACTCGTCATGGTCCTCTCTGCCCTGCTCAGCGTGAGCGTCGCTTCGGCTCCAGCACAACCGACGCCCGAGGCCATCGAGCAGGCGAAGGCGGCTTTTCTCTCGGGCCAGGGCCTGTACGCGAAGGGCCTCGCCGCAGACGCGCTGGCCAGGTTCGAAGAGGCCTGGGCCAAGAGGGCGCTGCCGGTCACCGCGTACAACATCGCCATCTGCCACGAGGACCTGAAGCGCTGGGGGCAGGCCATTCGCTGGTACCGCGAGTACCTGCGTCGTGCGCCCGACGCGTCTGACAAGAAGGCCGTGCTCGCCACCCTGGTCACCCTCGAAGGTACCCTGCAGCGCGAAGGCACCCAGGCGCTGGTCATCTTCGCCGAGCCCCAGGCGGTGCAGGTCGAGGTCGACGGCGAGGCCATCGGGCCGACGCCAGCGATGATCACCGTGAAGCCGGGCACCCATCGGGTGGTGGCCAAAGGCCCGGGCCTCATCACCGGCGAGCGCAACGTCGAGGTGCCGGCCGACACCAGCGTCGAGCTGTCGTTGCTGCTCAAGCCCGAGTCCACCTCGACGGCGGTGCGGCCGGTGAAGGGCGAGGTGCCGCTCGAGCCCGTGCAGGTGAACGCGCCGCTCACCACGTTGACCCTGCAAGCCGATGAGGTGCTGAAGAAGCTGGTGCGGCGAGAACGCACCGCGGTGCCCTGGGTGCTGCTGGCGGCGGCGGCGGCCACCAGCGTGGGGGGCGTGGCCTTCACCGTGGCCGCGCAAGACGCCAACGCCCTGTTCCTGAAAAGCCCGGCCAACACCATGGGCTCGGTGCGAGATCTGTGGCTGCGGCAGGAAAGAGACTTTCGCGCCGCGTCGTACGTGGTGTTCAGCGTCGCGGGAGCCCTCGCCCTCACCGCGCTGGTGCTGTTCATCGTCGAGAGCTTCTGAAGGCCGACGATGGCTCTGTGGCCTGCGCTGATGGTGGTGGTGGCCGCGGCGCCCTTGAAGGTGGGCGTCACCCTGCACCCGTACGCGTCGTGGGCCTGGCAGGTGACGAAGGGGCTGCCGGTCGAGGTGGTGCCGGTGGTGCCCGGCGACGTCGACATCGGCAGCTACCAGCCACGGCCCCAGGACGTCGCCACCCTCGCCACCCTCGATGTGCTGCTGGTGAACGGCCTGGGCCACGACTCCTTCATCGATGAGCTGCTGAAGGCCTCGGGCAACACCCGCTGCGTGCTGGTGAACCTCAACGAAGCGACGCCCCTGCTCACCACGCGCGCTGACGAGGGGCCCAACGCCCACACGTTCCTCTCGCTGGGGAACGCCATGGCCCAGAGCTTCACCCTGGCCAGGGCGCTGGCGCAGGTGCGGCCCGAGTGGCGGGCCACCCTCGAGGACAACGCCAGCGCCTATTCCCGACGGCTGCGGGCCCTGCGCACCAGCACGGTGGTGCGCCTGCGCGGCCTCACCGAGCGACGGGTCATCACGGTGCACGACGGCTACTCGTACCTCTTGCAGGACCTTGGCCTTCAGCTGGTCGCGGTGGTGGAGCCGTCCCATGGGCTGCTCCCCACGCCGACCGAGCTGGGCCACATCGTCGAGCTGCTCCAGCAGCACCGCGCGCGGGTGGTGGTGTCCGAGGTGTCCTTTCCGAAGGCGATGGAAGCGGTGCTGCGCGAAGCCGGCGCCACGGTGGTGGTGGGCAGCCACATCGCCACCGGGTCCTTCACCCCTGAGCGCTTCGAAGAAGAGCTGGCGTTGACCCTCGACGCGCTGGTGCGGGCGCTGGGGCGATGAGCGCGGTCCTCAAGGCCACCCAGGTGTCGGTGGCGGGCCGCCTGGCGCCGCTCTCACTCGAGCTGACCCGGGGCAGCCTGCACGCGCTGGTGGGGCCCAACGGCAGCGGCAAGTCCACCTTCATCGACTCGGTGCTGGGGCTGTGTCCCTGCGAGGGGCGCCTCGAGCTGGACCACGAGATGCGTCTGGCCCTGGTGCCGCAGCGGCTGGAAGGCCTCGCGCTGCTGCCGCTGACGGTGCTCGAGTATCTGTCGATGTCGCGCTCGGGGCGGCCGACGTTCTTCGGGGTCTCTGGAGCAGTGAGGCAAAGCGTGTCCCGGGCGCTGAGCGTGACGGGGGTCGAGGGGCTGCTGGGTGCGCGCCTGTCGGCGCTGTCGGGCGGTGAGCTGCGCCGGGTGTTGCTGGCCGACGCGCTCGACGTCATCGGTCAGTCCACGGGCCTGCTCATCCTCGACGAGCCGGAAGCGGGGCTCGACGAGGCGTCGCGGCAGGTGCTGTTGGAAACGCTGGCGCAGCTGCCACAGCGCGGCGTGTCGACCTTGTGGGTGTCGCACGACGCCGAGGCCGTTCGCCGGCTGGCCACGCACACCACCACCCTGTCGGTGCCCCGTGGCTGAGGCGCTCTCGTGGGGCTTCGTGCAGCGGGCGGTGCTGGCGGTGCTGCTGGCAGCGCCCATGCTGGGGCTGATGTCTGCGTTGGTGATGGCGCGCGGCCTGGCGTTCTTCTCGGCGGCGCTGGGGCAGGCGGTGCTCACCGGTGTCGCGCTGGGCGTGCTGTTGGGGGAACCGGTCGACGCTCCGTGGGCCAGCGTGCTGGGGTTCTCGCTGCTGTGCGCGGTGGGCATGGTCTTCGCGCGGCGCACCAGCGCGCTGCCGGTGGACACGCTGGTGGGCGTGCTGCTGGCGTTCACCCTGGGGCTGGGCGTGCTGCTGCTGGTGGTGGTGACGAAGCGCTTCAACGTGCACCAGCTCGAGGCGGTGATGTTCGGCTCGGTGCTGACGGTGAGCCGGGGGGACCTGTGGGTGTTGGGCGGGGCGCTGCTGGGCGTGTTGGCGGTGCTGTCGCGCTGGCACAACGCGCTCTTCCTCGCCGGCCTCGACGCGCGGCTCGCGACGGCCCGCCGCCTGCCAGTGGCGGCGCTGGAGTACGGCCTGGTCGCCCTGCTCACCCTGGTCATCGTGGCCTCGGTGAAGGTGATGGGCGCGTTGATGGTCGAGGCGATGCTGCTGGTGCCGGCGGCAGCGGGCCGAAATGTGGCGCGCAGCCTGGTCGGGTTGACCTGGGTGAGCGTGGCCGTGGCGGTGGTGAGCGGCGTGGGGGGCGTCATCGTCTCGACGGCCCTCAACGCCCCATCGGGAGCGGCCATCGTGTTGCTGCTCGCCGCATGCTTCGTGGCGACGCTGCCGTTCGCCCGGCGACGGGACGACCGTCATTCACCGCGCGTTCAAGACAAGCAACCCACGCTCGAGCGATGATGTTTGCTGCGCTCGCGCTGGCAGCCCGTTGAAGAAAGCCGACCGAGCCCGAACGTCAAGCTGCTGGTCGGCGAGCACGGCTTCGAAGAGTGACAGCGTCGAGGCGGGCATCGTGTCTCTCTACGCCAGGCGTGCGCTATCGCTGTGAGGCTTTTGTTGTGTTCGGCCTTCCTGCGCTCGAGTTCGAGCGGATGGCTGCATTTCCGGCACACCTCGGTGACACGAATTGAGGCCCGCGTCGCTACATGGGAATCGAGAACACCTCGGGCCCGCGGGCGATCAAGATGATGAGCGCGCAGCCAGCCAGGTAGACGACGGGAAAGAGGCGCCGAGACCTGGCATCGAGCGACTCCACCCGGGCGCGCACCAGCGTCAGCTCGGCCCTGGCTTTCACCTGGTCCTCGTCGGGCAGGGTGGCCAGCGCCGCCTCGAGCGTCTGCGCCTTGTCGAAGAGCCGAGTCACGGTCACGCACTCGAACAAGATGGCCGTGATGACGACGTATGAGAGGTTGAAGAGCTGATCGAGCAGCACCGTGCTGCCGAGGTAGGGCAGGTCATCGGTGAAGGCGAGCTGCAGGAAGACGATGGTGAGCAGCGCGGTGATGACGGTGCCGACGCGCGCCTCGACGTGAACAGGCTTCAGGAAAAACACGAACCAGCAACACATCAGCACCAGAAAAATCGGCGGCAGCATGGTGGTGAACAACACCCGTAATGGCCGTTGCAGCAGCACTCCGAAGCGCACGCGTGAATGCTCGAGCTTGCCTGAAAGCCCGAAGCTGCCTGGCACTTCGACGCGCTTCTCTTCGACGATGGGCGATTTGACGACCCAGCCGGGCACCGTCAGCCCCGGCAGCACCCGCGCTCGCCGGGTCGAGGTCGAACTGCACCTGCTCGACGCCGCGCTGTGAGTCTTCGAGCTCGATCAGCGTTCGAGTTCGAAGACGACGGGCGCAAGGTGGCCGCGACGGTGGCCTCGACGCCGCCCGCGCCGCCAAGGGTCGTCGTGCTGTTCGACGTGTCATTCTCGGTGCCCGAGGCCTTCCGCAGCACGGCGGCCCGGCGAAGCATCGCGCGCGAGATCGCCACTCGCGTGACCACCGCGATTCCGGGGGCCCAGCTGCGCGCGGGCACGCCCGAGGACGATGCCGACCCGACGTGGGCTGGCGGCTTCACCACGTCCATCGACGCCTTCGAGGCCCAGGCCGGCGATCTGCGCAGTGGGGGTTCGGCGCTGTGGCGGGCCTGCGCGGGCGCGGCTGCGAGCGGCGCCGACCTGACGGTGCTCATCACCGACGGTGACGCGACAGACCTGGCCACCGGGGAAGCGAGCGACCGTCTTCAAGCAGGGCCTCCCATCGTGGCGGTGGCCGTCGGTACGGTGGTGCGACCCATGATCGACGCGGTGACGAAGGCGACTGGCGGCACCGTGTCGCTGGTGACCGACGCAGCGGCCATCGCGAGCCTCGTGGTCAGCTTCCTCGGTACGCCGGGAGCGACTCCGTACGCCGCGCGCTGGAGGGCCGAGGTCACCGGGCCCGTCGAGCGCACGGTGCGGGTCCGCCTGACCGGGAATGCCCGCGCGACCGTCGAAGGCCGCTACCAGGTGCCAGCGGTGGCCGAGCGACGCCCGATCGGCCGCGTCGCCGGTATTCACCTCACCGTCGAGATCGGCAGCGAGACCTGCGTGCGCACGCTGGTCGGCGCTCCGCTCGAGGGCAGACCGCCGACCGAGGCTCAGCTCGAAGAGGCGCGGCAGGGCCTGTTCGCCTCGCACCTCATCTCGTTCGAAGGGGGCGCCCCCACCGCAGCGCACTGGTTCGACGACCTGCTCAGTGCCCGGTTGTTGACCCGCCCGCTGGTCGACGCGGCCGAAGCCGGAAACGCGACCGCCGTGCTCAAGGCGCTGAAGGGGGGCCTGGTCTCCATTCCGTTCGAGCTGTGCTCGCTGCACTCTCCGCTTCCGGGGCAGCGCGTCGAGACCTTCGAGGTGGTGGCCCGCGTCGCGAGGCTGACGCAGTTTCCAAAGCCGCCACGGGCGATGGCGTTTCGCGCCGACCTGCTGCCGTTCACGCGGTTCGCCACGCTCTCTGCAGACCCGGCGCAGGCGTTTCAGACCACCTTGCGTCGATCGGCGTACCTCGCCAGCGTCGAGGCCTCGCGATTTAATCAGAGCACCCGGCGGCAGTTGGCGGGCGCTGCGTTGCTGCGAAAGCCCTTCTCGGGCCTGACACCCGAGTTCGACCCCCTGCCAGCCCCGACGCGCGCGGCGTGGGAACGACTGCTGGCGCCGCTCTCAGGGGCCGGCCGGTGGGACGTGCTGGTCCCGAGGTCCGGCGCTCCCCTGGCCGCGTGGGCGATCAACGCCGATACCGGGTCGCTCCTGGGTTTGCTCAGCGACGGCTCGGGCGGTGGAACCGCCGATCTCTGCAGGGCGCTGTCGACCATCACGAACCTGATGACGCTGATCAGCGTCATCGGTGGCTACGCAGGCGCGAGCTTCGCCTTCGGCGCGTGGATCACGTTCGCGAAGACCTACGTCGCCTTGATCGTCCAGGCGACGATCGCCATCGACTCCTGCGTACCGAGGGAGACGGGTCAGACGAAGTACCGCCACCCTCGACCGAGCGACTGGTCCTCGACGCTGCGTGCGACCTCGTGGTGGGCGCGATCGCCGTGGATCTCGGGGGCTTCTGGGGCTTCGCACTTGGTCAAGCGGCCGCGCTCAATGACATCGCCTCGATCATCGATCACAACATCGTGCAGTGCTCCTCTGGCCTGTCCAACCGCTACCCTCAGAGCATCTGCGAGTGAGGTGTGCCGCGGCCGACACGTCACGCTTGCCGTCCGCGCCCTGCTTCCATGAGACGGAGAGCCTGTCGAAGCACCAAGACTGGGCGCACGGCTCGAAAGAGTCGCGCAGCGTACGTGGATAGCGTCGCGCGCAGGGCGCAAGACGGCATCTGCGCGAGTCAGCGCTTGAGCAGGGGTGCTGAGGGAGGTCGCGGGGGCGGGTCACCAGTCGTATGAGG
>VYLD01000161.1_pt1 | contig 24801 bp, 20 predicted proteins | sample 5114401 | NCBI WGS metagenome assembly VYLD01 (sample SAMN12291783, study PRJNA351875) | freshwater metagenome | isolation source: freshwater lake | place: USA: Michigan, Gull Lake | collected 2013-08-08 | reverse complement strand
CCCAACAAGCCCAGGCCGCTCAGCGCGGTCCACGCCGCGACGTCACGGGCGTACTGAGCGATGAGCGCAGGGGCTGCCGTGCGACGACAGGCTGCACAGACGCCGAGGTGCAGCAGGCACACCTCGCACGCGTGGCTCCCACACCGCACACAGGAACCCTTCGCCCGGGCGCGGGCGTGAATGGCGCACGTCGGCTCGGGGGCCTCGACGGTGGGCAGCGCCTTCCCCTGCGCTTCGGTCGGCTGATCGGACAGATCGAGCTTCTTGCGAGGGACCGGCCCACCGGGTGCTGGCCCTCGAGGCAAGGTCCCGAGACACGCCGGACAGCTCTCGTCGGCCTCACTCACGGCCGACGCACAGAAGGGGCAGACCCTCACCCGTCGCAGGGTATCAGCGAACGACGCCGGTCGATGAGCCCCGTCGGCGTGAGCCTGTAGCAGCCCGTTGAAGAAAGCGCTCCGGTCGGCTTTCTTCAACGGGCTGCTAGCGCGAACGCATCGCGCTGGTGACCAGCTCTTCCAGTCGCAGCAGCGCCGTCTCGAGCGTGGCCATGGAAGGCCCGAAGCTGAACCGCACGTACTGACGGAAGCGGCTGGCCCGCGCGGCGCGACGTTTGCCCGGGTTGATGTCGAAGAACTCGCCTGGCACCGTGATCACCTTCTTCTCGAGCGCTGCGCGGAAGAAGCCCATGCCGTCGTTCAGCGGTGCTGGCAGCTGCCCGACGTCGCCCCACACGTAGAACGTGCCGTCGGGGACCCGGTCGGCCCGAATGCCCAGGCGCAACAGGCCCGACAGCAGCCGATCGCGCTTCTCCTGGAAGGCCTTGTGCAGCGCCATGGTCTCTTGCACCACGAAGGCCTCTTCGAGCAGCGGAATGGCGGCGCGCTGAATCGGCTTGCCGCCCCCACCATCGAGGAAGCTGCCCGCCGACGAGACCGCGTCGATCACCTGCCGGGGGCCCACCGTCCACGTGACGCGCCAGCCCGGGTAGCGCCAGTTCTTGGTGAGGCCGTCGAAGATCACCACCGGGTCCTTGTTCACGTCGTCGACGTACCGGGCGGCGCTCTCGACCGGCAGCACACCCGGCGGTGAGTTCCAGATGTAGTGCGAATAGAACTCGTCGAAGAGCAACGAGCAGTCGAGCTCGCGAGCCACCGCCACCCACTGCTCGAGCTCTTTGCCGGCGATCACCTTCCCGGTCGGGTTGCACGGGTTCGACAGCAGCACCGCCGACAAGCCCCGCCCCAGCACTTCGCGGCGCAGATCGTCGGCCGAGAACGCGTAGCCCCGCTCCCCGTCGAGCAAGATGGGGATGGGGGTGAACGCCTTGAAGATGTCGAGCAGCTCTTCATACGCGGTGTAGTCGGGCAGGAAGTGGCCCAGGTTGATGTGCCCCAGCGCCGCGGCGGCGCGGGTCAGCGAGGCCCGGCCTCCGCCCGAGACGCTGACGTTCTCAGGTCCGTACTGCGACCGCTTCCCCTTGCGGTAGAGCCGGTTGTAGAGCGCGGCGATCGCCTCGCGCAGCTCGGGCAGGCCGGCGACGGGCGCGTATTCTTGATCGTCGACGTCCACGGGGATCTGGTGGACCCGGGGGGGCGCTCCGGGCAGGTCGCCGGTCTCGGGCTGCCCCTGGCCTAAGTTGCACCAGTCGGGGCTGCGGGGCGTGAAGCCCAGGCGCTGCGCCTCGGTGGTGACGTAGATCACGCCCGTGCGGGGCACCTGCCGAAACGCGGTGATGTGGGGTTCTTCGAGGGCACTCACGCCGTTGGGCTCCTGTGCAGCGCGCAGCGCCGCGTCCACTGCTGCTCGCGAGAACCTCAGCTCGAGGCGCTCGATTCCGTCCACCACCACCACCGGCACCCGGTAGCGGTACTTCGAAAACCACTCGTCGCGCTCGAGAATGTTCCGCGTTTCGAGGGTGAAGTGCCACCTCTGGCTCGCCTCGTCGAGCACCTCGTCGGCCTCGTCACAGAGCGGGCACCCGGGCTTTCGGTACACCAGCACCTGCATCGCGTGACGTTCGTAGCACGGGGTTCCACCCGACTGTGCGCCCGGCGCCTTCATGAGATTCGACGAGCCTCATTGAGAAGGGCCCCGCTTTGGCGTGGAATCAGGTCCCATGACCATTCGCGGCCTGCAGGGCGACTTCGAGACGATGCCGCTGAAGGATCTGATCGTCTACCTCTCGAACCGCCTCGCCACGGGCCAGCTCACCCTCGAGCGCGAAGGGGTCAAGAAGCAGGTGGTGATCGAGCAGGCCCACATCATCAACGCCTCGTCGAACCTGCCCCGGGAATACCTGGGCCAGTTCCTCATCAACCTGGGCCACATCACCGAGGAACAGTTCACCCGCGCCTGGCAGACCCAGCAGGAGACCAGGGTCTTCCTCGGCCGGATCCTGGTGATGATCGGGCTGGTCAAAGAGGACATCGTGGTCGCGGGCCTGGCCACCAAGTTCCGCGAGACGGTGCACGAGGCCTGCGAGTGGGAAAGCGGCACCTTCGAGTTCGTGCCCGGCCTGCCGAACCCCACCGCCGACGGCCTCGACGTGCGGGTCTCGCTGATGGACATCTACAAAGAGGCCGACTTTCGCGCGCAGGCGTGGGAACAGATTCGCCGCGTGTTCCCCTCGGGGCAGCACACGCTCGAGCTGCGCGAAGAGTTCATGGAATTGGCGCCCCGCGAGGGCTCGCTGGATCTCAAGCTGCTCAAGGCCATCGAGCCCGACAAGACCCTCGACGAGCTGGCGCTGGGGCTGCACGCGACCGACTTCTTCTTCTACCAGCGGCTCTATGCGTTGCACGCCATGGGCGCGCTGGTGGTGAGACCGCCGCGGCCGCCCAGCCCCGACTTCGAGGTGGGCGTCGACCTGGGCCTCAGAGACAGCCCCTCGCCAGAGCAGCTGCTGGCCAACGCCCGCGCCTTCTTCGCGCGGTCGAACTGGCGCGATGCCTGGTCGCTGGGCAAGCGGTCGAACCAGATGGTGCCCACGCTCGAGGCGACGCTGCTGCTCAAGCAGATCGAGGCCGCCTGGCACCCGCAGCTGCGCGCCGACCTGGTGATGAAGCGGCTGGTGCCGGTCAGCGTGGTGCCTGCCGACCAACAGGCGCAGCTGCCCCTGTCAGCGCCCGAACGGTATCTGCTCTCGCGCGTCGACGGGAAACGAGAGCTCGAGGCCATCGTGCGCGTGGCCCCCTTGAAGGAATTCGAGGCCCTCACCTACTTCGATCGCTTCATCGGCCAGGGCTGGGTGACGACCGCTGAGGCCCCGCCTCAACCCCGGCAGCGCTGAGGCCGCAGCGCTTACTTGAGCAGCGCTCACAGCCGCTGCCAGAAGGGCCGCAGGTCGAGCTTTGCGCCCAGGGCTTTGCCCAGGGTGTGCACGCCCCCCAGCTTGCGGTGCAGGAAGATCAGCTGCGCGGGCGGCGGTGAGATCTTCAGCGCCCGGTAGTACGCCTTGAGCGCGCTCGCCGAGGCGTCGACGTGGCGCCGATCGTTGAAGTCCAGGGGCTGGGCGCGGTCGGTGAAGATGTCGAGCACCGTCTCGAGCAGCTCGTGCAGCGCCACCTTCGCGCCTTCCCCTTCCGCCGGGTCGATCAGCTTCAGCCGGTACGCGGCCTCGAGCGCGGCGGGGCGATCTCTCTTGAAGGTCGAGAGCAACAGCGCGCGGTAGTCGGCGCGAAACGCAGGCGGGTACGAACGCGTCGCGCCGAAGTCGAGCAGCACCAGTTCCTTCGCGCCGGGGCGGAAGAGGAAGTTGGCGAAGTTGGCGTCGGTCTGCACCAGCCCCCACTCGAAGAACTCCCGGAAGTACAGGTCGAGCAGCGCACTGGCGAAGTGCTCCTGGTCGGCGAACGAGGGGTTGGTCGAGAGGAAGGCGTCCAGCGACAGCCCGCTTTCCCACGACAACGCCAGCACCCGCTTCGACGACAGCTCGGGGAAGACCTGGGGCACCCTGAGGCCCGGCACCTGGTGCGCCAGCTCGCGGTACTGCGTCAACGCCTCGGCCTCGTGCAGGTAGTCGGTCTCACGCACCAGCACGGCCTTGAGCTCTTCGAAGACCCCCGCGAGATCGAGCTCCTTGAGCTGCACCGACAGGAAGAGCCGCGCGAGCCGCTCGAGCACCGCCAGGTCCGAGTCGATGGTCTCGGCGATGCCGCGGAACTGCACCTTCAGCACCAGCTCTTCCACGCCGCCGCCCGGGCGATTCCATCGGGCCCGGTGCACCTGGCCGATCGACGCGCTGGCCAGCGGAGTCGGCGACACCTCGAGCTGCGCGAAGGCAGCCTCGCCCAGCTCCTCGCGGACGATGGCCTGAATCTCGTCGAAGCCCACCGTGGAGCCCGACGCCTGCAGCTGACTCAAGACCTCGACCACCTCGGGCGGGAGCACGTCGCGCAGCTCCATGCTGAGCAGCTGGCCGGCCTTCATCGCCGCGCCCTTGAGTTGCCCGAGGCTCTCGACGATGGCGCGGGCCTGCTCGAGCTGCACCTTCACCTGCCCCATCTTCTGGGCGGCAGCCTCACCGCGCTCGAAGGCCCGTCCGACCCGAAGCGCGAGTTCCTTCTGCGCCAGTCCGGTGGCGAGCTTCATCAGCTTCGTCGAGCGGGCCCAGACCGAGCGTGGAGGAGCGGAGTTCGACATGAAGCGCGCGCGGCCGGTCGTGTCTATCGACCGGGCCCACGCGACGCCGCGAAATCACCGCTGCGTCAGCGCTTCTTCGTCAGGAACAACCGCATCGCCTCACGCCCCAGCCAGGTGGCCCGAATGCGCCACCGGGGGTCGTTCACGATCACCGCCGCCACCGCGATGGTCGGGTGATCCTTCGGCGCGAAGCCCACGAACCACGAGTAGTCGCGGAAGGGCGTCTTGTCGGCCAGCGAGCCGGTCTTGCCCACGGCGCCCGGCACCCCCATGCCCCGCTCGCGGAAGATGCGGCGCGCGGTGCCCTCGGTCACCGTCTGCTCCATCATCTGGGTGAGCTGCCAGGCGGTGGCCTGCGAGATCACCCGCTCTGTGGGTGAGGCGAGCGGCCGGTCCTTCTCGAACAACACCGGAGGTCGCCAGAAGCCCTGGTTGGCTGCGACCGAGGCCAGCGCCGCGCCATGCAGCGGGGACAGGTAGACGTCGCCGAACCCCGCGCCGGTCAACGCCAGCTCGAAGGTGTTCGACGGCACCGCCGCCAGCGACACGTCGGTCGGCACCGGAAACTGGAACGGGGCGTTGAAGTGAAAGGCCCGCGCGACCCGCTTCAGCCGGTCGGCGTCGAGGTACCGCGAGGTGAACTTGGCGAAGATCACGTTCGCGCTCATCGCCAGCGCCGACGAGAATGTCAGGCACCGCGTGTCGGCCTGGGTGTCGTCGAGCAGGGCGGGCGTCAGCTTTCGCTTGCCCCCGTGGGAGCACAGCGCCTCGTCGGGCCCCACGCCGGCCTCGAGCAGCGCCGCGGCAGTGACGATCTTGAAGACGCTCGCCGCAGGGTAGAGCGCGCGCGTGGACAGCCCGCGCAGCGCCGGGTCGAATTCGCTGTGCTCGGCCATGGCCAGCACCCGCCCGGTCGACGGCTCGAGCGCCACCACCGCCGCGTACGGAGTCTCGTAGGTCGTCAGGATCTCGGTGAGCTGAGCCTGCAGCGCGAGGTCGATGGTGAGCGGCTCGAGCTGGCCGCCCTGCTCGAGCCACAGCTTGCCGTTGAGCGGCCTGGCGAGGGTGACCAGATCCTTCTCGGGGGCGATGGGGGTCGCGGAAGCCAGCGGCGGAGCGCGGGTGCGACTGGGCACCTCGAGCCCTTCGTCGCCCGGGTCGGCGCTTGGCGCCTGCGCGAGAGCGGTCACCGCGCACAGCAGGGCCAGCGGCAGCACGGGTCTCACGCCACGGCTCCCTTCGCCCGAAGCCGGCCTCGAAGACAAGGGGCACAGGCCCCCGGTGGGCTGCTATGAGCCCGCCCCGTGACGGACCTTCAAGAGATCATCGCGGTGTGGCGGGGCGAGACCTCGCGCGCCACCCGCTCGGGGCGCGTGGTGGTGTTGCTGGTGCTGTTCATGATGTTCGTGGGCCTCGCCTTGTCGGTGGTGGGGTTCTTCAACCGGCAGATCAACCTGCAGGTGGAGAAGCAGGCCACCAAAGCGGGGGTCGACCTCAACCAGGCGAAGGACAGCCTGGGCGACGGCAAGAAGCAGTTCCTCTCGGTCTTCATCACCGACGACGAGCAGATGCTCGACTCGTTGTTGGTGCTGCCGCTGGTGCTGCTGGTGGTGTTCAAGCTGACCCTGCGCTTCGTGCCGCTCTTCGTGGCCCTGATGGGCTTCGACCAGCTGGCCGGCGAGATCGGGCCCAAGTCGATTCGGTTCCTGGTGGTGCGCCTCAAGCGCAACAACCTGATCCTCGGCAAGTTCGTGTCGCAGGTGACCATCTTCAGCGCGCTGCTCTTCGTGTGCACCCTGCTGATGGTGATCGTGGCCCGGCTGCTCAACCCCGACTTCGAAGCGAAGGACATGGCGCTGTGGACGCTGCGCCTGCTGGTCTCGTCGTTCGTGCTCGCCCTGGCCTACCTGGCGCTCACCACCCTGTGCAGCGCGGTGGTGCGCACCGGCGCCGTCAGCCTGGTGCTCAACATCATCGTGCTCTTCGCCATCTGGTTCGTGGCCCTCATCGGCGAGTGGTACCGCTTCCCCGGAGAGGCCAGCCCTGATGGCCTGCTGGCCCAGATCAAGGACGAGCACCCCCTGGCATACCTGCGCTACGCGTCGGTGTGGCACTACGGCCAGGACCTGCTGCACCCCGACTGGGCGCGCTTCCTGACCGCGGCGGTCATGCACGTCGGCTTCGCGCTGCTGTTCCTCGGGCTCGCGCAGCTCGCCTTGAAGGAGAGGGATCTGTGAGCGAACCGGCCATTCGGCTCTCGGGCCTCAGCAAACACTTCGGCGCCAAGCGCGCCGTCGACGACGTCAGCTTCGAGGTGCAGCAGGGCCACACCTACGGGCTGATCGGCCCCAACGGCGCTGGCAAGACGACGACCTTCTCGATGATGTGCGGGTACCTGTTCCCCACCTCGGGCAGCATTCGAATCCTCGGGGCCGACCCGTTCGAGCCGGGCGCGCTCAAGGGCAAGGTCGGCGTGCTGCCGCAAGACGCGATCCTGCCTCCGGCCTGGCCCGTGGGCGCGCTGCTCACCTACCTCGGCCAGCTCTCGGGCCTCGACCAGCCCGAGCGTGAAGCGCGCGCCGTGCTCGAGCGCGTGCAGCTGTCAGAGACCTGGGGCGTGCTGGCCAGCCAGCTCTCACACGGCATGGCCAAGCGGGTGTCCATGGCCCAGGCGCTCATGGGCAGCCCTCCCGTCATCTTCCTCGACGAACCGACGGCCGGCCTCGACCCCAAGATCGCGGCCTCGGTGCGCGGCGTGATTCGCGATCTCAAGGGCCAGCACACGGTGATCGTCTCGAGCCACAACCTGCAAGAGCTCGAAGAGCTCTGCGACGCCACCGCCATTCTCGACAAGGGCAAGCTGGTCAAGGCGGGCTCGATGGCCGAGCTCACCGGGCAGATGGCCGAGTTCCGGGTGCAGATCGCGCGGGGCACCGTGCCCCTGCTCGAGGTGAAGGCCCAGTCGGGGGTGAAGGACGCGCGCCTCGAGCCCAACAACGTGCTCTGCGTGCAGTTCGACGGGCAGGGGGTGACTCCGGAAGAGATCATCACCCGGGTGGCCGGGCTGCTCGCCCAGCGCGACGTGCTGTTCTTGACGGTGTGGCGCGGCAAGAAGCTCGAAGAGAAGGTGCTGCAGCTCACCTGAGGCGAAGCGCCATGCCGACGCTGGCGGCCCCCCGAGCGCCGTGACCTCGCGCCGTGACCTCGCGCCGTCGCTTCCGCGCGGTCACTGTCGCGAAGTCCTTCGCCGAGGTTGGTCAGGTCCGTTCGTTGGTGGAAGTACGCCGCACCACCGGCCATCCGCTCGAACACGGTGGACCCGGTCGCTCACGCCTCGAGCGGGTGAGCGAGCGTCTGGTGAAGCCGGTGCGCGTCCAGCCTCAGTCGACGTAGAACATCGGGTCGCGCTGCTGAATGAACTGCTCGATGGCCTGCTGCGCCCGCGGGTCCAGGTCGGCGAACTGCACACCGATGCCTGGGAAGACGTCGGGCTGTTGATCATTCACCTCGCGGACCCAGCGCACCACGCCTTTGCACTCCACCCGCTCGCCGGTGGGCAGCGAGAACCCCATGTCCACCTGGGTCCCGAGCGGCAGGACGTTGACGGTCGCGATGAAGAGGCCGCCGTCAGAGATGTTGGCCGAGAAGCCGTTGAAGAAGTTGTCGTCGCTCTCGAAATCGACCGCCGCCTGCATCCGCACGCGGGGCGATTGGCGCTTCGACGCCGGCGCATTCGCGACCGGTGGAGGCGCCGGCGGTACAGGCGGCCCGACTGGCGCAGGTGCCGGGGCCTTCGCGCGGAGACCCGGCGGCGGCGCCCCTGAGACCAGGATCGCAGCGGTGCTCACCTCGCGAGGCGGTTCGGGCGGGGACTGACGGGCCTGTTGCACCACCCGCTGCAGCGCCTTCTCGTCGACGCCGAGGGTCTGCTGCAGCTGCTGCAGGCTCGCGCGGAAGGCCACGATGCGGGAACGCACCTCGGCGTTGGCCTGCGTCCGCAGGGTCAGCGCCTGCGCCCGGGCAGCCCGTGCGCCGGCGAGGGCGCCCTCTGCGTCCAGCGCCGGCAGCGCGTGGCGCAGCACCCGCTCGAACACCTGGGAGTCCTTGATGCCCGCGACCTCGGCCTCGGCGACGCTGGTCTTGAGCTGCTTGAGGCGCCGCTCGACGTCCGTCGTCGCCGCCATCGCCCGGGTCAGCTCGGCGTGAAGCGTCGCCTCGTCTTGCGTCAGCTCGGCTTCCCGACGGCTCAACTCGACGTCCTGGTCGTTCATCAATGCAGTACCCCTCGCTGAACCCCCGTCACCCATGGCTGACCTCGTTTGTTGGAAGAAACGAAGCGCCTGTGCACCGGTCGTGCCCAGTCTACCTCGCGAGCGTCGGGGTTCAATGAGCCCGGGTCGGCGTCAACGCGCCGGGGCCAGCCCGACCTGCCCCGCCACTACCGCCCTGAAGAAGGGCTGCTGCTCGAGCTGCCTGAGGACTCGCCCCGTGGCTTCGCAGAAGGTCTTGACATCGCCCTCGGCGGCCGGGTCATCGGCCCACAGCTCGACCAACGCGCACGTTCTCAGCGCTCGCGCCAGCTCGATGATGGGGACGGGACAAGGCTTTCCCCGGGCGTCGACCAGCTGCGCTGAAACTTCCAGTCTGGCAGGGACATGAGCGGTTGCCATTGCACGGCCTGAGGCGCTCTTGCTACAGGACGCGCGCTTTTACACGTTTACCCAAGCAGGGGAGCACCACACACTCATGAAACCTTCCGTCATCATCGCCCTCATCGTCGGCGGCGTCGTTGGCTTTGCCGTGGGCTCGATGTTCAAGAGCTCGTCGAACACCGGCGCGCCGGCCACCATCGCCGCCAACCCCACCCCTTCCAACCCCTCAGCGCCCCGGCCGGCTCCCGCGCCCGGCGAAGAGACCACCTTCCGCGTTCCCCTCGAAGAATCGGCTTCCAAGGGCTCGACCAACGCGCTCGTCACCCTCGTCGAGTTCTCTGACTACCAGTGCCCGTTCTGCAGCCGCGGCCACAACACCGTCGTGCAGCTCGAGAAGGACTACGGCGAGAAGCTGCGCGTGGTGATGAAGCAGAACCCCCTGTCCTTTCACAACCGCGCCAAGCCGGCGGCCCTCGCGGCCCTCGCGGCCGGTGAGCAGGGCAAGTACTGGGAGCTGCACGACAAGATGTTCGCCAACCAGCAGGCGCTGGAAGACGCGAACCTCGAGCAGTACGCTCGCGACATCGGCCTCAACGTCGAGAAGTGGAAGGCCGACCTGGCCAGCCCCAAGCTGAGCGCGCAGATCGACAAGGAGCAGGCCCTCGCCGGCTCGCTGGGCGCCACCGGCACTCCGGCGTTCTTCATCAATGGCAAGAAGCTGTCGGGCGCGCAGCCCATCGAGAGCTTCAAGCGCATCATCGACGCCGAGCTGAGCCGCGCTCAGGAACTGGTCAAGAGCGGCACCCCCGCCGACCAGGTGTACGCGCGCATCATCGAGAAGGGCGTCACCGCGCCTCCTCCGGCGCCGGCGCAGCCCCAGCAGCCGCAGGCCCCTGCGCCCTCGGCCATTCGCAAGGTCGACGTTCCCGACGACACGCCGGTACGCGGCCCGAAGGCCGCCAAGGTCACCATCGTCGCCTGGTCCGACTTCCAGTGCCCGTTCTGCTCGCGCGTGGTGCCCACCATGAAGCAGATCGAAGACACCTACGCGAAGGACGTGCGCATCGCCTTCCGCCACCAGCCGCTGCCGTTCCACAACAACGCCAAGGGCGCCGCCGAGGCGTCGATGGCTGCCAACGAGCAGGGCAAGTTCTGGCCGATGCACGACAAGCTGTTCGCCAACCAGCAGGCCCTCGATCGCGCCAGCATCGAGCGCTACGCTCAGGAACTGGGCCTCGACATGGGCAAGTTCAAGGCGGCCCTCGACTCGAACAAGTTCGCCAAGAAGGTCGAGCAGGACAGCGCTGACGGCATGGCGGTCGGCGCCAACGGCACCCCCACCTTCTTCGTCAACGGCCGTGAGTTCGTCGGCGCCCAGCCCTTCGAGGCCTTCAAGGGCATCATCGACGAAGAGATCAAGAAGGCCGACCAGGTGCTCGCGCGCGGCGTGAAGCTCGAGAACGTCTACGCCGAGCTGCAGAAGGAAGCCGGCAAGGCTCCGCCTCCGCAGGCGCCGGGGGCTCCCGAGGCGCAGAAGGTCGTCACCGACCTGAAGATCGACGGCGCGCCTGCCCTGGGCCCCAAGAACGCCCCGGTCACCATCGTGGCCTTCTCTGACTTCCAGTGCCCGTTCTGCTCGCGCGTGGTGCCCACCCTGCACGACATCGAGAAGAAGTACGGCGCGAAGGTGAAGATCGTCTTCAAGCACCAGCCTCTGCCCTTCCACAACAACGCCCGCGTCGCCGCTGCCGCGTCGATGGCCGCCAACGATCAGGGCAAGTTCTGGGAATACCACGACAAGCTCTTCGCCAACCAGCAGGCCCTCGATCGCCCGTCGCTCGAGCGCTACGCCGAAGAGCTCAAGCTCGACCTGGGCAAGTTCCGCTCGGCCCTCGATTCGAACAAGTTCGAGCAGTACATCACCGATGACTCCAACGAAGGCATGCGGGTCGGCGCCAACGGCACCCCGACGTTCTTCATCAATGGCCGGCAGGTCGTCGGCGCGCAGCCCATGGGCGCCTTCGAGTCGGTGATCGACGAAGAGCTGAAGAAGAAGAAGTAAGGCTTCCCGGTTTTCAGCTTCACCTGATGAACGCCGGCCGGCGCCTTCGAGTTCGAGGGCGCCGGCCGGGTCGTTTCATGAGGCCTCACCTTCACGCCCGGCAACCCCTTCACGCCCCCGAAGGCCAGGGTGACAGTCGAGTTCTCTGTCGAGTACGAGGTGGTACAGCCTGCGATGAAGACCGCGACCGCGCCGGATTCCAGCTGGGAAGCGCGCCTGCGGTGGGGCAACCGGCGCCTGTCCGCGGAGCTGCTCGACGGCCGGGGAAAGACGCGGCTGTCTCTGGGGGACGGGCCTGACGACGACGTGGCCATCGGCTCGACCGCCAGGGTCACGCTCTTCTGGGTGCAGCGGGGCCTGACGGTCACCTTCACGCCAGGCGTGCTGGGGACCCTCAAGGAACGGGGTGACACGCCGCGCAGCCTCTCGGAGCTGATCGAGAGAGGCCGGGCCCGCGAGTGCACCGAAGGCTTTACGCTCACCCTCGAGGGCAGCGACGAGCTCACCTTGACGGTGGGCCGGCTGGTGGTCGACGTACGCCAGGCGAAGGGCCGGTTTCCCCGTCTGCCGATCGACGCGCGCGCGGTGGCCTTGCTGGTGCTGGCGGTGCTCGCGGTGGGTCTCTTGATCGCGCCCTTCGTCACGCCGAACGATGGGCCGCCGCTCAACTTCCTCAAGAAGAAGCGCTGAGAAGTGAGTCGACAGGGAGCCCGCGCGATGAGTAAGCGCTGCTGCGAGGAGAGGGAGGTCACCATGCGCGTTCGAGTCCTGCTCAGCCTGATGATGGCCCTCAGCGGCTGCACGGCGGTGAACTACGCAGGCCTGCCCGCCCAGCGCGCCGTGGGGCAGATCTTCATGACGGCCGAGGGGCTGTCTGGCCCGTACGAGAGCGTGGGCATCGTGCAGGTGACCCGTCGCGGCGCGTTGGCGTTTGGTTTTGCAGACCCGGCGGGCACTGATCTCGCGGCGGCAGTCGCCGAGGTCGAAGATCAGGTGCGCCGCGCTGGCGCCGATGGCCTCATCAACACCCGCATCGAGCAGACCAGCCACACCACCGCCGAGCGCATCTTCGGGCTGATCTTCTTCTTCGCGCCGATCCCGTCCGAGGTGACGGTGACAGGCGAGCTGGTGAAGGTCAGACCCCTGCAGCCGGGGCCGGCGCCCGGCGGACCGGCCTCTGGAGGGCCCCCCCTGTGAAGGCGCTCGTCCGGTGGACCGTGCCGCTGGCCGTGTGGGCGGCGCTCTCAGGCTGCAGCGCGGTGGTGCGTGGGGCGCGATTGTCGAACGTGCCCATCGACTCGAACGCGATGTTCCTCTCGACCGGCGGCAGCCCGCGCAAGGCCCGCACCATCGGCTTCGTGCAGGTGCGTGGGTACGGCCAGGAATGGGGTGGCTACGCCGACCTGGGCGATGCACAGCTCGACGGCACCATTCACAGCGCGCTGGTGAAAGAAGCGGTGCGCCTGGGAGGCCAGGGCGTGATCAACATCGAGTTCCTCGACGAGAACCCATCGACCGACGCAGAGAAGGCACAGCGCGCCTACAACACCGTCGCCTCGGCCTTGTCGGGGAACCCGCAGGTGCAGACCAAAGAGCGCTACGTCGCGGTCAGCGGTGAAGTGATCGTCTTCACGGAGTAACCACCTCACATGAGACCCTCGATCTGTGCCTTGTGCCTCGCCGTCGCCGCCACGTCCGGCTGCACCATCGTCAACTCGGTGACCCTGCCCTCGGTGCCCGGCAACGAGATCTTCGTGACCGCCGGCGACTTGAGCGCGCCGCACGAGGTGCTGGGGCTGGTGCAGGTGCACCGCGCCGGGCCGCTGCTGTTTGGAAACATCGACGTGGTCGGCACCGACCTCGATGCCGGCTTCAAGGAGAGCCTGATTCCCGAGGTGAAGAAGCTGGGCGGTGATGGGGTGGTGCGGGTGCGGTTCAACATGACCCAGTACACCCCGTGGGCCAGGGTGCTCGGCGCGGTGTTCTTCGTGTTTCCCCTGCCCTCGCAGGTGACCATCACCGGGCAGGTGGTGAAGTTGACCCGTTGAAGTGGTGGTGACGAGAGCTGGCGTGCTCGTCTCGTCACCCGACTCGCCGCACGACGGAGTGAGGCGCTCCCGTCGTGCCCATGCAGACGGGTATGGTTGGCACGCCGGCCTCGTCGGTCCGAAACCGCCCAGGGCTCGCGCGCATGCGGTCATCGCCGAGGTGCTGATTCGGGGCGCTTCGTTGAAGGCAGGCGACCCACAACACGCCTCGCTCGAGGTGGGCACTTTCGACCCGGGCACCAGGCCGGGCCCCGAAGTGAATCCTCGCTACCGCTGGTGCACCGTGACGCTGCCATCGCGTTGAGCAGTCTGGTTGCGCGGGGCCAGACCGGTTTGGCCTTCGAGCAGGCCGGGGACGTCCTGCCCGAGGCAAGGCTCAGTCCGACCTCTGGGAAGAGCTCACGCGAGGCGGCCGAGGACGGTCCCCGGCGCAGGCGTTGGATCGAGATCGTTCTCGACCCGAACCACGCTCGGCGCCAGCGCCACACACCCACCCTTCCGAGCGACGCGTTGGGCTTGATCCAGAGACGTGCAGAACTGCACGTCTTGCCGACACCCCGTGCAATGGCGCACGTCGTCCTTCCCGGTGCGGGCCATCGCGGCCCAGGTCATCGGGCACTTCAAGCCGAACCGAACGGGGCAGCCTTCAACGGCAGCTCGAGAGACGGTGGCCATGAACGCAGGGCCGACCCGGTCCGACAGCGCGCGCAGCTCGGTGAGCGCTCGTTCGAGTTCGATGCCTGTCGTCTCACGCACCCGCAGTTCGACGCGCAACCAGTTGGCCTCGTCGAGCCGACCGTGCTCCTCGAGGGAGTCTGCGAACACCAGCCGCGACGTGGCGTCCTCGCCTACCGCCAGCCCTGCGTTGGGGAGCAGCGCAGGCGGACTGGCACCGGGGACCTCCATCAAGACCGCCAGCCAGCGGTCGGCGTCAAAGCCGTCGAGGAACGGGAGCAGCTCGGTGTGGAGCTCGGCCACGCTCTGCGTTCGTGCGGCAGGGTTGGCCCTCAGCGCGCGGAGCAGGACCTCGTCGAGCTCGGGTGCCACGAAGTCAGGCCGCGGTGGGACCTGAGAATGCGCGATGCGCTCGAACCTCTGAAAGTCACTGTCGCCCACGAAAAGCGGAGTGCCGCGCAACACCTCGACCAGCACCCTCGCCACGTTGAAGACGTCACTGCGTGCATCGGCCTCATGCCCCCGCACCTGCTCGGGGCTCATGGCGAACGGGTTGCGTGACGCGCCGTCGTGGACGCTGCGCCCGAAGGGGTGCGCCGCGGCGATGAAGAGGGTGCCTCGAGAGGTGAAGCGCACCTCCGCGTGGGTGAGCGCCGTGAGCAGCCTCTTCGAGCCGGTGAGCAACGAGCACACCTGCGTCCCGAGGAAGGCGACCGCTGCTGGAGGCAGACATGTGCCGCGCCGGCGATGCCAACTGGAGACCTCGTGCAGCGACCGCGGGAGCACGCCAGCTACGAGCGCTGGCTCGTCACGCACGAACGGCTGCGCGACCAGAGGAGCCGGCGTCGGCTTCGAGCTGAACAACCTCTTGAAGAACTCGAACACTCAGGGTGAAGCGTACCGCTGCATCGATGGGCTCACCACCCGGCCACAGCAACCGCGCGGTCGTCAACGTTCACCCCACTGCTGCCGCTCCAAAAGACCACGTGGCTGGCAGGTTCGCGGCGAAGCGTCGATGCTGCCGGTATGGCGCCGGGCTCCCGTGGTCGCGACGTGCCTGGCCTCGCAGGTGACCATCACCGGGCAGGTGGTGAAGTTGACCCGTCACCGGCGACCGTCGCCCATCATCGACCGCGGAGCGCGAGCATGATCATCACCGTGAAGCCATCCGAGGATCTCCGGTTTCGAGTGGGCCAACGGTGGTCCTACCGAACACGACGTGAAGATGTTGAATCGACGGCGCTGGTCGTCGCCGTCGACGAGTACGCGGGAGGCGTGGTGCTCAACCTGTTCCTGGACCGCATCGAACGGGGCCGGGCCTCGAGCCCACCTCAGTTCTCGCACCGGTCCGCCTCCTCGATGAGGGACATGATGTCTCCGTTTACGACTGTCGTGGGCAATTCCTCACAGCCATTCACGTGCAGTCTCCGGCCGCTCTCCTTTCTGTCGCCCCGGTGTGGCTGTCATTCCAACAACCGGCAACGTGTCCAACGTCACGGGCGACGCGGTGCTCATGTGATGACAGGGCAACGGATGGCAGTGACTCCCGAATGACCCACCGCGTGGTACGTTCGACTTCGAGGCCCTGGCTCAAACGCATCGACTACGCGAGTGGTCTCGCTCAGCGGCTCGTGCTGCCCAGCAACGGCGAACTTCACCTCGAGCGTCGCGGCAAGGGGTTCTCGACGACGATTGCGCGTGAGACACACGAGCGCGCGAGCATCGTTCGGCACGACACCTCGTGGCACTGCACCGTGTTCGAGCCGACAACGCTGTCCCACGGCAGCCAGCTCGACCTCGGCGACGCGCTCTACGTGTTCATGGACACCCACGAAGCCCGCCACCCCGGACTCGAGGCGAGCATCGGCAGAAACGCGGGAGCGGAGCTGGTGTACGCAGACTGGCTGGAGGAGCAGTCGGATCCGTTCGCGGTGCACCTCCGCCAGAATGGACCCTCGACGAACGACGAGCAGGGTGATGGGTCGCTCGAGGGGCTCGACCGCGTCCCCGGCATGCTTCGAGTCGAACGCAGGCACGGCTTTGTTCGTTGCGCGACCCTCGGCCCGTACAGCGACGGCCGTCCGTGGGAGCTGTTGATATTCGGGTCCTTCACTTGAGAGCGTGTCTGGCTCTCGAGGAACTTCGCCTTGACCCAGCGATCCTGGTGAGGGACGGGAGCAGACCCGACCGCGCGTTTGGCTCGCCGATATGGGCAGTCCTGCCCTGGCCACCAACCATCAGGCGAGTCGGCCTCGCGCCGCTGGTTGCCCCAAGGCCGCGTAACAGCGCTGTTTCGCGCGGGTATCAGAAGAGGATCATGGAGTATCTGCAGCTGCTCTTGCCTGAATACACCTGAGCCTCTGATGAGTGCGCCTGCGCAGGAACTTGCCATCGAGCGCCTCGTCGGACGCGACCAAACCGCCGGACCGCGGCTTGAAGCTCCACCCCACCCGGTGTGAGCTTTTCGCCTCATGCTCACCTTGCTGACTGCGTTGTGCGTCGCAGCACCGGTCGTCGTCGTCGATGGTGAGCAAGTGGCGACGACCGAGGTTTCACCCAACGGTTTTGTCGCGTTCGCCCGCCACGTTCGGCTGTGGCTCCCGGGGGACCGGAACTGGACGCTGACCACCGAGTGGAGCGAGCGCGACGACGCGCTGCTGGTCTTCGACCAGGACCGCACCCTCGTTGGAGTCGCACTGAACGAGAGCGCCGACGCTGCCAAGCGGCTGCGCGACCGGGACCTGGCCTCGGTGCGCGGCCTCGCGGTGGGAGAATGGACCGCCGCCGTCGCGCGAATGGTCCGCCGATTGCCTCAGCCCAGCTGCATCGCCATCGGCTCAGCTCCGACCACACTCGATCTCAAGACGTTGCCCGGCGGCCTGACGTGCCTCGACCTCGAGTTCGAGAGCACCGAGCGGAAACTCCGGGTCGATCTCTCGCGGTTCTCAAAGCTCGAGTGGCTCCGGCTCGACGCAGGCGAGCACGCGCGGCTCACCGCTGTCCCGAAGTCGGTCCGGCAGGTGCGCCTGATTGACCTCAAGCTCGACAGCGCGGCCATGGCCCAGCTCAGCATGGTCGAGTCGCTGGTGCTCATGGACGTGAACACCTCGGAGCTGACGGGCGCGTTCCCGAGCCTGAAGGAGTTGAGGTTCACTGCCAGAGAAGGAAGCGGGTTCAAGGCCTTCGAAGCACCGCGACTCTCGAAGCTCGACGTGCGCGGCCCTGCCAGCGCGACCCTCGAGCTCACGCTGCCGGCCCTCACCGAGGCGGTCTTTCTCGGCACGGACTTCTCGGCAGAGTCGCTCACCGCCTTCAGAGACCGCCACCGAGAGGCTGCGATCATCACGAACTGGACGGACTTCTTTCGGCACCAGCTGCGCAACACCGATCGTTTTCGAGTTCGTTCTGGCGGAACCTGTCACCGTCAGAGGCAGCGCGAGAAGACGCTCCTCGAACTCAGCGACCCCAGCGAGATTCAGGGACTGCTGGCTGCGACGGTTCTCGAGGTCGGCGACCGCGGCGGCTTCTGCATGTGCTGTGGCGGCCCCACGATGGAGTTCTTCAGCGACGGCGTGTTGCTCGAGAGCATCTCGTTCCAGCATGGCGCTGCGCTTCGGTGGCCTGAGCGGTTCGGCGACACCAGACTCGCGAATGACGGGCTCGCCAGGTTCCTCGCCGACCGCAACCTGACTCAGCCGCTTGACGATCTCACGAGCGCTGACCGCGAGCGCGAGGCTGCCGCGTCTTGGCGCAAGGCCTGCCTCGCCGTGCTGCCCCCACGCCTCCACGACGTGTTCGACCGGGGAACGAACGCCGAACTGCTCGAGGAGCTTCGCAAGGAGACTCCAGACCCGGTGAGCCGGCATCGCGTCCTGCTCAGCCTGCACGGAGCCAGGCCCGCGTCGCTGACAGCGCTCTTCGACATTCAAGAGGCCATCGAACGCGCGTTGGCGTCCATTTCGGCGGAAGCGCTGATGGCGGTCAGTGCTTCGCGCCCGCTGGCCCCCGAGATCGAGGAGGGGCTTGTTCGGCTGCTCCTCTCGGCAATGCCCCCAGCCGCCGCGATGGAGCCGATGGTCGAAGGACTCGTCATCGATCTGGCGACGAAGGCGCTGCAGCGCCCCTGGGCCGAAGACCGCGTCAAGGCCGTGGGTGCGCTGGCGCGAGTGCCTGCAGAGCGGGCGACGCTGGTGCTGCGCCGGCTCGTCGCAGGCGAGGTTCCCGTCAGCAACGCCAACAGCTCGACGCCCACCGGCGCGAAGTGGGTGCGGTACGAGAGTTCACGGTTCGAACGCGACCTCCGCAGGGCTTGCTGTCCCGAACCACTGGGTTCGCGTGACGTGAGGGTCCTCGCCGTCTGGGCGTTGGTACTTCGGGGCGCCGACGTGAGGTCTGAAATCCTCGCGCTGAGGAAACGGCTCGACGGCCAGGACGCGGCACTGCTCGACGCCGCGCTCGTCCGGCTCGAGGCCACCGACGGTGGCGCCCGCGCTGCCCCATGAGGCCGCCAATATCCGCTCCCTCCAAAGTGACTCTGAAGGACACATGACTTTCGCCAACTTCATCTCGGTGGATGGAAAATCAGTGGATGCTGACTGGGCCGCCTTGCACAAACATCTGCGCGGCGTCTCAGGCGGGCGGACCAACTCTTTGAGCATGGGACTCCGTGAAGCTGGTGCTGACACATTCTTCATCGCGTCATTCGTTCAGCCTTCTGGGGTCTACGTTTCAGCTCGAGAACCAGGTGACCTCGACGAGTTCCAGCTCTTCGACCCAGGCAAGACAGACGAGCTCATCAGCTGTCTCGTCGGTGGACGAACAGGGTCGATCATTGGCCGAGCCTCTCTGGCGCGCACGATGACGGCACCTCTCTCGGAGGCCGACACGACGGGAGGCGTCACCGGCTGGCGATGATGCTGGCGAACCACTGCTGCATGGCGGGCGAGTTCGCGCCGGCCGAATTCTCGACCGTCACCGTCGCGGGAGCCCGCACCATCGAGCGCAGCATGGCGAACACGGCGGAGCGGCGATCAGCGGGACCACCGGCAGCAGGCGCCACACGATCGCGGCGTCGGCCGGTCTCGCGAGCACATGAGCTTCTCTACTCCGCTTCGTTCTCGATCGAACTGAGCGACCGCCTCGATGAACGCCGGCGATGCATCAATCGCCACAGGAGTCGTGGGCGCAGGCTCGCGCTCGACACCGCGCGGACACCCTCGAACACCGTCGACGCTCATCTCGATCATGACGGGCCGCACCGAAGGTCAGGCGCTCGAGGAGTCCGGACACCGAAAAGCCTTCGACGAGTTGCCGAACGCCTCAGAGGCCACGTGGGGCGCCGGAGCTCGTGCCCCACCTACACCAGGCGCTTCACGGCCTCGATCACCTTCTCCACCGTCAGGCCGTAGTGCTCGAACAGCACCTTGTCGGGCGCCGAGGCCCCGTACCTGTCGACGCCGATGGCGATGCCGCGATCGCCAATGAAACGCTCCCAGCCGAAGGTGACGCCCGCTTCGACCGAGACTCGCGAGGTGACCGCCCTGGGCAGCACCTGCTCGCGGTACTCGGCTGGCTGCGCGTGAAACAGCTCGAGGCTGGGCGCCGAGACGACGCGCGTGGGCACGCCGTCCTTCTCGAGCTGCTCCCGGGCCTTGACCGCCAGCTGCAGCTCACTGCCCGTGGCGATGATGATCGCTTTCGGAGCACCACCCGTCGCCTCGGCCAGCACGTAGGCGCCCTGATGCAGGCCCTTCGCCGAGGCGAAGACGGTGCGATCGAACACGGGGATCTTCTGGCGGGTCAGCACCAGGCCGGTCGGCCCGCTCGTTCGCTGCAGCGCGTACAGCCACGCCTCGGCCGCTTCCGCCGCGTCGCCGGGCCTCATCACGTGCAGGTTGGGGATCACCCGCAGGGCCATCAGGTGCTCGACGGGCTGGTGGGTCGGGCCGTCTTCTCCCAGGCCGATGGAGTCGTGCGTCCACACGTGCACCACGGGCAGGTGGTTCATCGCCGCCAGGCGCACCGCCGGCCGCATGTAGTCGGCGAAGCAGAAGAAGGTCGCGGTGAAGGTGCGCAGGCCTCCGTGGTAGGCGATGCCGTTGGCGATCGACGCCATGCCGTGCTCGCGAACGCCGAAGTGAATGTTGCGCCCCGCGCCGGTCTGCCCGTCGAACGAGCCGCCGTCTTTCAGCACCGTCTTGGTCGAGCCACCGAGATCCGCGTCGCCGCCGATCAGCTCAGGCACCTTGAGCGCCAGCGCGTTGAGCACCTGGCCCGCGGCGGTGCGGGTCTCGACGCCCGTGCCTGCTGCGAAGGTCGGCAGCGCTTCACGCAGCCCAGCCGGCAGCTCGCCCCGCAGCGCCCGCTGAAAATCAGCCGTGAGCTCAGGGTGGGCCGCGCTGTACGCCGCGAAGCGCGTGTTCCACTCAGCCTGCAGCGCGGTCCCCGCGTCGACGGCCTTGCGGAAATTGGCCAGCGCCTCGGCGGGAATGAAGAACTTCTTGTCGGGGTCCCACCCCAGGGCCTTCTTGGTGAGGGCGATCTCGTCGGCCCCCAGCGGGCTGCCGTGCGACGACGACTTGCCGGCCTTGTTCGGAGAGCCAAAGCCGATGGTGGTCTTGACGATGATCAACGTCGGCCGTGACGTCTCGGCCTTGCCCGCCGCGATCGCCGCGTCGATGGCGTCCAGGTCGTGGTTGCCGTCGGCGACGTGCAGCACCTGCCAGCCCCACGACTCGTAGCGCTTGCCGACGTCTTCGGTGAACGACAGCTTCGCGGGCCCATCGAGGGTGACGTCGTTGGCGTCGTAGAGGCCGATCAGCTTGCCCAGCTTGAGGTGCCCGGCCAGCGAGGCGGCCTCCATGGCCACGCCTTCCATCACGTCGCCGTCGCCCACCAGGAAGAAGGTGTGGTGATCGACGATCGCGTGGCCCGGCTTGTTGAAGCGGGCCGCCAGCGCACGCTCGGCCAGCGCCATGCCGACCGCGTTGGCGTGCCCCTGCCCCAGCGGGCCGGTGGTGGCTTCGACGCCCGGGGTGAGCCCGAACTCGGGGTGGCCCGGGGTCTTCGAGCCCCACTGGCGGAAGTTCAGCACCTCGTCCAGCGACAGCGGGTAACCGAACAGGTGCAGCAGCCCGTAGAGCAGCATCGAGCCGTGTCCGGCCGAGAGCACGAAGCGATCGCGATCGGCCCACTTCGGGTCCGCCGGCGAGTGCTTGAGGTGGCGGCTCCACAACACGTACGCCATCGGAGACGCGCCCAGCGGCAGCCCGGGGTGGCCGGAGTCCGCCTTCTGGACCACATCGATGGCGAGGGTTCGCAGCGTGTTGATGCAGAGGACATCGAGCTCGCGGGCGTTGGTCGTCATACGTCGGCGACCTAGCAGGCGTGCGCGATCAAGTCGCCAATCTGATCACTTCTTCTTCTCCATACCGCCGTCGCGTGTCGGAGCGCGGCCGGCCATGCCCGCGTCGGGGACGACCGCCAGCGCGTCAGCAAACGCCAGCACGCCCTGCACGTAGGCGTCTTCATGGTTGTACCCGAACACCGCGCGGGTGCGGTCTTCCCTGAAGCCGTGCGCCTCGAGGTACCGGCCGACCGACGCGATGGAGTCGTCCATGGTGAACAGGTCGATCACGCCGTCGTCGTTGCCGTCTTCCGCCCAGCGAAGGCTGGCCGGCATGAACTGGGGAAAGCCCAGGGCCCCCGCCCAGCTGCCCTTCACCTCGAGGGCGTCGATGCCGCGGGTCTTGCACTGCCGCAGCAGGGCCAACAGGTTCGCGCGCGCGCGTTGTCTGATCTTCTCGACGCGCTGCGCCTGCGCTGCCGCAGAGGCCTTCCCCTTCTCGTCTTGCCGACCCAGCGCGATGGCGTTGGCCTCGTCGATGAAGAACGCCTGCGAGGTGAAGGTGTTGAAGGCCCGGTAGTCGCCGGTGATGGTGCCCAGCTTCGACTCCCACATCAGGATGCCGATGATCACGTTGCGATCGACGCCGTGCCTGGCCTCGGTCGCGGCGAGCCGGGCGGCGTGCTGCTGCGAGAAGGCGCGCCCCGCCTCGAGCCGCTCGGGCGTGAGGAACAACTTCATCAGGTCGAGGTGTTCCTGCCGGTGGCGTGAGACCATCGAGGGCGCCACGATCGAGATGGTCTTGTCGCCGTAGACCAGCTCGGCGCGCGCGTCGTCGAGCACCGCTTCCGCTTCGCTTCTGCTCAGCGGCGTCTCGCCAGCCCCACCACCGGGAGCCGTCAGATCCTTGATGAGCGCAGCGCGCCACGTCGACCCTGCCCCGAGCTTCGCCGAGAGCCGCCACGACGAAGGCACCGCCGCGTCGAAGCCACCATCACCCCGGGGTGGCGCGATGACCCCGCCGTCACGGGTCGAATCGACGCGAACCGCGATGCCCCCATCGATTCCGGCGAGGGTCACCAACAGCGCTGAGCACACGAGCATCACGCCGCTCAGGGGCCGCCTTCACCGGCGAGGTAGCTCAAGATCACCTCATCGAGGCTCTTCTCGCTGATCAGATCTTCGCCGAAGAGCGTCTCGACCCCGACGTGGTTCTCTTTGGGCGCTTCTTTGAGCTCCCGCGCCGCAAGAACCTCGGGGGGCAACACGCCAGCGGGCGGAGGCGCCTGACGGGTCAGCGCGATCGGCGGCGGGGCGACCGGGGCTTTGACGACGGGCGCAGGTTTCGCTTTCGCGGCCTCGGTGTGAATCTCTCCTGGCTGGTACGAGGTCGCCGAGCGATCGACGTTGTCATAGACGCCGTTGATCAGGTTCCGCAGCATCTCCTTGTGCTGCTCCTCCATCATGTCGCGCACCAGGTCCTGCAGGTTGGGCGCCTCGACGATGTCGGTGTACGAGCCCTTGCGGGTCGCGAGAATGTTCCCGCCCACGAAGAGGTGCGTGATGATGTGAGGGTTGTTCACGCCCGAGTCTTCGGTCTGGACGTGGAACACCTTCCCCTTGTGTTTGATGTTGTGGTTGAAGCCGGTGACGGCTTTCTCGAACGTCTTTGCCATGTGCGGTGCGGCTGACGGTAGCAGAAGCACAAAGCCCCAGAAAGTTTCGGCGCTGGGCTCACTGTGCCCCCACCCGGGCCAGGTCTTCCGGGGTGTTGAGGCTGTCGAGCGCCGAGGGGTCGAGCTCGACCTGGGCGAAGGCCGCCTCGTGCACCAGGCTTCGCAGCGAGGGGTTCAGCTCGAGCCGCCCACGCCATCGCGTGCCGAGGCCTGATCGGTACACCCCCAGCAGCGGCTCGAGCGAGCCTGCGCGGGCGGCGCTCACCACCTCGAGCCGTTGGTCCGCGACCGACAGCAGCGCCTCGACGTGTCGGGCCTCGACGAATGGCATGTCACAGGCCACCACCAGCACCCAGGGCGTGGTGGCAGAGAGCAGCGCCGTCACCACTCCGCCCGGAGCCCCCTTGCCCACCACCACGTCCCGGACCGCCGGGAGCCCGAGCACCGCCTCGGGGTGGTTGGCGATGAGCAGCCGCCGGCTGACCAGGCGCTCCAGACGCAACAGCCGCGCGAGCACCGTCTCGCCGCCGATGTTGATCAGCGCCTTCGCGCGACCGTGCAGGCGAAGGCCCTGTCCCCCCGCCAACACCGCCAGCGTCAGCTCGTTCGGGCTCAGCATCGCGACCACGGGGGATACAGCCTTCCGGGAAATGAGGGGGGCCACCTTGACGGCAGGTCGCCAACTTCCGTACATCGCCCACATCCGTGCACACTGACCCGAGAAACATCATGCCCGCTGTTTCGCCGCCGATGGTCGCTCGCGCCGTTCGCACCCGAGTGGCGGTGCCCGTCGCTCCGCCGGTTCTGAAGCCGTCGCTGATTCCCTTCGATGTGCTGCAAGAGGTCGAGCGCGAGACACGCGAGCCAGCCAGCGAGCATGAAGCCAGCACCTCGCCGTTGCCGGTGCCCGACGACCTTCCCATCTTCAGCGAGGTCGACGCGGACCCCGAGATCGCCGTCTTCGCCCTCTCCCAGGTTCGGCTGTTCAAGGACCTGCCCGTCGCCTCCCTCGACGAGCTCGCGGCCGGTGCGCGGCAGATCGAGATCCCCGAGGGCGAGCTGTTGTTCTCGGAAGGTGACGAGGCCCGCAGCTTCTATGTGGTGGTCGATGGCACCATCGAATTGCTGCGCCAGAAAGACGGGCGCGAGGTCGCGCTTCGGCACGCCAACCAGGGCGAGTCGCTCGGTCTCTTCGGCCTGTTCTCGGCGCAGCTTCGGGCCGCTTCCGCGCGCGCCATCGGCGACTGCGTGGTGATCGAGGTCTCGGGAGAGCGCCTGCAACAGCTGCTCGAGCGCGACGACGCCCTGCACGAGCGCATGCTGCAGATGCACCGGGAACGCCTGCTCGAGAGCTTCATGTCCAGCCGATTGTTCGCCGACATCGATTCCATCGCGCGCGCGCGGTTGATCGGCCGCTTCACCAACCGCGAGCTGACCCCCAACGAGCAGGTGACGTCGCCCGGCGAGGTGAGCAATCTGGTGGCCGTGGTCACGCACGGGGCGGTGGTGCTGGAAGACCGGGCGAAGGCGGGCCAGCAGCCGCGGCAGTTCGAGGTGACACAGGGACAGTTCCTGATGATGACCAGCGCGATGACCGGCAACCCGTCGAAGCTGCGCGTCTTCGCGCCCAACTACGCGACCATGTCGGTGCTGAGCCACAAAGACCTCAACGAGCTGATGCGCGACTACCCGGCCCTGC
>VYLD01000209.1_pt1 | contig 24865 bp, 21 predicted proteins | sample 5114401 | NCBI WGS metagenome assembly VYLD01 (sample SAMN12291783, study PRJNA351875) | freshwater metagenome | isolation source: freshwater lake | place: USA: Michigan, Gull Lake | collected 2013-08-08 | reverse complement strand
CATCGCTTTCGGCGCGGAAGAGGTCGTCGCGGCGGTCGAAGGCTTGTGGCAACTGCACCTTCCCCGCGCCACGGTGCCCGACGTGTACCGCGATGGCCTCGATGCCCCGCTCGTCTGGGCCGAGTGCCTTGAACGGCTCAATCGGCTGCCGACCAGTCTCGGCCACCCTGGCGTGGTGACGGCTCAAGAGTTCGATGAGCTCATCTCGGCCTGCAACGCCGCCGCAGGACAGAATCCGTCGCACGCACCAACACAGTCGGCATTGGCGTTGGCGCTCGCGACGGCAGGCGACGACATCGAAGCGGCTCGGGTGCTCGACCGGCTTGGGACAAAGGGAGAAGCCTTGCCGCTGTGGTGGCTCGCTCGTTTCTGGCTGCTCGCGCGCCACGTGTCGGCTGAACAGGCCATCGGGGTGATGAACGAGGCGGCTCGCCAGCATCCAGAGCACCTGCTGTTTCCCGCGCTCCGTGCTGACCTGTTCGAGACGCTCGGGCTGCGGGCGGAAGCGTCCGCGGCGGTACGCGACTACCAGGCGCTGTTGCCGGGCGCGTCGCCGCCCCTCTGCCAGTTGGCGCGCACGTTGAACGACCTGGGGCGATATTCAGAAGCCGTGGCACGAGCCAGAGAGGCTGCGCTGATTTTTCCGACGGGGCGACAGGTGCGGGTCGAACTCGCGACGCGCTTGCTGCAGAGCGGCGAAGCGGCAGAGGCGGTACGACTGCTCGAGGGCCTGAACCTCGAGGGCGGCGCGACCGAAGAAGCTCAGGCTCGGTTGGCGAATGCGTACTTGCAGCTTGGCCGGGTCGCCGATGCGCAGCGGCAGACCGCACGAGCGTTGTCGGCACCGCCAAGCCCCCACGAGTGGCTCCCCCGAGGCCGCGCCTGGTACGAGCTGTCGGTGGCAGCCGCGCACGCCAAAGCGCCTCAACTCGCTCGCACCGCGCTCGTCGCCTCTCGGGCCACCCGCTTTCGACCGACACAGCTCGACGCGTGGCTCGAGCCAATCGCCTTCGACATCGAGAGTGAAGCCCAGGTGAGGCCGGCGATGCCCCTGCTCAAGGTGCTCAGCCCCCTGGACCTCACCAGGTGGCCACCCCCACCCGCGCCCGCACCAAAGGCGTTTCCAGCGTGGCTCCAGCCCAGCAGACCGAATCCCGTCCAGGCGCCCTTCCCGGTCAATTCGACCACGGGTCCTTGATCGGAGCCAGCGGCCCGGGCCCAGCGCGGCGTGATCGGCTCCCTCTTCGCGCGAGCGTTGATCAGGCGTCCCTTCTGATCAGGCCTCGGGCTCTTCGGGGTCGACGATGGACTCGACGTCGCGCAACAGCTCGCTGAGGGCGACCGGCGAGCGCGTGTCGAGCGGGCGCTGCGAGACCCTGTCGAAATCCACCCCGTCGCCCAGCGGGTCGCCGAACTCGATGGAGTCCAGCTCCACCGGTTCCTCCGAGCCGCCGCGAACGTCGAAGCCGCTGATGTTGAGCATCACCACGGTGCCGTCGCCCAGACGTCTGACGAGCGAATCGACGAACCCCGCGTCTCGAACGGCGCCGAGCCGCCAGCCCCGCTCGTCGACCAGGCCGCGCAGCTTGCGCTCGGTGGTGGTGCGCCCCACGAAGCGAGTGATGGTCGGCGCTTCCCATTCACGCAGACCAAGCGTGAAGACGCGCCGGTTGAGCTGCTCGAAGGGCAGCTGGAACTCGCTCTCGAACGCGTCGGCGAGCACGGCGGCCTGCTCCTCGTTGAGCCGCAGCGGGTGAACGAGCCCCACGGTGGCCTTCGCGTCAGGCGCGAGCAGCGACGGCTGACCGGTCACGCTCACGAGCTGGCCGCCCGCCGAGACCTTGAACGCCTCACCCAGCTTGCCGTCGGGCCGAAAAGCGCCCCACAGCAGGCTCCGAACGAGCGAGTGCAGCAGCGGCTGCGACAGGAAGAGCGCCCTGAACTCCTCCATCGACCAGCGGCGCTCATCGGCCATCGCCAACTCGAAGCGCAGCACGATGGCGGGCCCTTCACTCTTGAGCGCCCGCTTCATCGCCTTCCACGTCTCGACGCTGCGCTCGGCCAGCAACCGGTCGTCCTTCGCGGTGGGCTTCGGCAGCTCGGCGAGGCGCTTGCCCGTGTCGGTGGTGACGAAGGGCGTGAGCTTCGCGTCGACGCCCACACGGAAGACCCGCGGGCCGAACGAGAGCGTCTTCGTGCCATCGGCGTCGAGGCCCAGGTCGGGCAGCAGGCGGTCGCTGAGCGCCGCGGGAGACAACCCCCTGCGCTGGGCGATGAGGCCGAGGAGGGCGTGCGCGTCGTCTTGAAGGGCGCGGTGCCGCACTCGCTGCGCCACGCTGTCGAGCAATGCCAGCGCGGTGTCGGTGCCGATGGCCGCCAACACCTCGAGCCCCCACCGTGCGCGCTGGCTCGCCTTCTGGGTCGGCCACTCGCGGATGAGGGGCGTGAGGCGACGCGCTCCCTCGTCGTCTCCGAAGTCACCCAACGTCTGGAGCGCCCACCGCCCGTTCGCCGGTGCGCCCGCCGACATCCACGCCGAGAACAGGTCCCACGAGAAGGCGGCGAGCGACGCGGGTGTGCAGCGAGCCCTCATCCGCCCGAGGTACTCCGGGTCGCGGCGACGAAGCGCGGGCTGGAGCGCTTCAAGCTCGGCGGCAGGCAGCGGCTCGCCCGACCGCAGGCGAAGCGGCGCGAAGGCCGAGGGCACCCAGAACGTGCCTGCCTCGGCCGTGACGCCCGTCGCGGGCGCCTGGGTCATTCGTTCGAGCTGTGGTGCGAGCGCGACCGCCCATGCGGCCTTGTTCCCTGCGGCGCGTTTCACCGGCTCGGCGGCGAGGCCCGGCGCCGCGCGCAGCAGCGCCACCATCGCTGGTCGCGGGTCTTCGCGCTTGCGGAAGTCGTCGCCCTGCAGCTTCGAGAGGGCGGCGACCACGCCGGCGACGACTGATGGCTGGTCGAGCGCGTACCTCGTCGTCTGGGCGAGCGCGCGCAGCAGCGCCAGCGACGGGCCCCGCTGCTGCGGGTCGCGTTCCCTCAGCAGGTCGACCGTGCGCCTGAGCAGCGCGGCCAGGGTGGCGCCGTCGCGAAAGCGCTCGAGCAGCGCGTGGGTGAAGGGCAGGCGGGTCGCGAAGTCGAGCTCTTCGGGTCTCATCGCAGCGAGGTAAGCGGTGACGCGGGCGCCATCGCCGGCCTTCAGGAGCGCGAGGCCCGTGAAGAGCGCGGCACGCTTCGACTCGACCCGGGCGGTGAGGTCGACGTCGAGCCATTCGGGGTCGAGGAATACGCACGACAACATCGAGCGCGCCGCGAGAGAGGCTTCCTGTCGCAGCGCGCGAGCCTCTTCGCGCGCGGCCTGCTGCTCTGTGGGGGTCGCCCGGGCGAGCGCGCTGCGCAGGTGTTCCTCGAGGTTTCCCAGCGGCGGCACCCACGGCAGACCTTCGCTCGAGGCGAGACCCGCGGTGAGCTCGCGCGACAGTGTGAAGGACCCGAACGCCTTCACCACCGATTGCAGCGCAAAGGGCCAGCCGCCCCGGGTGAGCCAGGTCGCGAGCAACGTCGGCAGCGCGGTGTGCTGTTTATCGAAGGGCGCCATCAACGTCAGCGCCGCGCCCTCGAGCTCGGGGTTCAGCTTGGTGGGCGCACGCGGGCTGCTGTAGGTCCAGATGACGTCGCTCTGCAACGGCTTGAACTGCTTCACGTACGTCAGGGTGAGTTCGAGGACCTGCTTGGCGCTCTTCGTGAAGAACGTCTGCACCGTGCGGTACAGCGAGGCCAGGTCACCGGGGGCAACGGCGGGCGGCAGCACATCGAGCACGGCTCTCTCTTTCGCAGCAGCGTCAGCAAGAGACATGTGACTGAGGCTAGCAGGGTGAACGCGGACCGAGCAGCGCGCCGAGGAACTCGAGGCAATCACGAGCTGAGGCCTGCACCCACCGACGAGCCACGTGACGGCTCAGGTGTACTCGCCGCTGTCATCGACGTGGTGAGGGAGGAGCGGCGTGGGGCTCCACAGAAGTCGCCACCCTCCACCGCCACGCTGCGATGGAAGCGGCCCCTGACCGTCGGCATGACCTGACTCCTGGGCAGCACGAGTCCGTGACTGGAAGCGCAGCGTCTGCCGTCGAGCCGCCGAGCGCGAGGGCCTGAGGGCCTGAGGGCCGGCACGTTGCCACGGTGTCTGGACCGCCCGTGTTCCCCGCAGGCCGACCGGAGGGCGAGTCGACTTCATCGTGAAGTCCATTCGTGAAGGCGCCCAGGTCGAGCACGGGCCGCTGAGGCAGCGCTGAAAGAAGCGCGTACGGGCGGCTTCAGTCGGTGACTGAACGGCCGGCCGTCTTGCCGTCACGACGTTCCCAACCGCTGGTGTCATCGAGGGCCCGGGACCAGGCCGCGAGCGGGGTGGCGTCGTACCGCTGCACGTCGACCGGCACCTCGTCGAGAAACGCCACGCCCTCGAGGGTGGGCAAAAAGCGCAGGGCACGAAACACCACGCCGACACGCGCGGCGGCCCGTACCGCGCATCGTCACGCTGCAGGGTGAACAGCACGGTGGCCCGGTCTTTCGCTCTCACCCGGCGCGCCAGCGCGTTGACGTGGTCGGTGGCGCGATCGCTGGTCGAGTCGGGGAAGTAGCCGAGGCCGTCGCCGTAGACGAGGTGACAGTTCTTCACCTCGACCCAGTGGGCGCCTCGCCGGGTGTCGAGGCGAAAGTCGGCGCGGTGACCCCGCCCGAAGCGCTGCTCGGGCACCACCTGCTGCACGTCGGTGAACCCGGCGATCAGTCGGCGCTCGAGCACCTGCTTCACCAGCGCGTTGGGCAGGCCGGTGTTGGCGCCGATCAGCCGGCCGTCGACCTCGATGAGTTCCCAGGTGAAGCGCAGCGCACGCGAGGGGTTCGTCGCTTCGGACAGCCAGACCCTCGCCCCGGGAATCACCAGGCCTTCCATGCGGCCGGGGTTGACGCAGTGGGCGCGCACCACCGCGCCGTCGGTGAGCCGAACGTCGACCAGGAAGCGCTCATACCGACGTACCAGGCGCCCCTCGAGCAGCGGTTGGGCCCAGCGGTGCACCAGGGTCGTCACCACGGCGGGTGTACCAGCAGCGCGCGCGAGGCGTCCCGCTGCGATGCAGGGTCTCTTCTCCATCGGGTTCCTCCACCTCACGGCCTCGGCGCGAAGGCCGCAATGGGTCGCGGTTCCCGCGTCGGGCCGAAGCAGCGCGACCGCGTCGGTCGCACCCAACGTCACCAGGTGGATCAGCTCGTCGAGGTCTGCCACCACCGCAGCGCCTTCATCGCGCGGACACACTCAACCGACGGCGGCACGTGACTCTCGCCGAACAGGCGCGGAGGGACCGGCTTCGTGCGCGGGGCCAGGAAGGCTGCGGCCGCAAACGAGCCCTTCAACACGGCCACCTGCACCGGCCGCGCGCTGCCTTGAAGCGGCCCGTTGAACGAAAGGCCGGCAGCCTCGAGCTTCGCCAACAGCTGCGCATCGTTCGAACGAATGGCCGCCGTCAGCGCGAGCTGCGCGAGGCGTGGGTGCTTGGCGAGGGTGCCGTTCTCCAGCGCGGGCTCCCACCTCCATTGGGCGCGCGCGTACTCGTTCACCACCGCGTCGCGGAGCTTCGTCGACAGACCGTGCATCTCAACGCGCTCATCGAGGTACTCGAGCACCTCGATCGCCGGCGAGTCGTCATCAGCGGGCACGCGGGGGTCTTCAGTCAGGTGCAGGGCCGCGAACGCCTCCGTCACTGCGTCTTCATGGAGCGCACGGGTCCACGTGGGCGGCAGACCTTGCTTCCACGCCAGCACCTCTGCGCTGACGGTGTCGAAGACATCATGGCCTGGCCGCAGGGATTGCCTTCGGGCCGCTGTCCGGAATCGGCGAGGCGAGAGACGAACCTGGACCCCACGCCGAGCGCGACATCGAGCGGTTCCACGATGATCTCGACGCGGGTGTCTCATTGGTTCGAATCGCTCACGGCCGACACAATCGCAGGCCTTCCGCACGGCCAGGATTCGGCCACCACGGCTGCTTCGACTCAGGGAAACTCTGACCTGCGCGCGAAGGGGCGCGAAGCGGTCGCGGCGAGCCAGCCTTGCGAGTCCCGGTGTCGAATCGAACTTTCCGGAAACAGCAGGGCCTGCCACCATGGAAGGTGTCTGTCCGCTCTGGCCTGGCGTTGGTCCTCGTCACCGCGGGCGCGAGCGCCTTCGCTGAGCCGCTGCGTTGGGGCGCCGACGCCCAGGGTGGAGCCCCCTACGTCTTCCAGGACCCCAAAGACCCCACCCGGCTGGTGGGCTTCGAGGTCGACCTCGCCACGCTGCTCGCGCAGCGCCTGGGCACCACCGCGCAGCCCGTCTTCGGCCCGTGGGACCGGCTGCTCGAGCTGCTCGCGCGCGGCGACTTCGACCTGGCCCTCAACGGCCTCGAGTTCACCGAGGACAAGAAGCGGGTCGCCCTGCTGTCGCGCCCGTACTTCGCCTCGGCCGAGGTGCTCACCGTGCGTCGCGGCGACGCGGCGGCGCCGCGAACCCTCGAGGGCCTCGCCAGGCGGAAGGTGGGCACCCTGCCCGGCTCGCTCGCCGAGCGCATCGCCACGCGCTTCGACGCCGACGTGCGCACCTACGAAGGTGGCCAGGACGAGATCTACGCAGACCTGAAGCTGGGCCGCACCGATGGGGTGCTGCTCGATGAGACCATCGCCCGCTACTACGCCGACCTCGACCCCGCGCTCGAGACGGTGCGCGGCGACTTCGGAGTGGTGCAGTACGTCATCGCCGTTCGCCTGGGTGATGACGCGCGGCTGTCGGCCATCGACGACGCGCTCGCCTCACTCATCGCCGACGGCTCGCTGAGGGCGCTGTACGAGCGGTGGGGCGTCTTCAGCCCCGCCACCGCGGCGCTCTTCGGCGACCCCGATGCCACGCCGCGCAGTCCAGCCCTCGAGCTCGAGCAGTGGACCGCGGTGATGGGAAAGCCCCTGCCCTTCTTCGAGCGGGTGCGAACGCGCTACCCGGCGATGCTGCCGCTCTTCGCCAAGGGCGCCGCGCTGACCCTGGTGGTGTCGCTGGCCGCGATGGCGCTGGCGATTGCGCTGGGAGTCACGCTGGCCATCGGCCGACGCTTCGGGCCGCGGCTGCTGCGCGGGCTGTGCGTGGGGTACATCGAGTTCTTCCGGGGCACGCCGCTGCTGGTGCAGTTGACGATGATCTACTTCGGGCTGCCCGAGCTGGGCCTCAAGCTCGACCCGTTCACCTCGGGCGTGCTCGCGCTCGGGCTCAACTACGCCGCCGCCGAGGCCGAGAACTATCGCGCGGGGCTCGAGAGCGTGCCGGCAGGGCAGCTCGAGGCGGCCCAGGTGCTGGGGCTGTCGACGGCGCAGTCGCTGCGCTTCGTCATCGGCCCCCAGGCGCTGCGGGTCTCGATTCCCCCGATGACCAACGACTTCATCGCCCTCCTGAAGGACTCCTCGCTGGTCTCGGTGGTGACGCTGACCGAGCTGACCAAGACGTACTCCACGCTGGCGAACTCCACGCGCGATCACCTCGGGCTGGGAGCGCTGGTGGCCCTCTGCTACCTGCTGCTCGGCCTGCCCTTCTCGCGGCTCGCGCGCACCCTCGAGGGACGCGTCGGCAGGCACCTGCGTCGGGGGCCCACGTGACGCTCAAGGTGCAGGGGCTGGTTCGGCACTACGCGGGCAACGCCGAGCCCACCTTGCGCGGGCTGTCGTTCGACCTGCCGGGGGGCACGCTCACCGCGCTGCTGGGTCGCAGCGGTGCGGGCAAGTCGACCCTGCTGCGCTGCGTGATGGGGCTCGAGCCCTTCGAGTCGGGCACGGTGGAGGTCGATGGTGTGGTGGTGCAGGGCACCAGCGACGTGTCATCGGCGGTGCGGGCGAAACAACTGGCGCAGGCCCGAACCTGCCTGGGGTTGGTCTTCCAGTCCTTCGAGCTGTTTCCACACCTGTCGGCGCTGGAGAACTGCACCCTGGCGCCGGTGAAGGTGAAGGGCGTGTCGCTGCAAGACGCCACCACGCGCGCCACGGCGCTGCTCACCCAGCTCGGCCTCGAGCACCGGCTCACCGCGTTCCCCGAGCAGCTGTCGGGCGGGCAACGGCAGCGCGTGGCCATCGCCCGAGCGCTCGCCATGGACCCCCGCGTGCTGCTCTACGACGAGCCTACCAGCGCGCTGGACCCGGCGCTCAAGAACGAGGTGCTGCAGACCCTGAAGCGGGTCGACGCGACGGGCGTGACGCAGGTGGTGGTGACGCACGATCTCGCTCTGGCCCGCGGGGTGGAATTCGTCTGCGTGCTCGACCGTGGCGTGGTCATCGAGTCCGGACCGCCGGGGCAGGTGCTGCAGAACCCGACGCATGAGACGACCCGCGCGCTGCTGAAGGACTGGGTCTGAAGTCACTCGTGAAGCCGCCAGCGCGCTGCGGTTCGATAGCGCGGGTGGGGTCCCTGAGCGCCCTCGATCGCGGTGTCGGGAACGGCCGTTGCTGTGGCGTATCAGTCGGGCTCTGGCTTCACCGGGGACCGGTACCGGCCGGTCATCGCCTTGCGGACGAGCCCCGGCGCGTGGACGAGAATACCAAGCCACGGGTCGCAACGTGGTTGCCGAGATGCTCTGGGCCGCAGTGGCGACTGGTTCGGCCTCCACCTCGTCCAGCGGATGGCGCGCGGACGCCCGCTGCGCGAACTCGCTCGCCTCGAGCCGTCCAGCGTCGTCCCCGAGCTTTCGCGTGAGCTCGCGGCGATGCTCGCAAGCTGACCTCACCAATAGGCGCTTGCGCGGCGACGCCACGTGACGAAGTCGGTGCTGCTGGAGATCGCCGCGTCAACGTCGAGTCGAACGAAGCGCGGCACGGCGCGGCGCCGGCCGAAGGGACCATGCCGGACTCGGTGGGAGCAGCGTGCGTGGCGAGGCTCGCGGTGTCGACTTTGAGCTGCGTCAGCACGCCGCTGCCGCCGCGAGGGTGGTTGAGCTGCACCACCGAGCCCGGGTGTGCGCCTTCAGTCCTGCGAAGACCTGCGGCATTCGCAGCGTGCGCCCGCGTGGTCGAAAGCGCCGCCGTTGGGCTGCGAGGCGTCGCGCACGCGCTGCGTTCGCTGAGCGTCCGACGGACGTCGAAGGCAGCACGATTCGCATAGTGGCTCCAGGCGCTGCAGATGCATGGTGCCGCGCGTCGGGCCGGCACTGCTGAAGGACTCACCCATGCGTCACCTGTTCCTCACGCTCGCGCTCGCGCTCGCCGCTTGCGGAGCCCCATCCTCATCACCACCACCACCCATCCCCGGAGCACCGCGCTTCGAAGCCGACGCCGCGCCCACGGGCCCATCGCTCGTCCTCTCTCATCGACCCCGAGCAGCGCACGGGCGCCGTGGTGGCTCGCGACCTCGGCCCCGTCTTCGGCGTCGCGTTTCAGCTGAGCGGTGATGCGTCCCTCACCTTCGATACCGCGGCCACCTCCGGCGCGTTTGGCGCCGACGGCAAGGTGCTTCACGTCGCAAAAGGCTCCTCCGCCCGCTTCGGCCTCACGCGCCCGGCCCCGACGGCTGCTCCTGTCGACCTGACCGCGTCGCGTACGCTCGCGACGTTCACCTTCCAGGCGGCCGGCCCGGTCGACTCGAGACCAACGCTCGACCGCGTCAGCGTTCGGCGCGTCGATGGGTCGTTCGTGCCCGTCTCGGTCGCGTCGGGAAGGCTGGTGATCCCGTGAGGACGCTGGTCATCACCCTGGTGCTCGCGGCCACGCCCTCGTTCGCCGGCTTCGATCTGCTCGAGCAGGACCTCGACGTCGACCTGGTGTCGTCACCCACCGGGCTGCGCGTGAAGGCGTCGGTGAAGGTGCGGGCGGATCAACCGCTCTCCGAGGTGAAGCTGCTGCTGCCCTCGGGCACCGTCACCGCCGTCACCCGTGGTGGGCAACCGCTGCCCTTCAGCGCCGACACTGCGCAGTCCCTGCTCGCCATCTCGCTCCCGAGTCCGCTGGACGCGGGCGCAGAGACGACGGTCGAGGTCGAGTTTCAAGACACGCCGGCCTGCTCGAGCAGCGGCCGCATGGAATGCGCCCGCAGCAACGGCTTCACCTTCATGGGTGTGCTCGGCCGCTCGGTGCGTTGGTACCTCATCTCGTACGACGCCACCGACCCCTTCACCGGACGGTCTGTCGTTGACCCTGCCGCCCGGGCACGAGGCGGCCTGCGTGCAGGGAGCGATTCCCACGAAGTCGACGCTCGCTGACGGGAACGAGCGGTGGACCTTCGCATGGACGGTGCCCACGGTGTCGCTGGGCTTCACGGCGAGCCGCGCCACCCGGGTCGAGTCAGCTGACGGTCGTTTCGTCGGTCTTTCGCGAGACCCTTCGACGCGCGCGACGGTGGAGACGATCGTCGCGTCAGCGGCACGGTACTACCCGGCCATGGCGGCGATGTACGGACCGCTCCCGGGCGACCGGTTTCACTACGTCTTCGTGCCGCAGAACTTCATGGCGGGCGCCATCGGCCAGCTGAGCCTCGTCTTCTTGAACGAGTTCATGACGACCGCGCCGTACGCGTACATCGTGCCGCAGGTGCCTCACGAAATGGCGCGCTCGTGGTGGGGAAACCTGTCATCGCCCTCCACGCCGTTCCTCTCGGAGTCGATGGCCGAGTACACGCTGTGGCGCGCCAAAGGTGAGGTCGACGGACGCCGCGAAGGCATGCAGGGCCGGCGCATGAACGCCGTCTGGTACATGTACGGTCGGCCGGCGAACGCCGACGTCGCCATTCTCGCCGCGAACGTCACCCAGAGCCCGGTCTACGTCCACGCGGTGTACCACAAGGGCCCGCTGGTGATTCGGGCGCTCGAGGAGTGGGTGGGCACCGCGGCGTTGACGGCCGGTCTGCGAGACGCGCTCACCGTTCAGCCCACCCTCACGCCCGAGCGGTGGCTCTCGACGATTCAGACGGCGAGCGGCAAAGACCTCTCTCGCTTCCGCAGGGTCTGGCTCGACACGACTGGTTTCCCGAACATCTCGGTGACGCCTGCGGTGACCGCCGAAGGAGGCCAGTTTCGGCTCTCCCTTGGGCTCTCACTCTCGACGGACTCGGTGCTGAAGCTGCCGGTCGTCGTTCACCTCGAGGATGGCAGCGAGGTGCAGGCGGCGGTCACCATCGACGGCACGTCGGGCGCGTGGAGCCAGACGTTCGGTCGCCGGCCCGTGCTCATCGAGCTCGACCCCGAGTGGACGGCGGTGCGGGAGTTCGCTGCGCAGCGGCTGGGGGACGTGACGTTCGACGGCGCGGTCGATGGAGCCGATCTCATCGAAGCGGCGCTCCACGTCGGCGGCCGCTTTCCGTCTGAGCGTCGGGTCGATGGCTCGTATGACCCGCTCTTCGACGTGAACCACGACAACACGAACTCGGTCGCCGACCTCGACGTCATCGTCAGCGAGGTCGCGCGCTGAATCGAGGTGCGGCTTCGGGTACGGTGACACGGTGCTGCGCCTCACCTCTCGCTTCGATGAAGGCCAGGCGAGCCTTCGCTCGTACTCGCTACCACCACGGCGTGGACAGGCACGAGCGCGCACACCGGCCTCGAGCTGGCATGGGTGCGCCGGGGAACGCTCGCCTACGGCCTGGGGCGCACCGAGATGGTGGTGCCCGCAGGAGCAGCGGTCCTGGTCCCCACCGGCATCGAGCACCGAACGCTGCTCTCGGAGGGCGGAGCGGCCGCCGCGCTTCATCTCACGAGCGCAGGCCTCGGGCTGCTCGAGGGAGAGCTCGGGCCTCGCGTCTTCATGCGAGCGCTGCAGCCCGGCCTCGTCCTCCGCGCCAGCGCCATCGACGCGCTGAAGGAGCTGACCCACACGGACCTGATGGGCAGCGCCGCCACAGACGCGGTGCTCGAGCTGGTGCGGGCCCGCCTCGACGCCGACGAGCTGGAGCACGTGCGCGACCGACGTATCGCGCGCGCCATCGAGCGGGCCTTCGACTCGACCGAACCGGCCCGGGTCGAAGACCTCTGCGCGGCCGCGGGCATGAGTCGTTTTCACTTCAGCCGCGAGTTCAAGCGCCGCACCGGCAAGAGCCCGCACCAGTTCCTGCTCGAGTCGCGCCTTCGCCACGCCGCGCACCTGCTCGAGTCGGGCGCTCCCGTCACCCTCGCGGCGACCAACGCGGGCTTCTTTGACCTGAGCCGGTTCGGTCAGCAGTTCCGCCGGCGCTTCGGGCATTCACCACGCCAGCACGCACGCTGATGGAGCGTGGCGGCATCGAAATGTGCGTCACCGAGCGCCATCGACACGCGCAAGTCGCGGAAGATCGACGTGGTGGTCGTCTCCAAGGTCGACCGGCTCTCGCGCTCGCTGCTCGACTTCGCGAAAGGTGATGGAGCGGTTCAGCGCCTCGGGTGCCTCCTTCGTCTCAGAAACCCAGACTTCTCGACCGCCGACGCGATGGGCCGCCTCACGCTCAACATGTTGATGAGCTTTGCGGAGTTCGAGAGGTCCATGCTCGGAGCGCACGCGCGACAGGATTGCCGCCTCGCGTCCCGTTGGCGTTCATCGAGCTCACCGCGTTGGGAAGGGTCGAGGCCCCGCGGCGGCGGGTTCCTTCTATGCTGCGGCGCGATGCGAAAGCCGTCTCGAGGTCGTCGCCCCGCCCGCGCTGCCAGCGCCCGCGACGCGCTGGTGCGCTCGGCGCTCAGGGCCTTCGAGAGCAACAGCTTCGATACGGTGTCGGTCGCCGAGCTTGCGCGCCGCGCCAAGGTGAGCCAGCCGCTGTTGACCTACTACTTTCCGACCCGCGAAGACCTGTGGCGCGCGGCCGTCACCGAGGCCTTTCGGGCCCTCGAGGCCAGTCAGGCGTCGGCGACCGAGCTGGCAGAGGGCCTCGCCTGCCGGGCCCAGCTCGAGCTGATGCTGCGCCGCTTCGTCGCTTTCTCGGCAGAGACACCGGCCCTGGCCGCGGTCATCGTGAGCGAGAGCTTGAAAGGCGGGCCGCGCCTCACCTGGCTGGTCAAGACCCACCTCGCGCCGCTCCACCGTGCGCTCGATGCGCTGCTCGAGGCTGGCGTGGCGCGCGGCGAGTTTCGGGCGCTCCCACCCGCGAGCGTCACCCAGGCGATGCTCGGCGCAGCGGCCTTGTTTCTCACCGCCCGGCCGCTGGTGCGCCAGCTGTACGGCGTCGACTCGGGCGCGGCCCCGGTCATCGAACAACACGCCCAGACCATGGTGACGCTGCTCCTCGACGGCCTCGCCGCCCGCGCCGCTTCTTGACCATTGCCCGCGTCAGTTCGGCCGCCCACTCTCGGTGTTGACGAAATTGATGAACCCATTAATAATCACCACAAGACGGCTCTTTCGGCCGTTCGGGCCTACGGGCAGACAGGAACCAGATGTGGCAATGGGTCGGCACCTTCCTTGGAATCGCGGTCTTTCGCGTCGGGCTGCTCGCGGGGGGCGTCTTCCTTCTGCAGCGCACGGCGTGGGCGCGCCGTCGTCGCGTCTACGCCGTCGAGCCGTTCCCTGGGCAGTACCGCAGCGAGGTGCTCGCCGGCCTGGTGGTTATCGCCTACGACGCCGCGCTCATTCCCTCGCTGCAGCGCTCGGGGCTGACCGAGCGGCACCCCTTTCACCTGGGGTGGTTGCTGGTGGGGCTGGCGCTGGGCTTCATCTTCAACGAGGTGTGGTTCTACCTCTCGCACCGGCTGCTGCACCTGAAGCCTCTGTACTTCATTCACGCCCAGCACCACGTGGCGCGGGTGGTCGACCCGCTGTCGTCGGTGTCGTTCAGTCTCGCCGAGCATGTCATCGGCTCGACGCCGACGTTCTTCTTCGTCTTCTCGATGTCGCTGGTGCTGCCGGTGCCGCCCGAGGCCGGGCTTCTCTTCGGCTTGCTCACCGAGGCCGGCAACGTCTACGGCCACTCGAACATCGAGGTGTGGAGGGCGGGCTTCCCCGACACGGCGCTCGGGCACGTGGTCGGGACGCCGACCTTCCACGCGATGCACCACGCCCGGTACAACGGCCACTACGGCCTGTACACGCGGGTCCTCGATCGGCTCTTCGGCACGGAGTGGACTGACTACGGCGCGCTGCAGGCGCGAGCCGCGTCGAACCAGCCGCTCCCGTCGCTCTCCACCCGCGAGGTGACGGCGCCGGCAGCGCAGGCGTCGACGGTGACGCCGTGAGCGTGTTGGTGCTGCTGCCGACGGTAGGTCTGGGCCTGGGGTTGGCGCAGGCGTGGTGGGCGCACGGCCGCCCGACGCGCGCGCGGGGGAAGCGCGCAGAGCCTCCGCGGACGCACCTCGTGCGCGAGCTGCGCCGCCTCACCGGGCAGACCGTGGCCATCGAACTCGACGGAGCCTTCGGCTTCATCCCTGGTCAGTTCGTGATGGTGCGCCAGACGCCTCAGGCCCCCTGGCGGTCCTACTCCTTGACGCGCGCGCCGGGAGAGCCGCTGCGGCTCGTCGTCAAGCGGGTGCCGCAGGGGCTCGTCTCTTCGGCGCTCACCGAGCGCCTCACGGCCGGAAGCGTGCTCGAGGTGAAGGGGCCGTATGGGCGCTTCACGCCCCCCGACGACGCCCGCGCCCTGGTGTTGGTGGCCGGCGGCAGCGGGTTGACCCCGATGCTGGCCATTCTTCACCAGGAGGCGGCGCGAGGCTGGCCTCGCCCGGTGCGCCTCATTGACGCGCAGCGCTCCGTCGAGGATGCGTTTCTCGGCGACGAGCTTGGGGCGCTCGCGCGCAGCAGCCGGGGCCAGCTTCAGCTGGTGCAGCTCATCGGAGCCGTCTTCGACGCCCGAAGCCTTGGCGCCGTCGACGAGGGGGCCGCGGTCATGAGCTGCGGGCCGGAGGGGTTGATGCACGCCGTTCGCGATGCGCTCCCTGGCGTGTCGATTCTGGAGGAGCGCTTCACGGCGCGCGCTGACATCGACGACACCATCGAGTACCTCGCGCTGGCGATTGAGGCCGGTCGCGCGACGAGGCTGAGCGTGCGCGGTGGAGAGACAGTGCTGGCGGCAGCCCAGCGCCAGGGACTTCGTCTGCCCAGCGGTTGCGAGCAGGGAGCCTGTGGCCAGTGCCGCGTGAAGATGCTCAGCGGCGACCTCGAGGTGTCGGCGGCCTCGTGTCTGAGCCCCGAGGAGCGCGCGCAGGGCCTTCGGTTGACCTGCGTGGGCACGCTCCGAGGGGACGCGTCGTTCGAGGTGCCGCTGGCCGGTGCGCTTGACCTGACGGGAGTTCCCGCCCCGCCGTTGGTTCGACAGGGGCGGCAGAACGGACGCGGGTAACGCGCCGCCGAGACGAAGACGCTCCGCAGACTTCGCGGGGTGCTTCCAACGCTGAACGTGTCGCTCGAAGGGTGAAGACTCATGGCGAAGAACTTCGGGTGGTTGCTGGTGGTGCTCATGTCGCTCAACTCGCTCGCGGCGCCGGTCGTCGGGCAGAAACCACCGAGCGTCACGCTCAGCGGCAGCGCTGGCGGTCGGCTCTCGGGCGCGGCCTGGAGTAGCGACGAGCTGCTGGGCAAGGTCTCGGTGGTGTTCTCCATCGACCCCGACGTCGCCCACGTGAACGAGGCCGCTGGCGCGGCGCTCACCGGCGAGAAGCTCCCGGCAGACGAGTTCCAGTCTGTCGCGGTGGTGAACATGGCGGCGACCTGGTTACCGAGCTTCGCCATCGACCAGCGACTGAGGCAGAAGCAGAAGCAGTACCCCGACACCGTGCACGTGCGTGACCTGCGGCGCTCGCTGGTGCGGGCGTGGGACCTGGCCGACGACGGCAACGCGGTACTGGTGTTGGACCGGCAAGGCCGAGTGCTCTTCGTCCACGAGGGTCAGCTCGATGAGGCAAGCCTTCGAGCGATGATTCAGGCGGTGAGGTCGGCCCTGTGAAAGAGCAGCGGCTGTGGTTCGCGGGCGCCGTCGACGCGTTGAGGGACTGTCCGGTTCGCACACAGACGACGTGGTCGTGAGGGAACCGGCGACGGGCCGCGGCTTGTCTCGACACGCCGCCATCGCCAGAAACACGGCGGCGGCCAGGACGGTCGAGTTCAGCTGCACCGAGGACGTCGGCGACGATCGCAGCAGCCTCGCGCCGCAGGCCCACGGTGATGACCGTCGATTACCGAAACATGACAGAGCCCGCCGGGTACCCATCGAGGCTGCGAGGGTCGCTCGATGGCCGCCTGCTGGCTGCGATTGACACGGGCGCCGTCGGCCGCCTTCCCTTTATTCGGGTCTTCTCCCAATCACGTGGGCAAGTCTGAGGCAGAAATCAGATTTCTGGCAGCATGCAGGTGTGCATGCATTGGCGGCCAACACTGCCAATGAGACTTCTTGCGACGCGTCGGCGCGCGACAACAAAATTTGCGAACACGCGCCGCACCTGTGCACGCGCTCACCGGAAGCTCACGCAGAGGCAGGCTCGGGCGCCCAGGGAGTGCCTGCGGATCGAGGCGACTCATCCAGCGCGGCCGTGACACCAACTCCGACCCACCACCCACCTCTGACGACACACGGACAACTGGAGGGTACGGTGGGCGCCATGCGCCTCCCTCCATCGCTCCTCGTCCTGTGCGCTGGCTGCGCGACCACTCCGTCGACTGCACCGAGTCCTCCTGCGCCGGCGCCGACCAGCCAGCGCGCTCCAATGACGCCCGACGCCGGGCCCGCCGACTCTCTCGCCCAGCTCCTGAACGAAGACAGCCCCTCCACGACCGTCGGAGGCGCAAGCTTCGTCGCACCAGCCGGATGGACGCTCCAGGTGAAGGGGCCCGGCACCATCCTCACCCCACCTGAGCCCGACTCGCACCTCGCGTTGGTTGACGTGAAGGGCTCCACCGCCGACGAGGCGGTCGCTGCCGCCTGGGCGGCCTATCGACCGAGTCACAGCTGGCCGCTCCAGGTGGCCACCGACGGGCCCGACAAGGACGGGTGGACCAACCGCAGAACCTACGTCTACGAGACCTCCCCGAACGAAAAGCGCACCGTCGCCGTTCAGACCCTCAAAGCCGCAGACGGGTGGACGGTGGTGGTCATCGACCTTGCGAACGCAGTGCTCGAGAAGCGCGGCGGCGCCATCAGCACCGCCCTGGGCCGTCTCTTCCCCAAGGGGTACAGCCGCGAGTCTTTCGCCGGCAAGCAGGCACACCCGCTCGATGCTGCCCGGGTTGCCGAGCTGTCGGCTTTCGTGGAGAAGGGCATGGCGGCCCTCAAGGTTCCCGGCGTCTCGATCGGCCTGGTGCAGAAGGGCAAGGTGGTCTTCGCCGGCGGCTTCGGCGTCAAGGAGCTGGGCAAGAAAGGCTCGCCTGACGCCGACACGCTGTACATGGTGGCCTCCAACACCAAGGCGTTGACCACGCTCATGCTGGCGCGCCTGGTGGACCAGAAGAAGCTCGCCTGGGACACACCCGTGGCGAAGGTGCTTCCCTCGTTCAAGCTGGCCGACGACGACATCACCCGACAAATCCTGGTCAAGCACCTCATCTGTGCCTGCACCGGCTTGCCCCGAAAAGATCTGGAATGGCTCTTCCAATTCAAAGGAATGACGCCCGACAGCTCGCTGGCCACCCTCGCCAACGTGAAACCCACCAGCAAGTTCGGCGAAATGTACCAGTACTCGAACCTCCTCGCCGGCGCCGGCGGTTTTGTGGGAGGCCACGTGCTCTACCCGAAGCTCGAGCTGGGCAAGGCCTACGACCAGGCCATGCAGCAGGAAGTCTTCGACCCGCTCGGCATGCGGTCCACCACCTTCGACTTCGGGAAGGCGCTCAAAGGCAACCACGCCTCGCCCCACGGCCTGGACATCGACGGCAACGCCGCGCTCGACGTCATGGGGGTCAACTACGCGATCATTCCGCTGCGCCCCGCGGGCGCCGCCTGGAGCTCGGTGAAGGACATGCTGGCCTACGTCTCGATGGAGCTGGCCAACGGCCAACTGCCCAGGGGCTCGACGTACCTCGCCCAGGGCCCCTTGCTCGAGCGTCGCGCCCCACAGGTCGCCATCGGGAAGGACCAGACCTACGGCATGGGGTTGATCGTCAGCATCAAGTACGGCACTCCGCTGGTGCACCACGGAGGCGACCTCATCGGCTACCACAGCGACATGCTCTGGCTCCCCGAGGCGCAGGTGGGAGCCGTCATCCTCACCAATGGTGACCTGGGCTCGCAGCTGCGCGGTCTCTTTACGCGCAGGCTGCTCGAGGTGCTCTACGACGGGAAGCCGGAAGCGGAGGCGGATCTCGCCGCGCAGACGAAAGCCATCTTCGAGCAAGTGGCCGCTGAGCGAGCCAAGCTCACCGTCCCCGCCGCGCCCGCCGAGGTGGCCAGGCTGGCGCCTCACTACGTGAGCGACACCCTGGGCGAGATCGCTGTGAAGACCACGCCGACCGGCACCACCTTCGACTTCGGAGAATGGGCGAGTGAGGTCGCGACGCGCCCCAATCCGGACGGCACCATCTCCTTCATCACCATCGTGCCCGGAATGTCCGGACTCGAGCTGGTGGTCGGTGGCAGCGGGACCGCGCGCACCCTGACCACCCGCGATGCCCAGCACGAGTACGTCTTCGTCGAGCAGTGAGGCCGACGGACGTTGCGAACCGTCTCGCGACGAACCTCACGCAGCACAGGCACCGGCGGCAGGGCACCAGCAGCAACAGCCCTGGCAGCAGGAAGCGCTGCGCGGGCTGATTCCGGGTTCGCGCGAACGCGTTCGCGGTCATCGCCGCGCCACGCCTTCAGCCGCTGCGGTCGGGGAGCCGCGCCCCATACCGTCGTGACACCCGCACCGCCGCGCCGACGCGGCTGCGTTGAGCGCCCTCGACCCTTCGTGCGCGCGCGGCTCGTCCATGACGGGCTTCGTCTTCGACGACTGCCGCCTGCAGAGCGGTGCCTTCAACGGCCAGGTGAAGGTCGAAGCCCCCGGAGTTCGTTTCGAGCTCAGCTCGCCGGCGCCGACGCCGCGCACCACGTTCCGCCTCGAAGGCCCGCTCACCGTGTCCGACCGTCAGGTGGTGGGCCGCATCGTCTCGAGTGTCGGGACCGAGCGGCTCGACCTGGGCAACGGGGTGACGCTGCAAGAGGGGCCACCGGGCCTCGAGAACATCATCGTCTTCGACCTGCGCTTCGATGACGCCAACCGGCCCCAGGGCACGGCCGAGGTGATGGTGTCGACGCGTGGTGGGCAGGAAGAGGCGCTCTTCACCTTCAACGGCGACACGGTGCTCGTTCAGAACAGCGCGGACGCGCGCTGAGGCTGCCAGCTCACCAGGCGCTTCCGCGAGTGTGGCGAACTGCCATCTGGGAGCCGTCATCGACGCCCGCCTGGAACACCTGCACGCACATCGGGGCGCTGGGCACAGTGAGCAGCTGAATGGTCGCTCGACTTGCTCCAGCCCGCGGAACTCCCACGAAGGACTCCCCGGGCCGTGAAGAGACCATGCCTCGGGCGGAGTGCAACCGTCGGCTCAAAGGCCTCGCGCTGCCGGGTCGAGTGGAACCGCCCGGTGGAAACGCTTTCGGGCGTTTCCTCGTGACGGGTGGCGGGGGGTTCCTGGGACACGGTAAAGCCGTCGCGCCGCCGCTGAGTCCCGGTGCTGCTACCTCGAGCACTCGTACGGACGGCCACTTCGCGACGAAAGAGGCGCATCACTCGCCTCGCTCGCGCATCGCGCCGATTGGAGCTGAGAGGTGGCCATCTCGCGCTGACGACTGGGCTCGGGTTGCCGCTACCGCACGGACCGATCGAGGCCCGTCGTGGCCTCGAGGATCGCCGTCACCGACACCGCCCCCGTCACCCCGCCGATCGACGCCACCGCGATCGATCGGCCCAGGTCGTCGAGGGGCAGCGCGTTGACCACCAGCATCGTCGTCAACATGCACGCCACCGACGCGAGCATCGCCAGCGCCGCTTCACCCTTGCCGCCCATCGCCTGGTGCACCGCCAGGCCAACCCCCGCGACCATGATGGCGCCCAGCGCCGCGGTCCCGAACACGGCGTCGAACTTCGCGCCGCTGCTGGCGATGCGCTCTCGAATGCCCGTGAACGCGTAGACGATGCCCAGCGCCGCGCCCGAGCCCGCAAGCGCTGCACCGCCCGTCAGCAGGATTCGCGTGGTCGACCGGGCATCATTTTGACGGACCGCACTGGGCGACGCAGGCACTGGCTCAGGCCCCGGAACCAGGCTCGGCGATGGCACCGCCACGGGAGCATCGGCCGGCAACCCCTCGCCTTGCCCCGTGGGGGCTTGCGTGAGGACGACCGCCAGGCAGAGCGAGAGCATGAGGGCCTGAACTGCATCATGAATGCCACTGTGGCGAAACGATGCCGCTGGCTCCTGGTGGTCACTTGTCCTTCGACCCAACGCCCCCTCGACCTCCTCCCCCGTTTTCAGCTCTATTCCACGTGTCTTTCGGCATGCGTTCGGAAACGTCAGTGTTCTCTCATTCCGTCGGTTCGTTGGTGTACCTCGCGGTCTTCTCGGCGACGAGCTGTGGCGTCGGCGAGGCGGTCATCGAGTTCACCGATGACCAACCAGACACGGTTGCTGCTTTCGATGCCGGCGTCGCGCTCGATGCCGGTGGTGGGCGCGACGCCAGTGTCGCCTTCGACGCCGGTACTCCCGTCGATGCTGGCTCTCCCTTCGACGCAGGCGCTGGTCCGGAGCGTGATGCTGGCGCTGAGCTGGACGCCGGTGTCGTGGCGGATGCTGGAGCTGACGCTGGCAACACGAGCTCGAGCTTCGACGCGGGCGCACCCGATGCGGGTCCCGTCGCTCGGCAGGTCGTGGTGTGTCTGACGGGCGCGGTCGACCAGAGCAGCCCGAGCAACGCCGGGTTCACGCAGCTCTGCGACCAACTCGGTGCGAGCGTGACGCTGGTTCGTTCATGCCGTGGGAGCGCCTGCGCTTCGTCGTTCGCCACCTTCCCCGCGACCTCGGCAGGAGCCACGGTGACGGACGCGACCTTCGCGGCGCTCGACCTCAACCAGGACCAACGGGTGAACGCAGCAGATGGCCCGACGACCCTCACGATTCTCGGGTTCTCGTGGGGCGGCGTGAACGCGGGTGACCTCGCCGAACGGCTGTCTTCCGATGGCCGAATCGCTCACGCACAGCTCCGAATGCGGTTGGTGATTCTCGACGCGTACCAACCGTTCGTGTCGGGCGTCTCACCGGCAGCCAACGTCGACGAGGCCTGGTCCTTCAGGCACACCGTCACGCCTCATCGGATTGTTCGAGCGGCGCGCCGCTGGGTCCCTACCGTGGCGTGCGGCTGCGCTGCGCTGCTGGCCGGGCGTGCTTCGACCACGACTTCTCGGCTGCACCCAACACGACGTTCGGAGCACTGCCGGGCCGCTTCGTCGGGCACTGCGAGGTGCCGCAGGCCGCTGCGCCCTTCGTGACCCAGCTCGTGAGGACCGGCTCAGTCACCGCGCCCCCGCCTCTGGTTGCAGTCACCCCTTGAGAGCGAAGCAGCTCGTCAGACCGCGCCAATGCCGGTTCGGTGCTTCACAAAGCGTCGAGCCACTTGCGAGTGGGGATCGCCCAGCGAGGCCGAAGCACAAGCGCGGCCAACCTCGCCCGATTGATGTGAGCGACGTAGCCCCGAGTCGACAGTGAACCGTCCAATCGAAGCGCCATCAGACACGAGGAGCCACTCCATGAGCAGCCCTGCATGGCGGCGCCGATGCGGTCGGCGTCGGCGAGCGCTCTGACGACTTGCAAAGTTGCTGGGTCGAGCTCGACAGCCGCCTGAGTTTCTTCCTCAGAACCGACCACGCCCTGGACCGCGACAAGCTCGGCGTCACTCCACGAAGACCTCGCTCTTCAGCGCCAGGTCCAGCCGCTCGGAGAACTCGCGCCGATTCAGTCCTTGCTGGGAGCGCTGCCCCCCCGTTATTCACCTCGATGACGACGAAGTCGCCGGTCCGTCGGAGTGCATCCGAAGGGTTTGAGGTCGAGGAAGCGTCGAACCACCAGGCCGCCCTCGAGGCGTTCTCCCGCAATCGACCCCCCCGGGTGCTCGTGTTGGCGCCAGCGGTTCCCGAACCCCTCTCTCTTCGAAAGCGAAACGATGATCTCGAACACGATGCCCCGGTGGTTGGTCGCGCTGTTGACGGTACTGGGCGTGGCCATTCTGGGGCCTCCGGCGCTGGCGCTCTTGCTGGTGGCCCTCGGCCTGGCGTTCGGCGTGGGGGTCGCGTTGCTCAAGGTCAGCCTGGTCGCGCTGGCCATCGCTGCCGTGGTGATGCTGGTTCGGGCGATGTTCGGACATGGCAGCACCGCGCCCCGGCCCGACTCGCTCGAGGTGATGGCCTCGAAGCTGGAACGCGAAGAGCAGGCCCGACGCGCGGCGCTCGATCGTCAGCTCGCCGAGGCGGTGCAGCGCACTCGGTGACCAGCGGTCGTCAGCGCAGCTCGGGCCGCTTCACCTGCTCGGCGCCGCGGGTGAAAACGGCTCGTCTCTCAAGGGGTACCGGCGCGCGTCGGGCAGATCGTAGTGCCACCATTCCATCGGGTTGGTGGTGAAGCCGGCGCCCGTCATGGCGGCCTTCAACACCTCCCGGTGGGCGCGACTGGCGGGGGTGCCTCCATCGAAGCCCTGGTGCGCCGCCGGGGTGAAGGTGTCGTACGGCGTCGGCATCTCGACCGGCCCACCGTCGAGCGTCACCAGCGACAGGTCCACCGCGCCGCCGCGGTTGTGGTTCGACCCCTTCCTCGGGTCTGCGACGAAGCCCGGCCGGGGGAAGACCTTCCACAGCTGCCACTGCACCGAGCGCGGCCGGTAACAGTCATACAACCGCAGCCGAAAGCCCCGCGCCCGCAGGGTGGCCGCCGCCACCTCGAGCTTCTGCAGCGACGGCTCGAGCAACAGACACCGCGCCTCAGGCGGGTACACCGCCTGCCCCATGAAGTTGTCCCTGGTGGCGTAGCGCAGGTCGACCACCGCGTCGGGAATGCGGGCGCTCACCTCGAGCAGCGCGGTGCCTGCATCGGGGGTCGACGCCAGCACCAGCGCCATCAGGGCACTCACGCGACGTACCTGGTGGGGTCGGCCACGCCGGCGTCGACGAAGCCCTTCTTCCTGAGCAGACAACTGTCACACCGGCCGCACGCCAGCCCCTCGGGCGTCGGGTCATAGCAGCTGTGGGTGAGCGAATAATCGACCCCCACCGCCACGCCGGCCCTGATGATGTCTGCCTTGGTCATTCCAGACAGCGGCGCGTGAATGACGAACCGGTGGCCTTCGACCCCGGCCTTCGTCGCCAGCGACGCCAGCGCCTCGAAGGCCCGAATGAACTCGGGCCGGCAGTCGGGGTACCCCGAGTAGTCGACGGCGTTGACCCCGATGTACACATCGGTCGCCCCCACCACCTCGGCCAGCCCCAGCGCCAGCCCCAGGAAGATGGTGTTCCTCGCCGGCACGTAGGTGACGGGAATCTCGGCCTTCACCTGCGACACGTCGTCGTGCTTCGGCACCTCGAGCGACGAGGTCAGCGCCGAGCCGCCGATGGCCCTCAAGTCCAGCGACACCACCCGGTGGTCGGTGACGCCCATGGCCTGCGCCACCACCCTGGCCCTGTCGAGCTCGACGGCGTGCCGCTGCCCATAGGCGATGGACAGACAGACCGGCGCAAACCCATCACGCTTCGCCAATGCCAGACACGTCGTCGAGTCCAGGCCCCCAGACAGCAGCACCACCGCGGGCTTCGTCATCGTCGCTCTCCGACCAATCGGTATGACAGACGGCAGTTGTCACAGACTTCGCACCCGGGGTCGACAGCCCCGGCGTCGGTGAGGGTAACGGTGAAGGTCAGCTCTCCGCAGGCGTACAGCGCGTCGAAGCCCTCGGGAGTCTGGCGCGGCAACAGCACGCCCCCGTCCTGCCCATCAGCCGCGGGCACGCCCCCGTCGAAGGGCTCGGCCGGGCACCCGTTCCCCACGGCTTCGGACTGGGACCGGCTCAACAGCGCCAGCCGCACCGTCTCGGTGGCCACTGTCGCGCAGGCCCGACACGACGGGAACGCGCGGGGCACCGTAGCGTGGCTCTCGAGCACCTGCCCGTCCCACCCGGCGTCGCGCGGGTAGCCGCTGACGGCCAGCCAGGCGTGGCCCGTACCGGGGTCTCGCGAGATCGACGCCTCGAAGCGGAAGGGCGCGTCGCTGACGTCGGTGATGAGACAGCTGCGGCCAAAGGGCTCGGCCCCGAGGGAATACGTGCCCAGCAGCTCGGACCCCGGAAGCTCGGGCAACGCCGGGCAGCCGAGCAGCACCAGCGCCATCAGGCTGACCCCCCTCGCCCCGCTCATCCCGCGCGCAGGCGCTCGAGCGCCGCGTACCCGACGGCCCGCAACGCCAGGCTGTCTTTGAGCACCGCCGCCACGTCGACGCTGCGCACGTCGCCGCCGCGCACCCGCTCGTCGAGGAAGGCGATGACCCGACAGACCGCCAGCGACGAGGGCACTGCCCGGAACGCCGTCGCTGCGGCCTCGGCGAAGTGCGGCACCTCACCCGGCTCGCTCAAGCGCCGGCTCGCGTCGCCCAGGGCCGCGCTCAGCGCCAACATGGCCGCCATCTCGGTCGGGCCGAACACCGCCAGCGCCGCCGCGCCCACCACCACCCGCGCCTCGTCGAGGAAGATGGCCTGAGGCCCGCCGGCCTTGTCGAGCCACAACGTCAGCGGCGGCAGCCCCAGCCCGCTCGCCGCCTCGCTCAACACCTGGAACAGGCGGGGCATGGTGGCCCGGCTCAACGGCACCGCCGTGGGCGGCAGGTCACCCCGGCCTGACACCGCGGCGCGCACCACCGGCGTCAACGGCACCGCCGGCGCGGGCCCCACCGTGCCGGTCAAGGCCGCGCCGAACCCGTCAGCCACG